>Ga0209056_10005128_pt1 | contig 13676 bp, 13 predicted proteins | sample GraSoiAngelo_114_FD_185876 | JGI IMG/M metagenome (GOLD analysis project Ga0209056, IMG submission 185876) | Grasslands soil microbial communities from the Angelo Coastal Reserve, California, USA - 14_0903_13_40cm (SPAdes) (version 2) | ecosystem: Environmental > Terrestrial > Soil > Grasslands... | reverse complement strand
CCTCAGCAGTGAGGAACGTGCTACCTTCACGCAAGTCCGGCGTCTGGACTGCGTGCGCTCCCGATGCGAGCTCGTACAAGCTTGGTTATCACGGCGGCAGTGGTTTGTCATCTGCTACTCACGCCTCAGTTAGTTACCAGCCAGTTGCTTCCCGCTTCAGCCTCGGCACAGGCTCTCCCCCAAGCTCCCCAAAAATCATCCATTCCAGTGACCATTGAGGCCATAAAACAGGAGAAAGACGGATCGATCTACAAGTTGCAGGGCAAGGTCAGGATTTTGTATGGCGTGTACACATTATCGGCCGACCAAGTTACCTACAACGAAGATTCCGGAGATGCCCAGGCCGAAGGCCACCTCGTGCTCGAAGGCGGCCCTAGCGATGAACATATCGAAGCTGCTCGCGGCACCTACAACCTGCAAGCCGAAAGCGGCAAGTTCGAGGACGTGACCGGCACCATCGGTGTGAAGGTTCGTAATAACCGCAACGTCCTGACTGGGTCAAACGCTTTCTTTTTTCATGGCCGCTTGGTCGAAAAGCCCGGGCCCGACCATTACATCGTCACGGACGGAACCATAACCACCTGCGAGTTGCCGCGTCCAAAGTGGCTGTTTGTCGCTCACAAGGTGGACGTTGAAGCCGGAGGCAGTGCCAAAATCTATCGAACCAATTTTCGACTTGAGGGCGTACCAGTCCTCTATCTTCCATTTGCGACCCACCCGGTTCAGAAAGCTCCGCGGCAGTCCGGGTTCCTCATTCCCAATATCGGTCGTTCCTCAACTCGCGGTTACACTGTGGGCGAATCGGTTTTTTGGGCCATTCGCCGGGACATGGACCTGCTGGCCGGTGCCGAATATTTTTCGAAACGCGGGTGGGCGCCCGATGGGGAATTTCGCGCTCGACCGACAGAAAATTCGTTCGCCGATCTCACTTTCTTCAGCGTCCTCGATCGCGGGGTGCAGGGCGTGAACTGCACAGGGGCTACGACAACATGCGTCTCCAACCAGGGCGGCACCGAAATCCGCCTCAATTCCGAGGGGGCTTTTGAACACAACGTTCGCGCCGTCGCCAACATTGATTACCTGAGCTCGTATGTGTTCCGGCTAGCTTTTAGCGATGTTTTCGCGCAGGCGGTCAACTCGGAAGTGCGGTCTAACGCTTTTCTCTCCAACACAACCGGCAGTCTGTTTCTCAACGCCAGCACCAGCCGCTATCAGAACTTTCAGAGCGCCCAGAAAGGTGACGTGATTACGATTCTGCATGCGCCGGGCGTTGAAGCTACAGGCGTGGATCAACAACTGTGGAACTCTCCCTTCCACGGCGGATTCGACTTTGACGCTGAAGGCCTGTCACGCAGCGAGCCCTCGTTCAGAACTGCGCCGCTGATTGGCCGTTTCGATCTGAGCCCCGCGCTGGCCCTGCCTTTGCTCGCCAGGGGCTGGAGCTTTCGCCCTGAGATTTCCGCGCGCGACACAATCTATACCCAGCAACTAGTGCCCTCGGGAGGGATTGCGCTCACCGATGTGGGAACCGTATTGTCTAAGACCATCAATCGCAAATCTCTGCAAGCGTCGCTCGAAGTGCGCCCGCCGGCACTTGATCGCGTTTTCGATGGAGAATTCCTCGGCCGGAAGTGGAAACACGTAATCGAGCCGCGCATAAATTACACGTACGTGACCGGAGTGGAAAACTTCTCCCAGATCTTGCGCTTTGATGACCGCGACATTCTCAGCGATACGAACGAAGTCGAGTACGCGCTGGTGAACCGTCTCTATGCCAAGCGCATGTCTTCTGAGCCGGAGACGTGCCCCTCGGAAGGAATGCCGGCGCTCATTATCGGCGGAGCACCTCCGCCAAGCCGCATTCCTTGGGAGCATTCGCAGGCCACAGCCCAACGCCCCTGCCAGCCGGGGCCATCCACTCGTGAAATCGTGACGTGGGAGCTGGCGCAGAAGTATTTTCTTGATCCCACCTTTGGGGGAGCGTTAGTGCCAGGGCGACGCAACGTGCTCACCAGTACAGTTGACCTGACCGGAATCGCATTTCTCACCGATGAGCGCCGGCTCTCTCCACTGATTTCCCGTTTACGGATTTCTTTGAATACGCGCAGCGACATCGAGTGGGACGCCGATTATGATTTTCGCGCGGGACGCGTGAATACCAGCACCATACTGTTTAATCATCATTTCGGACTGTTCACGATCGGGGCGGGCAACGCGCTGCTGCACACACCGGGAGAGATCTCCACTTCGAACACGACCCCAATCGCGCAAAAATTCAGTCAGTTCCGCTCTGTCCTCGGGTATGGCAGCCCTAACAAGCGTGGGTTCAGCGGGGCGGTCAATCTTGGATTCGACGCACGGCTGAATCAGCTCCAATACGGTTCTGCCGAACTCGCATATAACTGGGATTGCTGCGGTGTGAACGTTGAATATCGCCGGTTTGCGCTCGCCTCCGTGCGCAACGAGAACCAGTATCGCTTCACGTTCTCACTCGCAAACGTGGGAGCGTTCGGGAATTTGAGGCGCAGCGAACGGCTGTTTTGAATCTGAGCCAGCGCCGTCCAGAGCTGCGGACCCGCGGCTACTTGGCCGGGAAGCAGGAATGTCTTTGGGTAGGCTCCTTCTCCGCAAACCTTGAAAGTGCCGAAATCCTTGTACCATCGCCCTTCCGGTACGGCTGGCTTTGATGCGAGCCAAATTCGCAGGCGATTGAGATCCTCGATGCTAATCTTGCGATCGTGCATTCGCTCGATGAGATGCTCGCGGACGGCAACAGGAAGCCGTGCCCAGACTTCGATTTGCGGCATTATTCACCGAAGACGAATCGCCCCAGCTCATCACCAAGGCGCTTTACCTCTGCCGAGTCGTTGGCTGCGCGGAACCGCTCTGCAAGATGGAAGAACGCCCGTTCTTTCTGTTTATGGACTTCGATCCCTTCCTCAATGAGCTCCACTAGGACTCGGTTATCGCTGAGACGCCGTCGCTTGGCTATGCCCTCAATTTGCTTCGCAACTTGTGCAGGCAGTGTCACGCTTCGGCGAACCTGCTTTCTTAGGACCATGCGCACCATTCTACACCATTTAGGTGCACATATGGGATTCGCGGCATGGGCTCATTGTTGTAGGCATTTTTCGTGCCCACATCCGGTTAATGTTCTCAGCGTAAGATATCCCTTGTGGCTCTTGCACCCGAACTCATCGCCAAACGTTTCGTCCTCGACCAGCATCTGCGTTCGCTCGGGCGCACGCTGGTCGCTTACTCCGGCGGCACAGATTCCGCGTTCCTCACGTGGGCTTCTCATCAGGCCCTCGGAAGCAACATGCTGGCCGTCATCGCCGACTCGCCAAGCCTTGCGCGGTTTCAGCGTGATGATGCTGTCGCCTTCGCCCGCGAAAACAACATTCCAATCGAGGTGATTCGTACCGACGAACTCGACCGGCCGGAATACGTTCGGAACGATTCCTCCCGCTGCTTTCACTGCAAGGACGAGCTCTTCACTGTGATGGAGGGATTTTCTTCCGCTCGCGGCTTTCAGACTATCGCCTACGGAGTGAATCTTGACGATAAGAGCGATTTCCGTCCGGGGCAGGTGGCCGCGTCGAAGCATCGAGTGGCGGCGCCACTACTCGAAGTGGGTCTGTCCAAAGAAGAAATCCGCGTGCTGGCCCGGGAAGCCGGCCTTCGCATATGGGACAAGCCCGCTTCGGCATGTCTTTCCTCTCGAATTGAATACGGTCAGCCGGTAACGACGGAGGCTTTAAGGGCAATCGAGCAAGGCGAAGACTATCTTCGCCGGCTTGGCTTCCGCCAATTCCGCGTGCGCCATCACGGACAGATCGTTCGCATCGAGATCGCCCGCGAAGAAATGCACCGCGTTCTGACCTCGGAAATGGCGGCGGAGTTCACGCGGGTCTTCAAGACGCTGGGCTTTAAGTTTGTCACGCTCGATCTTGAGGGCTTCCGCTCCGGCTCGATGAATGCGCTGCTCACACCTGATCAGATTGCCGTTCCGAATTCTCGCAAGAGCGCCTAGCGGCAAGGCACACGTGGGACAGGCGTCTCGCCTGTCCAGATCGGCCCAGTCCCAACGAGGGGAGAATCCTTCACCAGGGCAGGCGAGACGCCTGTCCCACGTGAAGCCGGGGGATGGAGGGCACCGCCACAGTCTGTGAGATAATCGGACATTCGATCATCCCCAATGTTGACGCGGTTTCTGGTGAAATGTTTGAAGCATACATTTGCTCTTGTTCTACTGATCTGTCTCGGCTGCTCGGCCCAGGCGCCAAATGAGCTCAATAAAAAAATCGAGCGGCAGCTGCGTTTTACCTACAAACTTCCTCCGAGTGTGAAGGTTACAGTTTCCGCTCCACATTCGAGCGACTTTCCAAATTACGACGCTCTGACGGTCACTTTCGACGACCAAGGTCATAAGCAGCACTACGATTTTCTGCTTTCGAAAGACCAGAAGATGCTCATGCGCATGACCAAGATGGACTTGGGCCAGGACCCTTACGCCGAGGTCATGAAAAAGATTGATGTCAAGGGACGCCCGATCCGCGGGAATCCGAATGCGAAGGTAGTGGTCGTTAACTACGACGATTTTCAATGTCCTTACTGTTCGCACGCCCACCAGACCCTTTTTCCGCAGCTTTTGAAGGAATATGGCGACCGCATAGCTTTCATCTACAAAGATTTCCCGCTATCGGAGATCCATCCCTGGGCGATTCACGCCGCCGTTGATGCGGATTGCCTTGCTTCACAAAGCGGCGACGCCTATTGGGACTTTGCCGATTACATTCACGCGCACCGTGATGTTGTGAACTCGGAGAAGGGACTGGGAAATCAATTCACCGCGCTTGATCGCATCACGATTGATGAAGCAGGAAAATTTAAAGTGGACAAGGACAAGCTGCAGGCTTGCGTGAAGGCCCAGGATGACCGCGCCGTGAAGGAATCGGTGAAGGAAGGCGAGGCCTTGGACGTTAGTGGCACGCCAGCCATGTTCGTCAATGGCCAGCTTGTGGACGGTGCCCGCCCCGCCGCTGAGCTCCGGGAAATTTTCGACAGCGCACTTAAGCAAGCGGGACTTTCTGCGACGGCCCCCACCGCGGCGGCTGCAGGGACAAGCGGCTCCAACCCAGCCCGATGAAACGCCCGCGAATGGAGAACAGATTGGATTCAACTTTCGTGAAGAAAGTCTGCGCGATGCCATTGCTGTTGGCGCTTGCACTTCTAGCAGTATCTTGCGGCTTGAAAAGTGTGGGCAACGATGTTGCCGCGACCGTGGACGGCCAGAAGATTTACACCTCCGATGTCGAGAAGTATTTTCAGAGCCAGACCGCCGGCTCGACCCAGCCCTTGAGCGATGAGCAGGCGACCAGTCTTCGCCTGAGCATTCTGCGCGAGCTGATTGAGAATGAAATCCTGATGCATCGCGCCGCCAAGCTCGGCCTGCTCGCGACTGACGAAGAGGTTGACCGCAAACTCAATGAGATCAAGTCTCCATATAGCGCCAGTGAATTCGCGCAGCGCCTGAATGAACGCAAGCTCTCGCTCGACGATTTCCGCCACGACATTCGCCGTACGCTGACGGCGGAGAAGGTCCTACATAAGGAAATCACGTCCAAAATCAATATCGGCCCGCAAGACATTTCCGCGTACTACAACCAGCACAAAGCAGAGTTCAATCTGATTGAGCCTCGGTATCATCTGGCGCACATTCTGGTAACCGCTTCGCCGGGTGCGCAGGGCCAGGACAGCGGAAATAAGGCACGCAACGAGGCCGAAGCTCGCAGGAAAATCGAGACTGTGTTGACCCGCCTGCAAGCGGGAGAGGACTTCTCAAGCCTGGCGATGACCTACTCCGAGGACGGCGCTACGGCGGCGAACGGCGGGGATGTTGGCATTGCTCCGGAATCAGCGCTGAAGCAGACTGACGCCCCGACGCGCGAGAGCGTCGTTAAGTTGAAGCCGGGGCAATACACGCCGATCATTCCGCTGGCCAACCCTGCGACCAAGCAGGTGGGTGGTTTTCAAATTGTGAAACTGATCGCGCTTGAGCCTGCCGGACAGCGCGAGCTTTCTGATCCGCGGGTAGAACAGGAAATTCGCTCCCAATTGCAGGACCACCGGGAACAACTGCTGAAGGCAGCCTATTACGAAGTCATGCGCAACCAGGCGAAGATTGACAATTATTTCGCGCAGCGATTGCTGGAAAGATAGCACTCAGCATTCAGCACTGAGCAAGCCCCAAAGATATTTTGTCATCCCGAACTCGAGCCTGCGCGAGAGAGGGCGCTTACGATGCAATGGATCTGCATCGGCGCATGCGGGGCCAGCGGGGATTCTGTCACCACTCGTGACGATCCTGTTGACAACCTGCGGCACGAAATCGACGTAGGGTCCCTCTCCCGCCCGCTCCAGCGGGCGCGTTCGGGATGACAAATCGTTTTTCAGGGCGTCGTTGACTATTGAGTGCTGAACGATGGTGGCTCACTCCAACACCGCCAACACGTCTCCGACATTCACATTCATCCCCTCTCGCGCCAACATCTTCTTCAGCGTTCCCTCCTTCGGCGAGCGGACTTCGTTCTGCATCTTCATTGCCTCGACTACAACAATGCCCATGCCGGCGTTCAAGGCATCGCCCTCTTTGGCAAGCACTCGCACGACCTTGCCGGGCATGGAAGCCGTAAGCCTCAGCGGGCCGGCATCGGCGGATCCTGTTCGTCTCCTGCTCTTGAGCGATCGCGCGTCTTGAAGCGTAACGTCGTATTTTTTGCCACGAACGACAAGTTGCTGAATCTCTCCTTCTTTTTCGCGTCTTATTTCGAATGATTTTCCGTCTATGACGATGGAGAGAGTGTCTGCGCCGATCTGCACCGCGTCCACCACGACCTCGCGCCCGTCCAGCCGGCATACCCAGCGTTCTGGCTGCGCGTCGGACGACTTCTCAAGGTCGAACCGATAAACCCTGCCGGCAATGTTGGCTTCGTAATGCACGTTTACCCGAGCGATTCCGTCCGGGCGGCTCTCTTCCAACCTGACGAAGCATTGGCCGGTGATGTGCCCGGTCCGTTTTTTCGCGGTTCAATACTTGCAAAAAGCGCGGCAGCAATTGCAGCCGCTTCCTGATCGCTCTCATCTGCTGGCGTACCCAGTTTCGAAAGGCGTTCCAAATATCCTGTGTCGGTGTCGCCAGCCGCGAATGCCGGATCGGACAGAATTCGCCCGAACAACTGCAGGTTCGTCTTGATTCCGCCGATGAAGCACTCGTCAATTGCTCGTCGTAAACGGCCAATTGCCTGCGGACGGTTCCCCCCGTATCCGATTAGCTTTGCCAGCAGCGGATCATACGCAACCGGGACAGTCCATTCTTGGTAAATTCCGCTATCCAGGCGTATGCCCGGCCCGGCGGGCTCTGAAAGAGCGGTAATTTGGCCGGGACTTGGAAAATAATTTTCATCTTCTGCATAAATGCGGCACTCGATGGCGTGCCCGCGTGGTTGGATGTCCGGTTGCGAAAATGGAAGTCTTTCGCCGGCGGCGATGCCAATCTGCAAATGCACGAGATCAACGCCGCAGACCAGTTCCGTGACCGGATGTTCAACTTGCAGGCGCGTGTTCATTTCCAGGAAATAGAAATTGCTGCTTGCGTCGGCAAGGAATTCGATGGTGCCCGCATTCGTGTAGCCGACCGCCTTGGCTGCCTTGACTGCAATCTCGCCCATACTTTGGCGCATCGTGGCGCTCACAGCCGGCGATGGAGACTCTTCCAGGACCTTCTGATGGCGGCGCTGAATCGAGCACTCACGCTCGCCGAGATGAACGCAGTGTCCATGCTCGTCCGCGAGCACTTGGATTTCAATGTGCCGCGGATTCGTGATTGCCTTTTCGAGATACACTTCATTGCTCCCAAAGGCGCGCTGCGCTTCACTCTGGGCGGCTTCGAGTGCCGAAGCCATCCCTGCAGCGCTCTCGACCAGTCGCATGCCCTTGCCGCCACCTCCGGCTGCGGCTTTCAACATGACCGGATAGCCAAGTTGCGCCGCCACTTCTCGGGCCTCGTCAATTGATTCCACACCGCGCGACGTCCCCGGCACAAACGGCACTCCGGCCTTTTCCATCTGCTGCCTTGCTCGTGTTTTCAAGCCCATGATTTCGATCGCTTCTGCCGGCGGTCCAATGAATTTGATTCCCGCCCTAGCGCAGGCGCGGGCAAACTCCGCATTTTCAGAAAGGAACCCGTAGCCGGGATGGATGGCTTCAGCGCCGCAGTTCCGTGCGGTAGCGATGATGTGCTCGATGTTTAGATACGATTCGGACGCTGGTGTTGGGCCCACGTAGTAAGCCTCATCGGCCTTAAGAACGTGCAGGGCAGCGCGGTCCGCGTCGGAGTAGATTGCGACTGACAGAATTCCGAGCTCACGACAGGCCCGAATCACTCGAACGGCAATTTCTCCGCGATTGGCAATCAGGATTTTTTTGAACATTGGGAAGCAGTGGTTAGTTGCTAGTGGTTAGTGGTTTGCTGCTGCGCTTTGCGCTCCGCGCATTTCGCCTATGGTCATCTTGTTTACACCGTCAGGGGCTAAAGCCCATAGTCTTTTGCAGCCTCTTACGCGGCGCTAAAAGCGCTGCTCTTCCACCGTGACGCAGCATTCACGAGTTTCCGAAACTCTGGAAGCGGTTGGCTCCGGGCCAAGGCTACAACTAGATTCTAGTTAAAGCTTGCCACTCCCTGTAGTCACCTCACGTACTATAGGACTTCTCACGTTATGCCATCCACTCCAGAGTCTAATCCAGCGCCGCGAGCCGCATGGAGCATGCATCTTGCCGCAATCGCGCCGGCGGCGATCATCCTGGCAGCATTCCTTATCCGTCTTGCTGGCGCGCATTCCAGGTTCCTGAACGCTGACGAGGCGATGCACTGTCTGTTCTCGTTGCAGTCTTCGTTCATTACGACGTACCAGGCAAGCCTGCGCACTGCGCACCCGCCGCTGCTGATCATCCTTCTGCACTACTGGGGAATGGTTTCAAGCACCGAATTCTTTCTGCGCATTCCTTCTGTGATCGCGGGGACCGCCGCTGGCTGGTTCCTTTATGCCTGGCTCCGGCGCATCACCGATTCTTGCACCGCAGTCATCGCACTTTCACTGTTTCTTTTTTCCCCGGCGCTAATTTACCTGTCGTTCGAGGTCCGGCAATACGCACTGGTCATGGCATTCATGGCCGCGACTCTCTACTTCCTAGACTGCGGGTTTATGGAAGACTCTCCCGTGCTCATGCTGGTCTCGATCCTGTGTCTATATCTCGCATTGATGACGCATTATTGCACGCTGATATTCGCGCTGTGCGTTGGCTGCTATGGGCTGCTGCGAATAGCTTCCCTGCGCCCGCGCACCGCTGTCGCTTCAGTATGGGCGGCAGGACAGGTTGGCGGCGTTGCCATGGCTGCTTTTTTCTGGAAGACGCATATCACACTCATCCGCAGAGTCGGAATGGTGCAACATGTGGCGGAATCCTATTTGCGAGGCTCCCTTTTTCAGCGCGGCCAGGAGAGCGCGCTTGGTTTCGTTTTGAAATCTAACATCCGTGTCTTCCGTTTTTTATTTAGCCAGGGCGCGGTCGCGATTGTGGGCATGCTGCTTTTCTTTATGGCGGTGGCTCTGCTACTTCGAAATGGGGCGGGCCCTTCGGCAAGCTCAGGGCAGACTCTGGAGGGCCGCCTCTACATGGTGTCGCCGCCTGGCGAACGACGACCCACTCCGAGACAACTTGGAATGCTGCTCCTCCTTCCATTTGTCGTCAACTGCGGCGCTGCTTTGGCGGGTGCTTATCCTTACGGCGCCAGCCGGCACAATTCTTACCTGGCGATTGTTGCTATGCCGGCCATCGCAACCATTCTGGCCAACTGGAAGTTGCCATCCAGATGGATGAGGCCGACCGCAATTGCCGCGGCGCTCGCGATCTGCAATTTTACGATTGCTCCAGGCGGCGCCTATATTCCGGCAAAGCATCAAAAGAAGGCCTTCATGCACGCGGCGGCGGATTGGATCCACGCGTCTGTGCCCGCGCATTCGATCATTCTTGCTGACTACGAAAGCGGGCTGCTGGCCGGATACTACATTTGCCACAAGAATGTGGTGCAGACCGCGCCGCCATTCCAACTTTTCCTGCCATCTGATTGCGGGAACTACCAGTCACTCACCTTGCTTCCACCCTTGTGGGTCTTTCGCGCAGACACGTTTCCCGATCAGATACGCGAGTTGCAGCGAACACTTGCTCAGAACCGTGAGTTCGATGAAGACCGGCAAATCTGGCTGTTTCAGGCGGGATACATCGTGGACAAGGAACCTGAGTTTCGGACGCTGCTTGAGCAATACGGATGTAACCGACCGCAGGAATTCGGACCAAATATTTTTGTGTGCCGGGTTTGGGTGAGCAAGCCGTGAGCGATCAGCGGCCAGCTTCGAGCAAAACAAGCTGTGAGCTCTGAGGGATGACTTCTAGGCCAAATGGCGAGTCTAGGTTGCTCGCAGCTCGCTGCTCACAGCTGTCGTGAAGGACAAAAGAAAAGCCTCCCGCCAGGAGAGGCTTTGATTCCCTCTAATTACCTCCGCTTATTTCGGCTGATCCAGAGTGATTCCTGTGGACTTGTTCGCCTGCTTTTCAGACCGGACTTTCCGCACTTCCATGACCTTGTCAGACCACTCATTGGCGGATTTGGTATCGGCTGCACTTTGCTCCGGCGTATCGCACTCTCGGTCTGCCCTTTCGCGATACACAAGATTCAGGTACGCCATGGCGTCATCGTAGTCGGGCCGCAATTGTATAGCTTTGTTTAGATTGTCCAGACCGTCCTGAATCACCTGCCCGTCTTGCTCACGCAACTGAACACAAACCTTCTTGTCCTTTATCGCCTCGTCCGGCCGCATGCCCAGCTTGTTACGGGCTTCCGTGCGCGTCTGATAAGCCTGGGTCCAGTCAATCATACCGACGGAGTAGTACGCCTCGGGGTCGTTGCGATCAAGCTCGACTGCCTTGCGATAGTATTTCTTGGCGTCATCGAACTTCTTCATCTGCAAATCCAGGATGGCGATCCCCTTAATGCTGTTGATGTTGTTCGGATCCCGATCCAGCACGGCGTTGTACTGCGCGATTGCCAGGTTCGCGTTCTGCAGATTCTCGGGAGAATCCACGCCGGGGATATATTGCGCAAAGTAGGCGGCCGCCAAGTAGAGCTTGGCATTCTGAAGGCTTGGATCAAGCTCGACCGCCTTCTTGAAATGGTCAGTGGCCTGCTCGTAACGCAAGTTCTTGAAAGAAGCCACACCCTTGTTGAGTTGGTCTCGGGCCCTGAGCTTGTCGCAGCCAGTGGCGGCAAACATAAGCGCCGCGGCCGCAGCCAAGACAACAATTTTTGAAGTCGTTCTCATTTGTTCATTCCCCTCGACGGGATTCGGCGTGAAGCCAGCCGCATACGATAGCACAATCTCAGCAAATACACGCGTGGGCCCGGACGCCCCTCGTCCAGGTGGGCGAGCATTGCTCGCCGTCATCGCCGCGCGTAGCGCGGCCGGGCGGGTGAGGGCACCCGCCCCCACGTGAGCAGAGACTAGCCGCCGGCCTCGATCTTCGCCGTGATCAGGCCTACTTTGTCCACACCGGCCGCATGGGCGATATCAATAACGTTTGCGATATTGGCAAACGGAATATTGTCGTCGCCTTTGACGAACATCACCTTCTCGGCACGGGTCTTGAATATGTCTTGCAGACGGCCCTGAAGCGTGTCCCAGGTCGCGTCGTCCTGATTAATCTTCACGCCAGGCTGATTACCCGCTCCCTTGTCGATCACCTGCACCACAATCGTGCGGTCCGGGGGCGGCGCTTTCTGGTTCGGCGGCGGCGGCTGCGGCACCAATGCGTCCAGGCCCTTTGAAACCACTGGCGTGATCACCATGAAGATGATCAGCAGCACCAACAGCACATCAATCAGGGGGGTCACGTTGATGACACAGCTTTGGCCGCCCTTACCGCCCATTGTCATTGCCATAAAGAAATCTCCTTCGTCTTATTCAGATCCGCCAGTAGACGGTGCACCTGGGGTTCCCGGTGGATGGTCTTTTTTCTGCTCGGTGATCAAACCGAGATCATCCACACCCGCCGCACGCACGTTGTCCACGACGTCTACCACGGCCTTATACCGGGCGCGCGCATCAGCACGGAGAAAAACTCGCTTGTCCGCCCGATTCGCAATGCGATCTTTGATCCTGTTGGTGAGCTGGCTGGTGTCCTTCACCAGGTCGCGGCCGAAAAAAACATCGCCTTGGCGCGTAACCGCCACCACCAGCGCGTCTTCTTTGTCGGCATCGGTCATCTGCTCAGGATTGTTAACCTGTGCAAGGTCCACCGAAACATCCTTCTGCAACATAGGCGTGATCACCATGAAGATGATCAGCAGCACCAGCATGACGTCCACCATTGGTGTGACGTTGATGTCCGAATTGACCTTTGAACCTTCGTCTCTTACCGAGATTGCCATGTTTTTCTCCTGAGGAGGTGGTCCGGCCCCTCAGCCGGACCCTGCAACTCAACATGATTCCAACTCGCGTAGGGGCGGGTGCCCTCACCCGCCTGCCCGGACGAGGGCGTCCGGGCAGGCGTGGGCCGTTTTACCGGCGCACTCCTCTGCGCTTCAGGAAGTAATCAATCAGCTCGCTCGAGGAGTTGTCCATCTCCACGTCGAAAGCTTCCACGCGGCCCGTCAGATAGTTGAACATCATGACGGCAGGAATCGCGACGGCGAGCCCGATCGCTGTGGTCACTAGAGCTTCCGAAATACCGCCAGCCACGGCACCGATACCTGTCTGGCGCTGGGTCGTGATTTCGCGGAACGCGTTGATGATGCCGACCACCGTGCCGAACAGTCCCACGAACGGGGCGGTTGAGCCGATGGTGGCAAGCCCGCCCAATCCGCGCTTGAGCTCAGCATGGACGATGGCTTCAGTGCGTTCCAGGGCGCGCTTCGAGGCTTCAATGGTTTCGCCCGGAATGTCGCTTGAGTCCTGGTGTGCGCGAAATTCCATAAGGCCGGCAGTCACGACCTTGGCCAAGTGGCTCTTTTTATTGCGCTCGGCCACTTTGATGGCTTCGTCAATTTTTCCATCCCGCAGCGCGCCTGCTACTGCTGGAGCAAAGGCCCGAGACTGTTTGCGGGCCGCGTTGAACGCCATGTAGCGATCAATCATCACGCCGAACGACCAGCCGGACATGACAAAAAGAATGCCGACCACGATTTTCGCCAAAAGCCCCATCTGGTGCCAAAGCGAAAGCAGGTCAAATCCTACCTGTTGGTCCTGCAAGATCCAGGTCGCCAGCGTAGGCATGTGAGTTAGGGTGTGCGCTGCTGCAATCATGAGTTGCTTCCTCCTCGAGAATCTTATGTGTGCTGCCGAACCAAAAAACTAAAAAACTTCGCCGCGGATTTCGCAGATCAACGCGGATAAACCAACCAAAGAGATAGGCACAAAGTCGAACCTAAAAACATACCGAGTATCCGCGGATTCCCAATGAAAACTATCCGCGTGCATCGGCGCAATCCCGCCTCGCCTAACCTCCCGCCAGCGAGAAATTCACCGTCACCATCGTCTCGACCTCTACAGGTTCGCCGTTCA
>Ga0209056_10005127_pt1 | contig 13680 bp, 15 predicted proteins | sample GraSoiAngelo_114_FD_185876 | JGI IMG/M metagenome (GOLD analysis project Ga0209056, IMG submission 185876) | Grasslands soil microbial communities from the Angelo Coastal Reserve, California, USA - 14_0903_13_40cm (SPAdes) (version 2) | ecosystem: Environmental > Terrestrial > Soil > Grasslands... | reverse complement strand
GCACGTCCGCCGCACCGAGTTCATTCAGCTCCTGCTTCAGCATCTCCAGCAGAACCAGTTGACCTGACGTGCTCGGAAAAGTTTTACTGGTTTCGTCCGACTGCGTATCGACCTGGACGTAGCGCAGGAAGCGTGAAAGGAGGTTGTCGCTCATGAGCGACTGTCCCCGCCGAGTGAGCCGACGCAACTTTCTCCGGGTTCACCGGGTGTAGCGACAATTTGGGCACGCTGCGACGCGTACCGTTTTTATTCTCGCTTCTCCGGAGTTCTGCGACTTCTTTGCGCGGTTCGCATTTCCAGGTCCGTCGTATCGGTCATCTGTTCCAATGTCCTGCCCTTTGTCTCGCCCACGGTAAGCCATACAAAGGGGAGCGAGATGGCTGCGGCTATCGCATAGAAAGCGTAAGCGCCGGTCAAACCGACCACCTTCAGCAGTAGTAAAAAACTGACAGTGACGGTGAAATTTGCCAGCCAGTTGGTCGCGCCAGAAATGGCAAGAGCAGCTCCCCGAATTTCGTTGGGAAACATTTCGCCTAACAATACCCACATCACCGGACCCCACGACACAGCGAATGACACGATGTACAGGTTCGCCGCCGTAAGTCCGGACACCGCGGCCATCTGACTTAGCATTGGCTTGCCATCAGGACCTACGCCGGCCATCGCGAATACAGCTGCCATCGCGCCAAGCGTCAGAGTCATTCCCACTGATCCTATGAGCAGCAACGGTTTCCGGCCGATGCGATCGATAAGCATGATGGCTGGGATCGTGGCGAGAATGTTCACCAAGCCGGTGAGCACGTTAATGCGCAGAGCCCACTGTTCGGTTGCACCTGCTGCTTTCCACAAAATCTCACCGAAATAAAAAATGATGTTGATACCAACGAATTGCTGGAAAGCAGCCAAACCCATGCCCACCCAGAGCACCGGAGCGATGCGTCTCGTCCCGGGAATAATAAGATCCGATAGCCGCGGACGGCGTTCGGCTTCAAGGCTCTGTTCGACCTGCCGCACCAGTCGATCGGCATCGCCGCCAATTCGCGTGAAGACATTTCGCGCCTGCTCATGTTTGCCCACGAAGACGAGATAGCGCGGCGACTCGGGAATGGTCATGCTGCCTAACAAAAACGCGACAGCTGGTAATGCTTCCATCCAAAACATCCAGCGCCACGTCGGCGCTCCAAACCAAAAGATCTCGCCGGCTCCGCCAGCAACTCTGGCGAGAATCGCGTTGCTTAGGAATGCGCTAAACAGCCCCACCACAATCGCCATTTGCTGCAACGATGCCAGTCGACCCCGCATATGCGGCGGAGCGACTTCTGCGATGTACATCGGCGCCAATACGCTGGCGCCGCCGATGGCCACACCGGCTATGATCCGCGCCGCGATGAAAAACGCGTCCGAGTTAGCGGCGCCCGTCGCCATAGCGGTCACGAGAAATAGGATCGCGTTCAAGAGCATTGTGGGTCGCCGCCCGAGAGAATCAGCCAGCCTGCCCGCGCCGAAAGCGCCAGCGGCGCAGCCGAGCAGTACTGATGCAACGGCGAAGCCGGTCCCGGCCGCATCAGTGCCGAAGGCTTTTGCCAGGGCATCAACGGTGCCGTTAATCACGCCGCTGTCGAAGCCGAAGAGAAAACCTCCGATTGCAGCTACGCAGCACAGCGCGATCACATAGGCAGACCTGCGTCGCGTGGCGTGGACGCTCATCAGCTCAGTTGGGGTTCTCTGTGTCGCCTCGTCCATTTCAGATCGTCAGGTTGTTCTTCGTCCGACAGAATTAACGTCGACTCGAGCGCCGAGCGCGCCTGCCTGGCGAGGCGTCTACACTGAGCCTGTGTTTTGTCGGACCATAGGCATACTGACACGGCTCTTCACCTCGAATCACCTGCAAATCGCCGAAATCAAAATGCTGTTCCATCGGTATGCTTAAGGCCAGAATTCATAAGTTGTGAGGAGTTCGACCGAAAGCGATATTGACGTGAGCCGAGCAACTCGCTGGTTGATTGCTTCGGCCGTGGTGGTCTTTGCCTGCGGGATTCTGGCGATCGTGCTGCCTCTTACATTTTCACTTGGCGTCGCAGGATTTCTAGGCTGGCTTTTTCTCTTCGCGGCCGTCGCTCACCTTGTCTTCGGGCTTCATCTCGGAAGCGGCACCCTTGCCTGGCAGGCATTCATAGCGGCGTTATACGCGTTGGCTGCGATCAATCTACTGGTGAATCCGTTACTCGGGGTGGTTCTTCTCGCCTTGGTAATTGGCGTCGTTCTTATTGCCGAAGGTATCATCGAGATCGTTCTTTTTTTCGTGCTCCGCGAATATCGTCACGTCGTTTGGATCCTGATCGACGGAGTAGTTACTCTCGTGCTCGGGATCGTGGCATGCGCACATTGGCCACCTGCCAAGCTGGAGCTGGTTCAATACCTTGTCGGAATCAGTTTCATTTCGAGCGGCATTTCCCGTTTTTTGCTGGGCTTCGCAATTCGCGTCATGGAACGAGAGACTCCGATTGCATGAACAAGAAGCAGTCCGTACGAGCGGACCCGCGAGTGTTCGCGAGTCTATGCTAGACTACGAATAGTAGACGGCGCGTGCGCGCCTGCGCCATTGCCGAAGGGTGAGATAAGCGCCTACCATCCCGCCAAGGTGCGCAAAATGTGCCACGCCCTGGTCAGTTCCGAAAACTCCGCTGAACAGTTCAAGAAGCCCGTAAAGAATCACGAATAAGATCGCTGGCATCGGAATTGGCGGAATCAGCAGGACAATGGTGCGGCGCGGAAAAAGCATGCCGAACGCCAGCAGAATTCCGAAGATCGCACCTGACGCGCCGACGGTCGGATAAATACCGGCCGATGTCATCATTGAGACGACTAGCAACTGAGTCGCGCTCGAACAAAGCAACGAAGCGAAATAGAGCGTCAGGTAATGCCGCGGCCCAATAGCTCGTTCGAGGTCAGAACCGAACATCCAAAGGGCGTACATGTTAATTGCGAGATGAAGGAAATTCGCGTGAAGGAAACCGCACGTAATCAGCTGCCAGACCTTGAATCCGACGGGACTCTCGAACTGCCCTACAATGAAATGGCCAATGGGCCAGAGCGCGAACCTGGCCAGGAACCCTGGGCCAGATACCGCTTCCAACGCAAAAACAGCGACGTTTACACCGATCAGCAATCTTGTGAGTCGCCCCATAAAAACAGCCTAACCACGTGTGCCTACTTTCACACGAAGATCACAAAGGGTCGCGATGGGCAAGAATGTTACGGCAATCTACGCGTCCGTATTGCTCAGCTGATCATTGCTGCGCGCGGCGCGCGCGACAGCGCCGCTAAAGAATTGCATTGGCGGATGCAATCGCATTGCCCAGGCTTTTTCATCGTGAACGGCGTGGGGAAAAACTAAATGAATAAAATCGCAGCCGTATCGCCATCCACTGCTGACGAGGGCAAGGGCCATTTCCGTGGTCACTTCGTTAGGCCATCCGCTGTCGAGATAAAATCCTACGTTGCGCTTCGGCTCGCTCAGTACTCGTTCAATCAGGTCGTCCTTGTAGGAGAACGTGCTCGACATGCAAATAGCGCCGCCGAACACCTCGGGATATTGCCACGCCGAATAGAAAGAAACGACTCCGCCTAACGAGGAACCCCACATTGAACGATCGACCGGGTTGTTCGTTGTCCGCAGAAACAGTTGCTCGGCCGGTACAAGCTCTTCCACAATTGAGCGCGCGTAAGCTTCATAGCCCGGCCTCGTATATTCCTCCTCGCGTCGCTCATTCGAGTAAACACCGACAACAAACAAATCTTCAATCGCCCGCAATGCGCGCAGGAGCTGGCTAGTCTCATCGATCTCCCAGTCCTCATGTCGGAACGCTTCTTGTGGAAAAAAGAGGTTCTGCCCGTCCTGCATATAAGCGAGGGGGTAACGTGCCGTCGTGTTCTCCTCGTAACCCGGCGGAAGGTAAACTCGCAAGCGATGACGTCTTCCAAGTATCGCTGATTCAATTTCGACGATGGGTGAAAATCGTCCGCGCGCGTCGCTGAAGAAGTACGGATAAACCGGACGCGCGTTCTCGTCGGTCATCATTAACAGATTGTCAGGCCCGACGGCCCAATGCAAGCTGCCGTTCTTGATCAAACATGGCTTGAAATGAATGAACCGCTGCTGCGCCTCGATTTCAAATGTTGCCGTGTTGCCATCGCTGCTAACCGCCATCGGATGAACATCCCGTCCCCAATCCAAGTCGGTGCGGATTACCAGTGTTCCCGTTTCGGCTGGATAACAGATGCGGAGCGTCCGCTTGAAATTATTCTTCTTGGTCTGCGTCATTTTCCGGACCAGTCATAGAGTAGGGGAAGTGCTGCATATGTCAGTGATTTTTGTTTCGATTGGATCGTCGCATGCAAAGGCCGATCATTCCCGCCACGAAAAAGTTTTCGCAATGCGCCAAGGGAGCCGGTTCCGAGAAGTGACTGGTGCGGGCACTGCCTGGTCAACCAAGAACGCTCTAACATTTCGTTCGTCTAATTTGCTCACCAACTGAATGAGGTTGCAAAAACTACCACGCGGAATCGGAACGCTCGGGCTGGTTTTTGTTCTCTTTTTTTCCACGTCAGGCGGCCCGTACACCACCGAAACGCTGATCCATTCGGTCGGGCCCGGACTTGGCCTGCTGATTTTGGCGCTGGTTCCGCTGGCATGGTCCGTACCGGAAGCGCTGATCGTAGGCGAGCTCGCCAGCATGTTGCCCGAAGAGGGCGGTTATTATCGCTGGGTCGATCGGGCATTCGGACGCTTCTGGGCTTTTCAAAATGGCTGGCTCACGTGGATGTATTCGCTCGTGGACATGGCGATTTACCCGGTGCTGTTCAATCAATATTTGCGCTACTTCATCCCCGAATTGGATGCGCGAGCGGAATGGCTCATCTCGCTTGCGATGATTTGGGGCGCAACATGGGTCAACGTCCGCGGGTCAGTGAACGTCAGTCGAACCTCAATTATCGCCGGCTGCTTTGTGATGCTCGGCTTTCTCGTGTTGTCGATCGCGAGCGCGCCGCGCATCACTCACGTTCCGTGGCAACCGTTCGCGTCGGAACATGCGCGCGGACTGGGCGGTTTGGCCGTCGGTATCTCGATTGCGCTCTGGAATTACATCGGGTGGGATAATCCGTCCACGGCGCAAGGCGAGGTGAAAGATCCATCGCGTACATATCCGCGCGCCCTCGCGTTCGCACTGCCGTTTGTCACGATCGGCTACTTCGTGCCATTGCTCACGACGCTCGGTGCCAGCGATTGGACTACATGGACCGAAGGTGGCTGGCCGCAGATCGCCGGCTCCGCGGCTGGAAGTGCCGGCAGATGGATCGCAATCTGGATCGCGCTTGGCGGAATGATCAGCGCGCTTGCACTTTTCAACGCACTGCTGCTTGGCTACTCACGAATTCCGTTCGTGCTCGCCGGCGATGGTTTGCTGCCGCAGCCTCTGGCGAAGCTGGATGCGTACGGAACGCCGCGAACGGCTGTTATTGTGTCAGCAGTTTTCTACTCTCTTTTTGCTCTTGTAAGTTTCAGTAAGCTCGTTGTCGCCGATGTGCTCCTGTATTCGCTTGCCCTCTTCCTGGAGTTCGGCGCGCTGGTTCGACTTCGCAAAACCGAACTGTCACTGCGCGGTGCGTTCCGAATTCCGCTGGGCCGCAAAAGTGTGGCAGTCCTCGCTGCGCTGCCAATGATGATGTTAGTGGGCGTGATCGCCGTTTCATTCGCGGACGGTGAATACGGTTTGCCAGCAGTTATCGGCGCCGCTGTGGCGATTGCTGCGGGACCTTTGATGTATCGACTCGCGCAGCGCCGCAGTACTGGTTAGACAAAACTAGTCAGATGCACCAGCCTAAGATGAATGACACATTCATTCGAGCGTATCTCGCACCTGAAGCACACTTTACGCAGTCGATTTCCATTATTGGGCTGTTCAGGTCGAATGAGGTTGTGCCACACTGGCCGGCAATCGTGCACTGAGCGACCGGCGCATCGCCGTCTCCGTGTTGTGCTTGTGCAGCGCGATATCGATTGCCGCTTTCAATTCCGGCACGGTGTAAGGCTTCAGCAAATACCCGAACGCGCCTGATTCGACTGCGCGCGCCACCGTTTCAGCAGAGGCGTGCGCGGTCAGAAACACGACCGGAACATCGAGGTGCCCGCGGATTGCGGCGGCAGCTGCAATACCACTGATACCACCATCCAATTGAATATCCATGAGCACGAGATCGGCGCGATTGTCTTCGGCAGCGCGGAGCGCGTCGGCAGCAGTGCTGGCGTCGCCGGCAATTTCGTAGCCGAGCTCAGCGAGCTCGTGTTTAAGCGCTAACACAGTCAGCGCTTCGTCTTCAACGATCAGAATACGTTTTTTTGACATAATGTAGTTACGTTAGAATCACAGATGAAGGGTTGCTTGTTGGCCTGACACTTTGCTTGGAAAAGACACGGTTGCGCAGGTGCCGCCCGCAGGCATGCGGTTGATGACAAACTCGCCGCCAAGCTGACGTGACATTGCCTGAACGAGGTCTAGTCCGGTTCCGCGTTGCCCTTCAATTTTCGCCGGTGTTGGGACAAATCCGTTGCCATCATCACGGATCATTAACGTTACTCGATCGCGAGTCGTGCGCAGTCCAGCATGGAGGCTCCCTGCAGCGCGGCTGTGAAATGCGTGCTTCAGGGAATTAAGCAGCAATTCGTTGGCGATCAGGCTGAGCAAAATGCTTTGGTCGAGATCGAGCGGGACCTGATCGGGGGAAAGGTTAAGCGTGAGGTTGCAGCCCGCAGGGGCGTGCGAGCGCAGCAGCATTTCAGCCAGCTCACGCAAATGCGGCGCGAAATCAAGGTGTGACTGCCCTCGCTCGTTGTAGAGTTGTTCGTGAAGACGAGCCATGGCAGTGACGCGATCGCGACACTCGGTAAAAACGTCGCGAACAGCGGGATCAGCAAACTTGCCAGACTGAAGCCGAAGCAAGCTGGACACGATTTGCAGGTTGTTCTTGACCCTGTGGTGAATTTCCGCGAGCGAAACAGTCTTTAGCGCGAGTAGCGCCTTCAGGCGTTCGTGTGCGCGACGGGACGAAATCACTAGTTCAGCCAAAGCGGCGGACGCTAATACGAGTATGCTGGCGTTAATGTAGGAGAGCGCAATGATACGTCCGCTGCGGGGCACCGTCAGGTCGGCTATGAGCACTGTCGCTCCGCAAAGTATCGCGATAAACCAGCCTGCTTTTCGTCCTGCCCGCCACGTCGCCAACACCACCGGCGCGAAATAAAAGACTGTGACGTTGAAGTCGGTAATGTAATCAATCCAGCCAATGAGCAGCATCAGCAGAGCGGACGCAATTACTGCTGCCGTGGGTGAGCGGAGAAAATTAACACTGACACGACGCGATTTGTCTGCCGCGGTAAACTCTTGGCGCCCGTCGTAGGTTGGCAAATTAACAGGCTGCTCCAGCTGGATCGCGGACAGTAGTGCCACCCGGTTCGGTTCCATCAGCACAAATCTAAAGACCGTGGACAATGCGAGGCGTTTAAAAATACGCAGAATTCGCGGCTCCCTCTTTTGGGAGAGCCGTTGAACTTATTGCGTCCTTATTGCTCATCGGCTTCACATGAGTAACAAGTGCAACACACCATGCCTCCACCATTTTGCGCGGTGATCTTCGATCTCGACGGCGTGCTCGCAGACTCCGAGCCGTGGTGGAATCAGATCGACGCGAAATTGCTCGCCGAGCATGGAGTCAATTACCGCGGCGAATATCACCGAAATGTCCTCGGCGTGAGTTATCGGCTCGCGGTCGAGTTTTACAGGAACGCTTTTCACATCTCCGCGCCAGTTGAGGAATTGATGCGGCGGCGCGGCGCGATCGCGACCGAATTTTTCGCGAACCGTGTCGAACTATTTCCTGCCGTCAAAGCAACTCTCGAACAACTGCACATTATGGATTTGCGCCTTGCCGTCGCCACGAGTTCGGTAGCCGCCTCCGCGCGGCCCTTTCTCGAGCGAACTGGAATCAAAGGCTTCTTTGAACTGATCGTCACAGGTGATGAAATCCAACGCGGCAAGCCATTTCCTGATATTTATTTGTATGCAGCGGAGAAACTCAATGTCCGGTCGGATGTTTGTCTCGTAATCGAGGACGCGCTTTTTGGTGTTGCTGCTGCGAAAGCAGCGAACATGCGGGTCGCCGCGATTCCTGATACGCGCTTTGTGGATCGATGCGAATACGAGAAGCAAGCTGACTATGTGCTGGGAAGTTTCTCAGAAATTCCGGCGCTCGTCCGCCGCATCGGCGCCGACCGTTAAAATTTTCGCCGCGTCGATTTGGCAGGCGAAGCGTCTGTCTTACAATAGAAAGTCTCCTGCAATCGCGAGTTCCCTGATTACATTCCTCTGCAAGTATGGGCGAACAAGAACGCTTCCGTGTTTTCGCTACGTCGCGCATCGGCGACGCAGCAGAGAACCTTCTGCGCGCGAGGGGTTACGATCTTGAGGTGTTCCAGGGACCTGAGGCGCCGCCAAAGAAATTGATCATCGAGAAAGTGAAGAGCGGCATTGATGGATTAATCACAACGTTACGGGACCCGATTGATGCGCAAGTGTTGGACGCAGGGAAGGGGAGCCTGAAGGTTGTGGCGCAAATCGCTGTCGGATTCGACAACATCAATCGCGCCGACGCGAACAAGTATAAAATCCCGTTCACCAATACTGCCGATGTGTTAACTGAAGCGACGGCCGAGTTCGCATTTTTCATGATGGGCATGCTCGCGAGAAAAATGTGGCAGAGCGAGCGACTCGTGCGCGAGCAGAAGTGGCCGTCCTGGCATCCGTTCCTTCCGTTTCTCGGGGATGAAGTCACGGGCAAAACCATCGCCGTCATCGGTACCGGTCGGATCGGTCTGGCGATGATCAAAAAATGTTCCGGATTCGACATGAACATCCTTTGCTACGACCCGGCGTATCAGAATCACCAATTCATCAAAGCGATACACGAGTTAATGGACCTGCGCCACGCGCGCGGGATTCAGAAAGAGAAAACCTGGATCAAGTATGTCGAGTTCGAGGGCGCCTTGCGCGGCGCCGACTACGTGAGCCTGCACGTGCCACTATTACGCGAGCGGGAGGCTGACAAACCGACTTACCATCTCATCAACGAGAATACGCTTAAGCTGATGAAACCGACCGCCTACTTGATAAACAGTTCGCGAGGCCCCGTGGTCGACGAGATAGCGCTCGCGAACGCCTTGAAAGAAAAAGTGATTGCTGGCGCCGCGCTCGATGTTTTTGAAAAAGAGCCATTGCCACCAGATTCGCCACTGCTCGATCCCGAGATCGCCGATCGCTGCCGCCTGTTCCATCATTTCGCCAGCGGCGCGCAGATCACGCGTCTGGACATCGATCCTAAAAAAGGCATGGCCGGCCGCTGCGTCCGGGGACTGATCGATGTGCTCGAGGGCAAGTACGGCGGCGACCCGACCAAGATGCCGTACGTGGTGAACAAGGAAGCATTCGCGTCGTGAGATCGCCGCGGGCCGGCGGCTTCTGCAAATTGTAACCAAAAAATGCTTGCACGTTCCAACGACTCTGCTAAATAGTTAACCGGATGGTTAAATATTCTTCCGGAGCGTTGAACCGAACTTTTGCCGCGCTCGCTGATCCAACTCGGCGGCGAATCCTGGCCCATCTGGCGCGGGGCGACAGGCGCGTAACAGATCTTGCCCGGCCGCACGCCATGTCGTTGCCGGGGGTGTCGAAACATCTTCGCGTTCTAGAAAAGGCTGGGTTGCTGCGGCGACGCCGTTATGGGCGGGTGCACGAAATGCAGTTGGACGCAAGACCGCTTAAGCAGGCGGCGCAGTGGGTCGAAGAGTATCGGAGATTCTGGGAAGGCTCGCTCGATCGACTCGCCGCCTATTTGGACAAGACGGCCAAGCGAACGCAAAGGAAGGAGGCGCGCTAGTCCCGATGTATCCTGCATGTTTGGCAAACGCGCTCTTGCTCGCAGTTGGCGCAGCGTCGGACGGTGGATTGACGACGTTCGTATTCGTCAAATTTCGCGGAAGAAAACACAGAAACCAAAATCGGAGGAAACCAAGATGAGACTGCAAGAAATAGAACCGGAAAGAGAAACCAACCACCTAAATCTAAAACTCAAACAGGTGCCGGTTACAAGCACAGGGATGCTGATCCGAAAGCCTGTCGCAGAGGTATTAACGCGAAAAGGAATACACGCGCCAACGAGATCCGCTCAGGCGATGGAATGGGTCCGGCGTCACGACAAGTATTGAATCGTATGAAAGGCACACGAAGAGAAAAGAGATCAGCCGGGACGAAGCATAGGACCGGAACACGCAAAGAGTGGCTGGCAGCACGACTCGAGCTGCTCAAGGCAGAGAAGGAACTCACGCGACGCAGCGATGAGTTGGCAAAGCGGCGACAAGAACTGCCGTGGGTTAAGATCGACAAGAATTACCGATTCGAAACCGATGAAGGAAGCGCCTCGCTTCCTGACCTCTTTCGAGGGCGATCGCAGCTCCTCGTCTATCACTTTATGTTCGGGCCGGATTACACGGCCGGCTGTCCGTCTTGCTCGGCGATCGCCGACGGCTACAACGGATTTACGGTGCATCTCGTCAATCATGACGTGATGTTTTGGACGATCTCGCGCGCGCCGCTTGCAAAGCTGCAAGATTACAAGCGGCGAATGGGTTGGACGTTTCCCTGGGCGTCTTCGTTCGGCAGCGACTTCAATTCCGATTTCAGTGTCGGCTTCACCGAGGAGCAACAGCGCAAAGGCGATATCCAATACAATTATGAGCAAGAGGGTCCGTGGAAAGGCGCCGGTGAGGGCGCAGTCACTTTCGCCGCGATGAGCGGAACCGATCCGGCCGCGTACACGCGAGAGCGACCGGGCATGAGCGCGTTCGCGCTTGCGGACGGCGTCGTTTACCACGCCTATTCCACCTACGCGCGCGGGCTGGACGGGCTCTGGGGCATGTATCAATGGCTCGACCGCGCACCAAAAGGGCGCAACGAGACCGGTGTATGGTGGCGCCGTCACGACGAGTACTGACATCACAACCAAGGAAAGATCGACATATGAATCGCGTAAATCATTTTGAAATCTACACAGAGAACCCCGAAGCGGTGCAGCCGTTTTATCGAGAAGTCTTCGGGTGGAAGTTCCAGAAGTTCGAAGGCGGGCCAATTGAGTATTGGCTAGTCACGACTGGCGACGACAAAGATCCGGGGATTAATGGCGGGATGACTCGTCCGCGCGAAGGGCAAAGTCCCGGCACGATCAATACCGTCGCGGTCGAGTCGTTAGACCAAACGATCAAGAAAATCGAGCAACGCGGCGGAAAAATTTGCGTGCCGAAAATGGCGATCCCGAAAGTTGGCTGGCTCGCCTACGCCGAAGATCCGGCCGGCAACGTTTTTGGAATCATCGAACCCAATACAGAGGCGAATTAAAAAACATGACAACAGAAATTAAATCAGAAGAGCCAGTAATCATTGAGCGAACGCTGTCCGCTCCGGTCGCGAAAGTTTGGAAAGCACTGACCGATGTCGATCAAATGCGGCAGTGGTATTTCGATTTGAAGGACTTCAAACCCGAAGTCGGCTTCGAATTCGAGTTCGTGGTCGAACACGAAGGCAACACTTACCATCATCTTTGCCGCGTCATTGAGGTCATTCCGCAAAAGAAGATCGCCTATACTTGGCGCTACAAAGGCGAGCCGGGTGATTCGCTCGTGACTATTGAATTGTTCGCCGAAGGCGACAAGACGCGGCTGAAGCTAACGCACAGCGGAATCGAAACATTTCCGAAAACGCCGGCTTATGCGCGGAAGAATTTCGAGGCTGGCTGGACCGCGATTATCGGATCGGAGCTGAAGAAGTTCGTTGAAAAGTCGAAGGGAAAACCATGAGTGAGACAACCGCGGAAAAAACATCGCTGGAAATCCAGCGGTTCATCAATGCGCCGCGTGCGCGCGTTTACGCCGCTTGGACGGATCCAGCTCAACTAAGGGAATGGTTCGGCCCGGTGTGGGTCCGGACATGCGAGCTAGTCGCTGACGCACGAGTCGGCGGAAAGTTCCGTTGGGATGTGATTAACTGCGACGGCAAAGAGATGACGATCCAGGGCGAGTACCGCGAAGTCGTTCCGGGCAAGAAAATCGTTTTTATCTAGAAACATTGCGACGACGAGCTTTGGGCGAATCGAATCAGCACCGTCACAGTGGAATTTTCGGATCGCGACGGCAGAACCGAGTTACGATTGAAGCACGAGCAATTGCCCGGCGACGAATTACGTGAGGATCGGACACCTCGAGGCTGGAACAGTGTGCTGGATCAGTTGGAAAAATTCGTCAGCGGATGATTGTTGATGTAAACACCAATGATGAACACAGAAGAAGTAGCCAAAAAAGTGATGGAGCTAACTCGAAAGCAGGCGTGGTACGACGCTCTGGACCTTTACGACGACAATGTGGTCAGCGTGGAAGCGTCCGGCATGGGCGGCGGTTCGCCGGAAACGCGCGGAAAAGAAGGTGTTCGCGGCAAGGTCGACTGGTGGGTCAACGCGATGGAGGTGCACAGCTTCGACGCGCATGGACCATTCGTAGCGCACAATAGATTCGTCGTGCAATACGACGCTGACGTTTCGGATAAAAAAACGAAAGAGCGCAGGAAAATGTCAGAGGTCGGCGTTTACACGGTAAAGAACGGTAAGATCGTCCGCGAAGAATTCCTGCCGCGCGTGGATTAGCTTCGCGCACGACGAAACAATGCACTGTTTTTGCGGAGGACGTCCAATTCGTCTCCGCATTGCGTTTGGCGTTATCGCTGGGCCGAGTATTTATCGATCAAAGCTTGAAAGCGAGGATCTTTGCGCAACGGGTCCCAGATGGGGTCGAGCTTGAGACCGGGAACGGTGATTCCGTTTGGAACAACGAGCAAATGATCAAGTAGTCCAAATGCTTGATCGTGTTCGCCGGTCCACGCGTAAATTTGCGCGAGTTCAGCAGTAATCTCTGGCCCATCGAAAGCGTCTTGCGACTCCGGCAACAACTCAACCGCGCGCTTGCCCTCCGCGATCGCCTCATCCTTTTGACCGAGTCCGGCTAGAATCAGACCAAGCTGCCCATGGCGAGCAGCGTCGTCGGGGCTTTCGCGCACCAATCGCTCAGCGATGCTCCGTGCGCGCTCGAACGCCGAGTGCGCGTCCACTTTGTCATCCAGATACAAGTACAGCGTACCTTCGAGAGAAGCTTTCGGGCAGGTCGTACTGGCGCGGACGAGCAATGTCTCTCCACGAAATTGTTGGATCACCTGAAGCGCCTCCTTAAATTTTCGTTGCAACGTCAGGACCCCTAAGCGGCCCAACGTGACCAGGCCTTGTGGGTCGACTCCCGGTGGCACCGAAGCCAATTCTTTTTCGGCAACGCTAAGGTCTCCTTTCCATCTGATCGCCAACTCCGATTTTAATGCAGCCGAGCCGAACGACTCCGGCGCAGCTTCGATTCCGCGATCAAAGATCTTATCGGCAGCTTCAAAATTTCGTGTGGCCATATAGTTATAGCCGAGATTCAAGAGGACCGAGCTGTTCTTTGGGTCAAGCTCAGCGGCCTTTTCCAAGTTCGCCGTT
>Ga0209056_10005125_pt1 | contig 13682 bp, 7 predicted proteins | sample GraSoiAngelo_114_FD_185876 | JGI IMG/M metagenome (GOLD analysis project Ga0209056, IMG submission 185876) | Grasslands soil microbial communities from the Angelo Coastal Reserve, California, USA - 14_0903_13_40cm (SPAdes) (version 2) | ecosystem: Environmental > Terrestrial > Soil > Grasslands ... | reverse complement strand
CACGCACAACCTGCAGCGGGACTACGAGCTCGGCGCCGAGATCGTGCGCGCGCTCCGCGGGGTCGATTTCCAGATCAAGCGCAACGAGTTCGTCGCCATCATGGGGCCGTCGGGCTCGGGCAAGTCCACCTTGATGAACCTCGTCGGCTGCCTCGATACGCCGACCGGCGGCGAGTACTGGCTCAACGGCCAGAAGGTGAGCGACCTCTCCGACAACGATCTCGCCCACATCCGCAACAAGGAGATCGGGTTCGTCTTCCAGACGTTCAACCTGCTCCCCCGCGCGGACGCGCTGCACAACGTCGAGCTGCCGCTCATCTACGCCGGCAAGCCCGCGCGCGAGCGCCGGGCGCAGGCCACCCGCGCCCTGGAGCGTGTCGGCCTCGGCGACCGCATGCACCACAAACCCAACGAGCTGTCCGGCGGCCAGCGCCAGCGCGTGGCGATCGCCCGGGCTCTCGTCAACAACCCCAGCATCCTCCTCGCCGACGAGCCGACGGGCAACCTCGATTCGGCCACGGGCGAGGAGATCATGCAGCTCTTCGAAGAGCTGTGGCGCAACGGGCAGACCATCGTCCTGGTGACGCACGAACACGACATCGCGGCGCACGCGCGCCGCCAGATCCACCTGCGCGACGGCAAGATCGAGCGCGACGAACGAATGGAAGTGAAACCGTGAAACGATATCTCCTGGCCGCCGCCGCGGCCCTGACTCTCGCGGGCTGCCACAAGGATCAGCCCGCCCCCGTGTACGAGATGGTGCCGGTACAGCGGCGCGACATCGTCGTCACCGCCTCGGCCGCGGGGACGATCCAACCGATCCTGACGGTGCAGGTGAAGTCGCAGGCGTCCGGCGCGATCACCGAGATGCGCGTGCAGACGGGCGACGACGTCCGCCCCGGCCAGCTGCTCGCGCTCATCGACCCGCGGCTGCCCAAAAGCGCGCTCGACCAGGCGAAAGCGACCCTCGACGTCGCGCGCGCCTCGTACGACAACGCCGCGGGCCAGTTCGCGCGCGAGGATACGCTGTACAAGGCGCAAGCGGTGACCCAGCAGGAGTACGAGAACGCCCGCGTCACCCTGGCGCAGGCCCGGGCCGCGCTCGTCAACGCGCAGGCGAACCTGAGCGACGCCCAGATCGCCTACGACCAGACGCGCGTCACCGCGCCGCTCGCCGGCACCATCATCCAGAAGAACGTCGAGCTCGGCACGGTGATCTCGAGCCCCACGCACGACGTGAGCGGGGGGACCGTCCTCTTTCAAATGGCGAACCTCGACACGGTGCAGGTGCAGTCCATGGTGGATGAGACGGACATCGGCAAGGTGCAGCCGGGGCTGCCGGTGACGATCACCGTGGACGCGTTCCCCAATCGACCGTTCCAGGGCACCGTCCTCAAGATCGAACCGCAGGCGACCCAGAACCAGAACGTGACGATGTTTCCCGTGCTGGTGAACATCTACAACCCTGAGCACCTGCTGAAGCCGGGCATGAACGCCGAAGTCGAGGTGCACGTCGGCCAGCGCCAGGGCGTGCTGGCGATCCCGAACTCCGCGCTGCGCACCCAGCGGGACGTCGCCTCGGCCGCGCAGGTGCTGGGCCTCGACCCCAACGACGTGCAGGCCCAGCTCGCCGCGGCCCCGGCGGCGCCGCCCGCCCGCTTCGGCGGCGACACCGCCCAGCGCGGCACCACGCTCGGCGCCGCGCCGTCTGCGGGGGGGGGCGACCCCGCCAAGCCGGCTGGTCGGGACAGCGCGAAGGCCGCCACGAACGTGATGACCACGCCCGACGGACGGCAGATCACGCTCCCGGCCGGCTATACGCCGGAGAAGATTCGTGAATTGTTCCGCAAGACGATGAGCGGCGGGCAACTCACGCCGGCGGAGCAGGCGGCCATGAACCAGGTGCGGTCCCAGTTCGGCGCCGGCCGCGGCGGTCAGGGCGGTCAAGGTGGCGGCTTCGGAACAGGACAGATGCGCCGCGGCGGCGCGTTCGCGTCGAGCTACATCGTCTTCGCGCTGCGCAACGGCAAGGCGACGCCGGTCAACATCCGCACCGGCCTGACCGATCTGGATTACATCGAGGTGACGAGCGGCCTGACCGAAAAGGACACCGTGCTGCTGCTGCCGAGCGCTTCGCTGGTCCAGGCGCAACAGGACATGCGCAACCGCTTCCAGAGCATGACCGGCGGCGGGCTGCCGGGCTTGCGCCAGCAGACCGGCGGCGCCGCGGGCGGCGGCGGCGGCACGACCAAGGCTCGCTGAGGCGGCCGATGCTCCTCGACGAGATCTTCAAGGTCGCGCTCCAGGCGATCCGGGCCAACAAGCTGCGCTCGCTGCTCACGGCGCTGGGCATCATCATCGGCGTCGGCGCGGTGATCACGATGCTGGCGCTGGGGTCTGGCGCGCAGAAAGCGGTGCAGGACCGCATCGCCGCCATGGGGCCCGACCTGCTGAGCATCTACCCGGGCCAGAATTTCCGAGGCGGCATCGCCATCATGGGGAACATCAACCTCACGATCGACGACGACACCGCGCTCGCCAACAGCGCGCGGTACCTGAAGGCGGTGATCCCCGAGCTGACCCGCAACCTCCAGGTGAAGCGCCTCAACCAGAACATCAACGTCAACATCGTGGGCACGATCCCCGAGTACGTGCCGGTGAAGAACTACACGATCACGGCCGGTCGCATGTTCACCAATGGTGAGAACGAATCCCGGCAGCGCTACGCGGTGCTCGGCTCCTCGATTCCGGACATGTTCGCCGCCAACCCGGCGGGGCTGGTCGGTACGACGATCCAGATCCGCGGCATCGAGTTCCAGGTCATCGGCGTGCTGAGCACCAAGGGGTCGGCCGGCGGCTTCGGCAACCCCGACGAGCAGATTCTCATCCCGCTACAGACGGCGCGCTACCGCGTGATCGGCACCGACCGCCTGCGCACCATCACCGCGCAGATCCAGAACATGCCGAGCATGAACCTGGCGCTGATCGAGATCGAGCGGGTGTTGCGCCGCCAGCACCACATCCGCCCCGGCAACGACAACGACTTCCAGATCCGCAACCCGTCCGATATCCTCGCGACCTTCGAGCAGACCACCCAGACATTCAAGCTGCTGCTCGCCGGCATCGCGGCCGTGAGCCTCGTCGTCGGCGGCATCGGCATCATGAACATCATGCTGGTCTCCGTCACGGAGCGGACCCGCGAGATCGGCGTGCGCAAAGCGCTCGGCGCGACGCCCAACAACATCCTCTTTCAGTTCCTGGTCGAGGCGCTCGTGTTGTGCCTCGTCGGCGGCATCCTGGGAATCGTGTTCGGCTCCCTCGGCGCGGTGCTGCTGTCCAAGGTGGCGGGCTGGAACACGCTGATCTCCCCGCTGTCGGTGATTCTGTCGTTCTTCTTCAGCGCCCTCGTGGGGTTGTTCTTCGGGATCTGGCCGGCACGAAGGGCGGCGAGCCTGGATCCGATCGACGCGCTGAGATACGAATAAGTGCGGAATGCGGAGTGCGGAATGCGGAATTGAAGGGCAGGCTTCGAATCGCAGGTGACGAATCGTAACCCCGCCCTGACATTCCGCATTCCGCATTCGACATTCCGCACTTTATCTTAGTAACACATGCTCCCCGCCCTGCTCCTGCTGCTGCAGTCGGCCGGCGATCCGGGCCCCGTCTACGACGGCCGCGCGCACCGGCTCGATGTCCGCCTCCCGCGCATCGACACCGCGATCACGATCGACGGCCGCCTCGACGAGCCGGTGTGGCAGCAGGCCGCCGTGCTCACCGGCTTCTCCGAGTACCGGCCGGTGGACTCGCGCCCCGCCGCCGACTCGACGCAGGTGCTCGTCTGGTACGCGCCGGACGCGATCTACTTCGGCGTGCGCGCTTTCGAGGCGCACGGCACCGTGGTGCGCGCGACGCTCGCCGACCGCGACAACATCGACCGCGACGACCGCATCCACATCCTGCTCGATACGTTCCACGACCACCGCCGTGCCCTGCTCTTCGCCGTGAACCCGCTCGGCGTCCAACAGGATGGCGTGTGGAGCGACGGCGTGGACGCGGGCGCGGCGGGCGGCCCCAGCGCCGGCGGCCGCTTCGACGCGACCATCGACCTGAACCCCGATTTCGTGTACCAGTCGCGCGGCCGCGTCACCCCATGGGGCTTCGAGGTGGAGGTCCGCATTCCGTTCAAGAGCCTGCGCTACCAGAGCGCGGACCCGCAGGACTGGGGGCTGCAGATCGAGCGCATCACCCAGCACAATGGCTACGAGGACACGTGGACGCCGGCGGTGCGCGCCAGCGCCAGTTTCCTGATCCAGTCGGGCAAGATCGTGGGCCTCACCGGCCTGCACCGCGGCGTGGTGATGGACGTGACCCCCGAGTTCACCACGCGGGTGGAGGGCCGGCCGGCCACGCCGCAATACCTCTACACGGGCCGGCCGGAGCTGGGCGGCACGCTGCGCTGGGGCCTCACGCAAAACCTCAACCTCACCGGCACCGCCAACCCCGACTTCTCCCAGGTCGAGGCCGACGTCGGCCAGGTGACTGTGAACCAGCGGTTCGCGTTGTTTTTTCCCGAGAAGCGGCCGTTCTTCCTCGAGGGGCTCGAGCAGTTCGACACGCCGAACCGCCTCATCTACACGCGGCAGATCGTGCAGCCGGTGGCCGGGGCGAAGCTGACCGGCAAGGCCGGCGGGATGAACGTCGCCTATCTCGCCGCGGTCGATCAGACGGACGCCGTCACCGACGCCCACCCCGTGTTCAACCTGCTGCGACTGCGCCGGGACCTAGGCGCCAGCTCGACCCTCGGCGTTGCCTACACCGACCGCATCGACGGCGGCGCCTACAACCGCGTCCTCGGCAGCGACGTGCGCGTGCTGTGGCGCCAGCTGTGGTTCTCTTCCGTCCAATTGGTCGGCTCGTGGACCCTCGACGGCGGGGGGCCGCGGGCCGGCAAGTTGTGGGACGTGACCTTCGCGGACCGCACCGGCTACGTCACCGCCCGCGTCGCGAATCGCCTCACCTGGTACGGCCGCCCCGGAGCGCTGATCGAGCAGTCCTCCACGTACCTGTTTCTGAACCCGCTGTGGCGCTACGACGACTTCTGGAAGGGCCGCGGCACCATCGAGGGCGGCTTCCAGATCATCAGCGGCACTAATCTGCGCGGCGGCTGGACGATCAACGCCCAGATCCAGAACGTGATGCAGCGCTTCGACAGCGCCGGCTACGCGTCGTACCGCGTGGACCGTACGGTGGACACCATCCCGTTCACGACCCCGCACAGCCTTTACAACCTCTGGAGCGTGAACGCAGGCGCCGCGACGCCGAACCGCGCGCTCACGCTGGGTGTGAATTTCGGCTATGGCGCCGCGCCCATCTTCGCGGAAGGCAGCGAGGGTCATCAGTTCAACGCCGGGCTCACCGCCACGTGGCATCCCACCGCGTCGCTGCGCGTGGAGGCGCTGTGGACGCACCAGCGCATCACGCGGGCCAAGGGCGGCAGCCACTTTTCCACCGCGGATATCCCCCGGGTGAAACTCGAGTACCAGCTCACGCGCGCCATCTTCTTCCGCTACATCGGCCAGTACTTCGCCCAGAACCAGGCCGCGCTCGCCGACCCGCGCACCGGGCAGCCGATCCTCGTGAACAACGCGTCCGCGGGGCCGGCCAGCGTCAACGATTTCCGCAGCGACGTGCTGTTCTCCTGTAAGCCGACGCCCGGCACGGTGTTCTTCTTCGGCTACGGCGCGTCGCTGGACGAGCCCGACGCGTTCCGCTTCCGCAACCTGAAGCGTTCGAGCGACGGGTTTTTCCTGAAGGCCAGCTACGTCTACCGGCTCTAGGCGCTACCTATGACCGCCCCGGCCTCACTCGAAGACCAGCTCGCCGCCGAGCAGCTCGCCAAGCGCCGCCGCTACGTGCTCGCCAACACGCGGGCGCGCTGGGCCCTCGTCGGCTTCGCCGTAGTCTTGCTGGCCACGCTCCGGCTGGCGCTCATCGTGCCGCTCTCGTGGGGCTTCCTCGCAGTGTTTGCGGGAGCGTCCGCGGCTGTCAACTACGGCATGTACCGGCTGGTGCACGACACACCGTTCCGCACCTGGTACGTGTATCTCAACATCGTCGTCGGCAGCGCCATGATCTCCGCGGTGCTCTACGGCCTGGGGCCCGGCGGCCACCTGGTGTACGCGGCCTACCTCATCGCGCCGCTGCAGGCGGCGGTCTATCTGGGGCGGCGGGAGGTCTGGCAGGCACTCGGCATCAACGGCGCCGGGTTCGCAGTCGTGACGACGCTGCGCGTCTTGGACGGCCTGGGGACCTGGGACGTGTTCCTGCAGGAGACGCTGGTCCTCGTGTTCACGACCGCGGCGCTGGCGCCGCTGTTCGGCGGGATGGTCGAGCGCCTGCGCGCGGCGCGCGGCGCCCTCGCGCTCATCGAGCGGGGCGATCTCGCCGCCCGGGTGGACGATCCCGAGCTCGACGAGCTCGGCTACCTGGGGTTGAGTCTCGGCCGCACCACCGACGCGATCGCGGAGATCATTCGCATGGTGCAGACCCAGGCGCACGACCTCTCGGCCACCGCCGAGCAGCTCGCCGCGTCCGCTCAGCAGCTGCAAGCGTCCTCGCAGGAAATCTCGGCGACCACCCAGCACCTCACGGAAGGCACCGAGCGCCAACGGCGGTTGATCGAGACGGGGCGCGAGGACACCGAGAGCGCGGCGGGGGTCGCGGCCAGCCTGCACGGTCGCGCCCAGGAGGCCCAGCAGCGCATCACCACCATCGCCCATCAGGCGCAGCGCCACGGGCAGGAGATCGCCCGCGCGAGCGATCTGTTGGGGACGCTGGTCGAGCACATGGACCACGTCTCGCAGGCGGCGTCCACGCTCGAGCAGGGCTCCCGGGAAGTGGGCAAGCTCGTGGACAGCATCACCCGCATCGCGAGTCAGACCGATCTCCTGGCCTTGAACGCCGCAATCGAGGCGGCGCGGGCGGGCCAGCACGGCCTGGGGTTCCGCGTCGTAGCCGACGAGGTGCGCAAGCTCGCCGAGCAGAGCGCGCGGGCCGCGGCGGAGGTGCGCGCGCGGGTGGCGCAGACGCAGGAGCAGATCCTCCGGGTGCTCACCGCCATGCAGGACGGCCGTGCGGCCGCGCAGGGCGTCGGCGCCGCATCCGCCGCGGTGCGCCAGGCGCTCGACGCGATCTTCGCGGACCTGAACAGCACCGTGCAGTTCGCCGTCGCGTTCGAGTCCGAGACGGAGGGTCAGACCAAGAAGATGCGGGAGGTCGTGCGCCGCATGGGGGAGATGGCGCAGATCGCGCAAACCGCCACCGAGGGCGCCCAGCAGACCTCGGCGGCGACCGAGCAGCAGATCGCCTCGCTGGGCGAGCTCACCACGACCTCACAGCACCTCTCGGTCGCAGCGGCGAAGCTGACGGAGACGATTCAAAGATTCAGGGTGAATGGCGTCGGACGGTCGGACGAGCCTGCCCCGAGCGCAGCGAGGGGGACGGTCTGACAGTTAAACGCTGACCGACCACAGTCGTCCACGCTCCGCCTAACGGTCCGACAGTCCGACGGTCCGACGCCCCACTGATTTCGTACCCGGTTTCCGTTGCTCGCCCGCATCACACGCCGGGCGGGAGCGACGTGCAGGCGAGCACGAGCGACACGTCCCGCGAAGTTGTAGCGTGCTCGCCACGTCTCGGCACGCGTCGTGCTGCGAAACGATCTGCCTCCTACGACCTTGGTCCATGGTCCCGCTCGACCTAGCTGTTGATCCGGATTTGACCGATGCCCTAGTCGCAGCGTCTCCAGCAATGCTGGAGGTGGTACGGCAGTTGTCGATCTACGCGATCGCGCAGACGCCCCTGGTGCTGGCGGGGGCCACGGGGACGGGGAAGACATTTTGCGCCCACTTGGCTCACGATTGGAGCCGGCGGCGTGGGGCGTTCCTGGCGGTCAGCGCCGGCGAGTTGAACTCCCCGCTCGCCGCCAGCGAGCTGTTCGGGCACGTCCGAGGCGCCTTCACCGGAGCCGCAGGAAGTCGCGGCGGCTACTTCGCGTCGGCGCGCGGGGGCACCCTGCTGCTCGATGACTTTCAGAACCTCAAGCTGTCCAGACAGAAGATGCTGCTTGGCGTGCTCGAGGACGGGTCGTATCGCCCCGTGGGCTCTGACCGCCCGGTGTCGCTCGACTGCCGAGTAGTGATCGGACTCGACGACGACCCTGACACCCTGGTCGAGGCGCGGCGGCTGCATCCGCACCTCCGGTACCGGTTCGGGTATGCCGTGGTGCGGTTGCCGCCCCTCAACGAGCGGCGCGAGGAGATTCCGGCGTTGGCTCAGCGGTTCCTGGAGGAGTGCGCGGCGCGCACGGGGGTGGCCGATGGACCACGGGTGATCGCGCGGGACGCGCTGGCAACGCTGATGATGGGGGACTACCCGGGGAACGTGCGGCAGCTGCGCGGGATGATCGAGGCAGGGTACTTGCTCGCCAAAGGCGATGCGGAGCTACAGACATCGCATCTTCCGGGGAGCGCGCGAAGCGGTCTGCACTACGACCGACGGGCGCCGCGCGATGAGAACCTGCGCGCGATGTCGGCGGCGCTGGCCGCGACGGGGGGGCGGATCGAGCCGGCCGCGCGGTTGATTGGGGCAGGGAGGACGACGGCGTTTAGGCTGGTGAAGTACTTGGGAGGTGTAGAGCGCACCCTCTAGGACTGGGCTCTAAGGTTGGAGGAGGCCCAGGCCGAACGCGGACCGACCCATCGCCAACGCCAACACATAGAGCGCCCGACTTCCTTAGCGAACCGTGAGCTTCCTCACTACCATCACGATATCCCGATAGTGATGGGCGGTAAACGCGTGAAACAGGAGGCCCTTGGCAACGACAACGCGACCAACTAATTGCAGGTACTGCTCCTCAGGCGCAGCCATGTTCAATTGGATCTCGGACACACCGGCTGTGGTGATATTGTTCTTGTCGCGAGCGGTATCCTGCTGGACGGTTACCGGGCTGGCTAGAATAAGAATCGGAAGCCGGAGTTTCTCGTCTCGCGCAGGGGTTTCCCCGTAGCCAGGTGCACCGAGGTGGTCCTCCACCTTAAGGCGACCGGTGAGTTCGACGATGGCCGGTGCGTATCGAAGTTCCGGGCCGCGCATTGCACGTTGGCACGATAGAGAGAACGTGCAGGCCCACCCGAGAGTGAGAATAGTCAGCATCGAAGCTCTCATGGCCACCACGACCAGGTTACCGTTCCAGGTGCATGCCCCTCTTGTCGATAAATTGCGCTAGCTAACAGGTTGATCTGGTCTCGACTAAGGGTGCTCAAGAGAGTCGATCCTGAAATGCCGGTCCAGCTCCTGACGTTCGCTTGGTATGTGGCAACGTCGGTTCGGCTCCATGCCGCGATGGCGTCGTTCAGTGTCAAAGCTTGGTAGGTTGAGGTCGTCAGATTGGCAACCTCGGCACGCCAGCCTGAACCGAAATCGGCGAAGATCGCAAAACGGCGCCCATCAGGTTCGTCGAGTTCCCCGATCGCTGCGTTCTCCCACGCAAACTCTCCATTTGCTGTCAGGTTACCGGGATTGTTCGCCCGCCATGCGGGATCGCCCCCGGACCGAATCTCCTCAGTGCCGTCGTCATACAAGATATGCACGCTGAGGCCATCATCAGAGTAGGCGTAGAAAGCCCGTGGTCCCTGAGCTTGCGCGAAGCGAAGCCGATCCGCCCGTGCCTCATCCAACCCAGCCCACGGGCTGAGCGTGCCATCGCGAAGGCCTGGTCCCGAGAAATCCCAGTCACCAGCGTCATCACCGAGAGGGGCTCCGTCAAGGTAGACCGCCGGGCCGCTGTACCAGGATCGCCACGGCCTCATTGGGATCGGGTCGACGCCGTACGTCATTCCACTCGCGTCCCTCCCCTCCAGCGGACCCCCGTCGCCGTATGCGTAGAGGTTTCCCCCCCCTCCATACCCAATCGGATCCGCCTGGATGAACCGCCGGACGCCAGGGTCGTAGTACCGCGCCCGGAAGAAATAGAATCCGGTTTCGCTGTCATACTCCCGCCCCGTCCACTGATACCGCAGCTTCAACGTGAGCGTGCGGCTGGAGTCATTAGACACGACCGCCCCGTACGGCCCGTAGCGCAGGCTCCGCAGCCATGTGCCGTCGCGCTTGATCAGCCCGCGCACGCTGTGCAGACGGTCCTGCACCACGTAGTACACCGTCTTGCCCACCCCGGCCACGGTGTCTTGAATGGCCAGGAGATCATCGCTCGCCGGGCCATATTCGTAGCGGAGGCCGATGGTCCCGCCGGAATCCGTCTCGAACCCCACGTTCGCGCCGCGATACACGAAGCGGGTATAGGCCACGGTCCCGCCGGTGCTATTCGAGTACACGCGCTTGGCGATGCGGCGGCCGAGCACGTCGTAGCCGTAGCGCACGATGAGAGTGCCGTTGTAGCGCGCGCTGCGCAGACGATTCAAGGCGTCGTATTGGTACGTCCACGTGTTCGCGCCGCAGGTCCGCGATATGAGGTTGCCGGCGCGGTCATAGCTGAAGCTCGAGCAGCCGGCCGTCGCCGTGAGGCGGTCGGTGGTGAGGTCATACACCTCGGCCCCGGCCGTCGTCTTGATGTTCCCCGCCCGGTCGAAGGCAAACGTGTCCCGCGCCACCCAGTTCGTGTCGAGCTGCTTCTCCACCCACACGGTGAGGCGCTCCCAGCCGTCGTAGGTCACCGAATCGCGCAGCGTGTCCACCCTGGTGCCGGACCCCAGCTGCTCGTGCCAGGTCGGAATGAGAGGGAATCCCGGCGCGTCCGGCTCCACATCGTTCCGCTCCCAGGTCCCAGGCTCCCAGCTCGACGACGGCAGTGTGTTGGCTAGCGTGGTGAGCTCGCCCGTAAGGTTCCAGTCGGACCAGCGGCTGAGGCCGCCCGAGAGGAAGGGGAGTTACAGGTACCGCATCTTCGGGGGAACGCGCGGAGCGCTTGGCCTACGACCGCCGTGCGCCGCGGGGCGAGAACTTGCGCGCGATGGCGGCGCTAGCGGCGACGGGTGGGCGGTCGAGCCGGCAGCGCGGATGATCGGGGCGGAGAGGACCACAGGGTTCAGGTTGAAGCGAGCGCTCAAGAACAGTGGCGGTGGTCCCTGACCTTCGCACGGGAGAATGTGGGGGTATTCCCAAGCTCAGCATCCAGTCGTCTAGCTCGCGGCACCACGATGCCCACACAACACTCAGGCGCTCGTTTGATGCGTTCCGTTGAGATAGTGCGTGGATGATGAGCAGGGGACGTGTCGCTCAGAATTACACTAGACCCAGGAGCCCTCATCGATGCCTGTGGCGTGGAGAGCGCACCCATCTAGATGATCTCGTGAACCGGTCAATTGCTGTCTCGAAATCGCGGAGCGCCGCCGGTGCCCACAAGCAGCCCCCATAATCCACCACTCGCTTTACCCTGACAGGTAGAAAGAGAGTCACTATCGCAGTTGAGGCGTCTGTGACGCGTGCTGCGCAATAGCTGGAGTCATCCGCGATGCGGTCGGGAAGTCGGAGTAGTCCTCCTCTCCGAAATGCAAAGTCCAATTCATCGAAGGCGCCTTTCGGAAGCCCGCCGCTGGCGGTTCTCCCGGAATCATCTGGATTTAGGGATTCGAAGTGAATAGTCCCGAATCTGGAAACGACGAGACGATAAGCGGGGCAGGACCCAAAGCAGCCTGTACGTTCAAGTACTATGCTATCGAGACTTGGGACCTGCATCGAAGAAGGATCCCGCTGCTCCATCGCGGCAGCCACACAGCGCACAATGAGGCCAACCGCCAAAGGTCCGGCGACATCAAGTCGGCAACCAAACGTGAACAGTCTCGTAACAATCACTTGGCACACCCACGTGCTATCTGTGAGTACTATCAATGGACTACTATGGCTCTGAGAAGCTGATCAGGGAACAGGCCGAACCTGGTCGATTGGGAAGTGGATGCTTTTTGGCTCGACCGGACCTTCACGACTCGTTCCTGAAACTCGTACAATGTGAGAAGAGTCACGTACCGCACGCCCGCCCTCGAGATGGCTGCCGCGACTGTGCGCTTTGGTACGAGTATACGGCCAACCTTGAGGGTAGTGCTATCCTGAAACGCAATGCGATAATCATCCAACTCGTGCCTCGTCCGCTGAATCTCCAGCGCCTCGACGAAAAGTTGTGCTTCGTGCGCGAGAACGGCCGGAAGTGTAGCACCAGCCTCGAAAGAGGGGGAAGGTCTTGGGTATACAAAGACGGTGATCACCTCCGCTCCTGGCCCGGAATACCTGTATGCCGTTGCGTTCCCCACGAATGCGCTATCTGTAAGGACGTAATTCCCAACCTTGACAGGCAACCGGATGAGAGAATCCTGGGTCTGAGCTCCGAGAGCCCAGAACCTAAAAATAGGCCGGTCATCTTCCCCTGAGACGATGCTAAGCTCCAGCAGGAGAGGCCAGACCCCCCAGACGAGTGCAACCCATCGTTGGACGGCGTTCAACATTCGATTCGGGCCTCCCCGCGCGATCTCTTCATCCTTCGCGTTCCTTAGCCGGCACTTAAGCAATCGAGCTCTGTTTGGAACGTGAATCGGGCCTCCGGTTAGCCTCGCCAGGCTCTAGACCGGTCCGGCACACACATCCCCCCACAAGTTGGCCAACCCGGTTCCAGTGTCGTCCGCGTCGAAGTCGAGAGGGTTAGCTTCATGGTACTCCTCGTGGGCGAGCGTGTTCGCGAGCTCGCCAGTGTCGAACGCGTGCTTCCCGAGGGTCACTACGCCTGTGAGAGGGTCCCATGCTCCGTAAGCCCACTTTCCCGTTTGAGGGTCGCGGAGGTTCCGTTGGTACACCATTCTGAACCTGGTAAAATCGCGTGCGGCAGCGAAACCAAACGCACTGCATTCCGGCATCGGACTTGATTGGAGGTTGTCCATAGCTCCGGCGAGCTTGTCGCACTGGTTCCGACTGAACCCCTCCATCTTGCATGTCTGATACCGCTTGTCATCCTGTTGCTCCTGTCTTTGCTCAGCTCTGCTACGTAGCCTATTGTCTCTCTGCTCAGCGTCAAGGAACGCGGCCTCATCAGGGCCTAGGAACGCCCACGGATCGCCCCACATTGGACCAAAGTCAGGGTGCACATCGAACCGGCTACCTCCACCGAAGAGGTCGAAATCGGGGTCTACACCAACCCCGCTACAGTCCAGACTCCAGCAATTGTTGAACACAGGGCCTGTGCAGGAACCCGTGTCGCAGTTCATTGTCGTTCCGATAGGGTCTCTTCCCTCAAGCGGCCCCACGCCGTACGTGTATAAGTTCCCCCCACCCCCGTACCCGATCGGGTCCTCCTGGATGAACCGCCGCACGCCAGGGTCGTAATACCGCGCCCGGAAGAAATACAGCCCAGTCTCCGAGTCATACTCCCGCCCCGTCCACTGATACCGCAGCTTCAACGTGAGCGTGTGGTTGGAGTCATTTGACACGACCGCCCCGTAGGGCCCATAGCGCAGGCTCCGCATCCACGTGCCGTCGCGCTTGATCAGGCCGCGCACGCTGTGCAGCTTGTCTTGCACCACGTAGAAGTGGTTCCCGCTGGCGTCGCGAATGGCGAGCAGATCGTCGCTGGCCGGCCCATAGGTATACTGGAGGCCGATGGTCCCGCCGGAGTCCGTCTCGAA
>Ga0209056_10005122_pt1 | contig 13685 bp, 12 predicted proteins | sample GraSoiAngelo_114_FD_185876 | JGI IMG/M metagenome (GOLD analysis project Ga0209056, IMG submission 185876) | Grasslands soil microbial communities from the Angelo Coastal Reserve, California, USA - 14_0903_13_40cm (SPAdes) (version 2) | ecosystem: Environmental > Terrestrial > Soil > Grasslands... | reverse complement strand
AAGATCATCAGCTATCCCTACATTGTTCTGATAAGCTTGCTCGCGATGAAATCAGGGCGTCCCGTAAAATGGATAGAGACGAGGACGGAGCACCTCTCAGCTGCGAACCACGGAAATGAAAGGGCCTTTGAGGTCGAGATTCCCGTCAAGAATGATGGCACGATATTGGGCTTGAAGGTCAAGGCTTGGGACGATTGTGGGGCTTACACTAGGTACGAGCCTGCAGGAGCGACCATCTGGGCCCAAGTTACCCCGGGATGTTACCGCTTCAAGAACTTCCAGATGGAGTTCCTCCAGGTCATGACGAGCAAGTGCCCGGTAGGTCCAAACAGGGGATACTCGAGAATGCAGCATCTCTGGATGATTGAGAGGTCCGTCGACATCGTCGCCAGAGAGCTTGGACTCGACCCGACCGAGGTGAGGCTGAAGAACTTCATCAGACCAGAAGAGATGCCGTACGTGACTCCTAGTGGGGGTGTTTACGACGGAGGCAACTACCCAGAGTCTCTGAGCAGGGTCCTGAAGCTAATCGATTACTGGAGGTGGAGAAAGGAGCAGGTCGAGGATAGAAAGAGGGGCAGGCTCATCGGCATCGGCATCTCAACAATTCTCGACTCGGGCACAAACAACTTCGGGCAGGTCAAGATAACAAACCCGGAGAACCCATTCTCCGGAAATTCTGAGGGAGCGAGGATATCGATAGACGGACTCGGCGGGATACAGGTCGCTCTCGGGACATCCCCCCAGGGACAGGGTCACGAGACATTCGCATCACAGATCGTGGCCGACGAGTTTGGAGTGAGCCCCGACCAGGTCACAGTTCTGATGGGCTTCGATTCCACGGTAAATCCATACTCGCACCAGTCAGGCGCGTACGCGAGCCGTTGCGCCGTGATGGGAACGGGAGCCTTGCTAGGGGCAGCGAAGAAGGTCAAAGAGAAGGCGGCAAAGATAGCGGCTCACGTCTTGAAGGCAGACCCAGAAAGTATAGAGTTCAAGGAGGGTCACGCGGTCGATAGAGATTCTGGAAGAAAGATTCCGTTGTGGCAGATAGGAAACATCGCTTGGGTGAACAACGTCCTGCTACCAGAGGGGATGGAACCCGGACTTGTGGCGATTCATTTCTGGAGGCCTGATTTTGGCCTACCGGACGAAAAGTGGAGACTCAACCAGACCCTCACCTACTCTTACCAGAGCCACGCCGCGGTGATCGAGATGGACCCAGAGACTGGGAAGTTCAAGATCTTGAAGTACGCCATAGTCGATGACTGTGGCAAGCAGATCAATCCGATGATCGTCGAGGGACAGGTGCACGGAGCGGCGGCTCATGGTATAGGGGCCGCCATGTACGAGAACTTTGAATATGATGAGGATGGGCAGCTCAAGAGTAGTACACTGGTGGACTACCTCGTTCCGACGGCCCTCGAGGTCCCTGACCTCGTAACAGAGAGCATGGAGACTCCTTCTCTCTTCGCACCAAAGGGGATAAAGGGGGTCGGTGAAGGAGGCGGAACGCCGATATCTGCGATAGCGAACGCGGTCGAGGATGCGCTAACCCCGTACGGGGTAGAGATATCCGACTCTCACCAGAACCCACAGCGCATTTATGAGCTGATAGTGAAGAAACGAAAGAAAATGTGACCGACTATCACGGGGCGCGAGGAGAACCGAATCTACGAAGGAGATCAAGAGATAGCTGACGAGTTCTTTCGAGTAAGAGCGTGATGGAGCAGATTCAGATGGTGCATCGAAATTGGAAACGGCTCGTGTAGGTGGAGTAGACCTCGCTTACGTAGACAAGGGTAAGGGTGATCCAGTTATCTTCGTACACGGGGGAATGACCGACCTTCGAAGTTGGCTCGGAACTCATATAGAGCCCTTCTCGAAGGGGCCCCTGCGATTACTGCGACTGAACTTGTGGCGCTCAGTAGCGTCATCACCGAGGAAAGATCGAGGGCCAACTCTGGTTGGTCGGTCCCGGGAGCACTCATAAAACGTTGGGGCGAGGCTTTCCAATGAGAAGGCGATTCCTTCTCACGCTGGCGAAGGTGACTCTCCACGCAGACTGAGGGAGTCCCGATGCGAATTCGGTAAAGTCTCTCTATCTAAGATTGGACATGCAGAATAATTGTCCACAGGCTAGAGAGTCCCTCTTGAAAGATTTATCTTCGCGCAATGAAATTGGGTCATCATGAGGTCGGTTTATGTCGTACCCGGGCTTGTTCTGAACCTCTTGGGAGCGACCTTCGCACTCCAAGGGGCAGGAGTCCTGCCCACGACAGTGATGATTGGTCCGACTTGGATAGTCATCGGGCTGGTCATCTTCCTGGCCGGTCTAGGGCTTGACCTTGCGGGGGCGAGGGCGCGCCCACCAATGCCGCAATCCTAGAGAGAGACACTCAAGTCGATTGTATCGTACCCCGACGCGCCGTCCGGAAATGGAGGTGCCGGTTTGGCGCCCTGCAGCGTCCCCCCACCGTCGTAGGCGCGCGCGACGATTCTGTACCTCCCCGTGCGGGAGGGGCTCCAAGCGTACTCCCACAAGACCCAGCTCGTACTTGAAAGAGGAGGCTTCAAGACCGCCGCGTTCCAACTCGTTCCACCGTCTGTGCTCACCTCGACTCTTGAGACGCCTCTGACACCCGCGAAGGCGACGCCGCCGATCGATACCATTGGCCCCGACACAGAGCTGTCCTTCGGAACACGGATGATGGCTGTCGTATTAATCTCTCCTGAGTTGGTCCAGCCTTTCTGCTGCCAGTACCCCTTGTACTCCCCCTTCACCAGGGTGATTCGATTCACCCATTTTGCACTGAACATCCCGTAGAGTCCCGGGACAACCACCCTGGCCGGAAAGCCGTGACTCTTCGGTAGAGGCTGTCCGTTCATAGACAGCGCCAAGATCGTCCGTGGGTCAAGGGCCTTCGCGACCGGTATCCCCTCCGTGTAGCCATCCTCGCACGCACATACGCAGTATCCCGCATCTTGCGCGACGCCCGCCTCGGAGAGGAGCGTGCTCAATGGGATTCCACTCCACTTCGCATTGCTAATCAACCCTCCCCCGACCTCGTTGCTGACGCATTCGAACGTAACGTACAGGTCCGTCTGCTTTCTTGCGAGGAGTTCCTGATAGGACAGGCTGAGGGGGCTGCTGACTTCGCCGTCTATCTTCAGATTCCAGCCGCCAGCGTCGATTGTCGGGTCGATGAGATTCTTCGTCACGACGTAGAACTCGTCGTTCGGTGTAACCTCGTTAGCGAAAAGCTCGGCGATCGTCTTGTACCCCGTGCGTGATGGTCCCAAAACGAATGTATCGAGGCCGTATGCGAGCGCCGCGAGGCCCAGAACCAATACGGCTACGCTCTTGACAAAAGTCCTCCTGGAGACTTTCAGCCTCTCGGGGTAAGACATTCTGAAGTCTGCGGCGACGAATAGAAGCGTCCCCGAATACACTAATGAGCTAACGGTGGTGTTGACGCTTGCGCCGACCCAGCCGGCTGTTGTGGCCGTCCCAAGAAGACCGGCCCCGAAGAGGGGCATGAACAGAAGGAGGTCGAAGGCCGCTGGAATCAGGGCGAAGGCTCCGACCGACACAAACCTTCGACCAGAATGGCGCTGTATTGCTGGAATCGCCAACCCATACGCACCGTGTATTACCAGATAGAGTAGGGTGGCAACGAAGAGGGCTGTGTACTTGGCAAGCTCACCCATCTGGATAACAAAGAACGATTCGATGTTTCCAGGAGTCGCGTTGACCAGAGCACCCACAGCAAGCTCGGGGATGAATATGCCAACCTGAGCCACTCTCAATGAATACATGACTGCGATAGAGACCAGCCCCGCGAGGACACCAGAGAGGAAGGCGGTTCCCTGAGAGACTCGATTAATCGATCCATCAACCGACGCCGCGGTCATTTTCTTGGATCTCCTAACAGCACCAAAGAGTTCAGAGACGGGCATCATTCGGGAGAGAGGTGATTCGAGGCAAGTCATTTCGACTTCCGTTTGAACTCGAATGCCTGGAGTAGGTGACCGCCTGTGTCATAGAAGTCCATCAGTCGCACGTGCTCTCCCTCGACTATCCTCTTGGCAAACTTCACACCCTTATTCTTCATCCTGCTAACGAATCTGTCGAGGTCTGAGACCTCGAGGGTGGGGATGAACCCCTGGGCATACTCCGACCCCGTCTTCTTCGCATCGAGTAGGGCCAGGTATGTCTTCGAACCCCCAATCCTGAATTGAATGAAGTCCTTCCGCTCCTCCTCGAAGTTGACGAGAAGGCCCAGCGTACGATGGTAGAACTCGACCATTTCAGCGTAAATCGGAACCCTTGCTTCGACCCATTCCAAGCCTTTCACTAGATGCTCTTTCTTCTTCATCTCGCAACTATCAGGTTCGCTTCAGGGTCTGCGCCAAGTCATCCTTCAGGTCCTCGACGTCTTCTAGTCCCACTGAGAGCCGCAGCAAATTCTCCCCAATCCCCAACTCCTTCCTGACGGCTGGCGACATTGTCTTCGAGGCGCTCGTGAGGGGGTAGGTCAGCAGGGATTCGGTCCCACCAAGACTCGGGGAGGGCTTGATTACCTTCACTTCCTTGAGAAGCTGAGTCGCCGCGCTCTTTCCTCCCTTTACCTTGAAGCTGAGGACGCCACCGTAGAGCTCGGCGCTGAATAACTTCCTCGCGGTCTTATGGTAAGGGCTGTCCTCTAGTCCGGGATAGTAGACGCTCTCGACCTTCGGATGCTCGTGCAAGAACTCCGCGATTGCCATCGCGCTCTTGCTCTGCGTCTCGAACCTGACCTTCAAGGTGCTCACACCCCTCAGCGCGAGGAAGGCTTCGAAGGGGCTCATGATCGAACCGAGTCTCCTCCTGAACTCCCAGAGGTCCACAAGGTCCATCGAATCGTTCAAGGCGAGGACCCCTCCCACCATGTCGTTGTGGCCAGAGATGTACTTCGTGACGCTGTGGATGGAGAGCCATCCTCCAACCTCCAGCGGACGGTAAAGCAGGGGTGTGGCGAATGTGTTATCGACGATGAGGCGCGTCCCGACCTCCCTGCATCTCCTCGCGACCTCCTTCACGTCCACGACCCTCACGAGAGGGTTGGTAATCGTCTCGACGAGAACGAGTGAGACTCTCCTGTCAATCTTGGCGACAAGGTCGTCCGTTTCTGGCCCCGCAAGAATCGTCTTTACGCCGAACTTCGAGAGGTTGAGGGCGAGGTCCTGCGTCGTTCCGTAAGATTCCTTTGAGATGATGATGGTGTCACCGGAGGCGAGCGCGGAGAGGTAGACGGTAGCGATTGTACCCATCCCGCTGTTGAAGGCTAATGCTTCGGAACCCTTCTCGAGTTTCGCGAGCACCCGCTCGAATGCCCTTACGGTCGGGTTTTCTTCGCGTGAATACTTCTGCTCGAAGCCTCTGTCGCTCTTCCTAGCCTCCCCCGTTCTGCGGTCGGGATGCTCGAAGATCGCCGAGAGGTAGAGTGGAACCTTGAAGGCCCCGATCTGCTCATCGTAGTAATCGTGGCCGTGAATGCTATCGGTAGAAAATTTCGGCATGTTACGCCTCGCTCAATCAGGCGACTCGGCCTAGTAAGTCTGCATCGTAGGGTCTATCTCTTCTGCCCAGGCCTTGATCCCTCCCTTCAGGTTCTTAACCTTCTTGAAGCCGAGACCCTGCAGAAACCTCACCGCCTGGGCGCTTCTCACCCCCGTGTGGCAGTGAACGATTATTTGCTCGGCGGTGTCGAGCTCATTGGCTCTCTCAGGAAGCTGCCCAAGAGGAATCATTCTTGCCCCTTCTATGTGACAGATCTCGTACTCGAATGGTTCTCTGACGTCCAGGACGACTACCTCCTTCTTCTGATTGATGAGTTGGTTAAGTGTCTGGACCGAGACCTCGAGTTCGGGTGTTAGCTCTTCTTCGATCCCGCAGAACGCCTCGTAGTCGATGAGCTCCTTGATCTTTGGATTGGGGCCACAGATTAGACAGTCAGGGTTCTTCCTCAGCTTCAGCTCCTCAAACTTCATGTCGAGAGCGTTGAAGAGGAGGAGCCTCCCTACCAATGGTGTACCCCTCCCCAGGATTAGGTCGATGGCCTCGGCGGCCTGTATGCTTCCCATTATTCCTGGGAGCACGCCCAGCACACCCCCCTCCGCGCACGACGGCACCAGCCCCGGTGGGGGCGGCTCCGAATAGAGACACCTGTAGCAGGGCCCTTGCTTCGCGTAGAAGACGGATGCCTGCCCCTCGAACCTGAAGATACTCGCGTAGACATTTGGCTTCCCCAGCAGGACGCAAGCGTCGTTGACCAAGTAGCGCGTCGGAAAGTTGTCTGTGCCGTCCAGGATGACGTCGTACTCCTTTAGGATCTTCAGCGCGTTCGAGGAGTCGAGCCTGACCTTGTGTAGTTCGATTCTTACGTTCGGGTTGACCTGTTGCAGGCGTTCCCGTGCGACCTCCGCCTTGCTCTTCCCGATGTCCTGTTCGGAGTAGAGAATCTGCCGGTGGAGGTTGCTCCTCTCGATCGTGTCAAAGTCGACAATCCCTATTCGGCCGACGCCCGCCGCCGCGAGATATGTCGCAGATGGTGTCCCCAGACCTCCCGCGCCGACGATCAAGACGCTGGAAGCCTTCAGCTTCCTCTGCCCCTCGAGTCCGACCTCCGGCATGATGATGTGTCTGCTGTACCGAGCGAATTCGCCGCTCGAGAAGGATACGCCGCCCTTCTGAGATACCGAGCCCCCCGCGATGGAGGGGACGATCATCAGGGTATCTCCCTCCTTCAGCCGAGTCTCTTCGCCGTTCATCGAGCGGATGTCCTCTTCGTTGAGGTAGACGTTGATGAAGTTCCTCAGCCTTCCGTTCTCGGAGTAGAGGTACCTGCCCAGGTTGGGGTAGCTCTTGGTGAGCGCCTGAAGTGCGTCCTTCACCGTCTTCGCGCTCAAGTCCAGCTCGTCTCTGTTGTTTGTGTGCTGCCTGAGGACGGTGGGAATTACAACCCTGACACCCGTTGAGGTCACCCCTCGACCACCTCGATCGGCTCCTCCGCCGCTCTTGTGCGCTTTTCGTTCGGAGTCCACGACTTGCGGTCGTTCGTTCCTCCCCTCCCCACGGAGACGACCAAGTAGGAGTACCAGGGAAAGGCATGGTCCAGATCGAATCTGGAGAGGGTTGCGGGATAGTCGGGATGTGAATGGTAGATTCCAGCGACGACCAACCCCCTCTGAGAGGCCGCCCTATCCGTCCGATAAAGTTCGAGCGGGTCTATGTGGTACCTGTCTTGCTTGGGCCCCGGATACTCGTTCTTCATCCTTACGCAGTCAACCACCTTCTTCTCACCGGTCGCGATTAACAGGCCGCAGCATTCCTCGGGATAGGCTTCTCGGGCGTGCGCATCAATTTCGTCAAACACTCTCCTCGGAATCTTTAGTGTCAGCTCTCCTCACCTTACTAAAGGTAATCCTACCCTGGGAACAGGGATTCATTATGGGGTACTTATGACGATCGACGTCCCGAAGTGTCTCGGGAGGCCTCAGGATGCTCCCGATCGGCTCGGCCGATAATGTTGCCGTTGTCATTGTTTATCCTGCCCTGCTTCCACTTTTGCTAGTGATGGTATAAATAGCATTGACAAGATTATTCCGATAGGAATAATTGGCTTACGCGCCCGTACGTCAGAGGCAGCGCAGGCGGCTCAAGATAGTGACATCCGCTTCGCCGACTCGTTCTGGATCCAGAGGCCGAGGCTGGAGAGAATGATCACAGCCAGAAGGACCAGCTCCAATGGGAGTCCCACTAAGGTCAGGACGTTCAGGAGGAGGAACCCGCCGAAGATCACCGAGACCAGAGAGAGTATCTTCGTAGCCAGAATCTTTCCGACGACGAAGAGCACCAATCCGACAGAAAGGGATGCGGCTGTGGAACCAACGATGGCTTGTGTAATCGCGTATCCCGCATAGCCCAGACCAAGACCTATTGCAAAGGATAGGAAAGACATCCCCAGAAATCCTCCGAGTAAGAATCCGACAACCTCGGCCACGAGGGTACCAAATGAACCGAGGAAAGCCGCTCCGAGGATGCTGCCGAAGTAGGCCCCCGCCAACCCCCCGAGGATGAACGCGGCGGCTTTTATGACGCGACGCCCGAAGAAGATCAAGAACAGAGCCGCGAGTAGCAGTGCTGCCAGGAAGATGGGGGTTGCGAGTCCGCTTGGAAGTAGGCTGGAGGGAATGCTCTCCAGAGGGGTCGTCATGCAATCATCACCGCGTAGGAGGAGGCGGCTCACAGTTGAATGTTCACCTGATGGAATTCAGTTCAGGGGCTACTTGGCTCTAGAATTGGCGAGCGCTGCCTCGAAGTCTCGAGGGCTGTCGTTCAGCTTGCGTTTCGAAAGGGGCCCGGGGTGGGATTCGAACCCACGATCCCAAGGTCGCTGCGCGAGACAAACTCCACAGCCTCGTGTGCTAACCAAGCTGCACCACCCGGGCCAGCGAATTACTCACTGCCGAGATAGTACCAATTTAAGCCGTTGGAAGACTGCTTGCTGGTGAAGCAGAAGTGTGGGTATCCACCCTTCACCCTATCAACCGCCCGCTTGGCCCAGAATTTGCCATTGGCTCTAATTCTAACGCACCCCAGCCGTGAAACCGTGAATCCGCGAAAGAGTCTGGTTTCGCCCGGTCGTCGTGGAATCTTCTGAAATGACGAACGTCCTTTAATACGAAGCGGACCTTGACCTGAAAAGTGACGCCGCGGGCCGCCTTCCTATCTGGCATCGTCATCGTGCTCCTGGCGACTGCCGCTGGACTGTACTATCTGCGCAGCACCGGCGAAAACCTTCAAGCCTCGACTGCAGCAACGACCCCATCCAGTACTTATGCATCCAGCACTTATGCATCCAGCACTTATGCATCCAGCTCGAAGTTCCAGACGTCCAACACCACTGGATCAACAACCGTGACGCATCCTCCAGGCTGCCAACATAACATCGCGCCAGTCTTCACGGGGCCGTTCACCAATGCGACGATGATTCAGTTCGTTTACCCCCTTGGCGGGATTTCCACAGGGTCTCCCGCAAGGAGCTATGTTTTCGTAAAGACGGCATCCAACGGCTCACACCTGTTCGTTCCGGTGTATGCGCCGGTCAACATGACGCTCCAAGGCATCACATATGCTAATAGAAACTATGGTCCGTTAGGAACTCGTCCAGAGTATCGTCTCGACTTTCAAGTGACCTGCGAGGTGTTTCTCACTTTTGACCACATCCCGACCGTCGAGGGTTGGATAGCGAGCCTCGGGCCCTCTGTGCCTGCGAACAACAGCCGGACGGGGGTGTATGTTTCCGTTCCAGTGCAAGCGGGAGAGTTGCTCGGATACACGGATGGGACTAGGGTCGCCGGGTCGTGGGACTTCATGGTGCTTAACTATGCCAAACCCGCGTTTCACGTTAACGATAGCCGGTGGACTGCGGACCAATACAGGTACGGCGATTGTCCTTATGACTACTTTTCGGGTGACCTGAAGGCAACGTACTATACCCTTCTCTCCGCCTCGGGCACCGCGACAGCCCCTCTGTGCGGCAAAGTGTCGCGAGATGTCCCAGGAACGATTGCTGGCGGTTGGTTCCAGGGAAATTCAACGACCGCTACGGGTTCCCGTCTGCTGGTCGGGAAGTTCCTGAACTACATCGAGATGGTGGTCAGCCAGACAAACGGACCTGTCCTCGACATCAGGGACTATAGGAGTGTGGTAGACCCGGCAACGGTTAGGGTAGGCCAGTCAGTTTGCTATAGTGATGGGACGTCGTACGCATATTTGGACCTTGTTTCGCAGCTCTCCATGCGCGCGGCGACGGGGACGGGTGGGTGCCCTGCTCAGCTTCCATCCCAATATCAAGTCTGGAATCGCTAGTGCGCCAGAAATCTGGAAGGAGCTCGGCTCTGGCAAAATTTACAGAAGTGAAGCGAAGTCGATTTTCGAAGAATCACGTGTCCGATTTCTCTATTTGCTGGTGAAGCAGAAGTATGGATATCCACCGTTCACCATCTCGACTGCCCGCTCCACTATCGTGTCCGAGATCTCCTTCCACTTCGAGCTCCAGTCAATATCGTCCACGACCGTCTTCGAGGGTACGCTCGACCAGATCGGTCTGCCGTAGAACGGCTTGACGATTCTCACGTCCCACTTCTTGCACTGCATCCTGCCGTTGTTCTTCTGGAAGTACTTGCAGTCGAAGCAGTGCTTGGAGAGCCATATCACCTCACGTGTCCTCTTCACTGTCTTGCCGAGCTCGGTCAGGAGCCGCTCCGACTCCCTCCGAATCATCTCGGCGAGCTCTTTCTGCCCGGCTTCAGTGTTCATGTAGTAGTCTGGCTTCTCGGCTAGGGCCTCGTACCAGCTCAACAGCTCGTCGGCGTCGTCGTCTTCGCTCAAGTCTAGTTTCCTAGAATCGTTCGTTTCCTTATAAGCTGTCGCCGACTGGAAATCGATAAATACGGAACTCGAGGGTTACTTACGCAATAGGCGCGTGGCGTGCTTCGACGGGCGACCTGGACTGACCCTAGGTCAGGATGAAGATAACACTGTTGCGCGCCTATTGATTACCTTAAGGACGCCTTCACTCGTCCTTTCTTTCGCACCTCTGACCTTCATCCACTTCAACGCGCTCGCTGAGTCGGTTCTCTTCAGATTGACTCCCCTGACGCAGTCCGTCAGAACGTTCACGAGAAACCCCTCCTCGAGTGCGTCCCCCACGGTGTTCTTGACGCAGTAGTCCGTCGCGAGCCCCCCGACGAAGAGCTCAGTCACGCCCATCCTCTTCAGGGTTGATGACAGGTCGGTTCCTTGGAATCCCGAGTAGGCCTCCTTATCCGGTTCCGTCGCCTTGCTGACCACCAGCGCGTTCTTCGGCACGTGGAGGTCAGGGTAGAACCTGGCTCCCCTGCTGTTCCTTACGCAGTGTGAAGGCCAAGGACCGCCGTTCTCCCTGAACGAGCTGTGGTCCGGCGGATGCCAATCCCTCGTGAAGCAGACCGGGAGATTAGAGGTGGTGAAGGCATCCACCAGGGCGTTCAATGGCGGTATGATTTTGTCGCCATCCTTGACGGCCAGCGCGCCCCCCGGGCAAAAATCATTTTGAACGTCGACGACGATCAATGCGAATGTTGCGCCAGCCATCACATCACCAAGAAATCGAGGGGGGATGCTTTGACAGCATATGAAGGTCTCTGAGAACTCTTGACCTTATGGCCTCGACCCCCTCGTACTTCCGCACGATCTTCCCGTTCTTCAGCAGCGGGGTGAGCATCGCCTTGGTTCTGGGAGGGGCGTCCGCTCCTTCCAAGACGACGGTGTCCTGGAACCCGATACTCGAACGATAGACCGCCTTCCTGCCGCCGAGCCCCCCTCTCTTGGCCCTGAACTCTCTCTTTGCGCCACGCCGCACCTCGACTATCTTCGCGCTCAGGTCGATGACGGGTGGGTATGCGACGGCGGTCCCGACCCCGAAGCCGTCCGCAATATCCTTCAGCTTCCCCACCGACTCCTCGTCGAGCCTCCCGGATGCGATGAGTCTCACCTTCTCGCCACCCCTGATGTCGAGCTCCCACCTGACCTCCTCAATGATCTTCCTGAAGTCTCCCCTTCTAGAGGCGGGGGTGTCGAGTCTGACCCCCCAGAGGTCTGAACCAAGAACCTCGAATGCCTTGACGGCCTCCGTCTTCTCGTCCCAAAACGTGTCCACGAGCGCAACCCTGGGTGAATCGCTCGCGATCGTCTTGTCGTACATCTTCCAGGCAGATTCCTGGTCGCCAACGACCTGAATCAGCGCGTGCGGCATCGTTCCGGAGGCCTTCAGATGGAGGAGTTCTGCACCAAGGACGTTCGAGACGCCGTCGAAACCGGCGAGGTAACTGGCCCTCTCCACCATCGGAGCCAAGGCCGGGTGAACACGCCTCGTCCCGAAGCTGAAGAGGAGCTTCGCCCCCGCGGCGACCCTGAACCTTGCGGCACGAGTCGAGACGCTGGTAGTTGAGGAGAGGAGGCCGAGGAGAGGTGTCTCGTACTCGGCGAAGGCGCCGTACTTTCCAGCAATCACCATCAGCGGCTCGTAAATCACTGTCGATGAATCGGCCACGAAGACCCCGCCCTCCTCGAAGGACCAGACATCGACTGGCAGGCCCTCGAGGAGTTTCGCCGCCTCGTAGACGCCTGTGAGGATGCCCCAGTTCTGCGGGTATGGAAGCTCCCGCGCATAGACCTCCATCACGACGTCCGCGTCGACGTTGTTCTTCTGCAGGACCTCTTTTGTGTTGACGAAGTACATGTCTGTCGTCCGCCCTTCCTTTATCTCGTTCTCGTTCGCGAGCCAGAACTTCCTGTCCTGCAAGTCGTAGTCCGTCATTTCTGCCGCCTACCATCTCAAGGTGTGGAAAAGCTTTTTCCATGCATTGCGGCTGGAGGAACGTTTTGCTGAAGGAAGAGCTGGACCTAGTCGAGGCGAGGAGGAAGATAATTGATTTCATCAAGAAGGAGGCCACGGAATCGAGAACAGACGGTGTGGTCTTGGCGCTGAGCGGGGGAATCGATTCGTCTGTCACTGCGTACCTCTCGGTGGAAGCCTTGGGTACAAGGAGGGTAATGGGTCTCATAATGCCCGACCTCCGTGTGACGCCAAAGCAGGACCTAGACGACGCGAAGGACGTGGCCTCTAAGCTCGGCATGGAAACAAGGTTCATCGATATCGCCCGATTCATCGAACATTCACGAAGAACCTCGAGCCTGACAGGCTTGCTGAAGGGAACCTCAGAGCGAGGATCAGGATGGCTCTGCTCTGCTCTATTACCACTCGAACCGGTTGAACAGACTCGTCGTGGGGACTGGAGACAGGTCGGAAATCTTAGCTGGTTATTTGACGAAGGGAGGCGATGATGGTGTGGATATCCTTCCCATCGGGGACCTCTACAAGACCGAGGTGAGGCGGCTCGGCGAAACCCTTGGATTGAGCAGGCGTATCATCTCCAAGCGAAGTAGCCCCAGGTTGTGGCCGGGGCATGAGGCAGAGGCTGAACTTGGCTTCTCCTACGACGTGCTCGACTCGGTCTTCAAACTGTACTTCGACCGAAGGCTCGGGATGAAGGCTGTTTCCTCAAGGTTGAAGGTTGACTTGGACGCGGTTCAAAGATTAATCTCAAGGTATCACGAGACTGCCCACAAGAGGCAGCCACCACCTATCTGCAAGCTCCGTTGAGAATGCTTATACGTGGAAAGCAATCGAGTTCGAATTTGCTGGGCCGGTAGTTCAGTTGGTACGAACGCCCGCCTCGCACGCGGGAGAGAGCCCAAAGCTCCCCAAAGTCGGGGGTTCAAGTCCCCCCCGGTCCACAACTCTAGGAGTGCTAGGGGCGATAATGGGGCTCGCTTCTTTTCTGAATGAGGTTTTCAGGCGGATTTAACGGCTTTCTTGCTCAGTGCGGTGCCGCAGACGACGCAGCTTGTTATCTTGGGATTTGTGTACTCCTTCCCGCAACCCTTACAGAACATCTTCCAGGTAATCTGCTTCCACTCTCCCTTGATGTTGGTCCCCGACAGAGGAACCCCGAGCACCTCGGCTACGTTCCTAACCGCGAAGTCGTCGGATACCAGGTTGACCTTGTCCCCATCCTTCGAGAGGTCGAGAGCG
>Ga0209056_10005120_pt1 | contig 13688 bp, 10 predicted proteins | sample GraSoiAngelo_114_FD_185876 | JGI IMG/M metagenome (GOLD analysis project Ga0209056, IMG submission 185876) | Grasslands soil microbial communities from the Angelo Coastal Reserve, California, USA - 14_0903_13_40cm (SPAdes) (version 2) | ecosystem: Environmental > Terrestrial > Soil > Grasslands... | reverse complement strand
ACCGCGTGAAGTCCAAAGACGCCGCAGGCAATCCCGCGGTCTCGTCGGACGCGGTGTTCACCACCGCGCCCGCCCCAGATACCACCCCACCGGCAGTATCCATAACCGCCCCGGCGGCGAATAGCTCGGTCTTTGGCACCATCACGGTCTCGGCCACCGCCTCAGACAACTCCGGCGTCGCCAGCGTCCAGTTCAAGCTGGATGACGCCAACCTGGGCGCAGCGATTACCGCCACCCCCTACACCTTCACCTGGAACACCTCTACCGTCTCCAACGGGACCCACACCTTAACGGCAGTGGCCAGGGACGCGGCGGGCAACGTAACCATTTCGGCGCCTGTGGGTGTGACGGCGGCCAACGGAGATACTCTTCCCCCGTCGATTCCTACGGGGTTGACCGCAACCGCTGTCAGCTCTTCGCAGATCTTCCTGGTCTGGCTGCCCTCCACCGACAACGTGGGTGTTGTCGGCTACAAGATTCTTAGAGACGGCGTACAGGTCGCCACAAGCAGCAATTCAGCTTACCAGGACAGCGGTTTGTCGGGTGCGACCTCCCACACGTACACCGTCGCCGCCTTTGATGCGGCAGGGAATACCTCCGCGCCGTCGGCACCCGCTACGGCGACCACGCCGGCGGCCCTACCGCCCTTCACGGGGGCAGAGTTGGTGGCACAGCCCACCTCCCCCGCATCCACGCCGACTGGGAGTCCACCAACTCCGGGACCTTTCGAATTGGGGCGGAGCGAGCTCTTCGAGGATGTGCGGACGTGACCACCGGGCGGGCGTCGCCGACCCGTTACTTCGGCGGGAAGCTCGCCCGTGCCATCGCGGCGAGCGCTGCGCGCAGCGCCTCAAAGTCAACACCGGGATCGCTCCCGGCCGTTCCCGCGCGCTTGTACCGGCTGGAAGCGGCCAGCCGGTAGTTCGCCTGCTGACGATTGACGAAACCAACGGCGTCCAGGGATGCGGGAAAGAAATTGCGCGGAGGGTAGTTGCGGGCGGTGCCGCCGATGATGATGTTTCTCTCGAACACCGCGTTGGGGAAATACGTCCGAAGGGTCAACATCGCGTTGCAGCCGGTGTCGTCCCCGCACACGCCCGCGTTGTTGACCACAATGTTATTGGTGAACGTAAATCCCCTCGCCGGCCAGGCGGTCGGATCGTGGACCTGGGCGTAGATCGGATCCTCGATATGAAAGGCGGTGTTGTGGTCAATGATGTAGTCGATCCCACCGTCGACGACCAGGAACAGCTGCCCGGCATTGTGGATCATGGGGTACGCGCCGATATCACTGAAAAGATTATTCTGGACCAGGAGGCGTTGTTGTTCGCCTCCCTGGCCCCGATTGTTATAGTCTCGGCCCAGGAACTGGATGCCGGCCGAACACTGCCGCACGATATTGTGCGTGAAGGTGACGTCTGTCACCACCGACCAGGGGGCATGGACGGCGCGCACGGTGAACGCGATGCAGAACCCGTCCTGCGGCTCGAAGACTCCCACCCAGGTGTTCTCGAACAGGTTGCCGTCAATCAGTACGCGAGCGGCATTCTTCAACTCAAGGTTGTTCTTGACCGCCCAGTAGATTCCGGCGAAGGCGGGGGTGCCGGGCAGCCACGTCAGGGATTTCGACAGGTAGTTGCCCCGGACCTCAATGTCGGATGGGACGAGGTTCTGGATCACCCGTGCATCGTGGTTGGTGAACATGAGATTGATGCCCGCCGCTTCGATTGTGTTGTTCACAATCTTGAAAGGGCCGGGTCCGTTCTTGCCGCGGATGCCATGCGACTCACCGTTGACCTCGTGGATCTCGGCGATGGAGGAGTCGATCACGGCGGTGTAGGCGCTGTCGATGACCACGCCATTTCTGATGTTGCCGGTGGACGTGCCGTGGATGTAGCAGCGGTCGATGACAATATAGGAGGGGACCTGGCTCAGCGAGGTGCTGCCGCCGGGGGAATCCAGGTTGATGAGCGCATACAGCGTGGCGCTCCGCGTCGTCCAGGTCGTGGTGATCTCAATGCCCACCAAGCGGTAATGATGGGCCGCGCTGGCGGCCCGCAGGGCGGGATTCGTATTGCTGCTTACGATTTTGGGCATGAGGCCGGCCTGAGCCGGGGAGATGCGGGTGCCGGGGGCGGGGAGACTGCTCAGTGCGGAGGACTGGATATAGATCCACCCGGTGCCGGTCTTGTTGGGCAGCGTGAAGTTCCCGGAGTAGGTGGCACCGGCTTGGAGGACGATGACGCTATTGAGGGGGGCGGCGTTGAGGGCGGCCTGGAAATCTCCGCCGGCGGGCACGGTGATGGTCGGACCCGTCGGAGGGGTGTAGGTCGTGTCGAGAGAGACGCGAGGCAGCTCTGGAAGAACGGCGGAGCGCGCTGGCCTGGACCCCGAACTGGGCGGCGGACTGCTACTGAGAGCGCCTGGCAGCTGCCACAGCACCAGCCCCGTGAGGAGTGCACCAGCAACACCGAGGGCGAGTGAACGGGTCACGCCAATGAGGGTCAATCACAGCCTTGGGGGGCCTACGTCGATCCAGGAGTGTGGTGCACAATCCACTGGGCGGCCCGGTAGAGATTGCTGGCCCTGAAGTCGGGCCTGGCGCCGCGGGCCGCCGCGCGAGTCGGGCCGCTGTCTACGAGCACGGTCGTACAGCCGCATGCCTGGCCGGCGAGAATATCTCCGTGCTGGTCACCGACCATGTACGAGGTTGACAGCTCCAGACCGAGTTCGGCAGCCGCCCGGAGCAGCAACCCCGGTCGGGGTTTGCGGCACCCGCATCTATCATCGGGATGATGCGGACACACATAGATCGCGTCGACGCGGGCGTGCGCGCGGGTCAGCGCCCGTTGCAGCTCCTGGTGGATCGCCTCGAGCGTCCCCCAGTCGAAATACCCCCGCGAGATCCCAGACTGATTGGTCACAATGATTACCGGGATTGTCGCGCTGTTCAGCAAGGCGATGGCCTTCGCCGCGTTGGGCAACAGGGTGACATCTTCCGGGCGACGGCAATAGTGGACGTCCTCGATGATGGTGCCATCGCGATCCAGAAAGACTGCCCCCTCCACCGATCAGTATCCCCAATACGTCCCCGGCTTGGGTCGCTGCAGCAACCGATGCCACAGGCCGTACCCGTAGGCCAGGTGCATGCACGGGAAGGCAAGACACAGACGACCCAGCAGCGCCGCGTTGCGGCGCCTGATGGCCAGCATGCTACTGACCCCGATGGTCGAGGCTAGGTAGGTCCCGACCAAGGCGGCCAGCGGCCAGAGGAGACGTTGGTCGACGAGCGCACCGATGCTCAATCCCACCAGGGCGAGCACCAAGGCTGGAGGGACCAGCCGCCGCCAGGAGCCGAACCGCCTGTGTTTCAACACGTACCCCGCCCGCGCTCCGCCGTAGCGGAAATACAGCCTGGCCAGGTCACGAAGCGCCTCCCGAGGCGCATAAAACACTGAGATCCCGGAATCGAGATAGATCTTGCCGCCACCGCGTCGCAGGCGGTAGTGCAGTTCCGTGTCTTCGCTGATTACCGGCGCCGCGTCATCAAACAGGCCGACGCGGTCGAACACCTCCCGGCGATAGAGCCCTAGGTAGATCGTGTCCACAAATCCACTCTTTTTTCCCAAACGGAATTGCGCGTCGCCGACGCCGAACGGGTGGGACATGGCAAGGCCGATGGCCTCCTGGGTCGCGGTCTCCGCGATCGGCCGCATCGCGGCCCCCACGGCCTCCGCCCCCGCGGCCCGCATCGTGCGCAGGCACGACGACACATACGTCGGAGTGATCCGAGTCCGGGCGTCGATTCTACAGATCACCTCACCGCGTGCAGCCCGGATGCCAAGATTGAGACCGTGCGCCCGCTGTTTGACGGGGTTCGGCAGCACGCGGATCGACACGCCACGATGGGTGTAGCCGGCAACGACATCCCGAGTCCGATCTTCACTCATCCCATCGAGGACAAGCACCTCGAGACGGTCATGCGGATAATCCTGGCTGAGAATCCCTTCCAGGCACGGCCCGATGTTTGCTTCTTCGTTGCGGGCCACCACGATCACCGACACCAGCGGCCTCCATCCATCCGCCGCGGTTTGTGTGTCGGGGACCGGCACCGGCAGGGGCTGAAGTGAGCGCACCAGACCCATCACCTGAGCTCCATGACCACACGGATGGCTGCCATGCTCCGGTGCCCGGTCAGCGGTCTGAGGGCCCGGCAAGCCTGGAGGCGGCCAGGGAGCGACGCGACGCCTCGACCTGAGACGTGGCCAGCGTCTTCTCCAGCAGACGGAAAAGCATGTGGCAGATGATCAGATGCACATCCTCGATCACCTGCATGTCACGCGACGGGACCACAATGGAGTGGCGTGCTACCTGCGCCAGGCGCCCGCCGTCGAATCCGGTCACCCCTACCGCCACCGCCCCGCGGGCATCCGCGAATTCTATCGCCTTCAGCACATTCTCCGAGTTACCGCTGGCGGAGATGCCGATCACCACGTCATGGGGGCGCAAGAAGTTGCGCAACTGTTCGACGAAGACATCGCTGTAGGACATGTCGTTCGCGTAGGCCAGCATCGTGGGGATATTGTCGTTGAGGCAGATCATCTTGAACCGTTTTTCACGACCGACCCCCAGCCCTTTGTTGATGTCGCACGCCAGGTGGGATGCGGTCGCAGCGGATCCGCCGTTCCCCATCACAAAAATCTGCGCCTTGCGCGCATACGCGTCCTGCAGCACCTCCACGACCCGCCGCACGGCGGCCAGCGGTAACACCCCGAGGGTGCGGGTCTCCTCTGTGATGTACTTCCGGGCTAGCTCCTCGATCATCGGCTCTCCCCCCAGCGGGGCGCGGCCGCCGGATTCCCCTTGCCGTCTGCCTTCGCGCGTCTTCGCGTTCACTGGTAGCTGCGGGTATTGAAGATCACTTTGGATCCATCCCGGCTTGTCAACATGGGGAGCTCGCGGAATTCCCGCAGCGCCTCCCGGACCTGCTCCTGCTTGTCTTGGGGACAATACAGCAAGACGAACCCGCCGGATCCGGCGCCGACCACCTTGCCGCCCAAGCAGCCCGCGCGGCGGGCGCGCGCATAGAGCGCGTCCAGCTCGGGTGTGGTGACATTGGAGGCCAGTGTTTTCTTCTCTTCCCAGCTGCGGTGCAGCATCTGGCCGATGACGTTCAGCGGGGTGTCCGACAGCAGGCACTCGCGCGCCTGGTACGCGAAGTCGCTGAGCCGGCGCAGTTGCTCCGTCCGGTTGGGAATGTTCTGCCGCTGCTCGGAGAGCACGCACGCCGACGGGCGTGTCGTGCCGGAATAGAATAACAGCAGGTTGGACACAAGTTGCCGCTTGCGCTCTTCCGGCACCGCCAGCTTCTCGACGGCAACCGACCCGTCTTTGCGAAATTCGATGAAGCGCAAATTGCCGTAGGCAGCGATGTACTGATCCTGAACCCCGATGGGCTTGCCGACGATGTCGATCTCGATCTCGCACGCCTCCCGGGCCAGGCGGTCCAGCGGCACCTGCTCGCCCTGGAACGCATAGCACGCGTTCAGGAGCCCCACCGTCACGCTGCTGCTGGAGCCCAGCCCGCTGCCCTCAGAAGGCACATCCGCCAGCGTGGTGATCTCCACGCCCTTCTCGATCCCCGTCTTCCGCAGCGCCTCGCGGACCAGGTCGTGCTGGATGTCATCGACCCTCCCAGCGATCTCCTTACGAGAGTAGTTGACGTAGATGCCATCATCAAACCGCTCTTTCACGATCACGTAGACATATTTGTCGATCCCCAGGCTGAGGACGGCCCCACCCTCCTTGAGGAAAAACTCCCGGAAATCCGTGCCCCCGCCGAAGAGGCTGACGCGGAGCGGAGTTTGCGTGATGATCATCGGGCGCCTTGTCCGGCCGCGACGCGGCGCAGCACCCCGCGGGCCACCATGGTCCGCTCGGCATGGTCCAGGACGCCATCGCGCCCCGCCTGGGTCCGCAGCCACGCGACGTAATCCGCGACACTCTTCTCGGGCGTGTACCGCGGCGCCCATCCCAGCGCCTGCAGTTTGCGGATGTCCGAGACGATGTGCCGCGTGTCTCCGAACCGGTACTCGCCGCGAATCTCGGGGGACATCTCCGCGCCGACAGCCTGGCGCACAATCTCCGCGAACTCCAGCACCGTGTACGCGCGCCCGGCGCCGACGTTGAACACTTCCCCCACGGCACCAGGATGCTCCATCAACACCATGTTGGCCGAAACGACATCCTCGATATTGACGAAATCGCGCAGTTGCCGGCCGTCCTCGTAGATCCTGGGCGGGCGGCCCGCCAGGTAGCTCATGCAGAACAGACGGCACACTCCGGAGTACGCGTTGCGGAAGGACTGCCGCGGCCCCTGGGTGATTGAGTATCGTGCCGCGGTCGTGGGAATACCGTAGCGACTTCCCAGGGCGAGCGCGATGAGCTCCTGGCTGTATTTTGAGATCGCATATTGATTTCGCGGATTGACAGTGTGCTCATCGGTCAGCCGCGGCCGCAGCGCCGCGCCACAGTCGGGGCACATATGATCCCAAGCGCCGCGGGCCAACTGGGCCTCAGACCGGATATCCGGGAAATGAGTGCGCTCCACTGACGACCGGGGGCAGGCGAGGTTCGGGCACTGATAGCGACCCTCTCCATAGACGGCCTGGGACGAGGCGACAATGACCCGGCGCAGGGCCACGTGGCGCTCGACGGCAACTTCGTACAGCAGGGCGGTGCCAACGCTGTTGACGTGGAAAAACGTGCTGAAATCCGGGAGGTAGTCCTGGTACGCGGCAAGATGAAACACGACCTCCACGCCCCGCAGGGCCTGCTCCCACAGGGACTTGTCCCGCACATCGCCGCTGACCACCTCGACGCCGCGCGGGAGCGCGGCAGGGCGGCCTGCGGCGTGCACAGGCTCCACAAAGCCATCGAGGACACGCACCTCATGCCCGGCCGCCAGCAGGGCGTCCACGGTGTGCGACCCGATGAACCCGGCGCCTCCGGTGACGAGGATGTTCAACGCGCTCCGCCTCCAGAGCTATTTTTCCCCGCGGCGCCCCCCTTGGGGGTCGCGTCGCGTCCCTCGCCCACTCCCAGCCGCGGGCCAAGGGTGTCACGAACGAGCTGGGCGATCTCGTCGACGCGGTGCTCCCAGCTCTCCGCGCGCATCGCCAGAAGCCGCTGCGCCCTCTCGGGTTCGCTGCGCTCCTCCAGGGCACGCTCGATTTCGCCCACAAACGCTTCCGCACCGGTGGCCAGGTGGACGAGCCCGCCGTACCGGGCCACTTCGGGGAGCGGCGTGGACACCACCGGGAGGCCCGCGGCGAGGTACTCCCGGAGCTTGAGGGGATTCGCCCGCACCGTCAGCGCATTCATCCGAAACGGGATCACCCCGACGTCGAACGCCCGGCAGTACGCGGGGAGGCTGTCATAGGAACGCCGGCCGAGCACATACACGTTGGGGAGGCCGCGGAGCGCGCCCAGGTCCGTCACGCTCCCGCCGACCAGGACAAACGACCAGCGGGGTCTCATCCGCGCGGCCTGGGCCATCAGCTCCAAGTCCACGTAATCGGCGATCAAGCCGACATAACCGATGATCGGCCGCGGCAGCTCCTCGACGTCGGCAGGGATGGGGAGGCCGGGATCAAGGGCGCGGGCGAAGTGGTCGACGTCGACGCCGTGCTGGATCAAGAACGTCCGCGGGTTCTCCTGCCGCCGCTCGCGCCAGAGGAGTTCCGACGATGTGAGCACGAGGTCCGCCACCTTCAGGAGCTCGCGTTCAGCTCGGCGGAGTGCGGGACCATTCATGCCCCGAAACTCCGCGTAGTCGTCCACGCAGTGGTAGATGACGGCGGACTCCCGCAAGCGACCAACCAGGCCCACGACCCCCGGATAGTAGGTCCACAGAATGGGGCGCTCCAACCCGAGGCGGCCACAGGCCCGCCGCAGCGCCGTCGAAACGAGCGCGCTGTTGAGGCGCGCCACGACGGGCATCTCCGGGAATGGGATGGCCAAGGGGTGGAAGACATGCAGGTTCGGCGCGACCGGCACACACCCGGACAGGCCGCGCCGGAGCTTGTGGAGCAGCTTGGCCAGATCCCTGCGGTTGGCGCCCGGGCGGCGGGTCCCGATCGAGTTCACCCAGAGCACCGGATTCTGGCGGGACAAGATGCGCATGATGTGGGTGTTGCTGGTGGGATCCGTGCCCCAGTCTTTGCTGAAACAGATAATCGGGATATTCTCAAGCATGCTGTCAGGCGGTCGCCGCACGCGTGATCTCCGCGGGATCTTCGGCGTCCAGGAAGGTCCGCTGCCAGATCTCGAGGTTGATGAGGAGCCACAAGCGGCCGCCGTGATCGGCGATGCCGGCGTGATGCTCCGCCGCGATCCGCCGCACGACGGCAGGCTGGAACAACCCCCGCGCCAACGTCCGAGGGCCGAGGACGAACTCGTCCACCACTGACTGGTATGGCCCGCGCAGCCAGCGGCCCACGGGGACCGGAAACCCCATCTTCCGCCGTCTGAGGATGGCGGGGGGGACCACCCCGCGCAGCGCCTCCCGCAAGACGGCCTTGGTGCGCCATCCGCGGACCTTAAGGCGAGCGGGCAGCGCCGCCACGTACTCGACAAACTCGTGGTCCAGGTATGGCACGCGGCTCTCGATCGAGGCCGCCATGCTCATCTGGTCCTGCTTCATGAGCAGCTCGACGAGATAGGTCTGCAGATCGACACGGCTCATCCGGTCGAGCGTTCCGCCGGGGGCCTCAGCGTAGCACCGCAGCATCTCGGCATAAGGATCGTGGCCATTCCGCGATCCGTGATCCACCAGCAGCTGGCCCCGCCAGGCGTCTGCGAAGGCGGCGAAGTTTTCGTAAATGAGTTCCCGAGGACCCGGCCCCCTGGCCAGGAACGAACGCCCGGCATATCGGCGCACCGCACCGGGCAGTACGGGAAGGGTCCGGCGGACGCGTTCCTGCAGGGCTTTGGGAGCAAACGACCAGTAGGCCCGCCCCAGCGTCTCGTTCCAGGCAGTGGCCCAGTACCACGGGTACCCCATGAACAGCTCGTCGGCGCCCTCACCCGTGAGCACCACTTTCACATGGTCCTGCGCCAGTCGGGACACAAAATACAGCGGCACGCTGCTCGTGAAGGCGATGGGCTCATCCTCGTGCCAGACCAGCGCCGGCAGCGCGTCGAAGAACTCTGCCGGCGATACGACGACCTCTCGGTGCTGCGCCCCGACCGATCGGGCCACCAGCCGCGCGTACTCCAGCTCGTTCGCGCCGGGTTCCGCAAAGCCCACAGCGAAGGTGCGGATCGGCTCTGATGCCATGGGCGCCATGAGCGCGGCCAGCCCGCTGCTATCCAGGCCACCGGAGAGGAAGAGGCCGAGCGGCACATCGCTCATCAAGTGGCTGCGGACCGCAGCCTCGAGCCTGGCGCGCACCTCCCTGGCGGCCTCGCGCAGCGTACCCGGGGTCGGGTGAAACTCGGCAGGGAAGCGCCAGTACCGCCGCACGCGGCATCCCTCGCCTGCCGTCCACGACAACGTCCGGCCCGGCAGCAGCTTGCGGATTCCCTGGAAGAATGTCTCCTCCCCCGCCACAAAGCGCGTGGCCAGGAACTCAGGAAGGATGCCCTCGTTTAACGCGGGCCGCACGACGCCGGCGGCCAGGATGGCCTTGATCTCGGAGGCGAAGACCAGTTCCTGGTCCGTGACGGCATAGTAGAGTGGCTTGATCCCCAGCCGGTCCCGCGCCAGGAAGAGGCGCTGGCGACTCCGGTCCCAGATGGCAAAGGCGAACATCCCCTGCAGCCTCTCCACACAGCGCTCGCCCTCTTCTTCGTACAGGTGGAGGATCGTCTCAGTATCGGATCGTGTGCGGTAGCGGTGCCCCCGTGCCTCGAGGTCGGGCCGGAGCGCGCTGTGATTGTAGATCTCGCCGTTGAGAACGATCCAGGCACTTCCGTTCTCGTTGGCCATCGGCTGATGGCCTCCGGCCACGTCCACAATGGACAGCCGCCGGGACCCGAGGCCGACGGCTCCGTCCACAAAGACACCCTCATCGTCGGGCCCCCGATGTCGCAGCACATCGCACATTCGTCGCAGGCGGCCTTCGTCCACCGGCCTCGGCGGTTCGACCATCCGGATGCCACAGATCCCGCACATCTCTATCTCATCCTTGTCCCGCTCATGCCGACCAGACCGGTCTGCTTGAGATCCGAGAAGCCGGCCTCCTCAAACCAAGTCCGGACCTCCGTCACCGTATGCCGCTTCTGGAGATGTGGAGACAGGTTATCGAAGAGCGCAAAGGCGACGGACGCGAGCGATTCCCTGTGCGCGTGCGGGCGAAGAACTCTTCGTGCCAGCGAGAGCGGCAAGGCGAGCCCGTAGCACACGGGCAGAAGAAACCAGCGTGGTAGCATATGCGCCACGCGGAACAGATCGCGGAGATGCTGGTAGATGCTCAGATTCTCCGACGGATACACCCAGATGTAGAGTCGCCCCCCGGGCTTCACGAGATCACTCAACGCTTGGAAGCCTTTCCGCGGATCTTCCGCGAGAGGGAGGACACCCTCGCACCATACGTAGTCGAAGCTCGCCGCGACAAACGGGGCCGCGAAGATATCAGCCTGAAGAACAGTGACATTCGCCAGATGGATGCAACGGCGCCGAGGAATCTCGATCGAGGTATTGATGTCAATGCCAACGATCTCCGCCGGATATTGGCCAAGGATGCCCAGCAGGAACCCATCTCCACACCCGGCATCGAGCACCATCTTTCCTGTCAACCCCTCCGGCCGGATTCCCATCGCCTCGAAAAAGGCTTGTCGTTCCTCCTCAGCCGATAGCCCGTAGAGCGTATTGCGTTCAAACAGGCGGCCAAACCGTGCGCGCCACTGGAAGCCGAAACTCTTGGCGACCTCGCGGGCTAGCCCGGTCACATCAGCCATGCGGGGGACGCCACCGATGATTGGGAAGACCTGCGCACAGGCTATACAGCGCAGCTCTTCGCCCGCGGGAGTGCTCCCGTCCATCCCTGGGGTGAGCGAGCTCCGACAGCGCGGACAGCGTAGCGCGTTGAGAACGCCTTCTGTGATCATCGCCGCCGCAGGAAGCGCCTCACCCGTGCACGGTTCTTGGTGACGAGAAACACGGCAAACACCCCGGCGCGCTCGAGCACCGTGAGGCGCGCCGGATTCCAGGCCTGGGCGTAGCGCGCGAGGGTGGGCTCGCCAGCAATCCGTGCCAATGCCGTGAGCAGCGCACCGTTGAGCTTGTGGTAATGTGGAGGGCAGAGAAATTCGAGCGACCCATACCAACTCCACCTCCCGCGATAGTCCCAAAACGGGAGTGTCCGGACCAGCCCGCCGATCCCGTCGGCGAAGAGCTGGAGGACATCCGGATCGTGTGTCTGCACGCAGAGATCGTACAATCCGAGCAAACTGAAGAGGTAGCCGTCGAGTACCCGCGGCAATGGAAATCCCGGATATTCCTCGTAGATGGCATGTCCGTCCTCAAGCGTTCGGACCCCTCCCTCTTCCACGTTTCTCTTGAAGACCTCGGTGGCCGCACGGGACAACTCCAACAATCGTGGGTCGGCTGAGATCCGATAACCTCTCACCAGGGCGCTGATGGGAAGCCCTTGCGACATGGCCGAGATCCAAGGTGCCTTGAAGCGACACCCCCCCTCCTGCCAATCAAAGGTCAGCGGCCACACCACGCTGCCGTCATGACGTTGCACGGCGCGCGTCCGAAGCCACTCCACCTGATTAAGGAACGTCTGGCGGCCCGACGAATTCTTCCCGCGAAGCCACCCTTCCAGGCTCGCCAGCCCGTACCACGCGACATACGCCGGATTGTATGTTCGCCCGAAGTGCCGCGAGCGCTGGGTCGGGATCCCCTGATCATCCAGCTCCATGGCATCGAAAAAAAGGCGGTCGCTGAAAATAAAATAGTGGAGCGAATCGCGGGATCCCGACTCCGGAACCACCTCGATCGGGAAGTCGAAGTGAAAGCCCCACAAATCGTTCTTGAGGCCTCTCATCGCCCACCAGAACGGCTCGAGGCTACCGGACCAGGGCTGAGGCGGCGAGACCAGCATCAACCCTTCTCCACCAGCCAGTTCCCGATGGCAAGATATCGCAGCCCCGAGCGGTCGAACACGTCTAGGGCGTCCTCGGGCCGGCTCACAATGGGAAATCCGTGCAGGTTAAACGATGTATTCAACACCCCCCCGATCCCGGTGAGGCGCTCGAACTCGACGAGGAGCGCATGGTACGACGGGTTCCAGGCCGCCGACACCTCTTGAGGCCGCGCCGTGAAGTCAAATGGATGGATGGCCGCTCGGATATCGCTCCGCCGGTCTGTGGTATCGAACGAGAGGATCATATAGGGAGAGGGGACGTGCTTGGGATTCACCACGTACTGGCCGTTGCGCGCCGCCAGCATCGAGGGCGCAAACGGCATCCAGAAGTCGCGTGCCTTGATCGCCTCGTTGATCTCGCGTACGACCGCGGGGTCGGACGGGTTCGCCAGGATGGAGCGGTTCCCCAGGGCGCGGGCGCCGAACTCCTCGCGCCCCGCAAACCTGGCTACGACCTTTCCCTCGGCCAGCAGCGCCGCCACGCGCGGTTCGATCGGCTCACAGTGCGTGCGCTGCACCGGCGTGGAGAACGCGAACCCCTCCAGGGCGCCTCCGATCTCCTGATCTGTATACTGGGGGCCCCAGTACAGATCTTGGAGCGGCGCCATCGTCTCGACCCCCGCCCGCTGAGCGTAGACCCAGTAGGCGGCTCCCATGGCATTGGTCTCGTCGCCGCAGGAGGGGTACACGAACACTTCCTCCACCTCTGGGAGCTCCATGATCGCCTTGTTGGCCTTGACGTTCATGAACACGCCGCCAGAGAGCGCCACGCGCCCGATCCCGGTGATCCGCACGCAGCGCCGCACCCACTCCGTGAGCACATGCTCGGTGAACTTCTGCAGGCCCCCCGCGACCCAATCGAACCGCTGGCGCTCAAACAGGCCTTTGAAGAACTGATAGGAGCAGTACGTATCCGGGCAGCCATCAGCACGCTCCCAGCCCAACGCGGTGCGGTGATTGAAACGGACCAGCGGCGTGAGGAGCTGGTAGACCCGCTCCGTGCCTTTGGGATCCGCGTATGGGGCCAGGCCCATCAGTTTGTACTCGTGTTCCAACGGCACCATCCCCAACAGGAAGGTGGCCATCGCGTAGATGTTGCCAATGGAGTCCGCCTGCGGCACCGCGTGAAGACGTTCCAGACGGCCTGCCCGACCGATGTTCACCGTAGCGCAGAGGCCGTCGCCGGCTCCGTCGCAGGTCAGCACCAGCACCGGGTCGGTGAACTGTCCCCACCCGTAGTAGGCGGTTGCCGCGTGGGCGGTATGGTGCTCCACGAACGTGGTCTTCTCCCAGGGAATGCCCATTTGCAGCAGTGGCGCCGTGCGCTGCCGCTGGCGGTGCGTCCGGTAGGCGGCGTACAGCCCCAGGGGTTGGGCCGCACGCTTGACGGCCCGGCGGATCGTGCGGCGGGCGGTCACGGTCCAATCGTTGATCGTACGGTACTCGTCCATCAGCTGGTCGCGGGTCATTGGATACGCAGCATAGTGCCCATTGATGGCCACGGCGTCGATCTCGCCGGCTGCGGTCCCGGTC
>Ga0209056_10005119_pt1 | contig 13688 bp, 15 predicted proteins | sample GraSoiAngelo_114_FD_185876 | JGI IMG/M metagenome (GOLD analysis project Ga0209056, IMG submission 185876) | Grasslands soil microbial communities from the Angelo Coastal Reserve, California, USA - 14_0903_13_40cm (SPAdes) (version 2) | ecosystem: Environmental > Terrestrial > Soil > Grasslands... | reverse complement strand
CCTGACCGGACTGCCCGGCAGGAACAACATGGAGCTCGAACCGCGCCGCACCCTGATCGCGACCCAGCCGTTCGCCAAACCCAAGGTCGGCGAGCAGCTCTACGACACCAAGATCGAGTTGGAAATAAAAGGCGAGAACAAGCGCGGCTACTACCGGTTCTACCGGCGCGGCGTGTTCGTCGGCTACGACATACCGGTACCGGCCTACACGACGAGCGCGTAAGACACGGCAACTTTGTAAACGTTGCGCCGCTTCCTGGTTTGGCTGTGAGTGCCGGCGACGACCGTGATTTTTTTGGCCTTCGCCTAACTGTTTCAATTCGTCGCGACTTCCACACTCAGTGAGATTCGTTGGATCAGGCAGACCTTTCATCCACCGAATGGTTCGCATGACAGGTTGTTGATTGTCTGATCGAACATTCTTTCGCTTGTTTAGTTCTGGATCATATGGGTGATCTGGGTCGAACGAGCTCTGGCGGCACCCTTCATCGGGGCAGTAGTGAGAGCGCCGATGTCTGAGCAAAATTCGAATCAGACGTAAACGGTCTTTCCCACTCTTCCGTGGTGCGATAGTACGTGGGAATGGCCATTTCTTCGTACTCGTCGGCGTAGAGCATGCCGTCTTTGATCAACTGCTGGAGAATATGATTCGCGAGATCGATCAACCCTTCTGCGCCAACTCCAGCACATGAACAGACTTGCCCAGGAAGCAGCTACGGAGCACGTTGGAGTCCGGCTCTGACGATCTAAAGGATAAAAACCAATGCGAAAACGAATCAGTTCTCAGCCGCAGCGAGAAAGCCCGTCAGAGAATACCGGCTGGCTCGACTTGGAAGCCTTAGCCCGAGTCGAAGTCACATCGGAAGACGCGGCGCACCCGATCGAATCAGCGCTGTTGCCTGTTGGCGCAACAGGGTGGCGCGCGGAAAGCCCAGGAGAACAGACGATCCGCCTCCTCTTCGAAGCGCCGCAGAGGCTCAGGCGCATCCGCCTGCTGTTTCGAGAAGAGAAGGAGGCGCGCACGCAGGAGTTCGTCCTGCGCTGGTCGCCAACGGCAGACGGTTCATCGCGCGATATCGTGCGCCAGCAGTATCACTTCAGCCCATCGGGAGCGACTGAGGAGATCGAGGAATATCGAGTCGAGTTTGAAGACGTAGCTGCCTTGGAACTTACGATCATCCCGAACCTGAGTGGCGGCTCATACGCCTCACTGGCGCAATTGCGCTTGGCATGACCAAAGATCGAGCGACACTGGACGGAGCGACCGCAGAATCGTGTAGAATATCTCATCACGTGCACCTTTATCGAGTTCCGCCAGATAGTCCGCGACGCAGAAATCGCCTATGTGATCTCTCCAGTCGTACGCAGACACCGTCTCACCGAGGAAGAGACCAAGAAATTCTTGCTCGAACTGCGTATTCCTCGCGCCGCAAACGTCGCCCGAATCACGGATCGTTTGGTCGTTAGCTGCTCGCAGAAGGCGAGCTCCGAACTCGCGGCCCAGAGCTGATCGGGAGAATCGCGCCCCAAGAATCATCGATTCTTTCATGATTTAGATTAATTGTGCCGAATTATTCGGCTTTAGGAAGCGGAATCATAAGCGCGAATCACGGCATCATGTGAGCGGCTGCGAAACTTCGCGTAGTCGATTGCGTTGGTCACTGCATTCGGTTCGCCGTACCACAAGTGACCGAATGGCAGCGCATCGGAAATTTGATTAACGCCGCGATGATCTTTGCGCGGGCGGACTTCGTAAACGTGCATATCATTTTCTGCGAGACGCCGCCCCAAGCTTCTTAGCAACCCATCTCAGTACCACCCAAATCAGCCACAACGCGATAAGAAACCCGACAACTGGTAGGAGCAACCCAATGAGTTTCCAGAAAGACCTTGCGCCGCCTGGAATATATGATGGTACCTGCGCAATCGCTAAGAGCACTTCATAAACGTGGATCCTCGATTGCATCGGTCTTGGATATTCAATCACAAAGGCCAGTCGTGAAGATGTTGTTTTCGCGGCGGGGGCTGCGGCTGCGGTAAGGGCGGGTGTCCAAGCAACCGGCGAAAGTCCAAGAACGGGTCAACGATCAAGCGCGTCAATATCTGAATGATAACGAGCAGAACAACGCCGCCAATCAGTGTGAAGCTTGCAGTGAGAATGATCTTGAATAGTTCTTGCATCGGAAAATCCTAACGAAAATTGTGCCCAATTGCTCGGCATTTAGGAAGCGGAATCGTTTCGAGCTTCAAACGTACGAGGCCGCTAGAACGCTCGGAGTCCTAGAGCCGCTGTCCTTGACCGGCTCCAGGGCATCAAACGCGGTTCTAGGCCGGTTTCCGCTCGGCGGCGGGCCTGCTTCCGTGGACTTGTTGTCAGTCCTGTTGTCAGTCAGCAATTTTGAGGAACCGTTTTACCTGTGAAAGTGGAGGCGAGGGGAGTTGAACCCCTGTCCTCGTCGCCATCCGCGCAAACATCTACATGTTTATCCGGCGATGAATTCTGAGGAGCCAAGCCATGCGCCGGCGCACTGCCGACTCCCGAGCGTCCACGAAATCGATTCACGAATCGGCGCGGTCGCTCCGCCGACTTGCTAGCCTGCTGTCCACGTTTGCCGTCGTAGCAGGCGTCCAACGTCAAACGTCGCGGTCAATTAAGCCGCGAGAGCGAGACCTTCGTTGTCTGCGTTTGTTTTTTGGTCCGGTTTTTAACGAGGCCAACGAACCATCCTCGACATGCCGCCTGCGCTTCCAACGATGAGTCGAAGCCAGTGCGCCCCCAAATAATTATACTTGAACAAGTACCCCTTTTTGCGGTCTTATGCAACAGCCGCGACGTTCTGCCGAGCAACCTAAATGGCAATCGAAATAACATCTCAATCTTTGGCCGGAGCCCAGCCGGAGGAGACAACCGCTTACAAAGAGAGCCTCCCCCGAGCGCTTTCGGGATTTCCGGCTACGGATAAATCCGTCTCGCGCTCTCGATTTTGGCACCCCAATTCGCGATGGACACGGCGCAACTTTAGCAGCCGTGCAACTGAACTTTCCGGAGGAACGGCCATTATTGTTTCGATTCCGAAGAGCGGCCGCACCTGGCTGCGTGCATTTATTTGTGCGTACTTCTGCAAGCGCTTCGGCTTTGAGTTTACTTTGCGCCCGGAACGTTACTGCCAATCGGGTATTCCTCGGCTGATATTTTCTCACGATCTGTTCGAGCACCGGACCAAAGGCGATCTCTGGGACAGGTTGCGCGGCAAATATCTGGTGCCGCGAAGGGAGCTTAGCCGGGCAACGATCATTCTGCTCGCGCGAGACCCGCGCGATTGTTTTGTCTCTTTGTATTTGCAAATAACGAGGCGCGATCCACATGCTCCGAGCGAACTCAGGCAAAAAACTGTCAGCGAAATGCTGCGGGATGAGAGATTCGGCGTGCTGGCGATCGTAAACACGATGAACGCTTGGATCGACGAATTTTCAAGGCGCGACAATTTCACACTCATCCGGTATGAAGCCCTCCGCGCCTCGCCGGCAGAACATTTCCGAGACTTACTTGCAATGCTTGGTGAATCCGCGCCCGACATGGCGATGTTCGACGAGGCGCTCGAGTTTTCCCGATTCGAGAACATGCAAAAGCTCGAGGCGGCCGGTGCGTTTGATTCGAAAATCCTGCACCCGGGCGACGTGCGCGATCCTGAATCGTTCAAGGTCCGCCGCGGAAAAGTTGGAGGTTACCGGGAATACCTTTCTGTTGAGGATCAGCAATACGCTGCAAACGCGCTGGCTGAACTCGATCCGCGGTTTGGCTATAGTTTCTGAGCCTCGCGAGCCTGCCATGGCCGGCTGAACACGGCTAAGTAGGAGGACATTTATCTTCTCGCCCGGCGGCTGCTGGGCCAGCAAAAAAAACCTGAAAAAATTAGTTGCTTTTTATTTCCTACTAAGATAGTGGGGGTATATAAACCATAGTGGTTCAGTAGACATTCACCTTATTAAACAGTTAGATAACGGCGGTAAAAATCAGATGAGCCAATCCAACAAAACAACCGGCGAGCTGCGACCGGCGTCGGTCGGCAGCAAACCATGCGTGCAAACCTTGGAAAAGGAAGGATTAGCGCTGCCACACACTGAAAATGCTGGCCGGTCAGCGATGGTGCTAATACGGCCAAAAATACACTACGATCCGATCACAAAACGTTATTTCATACTATCGTAGTAGATTTACCTATCGCCAGACATGAGACCGAAAACCCGGATCTAAAATTATGAAACGCTACACACTTCGAATGCTCATTCACGACGCAAAAATCTTTAACCAATTACGTAGGGAATATCGCCGGACCAAGAAAAACCGGCGCACACGTTCCAGCTCCGACTGGCTGTCCCGTTACTTAGCTGGCATGAGGCGACGCGCGCGAGCTTAAGAGAATGAAGAAGTCAAAGGTCAGGTTCGGCGACAACGGTTCGTTCCTCGTCGTCACCTGTCATTTTGGAAAGAGGATGGATTTGTTTGGGCTCTTTTTCCGCGGACACGTTTTTGTCAAATACCGGAGCGGCTAGGCGGCGCATTCGAAGCGGGCACGTGTAAACACTGAAAACATGAAAATTTCTAAACGTGGCGAGTACGCGTTGCGAGCTCTCATTGACCTCGGCATCGCTTCAGAATTGGGATGGCCGATGCTTCAAATCAGCGAGCTCGCTTCAAAGGAAAAACTGCCCATCAAATTTCTCGAACAGATTTTCACGCAATTGAAAGCGGGTGGATACGTGTCAAGTAGGCGCGGAAAATTCGGCGGCTACTCTCTCGCTCGGCCGATGAGCCAAATCAAATTCGGCGCCGTTATTCGTCTCATTGATGGCCCGTTGGCGCCGATCCGCTGCGTTAGTCAAACGTCCTACGCTCGCTGCTCATGCCCGGATGAGATTCACTGCGGGTTGCGATTGTTGATGTTCGACGTGCGAAACGCCATCAGCACGATCCTGGATCGGTATACCCTTGCCGACATCGTCGAGATCACGCTTCGCAAATATCGGCGCGACAAAGTCGCGCCGCCGTTTCTCCACCGATCGATTCCGTTTACGTCGGCGTTGCCCCAAAAAAAGGAGGCACTTCGCAGCAAGCGAAGAGCCGCGGCACGCAATCGCTTTTCAGGGTCGCCAGGGAGCGGAACCAACAATCATCCGCCAAAGATGCGGTGAAGGAGGAGCGAATCATGTTAGTCACTAACTATTGCTCAATCAGAAAAATTGCTCTGATTGCCAACGTACTGGCTGCCATCCAGCCGCTGACTGCGCGGAGCGCTTCGGAAACTGATCGACTGGAGAAGCTCGAGCGCGCGGTGGAGTTGCTCGAAAAACAGAATGCGGAACTCAAAGCGGAGGTGAACAGCCTGAAGTCCAAACAGGCTGCGAGTCCGGCCGACGCGAAATTCAAAACCAAGATGATGTATGACGGAAAGACGTACGTGGAGAAGGCGATGGTCGAAGAGAAACCGCCGATTTACGTCCAGCAGCGTGGACCGGAACTGAAGCTGGTGCTGGGTGGATTCATTCAGGTGAATTTCGAAGACAGCGACGCCTTCGCTTTCAACGGAAATTTTGGTCAAAGCGCAATCAAAGACCGTTTCAGGCTGCGCCGGGCCCGGGTCAATCTAACCGGCGATTTTGCGGAGCAATTCGATTTCAAGGTCGAAGGCGATTTTGGCCAGAATGATGGTACCAACAACAACCGCACGGCATTTTCAGGCACAGATATCTGGCTCAACTGGCATCAATTTCCAGCTGCGCAAATCAAGATCGGCCAATATAAAGCGCCATTCGGATTGGACCAGCTTACTCCAGATACGTCTCTGTACACTATCGAACGCACTTTGCCGACCGGCGCAATTACACCGGATCGGCAGATCGGCATTGAACTTTGGGGAAAGCCTTTCACCAAGATTTGGCCTGAGCAGAAGGATTTGCTGACCTATTACGCCGGCATCTTCAACGGAAATGGCAAGAACACGACCGTTAACGACAACAATAACTTCATGTATGTCGGCCGTCTGGAGTCGACCTTGTTCAAAGACGTTTTCGGCAAGGGTTCGTTTCTCAAGCTTGGCGCTGACGTTCTCAACAGCCGCGATGACAAGGGGACAAATATCTCACAATCAGGGAACCTGCTGGTAAACTCCGATGGCTCGCTCTCGCCGTTTACGCTTCCAGGCGCCGATGAAAGAACGGCTTGGAGCGTGGACGCGTGGCTGAAACTGGGCCCATTTGATTTAATCGGGGAATACCTCCAGGAACACGTCAACGGTCGCACTGTTAACGGGGTGCCTTCGGGGTTCGCCGACTTTACGACCGACGGGTACTACGTAACGGCAGGTTATTTCCTGATCCCGAAGAAGCTTCAAGCCATTGTTCAGTGGCAGGATTTAAACCCGGGACAAAAGGGGGACGACGGCCTTTATTCTATCCTGGGCGGCCTCAACTACTACATCCGCGGAGACGATCTGAAGCTGATGGTCAACTACATTCATACCTGGTCGGATTTCCGCCGGGCGAATCCTGAATTTGGCCAGGATGAGTTCGATCAAGTCCTCGGTCGCATTCAGGTGATGTTTTAGCCGGCCCCGGTTGAAGTGCTCTTCGATTCCTAAACACGTCGTCTATCTCCCAAATCCCTTATGAAAAAGATAATAGCAGTGATAACTGCAGCGATTCTTTGTTTTGGATCGTTTGCCACTGCAGAACAAAAAATCACAATTCGGTTCGGGCATTTTCCAAACATCACTCATGCGCAGGGCGTAATCGCGCACGCGCTTTCGCGGCAAGGCAAAGGCTGGTTTGAACACCGCCTTGGCCCGAACGTTGAGATTCAGTGGTTCACCTACAATGCGGGGCCATCAGCCATGGAAGCGATCTTTGCCGGATCGCTTGACGTCACCTATGTCGGACCGAGTCCAGCACTAAATGCGTACTTCAAGTCAAACGGGGAAGAGATCCGTGTGATTTCCGGCGCGGCCAATGCCGGCGCGGCCCTCGTGGTGAAGGCTAATTCGCCTATCAAGACGGCGGCGGATTTTCGCGGGAAAAAAATTGCCACGCCGCAGCTCGGCAATACGCAGGACATTTCCTGCCGGGCGTGGTTAAAAGCGCAAGGATTCAAGGTCACTCAAACCGGCGGCGACGTGACGGTGATCCCAACCGCGAACCCGGATCAGATTGGACTCTTTCAAGGCGGCGAGGTTGATGCCGTTTGGACAGTCGAGCCGTGGGTGACTCGTCTCGAGCGCGATGCGAAAGCTCGCGTTTTTCTCGACGACAAGAATACGATCACTACCTGGCTTGTATCCAGCATGAAGTTCCTCCGTGACCGACGCGAGTTCGCTAAGAAAATCGCGGACGCGAATGTGGAACTAACGAAATGGATCCAGCAGAATCAAGCAGAAGCGCAGAAGTTGTTGATCGAGGAATTGAAAGAGGAAACGCGAGCTGATTTTTCGCCAGACGCAGTCGCGCAAGCTTGGAATCGGATTCAGTTCACAAGCGATGTATCCCGTGAGTTGATTACGAAATCGGTGCAGGATGGAAAAGATGCGGGTTTTTTGAAAGGCACAACAGATACCTCCAAGCTGGTCGAAACTCCGTAATGCAACGACTCTCCCGCCACCATTCCTCAGCAGCTGAGGAGCTCGAGGTCATCGCGCCGTCGAAGCTCGCGATCGAGAACGTTTCGAAAAACTTCAAAGGTGCGTCCGGAGCGGTCCTAGCGCTCGATCGTGTGAGCCTGAATGTCGCTGAAGGTGAATTCGTTTGCCTGGTTGGCGCGAGCGGCTGTGGCAAAACAACATTGCTCAACATCATTGCCGGGCTCGAAAAACCCGATAGCGGCACAGTGCAGGCTGATGGCAAGTCAATTACCGGCCCCGGCCGCGAGCGGCTCGTCATGTTTCAGGAACCGGCTCTGTTCCCATGGCTGAACGTGTTTGGGAACGTTCTATTTGGACTCAAGCTCAAGCCGAATCTGACAAACAAAGATCGGCACGACGTCGCCAAGTACTACCTCGAGCTGGTCGGTCTCAGTCGGTTCGAGCGCGCCAACGTTCACGAGCTTTCTGGTGGAATGAAGCAGCGTGTATCGCTTGCTCGTGCGCTGGCGCCTAATCCGCGCGTGCTGCTTATGGACGAGCCGTTTGCTGCTCTCGATGCGCTGACACGTGAGCAACTCTATGGCGATCTCCAGCGAATCTGGAAAGCGCGAAACAAAACAATTGTTTTTGTTACGCACAACGTGCGCGAGGCAGCTTGTCTCGGCGACCGCGTGATAGTTTTTTCACCACGTCCAGGTCGGATTCGCGAAGAATTTGCTGTGGACTTGCCTCGGCCGCGCGACATCAACAGCGTCGACCTTGCGGTTCACGCCACCGAAATTACGAAAGCGCTGAAGAGTCATAGCCAACCGGAGGTCGCAATCGCAGAATGAAACGCTTTTTGTTGGTGGCACTCTTTTTTGCTGTTCTCCTGCTGATTTGGGAGGCGTTGTTTCGTGCAAAGATTTGGTCGCCGGTCCTCCTGCCTTCGCCGCGGCAAGTGGCGGTCTACTTAGAAGGCGCTGCCGTAGATGGAACTCTGGCAAAGGCGACGATTGTTACGATGCGTCGATTGCTCATAGGCTACATCATTGGCCTTGTTGTAGGGCTGCCGTTGGGATTGCTGACCGCGCGTTGGAAAGTGTGGCAAGACACCATTGGAACGCTAGCCCTCGGTCTGCAGACTTTGCCGAGTGTCTGCTGGGTGCCGCTTGCGTTGTTATGGTTTGGACAAACGGAAGCCGCCATGCTTTTCGTGGTAGTAATGGGCACGTTGTGGTCGGTAGTGATCGCAACGGAAACTGGCGTGCGCCATGTTCCGCCGATTTATCGTCGCGCCGCATTGACCATGGGCTCGAAAAGTTTGCACATATGGTTCAAAGTGATTTTGCCCGCAGCGCTTCCGTTTATCGTTAGCGGAATGAAACAAGGCTGGGCATTCGCCTGGCGCTCGCTCATGGCAGCTGAGATTTTCGTGACGATCCTGACCGGTTTCGGGCTCGGACAGCTTCTACACTACGGCCGTGAATTGAGCGCCATGGAGCAGGTCATCGGCATTATGATTGTCATCGTCGTCATTGGTTTAATGGCCGATAAAATTTTCTTCTCGCCGATTGAAAAATTCCTGCATCGGCGTTGGGGTACCAGCCAGGCATGATCTTCAGGCGAGAGCGAGCGCCTATGTCCGCGCGGCGCGAGGTGCGCGTTAGGAACAAGCTGGGATTACACGCGCGGCCTGCTGCTCACTTTGTCAAACACGTGAGAACTTTTCGGTCCGAAATCTGGCTTGTCACCGCTGGCGGCCGGTATTCGGCTTCAAGCTTAATCGAGGTTCTACGCGCCAACCTCGATTGCGGGGCTAACGCTACGCTCGAAGCACACGGTGTTGATGCTGAGGAGGCCGTGGAACAACTACAAAAGCTGCTCGGCCAATTGGACAAGTTCGACGAATCCTAACGCAAAGGTCGGGCGACCAGAATTCCGCTGTCGGAGCCGTAGCGATACAGGTATCTCGAGAGCTGGTCGTCCACCACAACTTTGCCATAATTACTCGGCGAGGAAGCGTGCATGAAATGCAAAACGCCGTCACTTGTGCGCAACGCGAGGCCGACATGGGCGGTGGAGTAAAGCCCACTTCGATCGCGCGAAATTATTCCGATAATGTCGCCGCTGCGCAGTTTCGGTTCAACTTTGACGACTTGGCTTTTTGGAATTTCATAGAGCGGCCGCGATGAGACGTTCGCTTCCATACGCGCCAGCGGCCCAAGCAGCGAGCGATTCGCGGCGAGATATCGGTAATGTCGCCAGCCGGCGGTCATCTCCCGCGCAGAATGGGGGACGCTCTGCCCGCCGAGATCGCGGGTGAGATCGTCCACCAGACCCCTGCGATCATTGTCGTAAAGCCAGTCTTCCAGGTAATGGAGACGCGAAAGATAATCGCCCGTGCATTCGCCGCCGCGGTACCGGTCGAGTTCGATGTAATGCAACAGACGCTCCGGAGTCCAGTTCGACTCCGGCTCGTTCAGCATTCGGGCAAAGCCGAGCGCTATCTCAAAAAAGGTCCAGCAATCCACGCCCTGAAAATTTACCGACGGCGACTCGATCCGATTGTCGATTTCCAGGGTGAAATGTCTATACCGTGTTCCTACCAACGCTTGTCCGACCGCCGCGGTCCGCTCTCCGACCGGCAAAGCCTTCCAATTTCCTGCTTTGGCCTTTGCAACGAGTCGGTTGAACTGGTCCTGTCCCTTAAAAATTGTGGTAAATGGCAATCGCGATGTCGATGCTAACGCGACTGAACAGATCAAACAGAGCGGCACAAAGGCTTTCCAATTTCGCATGACGCGGACAACTCAACGCGGAATAGAGAAACTTACAAGGTTACAACGTCAAAAAAATTAGCCCTGGAACATGAACATCGTGCCTTTCTAACTCTTGTAACTTTCGACACTTCGCGACTACTCGTTCGGGGTAAAGAGTTTTACTTGCGTGAACCGCACCTATATCGTCTACCAGCGTGGCACTTCGTTTTCCTAAAAAGAGCCGGCGAAATGTTGTTCGCCAAACATCGCGGGATGGTGCGCCTCTTCCACGACTTCGGGATTCCACTCGCGTCCGGCTGCGTCCACGAGCTGACTGGCATAAGCGCAATTTTCTGACCAGCGTCTTGATCCCCTCGCTTTTCACTAAGCGTTCCGGTGGTCCCGCGGCTCCGCAATTCCCGAAAATCCGCGAAGGCGAGATCTCCATAACCTGGATCGGTCATGCGTCATTTCTCATCCAAACCCACGAGGTCAATATCTTGATCGACCCGATCTGGTCGAAATGGCTCAAGGTGATCAAGCGGTTGAAACAACCAGGCTTCGAAATTCATCATCTGCCTTCGATTGATTTTGTCCTGGTGACGCATGCACATTTCGATCATCTCGACCGGCGAACGCTACGGCGCGTCGCGGCGGATCAACCGATTGTTGTGCCCATGGGTGTAGGGAACCTGGTACATGATCTCGGCTTCCACATTGTGCACGAGCTCGATTATTGGCAAACGGTCGAGCTCGGGCCGCTAAAAATTTCTCTCACCCCTTGCCACCACTGGGGCGCCCGGTTCCTCGCCGACTTGCATCGCGATTTTGGCGGATTTGTAATCGCTTCGAATGGCCGCACGATTTTTCACTGTGGCGACAGCGCTTACTTTCCCGGGTTCAAGGAAATCGGCGACCGCTACAAGATCGAGATCGCACTGCTCCCCATTGGCGCTTACGAAGCGCCCACCGGCCGCGAAGTTCATATGAATCCCGAGGAAGCGGTAAAAGCATTTCTCGAGCTTCGTGCGGAGACTTTGATTCCGATGCATTACGGGACGTTTCGCCTCGGCTTTGAACCGCTCCACGAGCCACCGCAACGCCTGCTTAGATGCGCACGCTCGCGTGGCATTGAGGAAAAAGTTTTGGTGATGACCGAGGGAAAACCGGTGGTGCTGTGAGAAAGAAAACGCCGAACGCCCAACATCGAACGCCGAACATTGAATTCGGAAAGTGGCGCGTTGCTGAGCTTCCTGACGGACGATACAAGTTCAAGCGCGAGCACCTGTACGATCTTGAAGACAGGCTCCTGGAGTTTGCCGCAAATATTATCGAACTCACCGAGTCATTGGAAAATACTCGAGCTGGAAATCACCTCGCCGGACAACTCTTGCGATGCGGCACATCATCTCTTTCGAATCACGGGGAGGTTGAAGCAGCAGAATCACGCAGAGACTTCCTTCACAAACTACGGATTTGCCTTAAAGAACTGCGCGAAACAAAACGGTGGTTGCGACTCGTAGGCCGAGTAAAAAAACTCGGGTCACCCGCAAACTTCACCATTTGCATCAATGAAATCGAACAGCTGATCCGGATTTTCGTGGCCAGCATCCGGACCGCTGAGAGAAACGCCAAATGATGCTCGCTCCGTCGGAGTTTGACGTTCGGCGTTGGACGTTGAGCGTTCGGCGTTTTCTGTTTTAGATGTCCGCTTTGCGCTCCACGCGTTCGGAAATTCTCGGCGCGGCAACAGCAGGGCTAGTCGTCGTATTCTTTTGCTTCATTCTTCTCTGGCATGATCCGCTGGTTTTTTGGAATGATGATTATGAGTTGTCGATCTTGCCCGTGTTCGCCGATATGGCGCGCAGCTGGTCGGAGGGGCATTGGCCGATCCTGAGTCCGTATTCGTGGGTTTGCGGCAATCTTGCCGGCGAATTTCAATACGGCACCTTTTCCCTTTTTGTAAACGCGGCCGTTATTTTCATCTGGAAATTTCCGCTTACGTTTCCGCAGCAGGCCACTGCGCTTTCAATCATGCACCTTTTTGTGCTGGCGATGGGCGCATTTTTGCTCGCGCGTGACCGCCAACTTTCGATTCCATTATCGATCTTCGTTGCACTTGTCGCCTCGCTAAACGGCTGGATCATCTGCTGGGGCGCGACCGATTGGTTCGGGGCCCTCGGTGCGTTCACGTGGCTGCCATGGGCGTGGTGGGGCGCGGGACGCGCGCTGGACCCGCGACGAACGAAATGGCGATTCCTCTGGCCAGCGCCGTTCGTTTACCTGCTCGTCACCGGCGGCTTTCCTTATACGGTTTTGATGTTGCTGCTGTTGATTGGCTTGCTTTTCATCAAGTCGTTAGTCCAAACCCGCAGCATCTTCTCGATCTCGCCGATGCTTTTTGGTATCGCGCTCGGCTTTGGATTGTCCGCGCCAGCATGGCTTGCGGTTCTTGATCTCGTTCAAGGTTCAGCGCGCGAACTGCAGCCGCCGTCCGCGCACTGGCAATGGCTCGTTCCACCAGCGGCATTGCCGGGATTAATCCTTCCCTCGTGGACCGTGAACTGGACCGATTTCTCCTCGAAAAGCGTTCCGCATACCGCAACGGAATTGGCGTGCGGCTTGGTTGCTCCCGGTGCGCTTGTTGCTGGCTTGGTCTGGCGCGGCCGCATGCTCATTACGCGACTCAAATGGGAGTTCGTCCTGCTTCTGATCGTGTTGTTGCTTTGCATGATTCCGACAGCTGGACTTTTCCGTTGGAGTTTTCGGTGGCTGCCGTTTTTTCATTTGGTCCTGGCAATTTGTGCCGCGGAGGTGTTGGAACAGCGGCCGGGATCACCGATCCCGGCTACAGCAGCGCTCGCTCTCACTGCACTGACAGCCCTAGCGATGCTAGTCTTGCATACCGCTGGCTCCTACGCTTTGCCGCTGACGTGGCTCTTACTCGGGCTCGCGGCGATTTGGTTACTTTCAGAGCTCTTGCTGCGTGATTCTGAATTTCAAAAATGCGTGCCTGTCGTGATCGCGTTTTTAGCGCTGCTCGCTACATATCTCTGCATTCCGACAAACTGCGATGTGCCGAGATATAATTTTTCACAAGAGCTGCTTAAAACTGAGCCGCTCGATCCGGAGCGCCTTTATCTAAGCATCTATCCGTGGGCAGAGCTAACGTATTGCATTGCAAATAAACCACAGCCGGTGGGCCAGGTTCTGCGCCCGGGATGCACATCGATGTGGGCCGGACTGCATTTCATTAATGGCTACAGCCCAATCCGAGCCGCTGGCATGGCGCGCAAATTTGCGACTACCATTCATG
>Ga0209056_10005118_pt1 | contig 13691 bp, 14 predicted proteins | sample GraSoiAngelo_114_FD_185876 | JGI IMG/M metagenome (GOLD analysis project Ga0209056, IMG submission 185876) | Grasslands soil microbial communities from the Angelo Coastal Reserve, California, USA - 14_0903_13_40cm (SPAdes) (version 2) | ecosystem: Environmental > Terrestrial > Soil > Grasslands... | reverse complement strand
TCAGTTCGCGCGCTAACTTTCGAAGGTCATCGAGCAATGGTCCTTCTCCGGCGATCGTCAGTGTCGCATTTGGATATTGACGTACGAAAACTCCGAACGCGCGAAAGGCAACCGGCAGGCCTTTCTTCTCGATCAGGCGGCCAGCTTGCACGAATCGCCATTCGCTGTTGGTGGGAAACGTTCGTTCGTGGAAAGGAAATTCGTCCAGCGGAATCCCGGTACGCTGCAGTTCAATCTTTTCCGGGTCGCAACCGAGATCGGCAAGTGCGCGTCGCAGCGACTCGGAGCGAACAAGAACAAGCTTCACTGCGGCGAGCATCTGTTGTGTGGCCTCTCGATACGTCGGCCTGTTCATATCCACTGTGACATCGGCGCCATGAAAGGAAACAATCGACGGATTTTTCCATGCGCGAATGAGCGGCAGGAGATGAACGGCGATTTGGCCGAAGTAAATGTGCAAAATACGAGCGTCGATCGCACTTAACGCTCCCAGCAACGCACGTAACTCTGCGTCCGAGATCTGCCACGGCATGTTTCGCAGTTGCCTGAACCAGAAGCGCCGCAGAAAATGTGTTGCCGGTTTGGGAACGAGCTGGACCGACTCAAACGGGAAGCGCTCGACTTGTTCGCGTTTCTGCGCAATCACTACCGGAGCACACCGTTTCAGCGCTGTGATTTGCCGGTAGATGTGCAACATCTCCGGTTTCAGAAACGTCGCGCAGTAACACGCAATAATCGGGCGTGACTCGTGAGATGGAAGTTCCAACGCGCAACGCTCAATCCTCAACGCCGAATCTTCAACTCTCCAGGGATCGTCCAATCGTTCACGGCGGCTGGAACCGCCGCCGCTCCTTGAGATCCAAATTCAGATCGAAAACTGCACGCGCACTTCAGCTGGCACGCGCATCGGCCGACCGGTTTGTGCATTAATCGGGCACCATAGCGTCCGAGCCTTTGACAAGAGCTGGCCATCGCCATTGCGCCGGATTTCCGTGAATCGTTCGAACGTAAGTCGCGTGGCTTTGCCGACCCATGTGCGCAAGATGATTTTGTCACCAAGCACCGCAGGAGTTTTGAAGTCGATCTCGTGCCGCAGGACGACCCAGCCGACCGTCTCCTGTGCTTCCGGGCTGGCGACCGCCTGCCAATGCGCAGTGGCAACACCCTGAACCCACCGCAGGTAGACGGTATTGTTCACATGGTTTTGCTCGTCGATATCACCGGTCGAAACTGACACAGTCATTTCGAAATGCGCGCAGGTCATGCCTTGAAAAGGAAACGAGAAGGAAAATCTCTAAAGCATGAGCAAACAGTCACGTCAGCTAATGTGAAACCGTCGCATTAATTCTTGCCGTGCTTCCATGGCATGCTCCGGGTTCATGCGACTGAGCACTTTTTCGCGGCGTTCCGGATCCATCGCCGCCAGTTCGCGCACCAACTTGTTGCGGCTCTTCCATTTCGCATACTTACTCGAGCCAATGCCGATCGCCAGAAGCGCAGAGATGATCCAAACGGTAAGGTCCGTCGCAGTCACAAGAAGAATAAAGGAGCGAAAACGATTACAGACAACCAACGAAAAATAACTCTTCCGTTTTCCGAACAGGGTTCAAGTCACCAGGTTAAAGAACAGCGCTGGTTGACGCTGCCGATGTGAAGGGGAGATTTTTTCTGATGCGCGTTCACCGGGGAATTCTCGCCGTTATGTGCAGTGGTGTTTTTCTCATTAACATCTCTTTGACGCGGGCTCAGGATGCGACTTCGGCAAATCTGCCGGAGCATGAAGAGAAGGGCGAGGCGACACCAACATCCAAGGTGAAAAAGAAAAAGACCGAACGAAGCCGCGAGATTGCAGCCCACATATCAAGTCAAACTCCAGCCCCGGTCGCCCAGGAGACACCTCTTGTAGAAGAACCTGGAACGCCAGTTGCGGTACGAAAGAAAGCTCGTGTTAAAAGGGGGATGACTTCGGCGGTCCAACCTGAGGCGACCATCTTCCCGATTGCCACTCAATTGTCATTATCAGCTGCCCAAGCCTTGGCGGTAAGCGCACCTTTGCCGGAGTATCCGTACCAAGCAAAGCGCGCCAATATTACTGGAAGTGGTGTCTGTGCGATGCTTATCGACGCTGCCAGCGGAAAGGTTACCAACGCGATGATGGCGCAAAGCACTGGTAACGCGATTCTCGACAAAGTTACCACGGAGACGTTTCGCAGATGGCGGTTCAAACCTGGAAGCGTCTCGCAGGTGCGCGTGCCGATCACGTATGAGTGAAATCGCGTTCAGTCCCCCTGGCCTCAACTTTCTCCCCTGCGAGGGTTGAGGCGAAGAGCAAGCATGCGCGGCATGATCGCCTCGCGAGTAAGTAGAACGGATCGCTTCTCTTATCTGTTAGAGGAGAGGGGAGGGTGAGGAGTTTCGTGAGAACGGCATTTTCCCTGCAATCAGCGTCAGACTTGCGAGCACAGCCGGGTTATGTGATCACGAAGAATGTATGCAGTTGAGCTCGATCGGTCGAAACGGCTCCTCGTGATCAGCGCTTTACAACGGGTTACGGCCGAGGAAGCGAAGCTGGCTTCGCGACGCGTCCGCGAACTCGTGCGCGATATCGATCCCGGGTTCCGCGTCCTCGCGGATTTCCGCTGGTTAGATTCGATGGATTCGGCAGCAGCGCGTCACGTTGCCGAAATCATGGATGCGCTTGCGGAAAAAGGGGTTGCCTCCGTCGCGCGCGTGATGCCCGATCCGCACAAGGATATTGGTCTCAATATTCTATCGCAATTCCATTACGGACCCGACATTCAGATCGCGACGTTCGAGACGCTGGCCGATGCGCTGCAAAGTATGGCGGAAAAGCCTTGATTGTCGCTCGACTTAGTTATGAGCGGCTTTGTCTCCCTCTTTGATCGCGTCGGCTTCGCTCACGTATTTACCTTTTTTCGTCGTGCCGTAAAAGCGCGAGCCTTCCTTGTGGTAAACATGCGACTCTGTATTGACCCAGACGAGACCGTGGCCACCGCCTGGCGCAGGCGTGGCTGCGGCCTTAGCGCTCGCCGCTCGCGCGGGCGCTGGGTTGGCGGCCGCGGGACTGGCTGCCGCCCCAGAAGTTTTCGGTTTGAACAAATCGCCCAGATTGAATTTAGCGGGCGACGCCGATGCGGCTGGACTGGCCGCTGCCGGCGCCGCCGCTTTTTTGGAGCCGCGTTTCGCTTTGGGCGACGTGGCAGGGGACGCAGCTGGTGCCGCTGTCGCCTGGGCTTTCGTGCTGGCGCGATGTTTTGCAGGCGTTGGTGATTTAGCAGGTGATTCTCCGGGAGTCGGGGACTGAGCTTGCGCAATACAAACTCCGGCAAATCCAATTACGGTGACGACAGTGAAAAATTTGGTAGTCATAGCCGGCGAGCATAAACAACCCGCAGGATTGCAGTCAATCCATTTCGGACGGATGAATCGGCCTGCATAGGCGGGGATGTCTTACGCCTGTCCTGTCACAAATGACGGATTGGAGCGAGTCCCGCTTGAGCGTTGGCTTTGCCTGCGCTAGCATCTGCCCGAATGCTCGAGACAACTCTGGGATGCCTCAAATGGGCGGCTGTCGGTTTCGTGGTTGCTTTTGCGCTGATGAAACTGTTCGAGGCTAGTCACATTCATGACGATATTCCCAAGCCTGCCTTCAAGATACGGCAGACGAAACGCGCAACGTTCGTGTTATCGACATTCGCAGGGATGCTTTCAGCTTTAGTCTGGTTGCTCGTGCAGAAGCTGGACTGATCCTGTCCGCTGTAGCCTTAGCGAAGGCGGATCAGCCCATGTAAAAGCCGCCGTTTACGTTCAACACGTGCCCGGTGATATATGAAGCCATTGGGGAGGCGAGGAAGAGCGCTGCGTTTACGATCTCACTTACATCACCAAGACGTCCGAGCGGAATCTGTTTGATGAAATTTTGCGTCACTTCCTCGGGCATACCTTTGCTCATCCCGACGTCGATGAATCCAGGTGCAATCGCATTGACCGTGATGTTCTGGCGCGCAAACTCGCGGGCAGAAACCTTTGTGAGCGCAATAATTGCCGCCTTGCTCGACGAATAGTTTGCCTGTCCGAACAGTCCCATTTGGCCGCTGACCGACGAAAGATTCACGATCCGACCGCCATCGCGTAAAATTGCGGCCGCTTTTTGTGTCACGATGAATGTGCCGATGAGATTCACTCGGATGACGCTCTCGAAATCGTCACCTGACATCTTCTTAATGGTGCGATCGCTAATGATCCCAGAGTTGTTCACCAGGATATCGAGCCCGCCATGGCGATCTTGTATTTGTGTCATCATCGCCTCGACTCGCTGCGGCTGCGTCACGTCGCACTCAATCACCAGCGGCTCATTTAACTCCTTCGCCACGTTTGCGGCATCGCTGTTGTTCTGTCCCTGCGCGTCGGCGACGTAATTCACCACGCATTGCGCGCCGCGTGCGCCGAAAGCCTTTATCATCTGCGCGCCGATGCCGCGCGAGCTGCCCGTGACCAGCACAACTTTGCCAGAAAAATCGAGCGGGTCGCTCATCATGATTGCTCCGTTGGTTGAGAGTAACGGCGCACAATGAATGCGGTCGGCAACCCAATCAACGAAATGTGAATCGCGACCGCGAGCAACTCGTTAGAGAGCCGGTGTCGAAATGTTGAGAACGCTGTTGGCAACACGAACCAGTACATTACGAGATAAACGCCGATGCCGTAACACACACGCGAAACAGCAGGGTGTTTCGTCAGAAACGGAACTCTGCGACTCACGACGTAAAAGATCGAAACAACCACGAATGCAACGAGAAAGTGGATGGCAAGACCCATGCCACCCGTTGCCATTCCGCCCTCGTACGATTTGGTGCCGAGCAATCCACCGGCGATTCCCTGCAAGCCGCGTTGTAAGCCTACGCCGCGTTCCAGCCAGATCACGAATGCCGAAGAAATGTCCAAGACGCCAACGATCAAACCGGCGGTCACGATTGCGCGCAGCGCTCCGAAGTTTTTCATGCGGCTTCGCTACTAGGCTAGAATGGCTTTGCCCGTCAAATGTTTACCGTTAGGCTTTTCGTCTCATGGCTTCACCGATCCGCGTTCTTACCGCCGTCCCGATTTGCGACGGGCACGATAGCGCGATCAACACAATCAACCTGGAATTCATCCGGCACGGCATCGAAGTCATTTATCTCGGTTACCACCGGTCGGTGGGCGACATTGTGCGCGCGGCGATCCAGGAGGACGTACGCGCCATCGGCATCTCAAGTTACAACGGCGGCCACATCGAGTTTTTTGCGGCTGTTGCGGGTCTTCTGCGAAAAAAAGGCGCGGACGACATAAAGGTATTCGGTGGCGGCGGTGGCACTATCACGCATGACGATGCGGCGATTATGAAACGCAAAGGCGTGGACGAAGTCTTTTTCGCGGGGACCTCGCTGGAAGAGATGGTGAAATTTGTTCATCAGCGATATGGCAAACCGCGTGGGAAGAGATCCCGCGCCAAATCGCCGGACCATGAACTCGCACACAAGCTGACAAAGATTGAAGATGCTTACGCGAGTGGAAGCAGAAAACGTCTAACGCTCAACGCCCAACGTTCAACGTCGAAGTCACAAACAAGACATCAAACATCGAACATCAAACATCAAACTTCCGAGGTCATCGGCTTCACCGGCCCCGGTGGCGCTGGCAAAACTACATTGATTGATGAGTTGGTACTGCGTTTTCTGAACCACAATCCGAAGGGGAGGATCGCAATTTTGTCGCACGATCCCAGCGTAGTAGGCGAAGGAGCATTGCTGGGGGATCGGGCTACCATGATCAACTCGCAGGATGATCGCGTGTTCATGCGCAGCATGGCCACGCGTGGACAAGCCGGTGGACTTTCGCCCGCAACACACGATTGCCTCGCGCTGCTTGCCCAGTCGAATTTCGACTATGTGATTATTGAGACGGTGGGCACCGGTCAGGAGGCGATGCCATTTCAGAAAAATGGGATTGTCGATCTGACGGTGCTGGTAATGAATCCCGACTACGGCAGCCGCTTGCAGTTACAAAAAATCGTGATGCTTGATTTGGCCGATATCGTAGTAGTAAACAAAAGCGATCTTCAGCGGGCTCGCACTGCCCATACCGAAATCGAACAACGGCTTGAGCAAAACCGGCGATCACAGAAACTCATCGACACTGTTGCAAAACGCCATCGCGACCCTGGCGTTGATCGATTGTTCAATTTAGTTTCAAACAAATCTGTAGCGGCGGTCTCTGAGCGCCGAACCAAACAAGAACGGCGTTTCGAGAGCGCGGCTACAACCAAAAAGAAGAAGAAATGAGCAAGCTCGGACAAGTCGTCGAATCCATCGAAAATTATAACAAGTTCGTTCTCGATCAGGTGAAGCGCGCGAGGACGGATGAAAAGTTCGGGCGTGAACTGCTGGGACGCTGGAACGACATCAAAGCGAAAATTCCCATCACGCGGACGCCAACCGGAGTTCCGTTGCCACGCCTGGCGTTGCCCGAAATTGATGAGCCAGGGGAAATTGCGCGTTATCTGTTCGGCGAAGGCTTGCCGGGTGAGTTCCCGTACCTGAACGCAGCGTATCGCGAGATGTACCTCGAGCCGGTTCGCGAGATCGAAAGCTTCGAAAAGAACGGCGGCAAGCTGGATAAGAAAATTCCGCAAACAGAAGAACCCACGCGCTTATTCTCCGGGTTGATGCTGGCCGAGGACACCAACGAGCGTTTTCATTATCTCACGCGGCACCAGCGCACCCATCGTCTCAGCACTGCGTTCGATGGGCCGACGCTGTATGGGATCGACAGCGACGCAGATGGCGTTTTCGGAAAAATAGGGGAGGGCGGCGTCGCAATCGATACGGTCGAAGACATGATCCGGCTCTATGATGGATTTGATCTCGGCTCGCCGAATTTCTCCGCATCGATGACGATTAGCGGCCCGGCGCCGATCATCATGGCGATGTACATCGCTGCGGCCAAACGGCGGTTCGGCCCGAAAGTCGTTCCGAAATTGCGCGGCACAATTCAGGCCGACATTTTCAAGGAAGTCCAGGCACAGAACGAAACGATTTTCCCGATCGAGCCGTCGCTGCGTTTTCTCACCGACATGGTAGAGTTCACCACGCGCGAAATGCCGCGCTGGTATCCGATTTCAATCAGCGGTTATCACATCGGCGAGGCGGGCTCCACGCCTGTACAGCAAGCCGCTTATACGCTCTCGAACGGATTCGCGTACGCAGAAATGTTCGCCGAGCGCGGAATCCCGATCGATCAATTCGGTCCGCGGCTTTCATTCTTCCTCGATTGCGGCTTGGACGCCGAATACATCGCGCTCTCGCGCGTGTCGCGCCGCATCTGGGCGATCGGAATGCGCGACGTGTTTGGAGGAGGACCGAAAGCGCAGCTTTTCAAATTGCACACGCAAACCAGCGGGCGCTCGCTGATTGCCGCTGAGTTCAAAAACAATCTCACGCGCACCGCCGCGGAATTAGTGCTGGCTTACATGAACGCCACGAATTCGTGTCATTCCAATAGCGCCGACGAGCCGTTCACCACACCAAGCGAAGAATGGATTCGGCTTGCCGCGCACGGGCAGGCGATCCTGCTCGAGGAGTCGGGAATTTTCAAGCACACCATGAACATGTTGAGCGGATCGCCCGGGATGAAAGCGGTCGAGCGCGCAGTAGAAGCGGCGATTCTCGACGAATTCCGCGAGATCGAACGGCTCGGCGGCGTGTTGGCCGCGGTCGAAGAACGTTATCAGCGCAGCCAGATCCAAAATGCCGCGCATCGTTATGAACAGCAAATCTACGATGGAACTCGCCCGATCATCGGCCTGAATCGCTACCGCGATGGCGAGGACGACATTCCGGAAGTGAAACTTGTGCGTACTCCGCGTGCAAAACAGCAGTTGCAAGTTGATCGACTCGCGAAATTCAAAAAGAAAAACGCGGAGAAAGCCAAGCGCGCGCTGGACAACCTCGCGGCTGTCGTCGAGCGCGGCGAAAATTGTTTCCCGACATTACTGGAAGCGGTCGAAGTTTGTTCGTTAGGCCAAATCACCGGGCGCTTGCAGGAAGTCGTCGGGCGTTTTCGACCGATGGTTTAGATAGGATGTCAGCCAGCTTTGGCTGACTCGGTAACCAAGCTGCCAGCTTGGTGGTCTACGTTCGGCAGCCTGCCAGACCGCCGGCCACGCGTTGTGGTAGTAGCGCTGAGTACAACGCAAACGAAAAGACCAATGGCCTACCACTCATCTGTTCAGGATACGGCGAATAAGGCATCGATAAAGTTCAGGCGGATATTTAACCGCAAATGCGATGAATGAAGAGGAGTTCAGGAGAGCGAAATACTAACCTCTGATTGAGTAATGGCTGGCAAAGCATACATCGGCACCAGCGGTTGGAATTATAAAGGCTGGCGACACAGCTTCTATAGCGATACGCCGCAGAAACAATGGCTCCGGTTTTGCGCGGAACACTTCAGTAGCATCGAGGTGAACAGCACGTTCTACAGGTTGCAGGAGAAAAGCACGTTCAAAAAGTGGCGCGACGAGACTCCTAAAGGATTTCCATTTGCGATCAAAGGCCACCGCTACGTCACGCACAACAAGAAGCTGCTAGACGTGGAAAAATCAGTGATCCGTTGTCGTGAATCGGCGTCGCCGCTTGGCAAAAGGCTCGCCGCCGTGGTCTGGCAGCTTCCAGCGTTTTTGAAAAAAGATATTGAGCGGTTGGAGAAGTTTCTAAGAAATCTGCGGCGCTGGAAAAGCACGCGACACGCGATCGAGTTTCGCGATAAGTCGTGGTTCGATGATGAAGTAGCGGACTGCCTCGAGCGCCACGCTGTCGCGATCTGCATGTCTGATGCGCCCGACTGGCCAATGTGGGATCGAGTGACAACTGACGTGGTTTACATCCGCCTCCACGGTCACACCCGAAAATACGCATCGAGCTACAGCAAACCCGCGCTCGGAAAATGGGCGACACGAACCCAGCGCTGGCTAGAAGAAAATCGCGCTGTGCACGTGTACTTCGACAACGATGCCGAAGGCGCCGCCCCGCGAAACGCGCTTAGGCTTCTTGAAATGTTGCGCTGATCAGTTGGCTTCTATTTTTCAACTTCGAGCTCGGTTTCCTTCCACATTTACGGAGGCGCGGGTTCGTTCGCCTCGCCGGGACAACAGCGATGCTGCTGGTCTTTGTCCATCAATTCGATTTCACGTTTTAACTTTTCATTCTCAAGATGTTTGCGTTCGAGATCGAGTTGGATCGATCTTTTCAGCGCCGGCTCGCAGATGTCGCACTCGTCAAGACAACCTTTGACGAGTACGCCCGGAGTAGGTAGCGCGGATTCAACTTCGAATGAAAATTTCTTTTTTGCGGCCGGCGAAACGTTTCCGCCGACTTTATCGAGCAAACCTTGTTTAACCAGGTCCTGATCGACTTGTTTCAAGGCCGCCTCCCGCAGATCCACGGTCGGCACTCCTTCAGCGGCGAAAGCGGGGCGATCCTCTCGCTGACCGGCCAGCCGTGAACGCGATTGCGTATCAGTTGCCAGGACGTTCACCGACGTTATACGGACAGCAGTGGTCGGCTCGAGTGGCTTAAGCGCAACTTTCGTGAAGTCATTCGCAGGATCGAGGATCACGCGGCGCTCGATGGCTTCAAGCGTGTACTTCACGGTTTGCGTTTTGTTGATTTGATAAAACAGGAACGTGACGGCGTGGCACTGGTTCGGATTCGTGAACTCGCGCGACGCGGATTCAAAATGATCGTCGGATTGACCTTCTGCGTGCGAGCGGCTTTGCACTTCGCCAATTGAGACGCTCGATGCCTTGCGCACACCTTGCTCGGAGGAATGATGCGAAGATTGCGCATGCGCGGTGTGCTCGGCGGCAAACGTGGCGGTGGAGTTCGCATCGAAATTTCCGCTCATGCTCGCTGAGCCGCCGAGCCCGAGGATATCAACGCCGGCGTCGGCTTTTCCGTCCACGTGCGCATGCGATTGGTTGCTGGAATTGGCAGTGTCGCGCGAATTGGTGTCGAACAGCGAATCGCTCATGCTCTGCATGTACATCGATTCTTCCGACGATTGCGTGTTGCGATACGAGAGCGAGCTGGAGCTGTCGAACGTGAATCTGGTGCGCCGATCCGACGTGAACAACTTCACCTTTTCGCCAGGTAACAGTGTCGTCGTGTACGACAAATCTCCAAGTGCTATTGGGCCGCGACAGCGCGTAAGCCGGAAATGCAATTTAACTTCGACGGGCACTATGGTGTTTCGCTGACGGCCTCTGACCGCGACGCTGACGTCGTGGTTAAGCCGATAGAAAAAATCTAGCTTATCGCAAACGTCCAGCGGCGGCAGTGGTGGGCAACACGGTATCGCCGCGAGATGGGCGGGCTGCTTGCCAGCGGTTTTGCTTTGATCACTCATGATGTTCTCCTTTTGTTTTGCTTCCAACTTTTCAAGTAGTCTCAGAATACAAGCTGATCAGCTATAGCGTTTGGGGATCCCGTGCGTCAACGCTCAAGTCGTCCCAAACTTACGGCGCATCAGTTCAGCACGAATAGATCTTCCAGCCGCCACGACGCGACCGTTTGAAGTGCGCGGACGAGTCCGGCGCTTTAAGAAGCGGCAACGTGTTGCCGCACTCCAAATAATCGCGGCATTAATGCGCACGCTTTTGGCATTGTGCGCAAAACCAAGCAGTCCGTCCGCCGATCGTGGTTGATTTTAGTTCGCGTCCACAACGCGGGCATTTGCGGCCTTTTCCGCGACGCGGCAGCAGCCATGATTTGGGCATACGATCCATATCAGCTTTGGCGTCGATCGCTTTTTTCAAGATGTCGCGCGCGGCGCGGAAGAGTTTCGCAACTGTTTTCTCTTTGAGAGCCGAAACTTGCGTCGCCGGGTGGATCCGTGCGCGGAAGAGAATTTCGTCGGCATAGATGTTTCCGATGCCCGCGATCAACTTCTGGTTGAGCAAAATCGTTTTCACCGCGCCACGATGTTTTCCGAAGATCTCTTTGAATTGCGGAAGACTGATGTCGAGGGCGTCCCGGCCTAGTGCGCGCTTTTTCAAGAATTCATCGACATCTTTCAGCAAACCGACCTCGCCAAACTTGCGTTGATCCTCGAATGCGAGGCGATGGCCATTGGCGAAAACAAAGAGCACTCGCGTATGCCTCGGCGTCCGCTGCTCATGCTTGAAGTACCGAAGTGAGCCGGTCATGCCGAAATGCAATCGCAGCCAGAGGTCGCCATCGGTGCGCACAAACAGATGTTTGCCGTGTCGACGACTCGATTCGAAGCGGCATCCTTTCAATCGGCGCGCCAACTCATCCATCGAAACGCCTTTCAACACGTATGCGCTCCGCACATCGACACCAGTGATCCGCTGGTGCAACGACGTAGCATTCAGATAACGCTTGAACGTTTCGACATCAGGCAGCTCTGGCATCGGCGTTTCATACAATTAATTCGGAGCTATCTCATGAACAATGTGCGACGTCGTTGGATTTCGAAGCACCCCGCACGCCTTCGATACTGGATGTTGAAACTTGGAATTCGGAGCTTACTGAAGTTTGTGTCGGCAGAATCAGTCGAACAGTTCATTCGAATGTTGAGAGAGTCGCCTTCTGGAGCGGTGTTCAATCCGTGGTGGCAAATGGATAACGAAAATGACATCGGCCGGAAGGCCCCGGCCATACGGCGGCGCCAGCTACGCGCTTATCTGCAAAAACGGGTTGGCAAGGCAAACGTCGCAGTGATCGGCGAGGCAGTTGGTTATCGCGGCGGTCACTTCACCGGAATCCCCATGACTTCTGAGCGGTTGCTGCTCCGGCGAAGCAAGAAAGTCTGTCTGAAATCCAACGATTTCTTCTCCGATATTAATCCGCGGCGCACGAGCAAACCTGAGAAATGTCCGGACGGATTTTCCGAACCGACGGCAACAATTGTATGGGGCGCGCTCTTGCGGCTTGATCTAAAGCCAGACCAATTCGTCCTGTGGAATGCATTCCCATGGCATTCGTTCGATCCTCGCCGCGGCATGTTGAGTAACCGTATGCCTAAAAAGTCCGAGCAAGCTGCCGGCCTGCCGGTGCTTAATGCTTTTCTCGAATTATTTCCGTGCGATCAAGTCTTCGCGCTGGGAAAAATCGCTGCCGCACAGCTGGAAGAATTTAATGTGAACGCACACTGCATCCGCCATCCGGCGTCCGGCGGCGCTAGGCTTTTTCGGACACAGATTGCCGAGATCGTCAACAAAGGCGCCTAGCGTGCGGTCTCGACGATTGCACCTCTTTGCTATAAAAGATTGCGATGCCGCGAGCGAGGCGAATTTCTGATTTTCATCCCGAACTCGGATTGCCCGAAGTTCGGAAGCTATGGCAAACGGAAAGTCTATTCTCCGACCACTACCTAAAGAAACGAATTCGCGAAAATTCCTGGTGGCCGACGGACGGAGAAGCACAATCGATTTGGGAATTTTGTAAGGCGCTGTACGAAAAGCGCTACGTCACATGCGCGAAGAATAATGAGGCTTTCACCCGACAGGAATTAATCGACAAGATTTTGGAAAGGCTTGGCTTCGCCTGGACCGACAATCTTGGCTTGCCCGAGACTCGGCAAGATCTTGAGCCAGATTACATTCTGTTCGCGAACAAAGCAGAAAAGGAAGCGGTAATCGAAAAAGACGCCGCCCAACGATATCGTGCGGCAATCAGTTTACTTGAAGCGAAGAAGGTAAATCATCCTCTCTCACAAATCAGCAAACGGCAGCAGCGTTACCCGCATCAACAAATCCGCGATTACCTCAACGAAGCTCAAGTCCTGAATTGGGGGATCCTCACAAACGGCAACGAATGGCGTCTATATTGTCGCGACGCAAAGCCAAGCCAGTTTTTCGCGATTGATTTCGGCGAGTCGATTAAATCTTTAGAGAACTTCAAATTCTTCGTCGCGCTGTTTTGCCCTACAGCTTTCGTCGGTGATGCGTCAGGGAAATCCCGACTGGATCATGTGCGTGAAAGCGCGCTCGCGGCACAATCGGAGTTGGAAGAAGATTTGCGTCAGCGCGTCTTCGTGCTTGTCGAAATCCTTGCCAACGGTTTCGCCGAGCGCCCTGAAAACGAAATCTCTGACACCGACTTGGCCCCTCTTTATGACGCCTGCTTAATCTTTCTCTACCGCTTGCTGTTTATTCTCTATGCCGAAGGCCGACAACTATTGCCGGTCGAGCCAAAGTCACGCAAATATTACAACGAACTTTCGCTCGCTCGCCTCGTAACACCGCTCAAAAACTTTTCTGAGCATGACAGCCGGACGCGCACTCATCTTTACGAGGTAATTCTTGAACTGTGTAATCTAATTAACGGTACCGACGAAAAGAAGAACATCGAGTATTCCGTGCCGCGCTATAACGGCGGCCTCTTCGCGCCCGAGCGCCATCTCGTTTTAGAAAAATGGCGCGTGAGCGATGCCGTGCTTGCCGACGTGCTGCGCGGCCTCATGTTCAATCCCCAGCCCGAGCGGGACAAACCCGCGCTGCCAATCGAGACCGTCGATTTCGGCGATCTGCGCGTCCAGCAGCTGGGCTCAATCTACGAAGGTCTCCTCGAACATCATTTCGTCCGCGACGGCGCGCGGCTCGTTCTCAA
>Ga0209056_10005114_pt1 | contig 13698 bp, 11 predicted proteins | sample GraSoiAngelo_114_FD_185876 | JGI IMG/M metagenome (GOLD analysis project Ga0209056, IMG submission 185876) | Grasslands soil microbial communities from the Angelo Coastal Reserve, California, USA - 14_0903_13_40cm (SPAdes) (version 2) | ecosystem: Environmental > Terrestrial > Soil > Grasslands... | reverse complement strand
ATCATCGAAGCCGACGACTTTCTCACTGATATTAGAAACCTGCTTTGCGCTTGGGAGTTTATTAATCCCAGCACAAACTTGATCATCAATCGTCTCTCTGATGAGATGTCAGACGAGGAGTTTTATGCACAGGCAAATGACGCGTGGCAAAGAGCTAAAGTCCTCGCACATAGTCCGCAACCTCATCTGCGCGAGTCTCACAGTTCACAATTGTTAGTCGAAGCGTTTGAAGGATTGGTTGAATGGAATCTGATTCAACCAACCTTCATCACCGACTTTCCAAAACCTGTCTCTCCTCTCTCAAAGGCTTCACCCACCGATCCTTCGGTTGCTGAGCGCTTCGAATATTTTGTCGGCGCGCTCGAATCAGCCAACGGCTTTTCTGAACTGAACGATCCCGAAGAGCAGTATCAACGCTTCAAAGATCAGGTCATTCAGCGCGAGCGTGGCGACGAAGAGGCGATGGTGATGGACGAAGACTACATTCGCGCGCTGTCATACGGCATGCCGCCGGCGGCAGGAATCGGTGTTGGCATCGATCGCTTAGTGATGCTTCTGGCCAACAAGCATTCGATTCGCGATGTAATCCTGTTTCCGCACCTGCGACCGGAGAGACAGGAGACGGAAGGCAATCGACAGGAAGCGGGAGGCGGGAAGCAGGAGGCAGGAAACGGAAAGAGTGCGCCATAAACTTGTACGTAACTCCCTCTCCCTCTGGGAGAGGGCTGGGGTGAGGGTCTAGCTAACAAGCATTAAAAAACCTACTCTCTTTTTTATTCTGGGTGTTCGCTCAACAGAGAGAGGAACGTAACTAAACGGTTGGGTTGGCAGCTAGACCCTGGCCCTCTCCCAAAGGGAGAGGGAGAGCGTATGATGCTCTTTCGGTGATTGAGCCGCGCCGCCAAGCGCGCTGAAGAGTTATTGAAGGCGAAGAATTGCGACGACGTAAGATAGATGGATGTCCGATAGCTGGAGCGCTCCAACTGGTGGGCGACAAGTGGACCATGCTGATCGTCCGCGATCTGTCTGCCGCGCCGAAGCGCACGACGGAATTGCTCGAAGACCTGCATCCGATTAGCAGCCGCACTTTGCTGGGCCGGCTGCAAGAGATGGAACGTGACGAGTTATTGCTACGGAATGATTACGGTGGTTTGCCGCGGCGGGTCGAATACGAATTGACTGAGCGAGGCCGCCGTTTGATTCCGCTGCTGGATGCGTTGATGAAGACGGGCCAGGCCTTGGATTGCAATCAATGCGAGGACCGCAAGGAGCAGACCGGCTATTACTGCGATTTCTGTCCGGTGCCGCGCGAAGAAGTTTCTGCTAACGAACAGCCTCTCCGCGAAGAACCTTTCCCGGCTCGCGAACCCGAGCGCCAGCCCATGCCTAGACCTTCACGTCGCGATAAAGATGACTCGATTGTATTGCTGTGAAGCGCCGAATCCTTGCCTTAAACTAAAGGTCGCCCGACTCTTAACCGCAACGCGGTTATGCCCTTCAGCCCAGGGTTGGCCGTCTTCGGCTACCCTGGGAGCACGGATGAAAAATCATTCAACCGCAAAGCGGTTGCGTCGTTCCGCGGCGAATGAAACAAGGGCGCAACCGCGTTGCGGTTGGGAATCAACCAAAATCTGTTACCCCAGGGTAGCCGAAGCGGCAACCCTAAGCTGGAGGGCGCAACCGCTTTGCGGTTCGCCTCTGAACGAAAGACCAACTCGTCTCAAACCTAACTCAGGTGCATCAAGGATCGCCTTACAAGGCGTCTACGTTTCTTCCGCACGCGCTACTCAGGCTGGTTCAGCACAACTTCCCCAGATGGCAGAGTAATCTTTAGATGGTCGGGACTGAGGTGCTCTCCTTCGATCGTGACTTCTTCGCCTGTCGGCATCGCCACCGGCAAGTGATCCAGAAAACGTTCCGCGTCCAGCGCCGCCATGCAACCAGTGCCGGCGGCGGTAACCGCCTGGCGATAGACGGAGTCCTGAACGTCGCCACAGGCGAAGACGCCGGGAATGTTCGTGGCTGTGGTACGGTGGGATGTCTTGATATAACCGACTTCGTCCATCTCGAGCTGGCCCTTGAAAAGATCGGTGTTGGGTTTGTGGCCGATCGCAATGAACACTCCTTCACAATCCAAAGTGAAATGTTCTTCATCAACGGTGTTTCGGATGCGGACGCCGGTAACTCCGTGTTCTTGCGTGCCCAGTATCTCTGCCACTTCGGCATCCCAGATAAATTCAATCTTCTCGTTACGAAACGCTTTCTCCTGCATAATCTTTGAGGCCCGTAATTTGTCACGCCGATGGACAACGTAAACTCTCGAAGCGTAACGCGTCAGAAAGGTCGCCTCTTCCATGGCAGTATCACCACCGCCAACGACAACCAATCTCTTGTTGCGAAATGCGGGAAGCGGGCCATCACAGGTCGCGCATGCGGAGACGCCATTGCCTCCGAAACCCTTCGGCGTTTTCGCCTCGCCGGGAACACCAAGCCATTTTGCTGAGGCGCCGGAAGCGATAATCAACGTCTCCGCTTTAATAATGCTGTTGTCGGTAACAAGTGTGAACGGGCGCTCGCTAAGATCAACTTGCGTGATCCATTCCTCCAGAAATTCGGTCCCGAAACGTTCCGCCTGCTTGCGAAACTCAACCATCAAATCGGGGCCCTGGACGCCTTGCGAAAAGCCGGGATAGTTCTCGACTTCGGTGGTAATCATCAACTGGCCGCCCGGCGTGGTTTGTTTTTCAGCATCGGTCGGCGCATCGATCAGTAATGGGTTGAGGTTCGCGCGCCCGGTATAAATTGCGGCTGTTAGCCCCGCCGGTCCCGAACCAATGATCACGACCTGACGGCGAAGTTCTTGTTTAGCCAAGCTGTATTGGTCTCCTTCCATCGGGTCAGAACTGGGAGCGGTAGCGACCGGATCGTTGGGTATGCTGGCGTCTCGCCTGCTTACATACGGTGCTGCCCCTCTAGTGTACTAAGCAGGCGAGACGCCTGCGTACCCAGGTCTCCCGGTTCTGACCCGGCTACATCCTGTATCGCAGGAAATCTATTGGCGTTTTCGGTTGCGCGTATAGTATAACTATTAGCGTACGAGTTAGTCGAACCAGGCAGGGCCCCAGCCAATACCGCGGCCTGAACTCGGATCCACCTTTTCGGTTCGGCCACGTTTTTGCGAGAGCACGTTGAGCAGAGACTCGGACGAAAAGAACAATACCGCTTCGGCTCGCCCAATCCGCGCGATAGGTGTGCTCGGCGCGGGCACGATGGGCCACGGCATTGCTCAGGTGGCTGCGGCCGCAGGCTATACGGTCGTCCTACGCGATGTTAATGCCGAAGCGCTCGCGCGCGGCGTGCAATCGATTGAACGAAATCTCTCGAAAGCCATCCAACTTGGGAAGATCGTTGAGCAACAGCGTGACGAAACTTTGCAGCGAATCCATGGCGCCACGAAGTTCGACGAAATCCGCGATGTAGATCTGGTGATCGAAGCCGCCCCCGAGAATCTCGAGCTGAAACAGAGTCTGTTGCGCGAATTGGAAGCCTTGGTTGATACGAACTGCATCTTCGCCACGAATACTTCATCGCTTTCAATCGGCGAAATTGCTTCCGCGGCGTCGCGCCCGGAAAATGTAGTCGGCATGCACTTCTTCAACCCCGTTCACATCATGCGCTTAGTCGAAATCATTGTGGGCGCGCGAACCAGCGCCAGCGTTACCGAGAGTGTGCGCGAAGTCGCCACGCGGATGAAGAAGGAACCGATCATCGTGCGCGACGTGCCCGGATTTGCATCGAGCCGCCTGGGCGTGACGCTGGGCTTAGAAGCGATGCGAATGGTTGAGCAGGGTGTGGCCAGCCCGCGCGACATCGACACGGCGATGGAACTCGGTTATAACCACCCGATGGGTCCTTTGCGCTTGACCGATCTGGTGGGTCTTGATGTGCGTTTGAATATCGCTGAATATTTGTATCGCAAGCTCGGCTCGGATACTTTTCGTCCCCCGGAGATTCTGCGTCGGATGGTGAGCGAAGGTAAGCTGGGCAAAAAGAGCGGCGAAGGCTTTTACAATTGGGGCGAGCCGGAGAAAAGCCAGCGGGCATCTATCAGCTAGGTTGTTCGATCCAACTTTGGGGAGCGCCAACGAGACTGTGGTAACTGTTATGAACACGCCGCACCAACAGGAAGAGAGACGTTTCGCCCTGCGTATGGCGCTGCGTTTGCCGATCGTCGTCTCGGGCCGCTCGGAAGATGGCGCCGCTTGGAGCGAACCGACTGAGACTGACGACATCTCAACTTCAGGCGCGCTCTTTCATCTCAATCAAAAAGTGAGCATCGGAGAGAAACTTTACATTCGCGCGCACCGGCCAGATGGTTCTGCAACTGAGACGACGGCGACTGTCGTGCGTCTTTCACCGGCTATTTACGGCACTGCGCGCGTCGGCGTGCAAATCACCGAACCAGCGGAAAGCTGGGCGCGTCTGTTTGTTTCCTGGGTCGCCGACGAACAAGCCGCGTTGCCCGGTGAGGGCCCCTCCTCGTCCTGAATCAAGTCTCATTCACACACGGCTTCAGCCGGGTGACAGGACGCCGCTACGCCGATTTCATGCAGCCGTTTCCACGGCTTCCCCATTTCCAGCATTTGGGACTCCAGTAAAAGGAGCAAGTTCACCCGGTTGAAACCGGGTGAGAATGAGAGTCGCGGTGAGAATGCGCATGTCTCTTTGGTGTCCTTCGTGTGTTTGTGGTTAACTTTTCAAGCAGAAAACCGGAGCGAATCAATTGAGCCAAACGTACGAGACTATTCTGGTCGAACGCCGCGAGCGCGTCGCCATCATTACGATTAATCGTCCAGAAAAACGAAACGCACTAAACATTCAAACGCGTGCAGAAGGCGCAGCGGTTCTGGATGAATTGCGCGCGGACGATTCCATTCGCGTAGTCGTGATCACCGGCGCGGGCGATAAAGCTTTTATTGCCGGTGCGGACATCGCCGAGTTCGCCGAACGCACCGCGATTACGCAACGCGAAGTGATGCTGGAACGTTCGCTCTTCAGTGCGATCGACGGTTTTCCCAAACCGATAATCGCTATGGTCAACGGGTATTGTTTGGGTGGCGGATGCGAGGTGGCGTTGGCCTGCGACATTCGCATCGCCAGCGAGAAGGCCTCTTTCGGACAGCCTGAGATCAATCTGGGCATTATTCCCGGTGGCGGCGGCTCGCAACGCCTGACCCGACTTGTTGGCGAAGGCAAAGCGATGGAACTAATCCTGACCGGCGAAATCATCGACGCTCATGAAGCGTTCACTCTTGGTTTGGCAAATCATCTCGTGCCTGCGGATCAACTGGAAACGAAGACGATGGAAATTGCCAATCGCATCGCTGAAAAGAGTCCGATTGCACTGCGTCTCGCGAAGGAAGCAATCAAACTCGCGTCGCGTTCGAATTTGGATGAGGGCCTGCGCCGCGAAGTCGATCTGTTCGCACTCTGCTTCTCAAGTGAAGACAAGGACGAAGGTGTGAAAGCTTTTCTCGAAAAGCGCAAACCTGAATTCAAAGGAAGATGAACCTGGGTACGCAGGCATCCTGCCTGCTAAGTCCTGCCTTGACACGACAACAACTTTGAGCGACTTGACAGAAAACAAGTGGGCAGTAATTAGCGAGCGCGGGCGCGAGGCTGGGGACCTGACCTATGAAGAAGCGCGCCGATTAGTGCACCGGCTTGCGGGTGAAGGACGCCACGGGCTCTGCATCGTGACTAACGAAGCCGTCAGTCAGATGACGTCGTCCCTTCACCCAATCAGAATCGCCGACAGTTCCCGATAAGGTTTAGTTAAGACGTTTGACCATCGCGGCTCTGCCGCAGCACAGTGCGGTGAGGCTTCGCCTCACCGTGAGCGTTGTCTTGGTTTTGGGAGCTCTGCCTCTGGTGTCGAGGCGCAGCCTCGATAATGAGAAGAACTGAGCGCACGGAAAGCCATAGGCTTTCCGCACTGTGCGGCGGCACAGCCGCTATCAATCGATGGTCAACACGACCTTCCCAAAACTTTCATTAGACTCGATGCGTTGATGTGCTGCCCGCACTTCATCAAACCCAAAGACGCTATCGATCACTGGTCGCACTTTGCCGCTCGCCAGCAAAGGCACAACATGCTGTGCGAACAAACGCGTGGCCGTTGCTTTCTCTTCGATTGAGCGGGTGCGCAACGAAGTACCCATGATGCGAAGTCGTTTGCGCATCACTACGGAGTAGTCAATCTCGGCTTTCGCACCGCTAGTCGTGCCGACGAAGATGAGGCGTCCTTTCAAGGCCAGCGAATCAAGGTTGGCTTTCAAATACGCCGCGCCGACCAGATCGAGAATCACACCCACGCCGGCATCATTTGTCCATCGCTTAACGGCCTCCACAAACTCCGAACTGTCTTTCGCTACGACAACTGATTCGGTAAGACCAAACTCTTTCGCTCTGTCAAGCTTGTCCGCGGTCCGCGACGTGCCGTATGCGACCGCTCCGGCAGCGTTAACGAGTTGGCTGGCCGCAGTACCGACGCCCGATCCGGCGGCGTGAATCAAAACGCGCTCGCCCATCCGCAAGCGACATTGGGTGAACAGCGCATCGTGCGCCGTCATGAAGACTTCCGGAATCGAAGCAGCCTCGGCCCAATCAAGGTTCGGCGGAATTTCAGCCAGCGTGCTTTCCGGCACGGTCACGAGCTCCGCCTGCGCGCCGCCACCAGTGATTCCAAAAACGCGATCGCCAATTTTCCACGCGCGTACTTCATCGCCAACCTCAACAACTTCGCCGGCGAATTCGAGTCCCGGAATGTCTTGCGGATAACCCGGCGGCGCGGGATAGCGGCCCAGACGCTGCAAGATGTCCGCGCGATTCAATCCCGCGGCACGTACTCGCACGCGAACACGGTCAGCGGTTGCGCGCGGCGCATCCGCGACCTCGCGCACTTCAAGGCCTTCAACGCCGCCGAAGGAAACGATTGTGACTGCTTTCATTGGAGCGGGAATGCTGGTGTCTATCGGTGAGTTGATTTTCACCGTAATGCTCGCGCATGCGTCAGCACGTTCTCGATATTGAATCCCAGATTCTTCAATGCGACGTTGCCTGGCGCCGAGGCGCCGAAGCGGTCGAGGCAGATCACGTCGCCTTTCGCACCGACCCATCGATCCCAGCCTTGCCGCACGCCGGCTTCGATAGACAACCGAGCGGTGATCGATGGCGGCAGAACTTCGTCGCGATAGTTTTGGGATTGCTCTTCAAACAATTCGATGCAGGGCATCGACACGACTCGCGTCGGCACGCCGTCTTTTTGCAATTGCTCACGACCTTCGAGAGCGAGCCCAACTTCGGAGCCGGTAGCAATCAGGATCAATTGGGGATCGACCCGGTCGCTACCGCTCTCGGTACTGACACCGTCCGCTTCAGCCAGCACGTATCCACCCTTGCGCAAGCCTTCAGCAGAAGCGAACTTCTTTCGATCAATCAGCGGCACCTTCTGTCGCGTCAACGCCAGCGCTGTCGGCGCTTTGCGTCGCAGGATCGCCAGTCGCCAGGCTTCGCGCACCTCGTGCACGTCGGCGGGTCGAATGACGAACAGGTGCGGAATAGCGCGCAAAGCGGCCAGATGTTCGACCGGTTGGTGCGTCGGTCCATCTTCGCCCAGGCCCACAGAATCGTGAGTGAAGACGTAGATAACCTGAACTTCCGAAAGACAAGCGAGCCGAATCGATGGGCGCATGTAATCCGAGAAACACATGAACGTGCCGCCGTAAGGAATCAATCCGCCATTCAGCGCCATGCCCGTCATCGTCGAACCCATGCAATGTTCGCGAATACCCCAATGAACGATGCGCCCATCGTAACTGCCGGCTTCGAAATCGCCGCTGTCTTTGATGTCGGTGTTATTCGACACGCCAAGATCGGCTGAGCCCCCAATCAGCATCGGCAGGTGCGGTGCGATCGCATTGATTACCTGGCCGCTGGCAACGCGGGTCGCAACCTCTTTGGCGTCTTCAAAACTCGGCAGGTGCTGCTCCCAATCTTCCGGCAACTTGCCGTCCATCATGGTGCGCCACATCTGGCCGAGATCCTGATGCTTCTCTTCATACTTATCGATCAGTTCGTCCCACTCCCGCTCGTATTGTTGGCCGCGCTCAAGCGCTTTTCGGAAATGGGCCAGCGCTTCGTCGGGCACATAGAAGAACTTATCTTCGGGCCAGCCCAGATGCCGCTTGGTTTCGCGCACCGCATCTTCGCCGGGCGGGTCGCTGTGCGCCTTGCGCGTGCCAGCAGTCGGCATGCCGTAACCGATCGTGGTCTTCACAGAGATTAACGAGGGACGATCGGCAACTGCCTGCGCATCGCGGATTGCGGCTTCGATCACCGCAACATCATTTCCATCTTCGACTGTCGAAGTGTGCCAGCCGTAGGCTTCGAATCTTTTGGGAACATCTTCGGAAAAGGCCAGCGAAGTAAATCCTTCAATGGTGACGTGGTTATCGTCGTAAAGGTAGATCAATTTCCCGAGTTTCAAGTGACCGGCGAGCGAAGCCGCTTCTGACGCGACGCCTTCCATCAAATCGCCATCGGAAACGATCGCATACACGTAATGATCGATGACCGAAAAATCCGGTCGGTTGAACTTCGCGGCCAGATGCGCTTCGGCCATTGCCATGCCCACGCCGTTCGTAAAACCCTGACCTAGCGGGCCGGTCGTGATTTCCACTCCAGGCGTCAAAACATTCTCTGGATGACCGGGTGTCTTAGAGTCCCATTGGCGAAAGTTCTTAATTTCATCGAGCGAAAGATCGTAGCCGGTCAGATGCAGCAACGAGTAAAGCAACATGCATCCGTGGCCGGCCGAGAGCAGGAAGCGATCGCGGTTTTCCCACTTCGGCTTCTTTGGGTTGTAGCGCATGAACTTGGTCCACAACACGTAAGCCATCGGCGCCGCTCCCAAAGGCAAACCGGGATGGCCGGACTTGGCGTTTTGCACCGCATCGATCGCTAACGCCCGAATTGTGTTGATGCAAAGCTGATCGAGTTCCGGCGTAGCGTTTGTTTCTTCCTGCATTCTGGCGCTCATTTTTATTCCTCAACTCCCACAAGTTCCGTGATTCCTTGAATCGTTACGCGATACAACGAGTTGTAATACTCATCTACGCCTGCATAGACTAAGTAGCGGGCCTCGCAGCCTTTGCATGAGACCTTGAGCATTGAAGGCCAACCACCATCTTGTGACTTACCAACGAGACCAATCTTGTAGAAGTCTTTAGCCGCCGTCGCCAACTCGTCACCTATAGTTGCTTCCCATTGTCCCGCGGCTCCTATGAGTAACTGATAACTGATCGAGATCGGCCTCCCGCAACTAAAACAATCAAATGTAAAGTGATTACTTACCGGTGCACTACTTTTGAAATGTGCCTCCCGGGCATAGCTTGGCGACAAAGCTGACTTGCCAAATTGCTTCATTACATCCACTGCGTCAATCGTTCATTAGCTCTCTACCGCAGTTTCGCGCAAGGCCCCTTCTTAGCGCTGAATGCGCGCGGAACCACCTTCAGCAAAAGCTCGTACCTGCTCAAGGGTCGCCATGCTTGTGTCCCCCGGAAACGTGGTCAGAAGCGCGCCGTGGGCCCAGCCAAGTTTTAGCGCTTCCTCCGGCGATTCACCGGCAAGCAATCCGTAGAAGAAGCCCGACGCAAAACCATCGCCACCGCCGACGCGATCATGCACGTCAAGATCGCAGGTTATGGACGTGTGCGTTTGACCGCCAACCCAGGCCACTGCGCCCCAACAATGACGGCTCGTGGAGAAGACTTCGCGCAAGGTGGTGGCCACCACTTTGATCTGCGGATGCTTCTTCACCACGCGATCAATCATGCTGAAGAAGGCGCTCGGATCGAGCTTCGACCTGGCTGCGACCTCCGGACCAGGAATGCCGAGTCCGGTCTGCAAATCCTCTTCGTTTCCCACGAGCACATCCACATTCTCGACGATGCTACCGATGGTCTCGACGGCGCGATCGCGGCCGCCCGAGCGCTTCCAGAGTTTCTCGCGAAAGTTCAGATCAAACGAAGTGACTGCGCCCGCCGCTTTTGCCGCCTGCATCCCCTCGATAATTAATTCCGCGGTCGTGGTCGATAAGGCCGCAAAGATTCCGCCGCTATGGAACCAGCGCACGCCCTCGGCAAAGATTTCGTTCCAGTCGAAGTCTCCCGGCTTGAGACGCGCCGCCGCCTCGTTGGCCCGGTTGTAAAAGACGACTGGAGCGCGCACGCCGTAACCGCGGTCGCTATAGACGGTGGCAATGTTCGGACCGCTGACCCCATCGTGCTCGAAGCGCTTATAGAATGGTTTGACCCCCATCGCCCGCACTCGCTCTGCGACCAGTTCGCCGATTGGGTAATCCACCATCGCCGTCGCTATTCCGGTCTGCAGGCGAAAGCAGTCCGCCAGATTGGCAGCGACGTTGTATTCGCCGCCGCTGACATGAATCTGACATTCGACCGCTTTGCGAAAGGGAACGATGCCTGGATCGAAGCGATGGACCACCGCGCCCAGCGATAGGAAGTCGAGCTTACCCTCACGAGGGATCTTGAGGCCTTCGTTCATTCGACGTTACTTGTCACGGCTTCGACGTCACTCGGACGCGATCATTGAGGCGTCACGGCTTTCTTGGTTTTGTGAACGACCTTCCGGCCGATGTGTTTGCTTCGTCGCCCGACCGTCTTACTCTTTTCCGCAACTGTGCTTCCGACCGTCTTGCTCTTGTCCACCGTCGCCTCGCCGACCGTTTTGCTCTTATCGACGACCGTGCTGCCGATGGACTTGCTCTTGTCCACGGTCGCTTCGCCAACTTCCTTGCTCTTCTCGGCGACACTCTTGGTTTTACTGACCACCGTGTGCCGAAAATGGCGGCGGCGATGACGCCGGCGATGATAAGTTGTGTCCGACACGGAAGTCTTGGCTTGCGTGTTCTGATTATCCTGCGCCGCAGCATCGTGCGCTACGGCCAACTCGCTTCCCGCAAGCGCGAACATAAAAGCGAGCGCGATTAGAAAAAGCTTTTTCATGGTGCTTCGCCCCCTTTTCCCGATGATTGATTTATGCGAACTGTTTTGACAGCAAGAATCGCATACAGCATCGCCTTGAGTCCAGCACTCTGCGGTCCAAACACAGGGAAGATCGAAAAACCTGAGAAGTTCGCAACACGTTGGTAAACTCCCTCTCCCTTTGGGAGAGGGCCGGGGTGAGGGCCTAGCGACGAAACCGAAGAATTCTTTCTCTCTTCTTATCGGAGCGAACAGAAACAGGATGGAGGAGAGTTTCTTTTCTTGTTACTCAGCTACGCCCTCACCCCAAACCCTCTCCCAAAGGGAGAGGGCGTTTACATACAGGTTCTTGGCGCACTGCGCTGAATTAATATCCTTGACGCGGAGCGCGTTTTTGTTATAGAAGCAGCCACGCGTTTTACCAAATTGCCAACTAAGGAGTTGTTATGAAGAAGATTCTCGCGCTCGTGTGTTTTCTCGTCGCCGTGGCGGCCTGCGCCACGCAACCGCCGGGAAACAAAGACACCATGTCAAACGCGAACAAAGGCGGCGAAATGAAATCCACCGCTGCTCCCTCCGAAGCCGATATCATCGCCAAGGAAAAGGCCGGATGGGACGCAATCAAAAAGAAAGATTGGGACGGGTTCGGGAAGATGCTAGCCAGCGATTTTATTGACGTCGAAGACGACGGCGTGTACGACAAGGCGGGCAGCATCGCTTCGTTGAAGGATTTTGACCTGTCGGACATCACCTACTCAGATTGGAAAATGCTGACGATCAATAAGAATGCCGTGATTCTGACGTACAACGTAAACCCAAAGGCAACCGTCAAGGGCCAACCATTCCCGCCAGGTCCTTATCACTCCGCGGCCGCTTATGTGAATCGCGATGGAGAGTGGCTGGGAATCTACTACCAGCAGACACTGGCTCGGAGAATGCCGCCGCCACCATCGCCAATGGCGAGTCAACCCGCGAAATCAGCGGCCACGCCAGGCATGAAGATGGCGGATGCCGGGCCGGACCCGATTGCTAACGAGAAGCTTGTTTGGGATGCGCTGAAGAGCAAAAACTATGATGCCTTTGCAGCTTACCTGGCTCCGAATGCTATGGAAATCGAAGCCGGCGGTGTCTTTGACAAGTCAGGCTCGGTAAAACGCGTTTCGATGTTCGACGCTTCGAAAGCGGAACTGAGTGACTGGAAAACTGTGAAGTTCGATAATGACGCTTCACTGGTTACTTACACGGTGAAGATCCCAGAGATGAATCCGGATCAAGCACGTCACTCGACCGTCTGGGCCAATCGCGACGGCAAGTGGCTGGCGATGTTTCATCAGGGCACTCCAGTAGCGAAACCGGAACCTGCGAAGTAAGAAACTCATGCTGTAGCACCCCAGCGATCGTGATGGTTTTCTACTAGCCCAGGCGTTCAGAGTTCGTGTCAGAACCGCGAGCGGTAGCGACCGGATCATCAAGTTTCGCGGAATTGTTAGGATCCCATCGCTACCGCTCTGGGTTCTGACACGCGGGTTCCCCAGGTGTGAACGCCTGGGCTAGAGAAAAGCTTCCTAGACAAGGAAGTCCTGGCGCTTCGTTGTTCACGACCAAATGCCGGGAATGTTTGTGCTGCAGGACGGACACTGGCCGCCCTCAGTGACCTTCATCTGCCGAATCAAATAACCGTAACGCTCAACCAACAACTCATCGCAAGACGGGCAGTAAGTATTCTCCCAACGACCTACTCTGCCCGGAAGATTTCCAGCATAGATGTAGCGCAGTCCGGCGTCGCGCCCGATCTCGCAGGCGCGAATCAATTGTTCGGCGGTTGTATTGGCGTTCTCGGTCATCCGGTAATCCTGATGAAACGCCGTTACGTGCCAGGGAATATCCGGCGAAACTGAAGCGATGAAATCAGCCGCGCGTTTCAGTTCATCTTCTGAATCGTTGAAGCCGGGAATCACGAGCGTGACTATTTCCTCCCAGAATCCGCGCTCGTGAACCATCTTCACAGTATCCAGAATGTTATCGACCACGCCGCCAAGCTGCCGGTAATTCTTGTCGTTCATCGATTTCAAATCGATCTTGTAGCAATCGGTCCACGGGCGGATGAAATCCAGCACTTGCGGCGTCGCGTTGCCATTAGAGATGAAAGCGGTGCGAAAGCCTGCGGGTTTCGCCTTCTTGAATACTTCGATCGCCCATTCAGCCGTAATTAGAGGTTCGTTGTAACTGGTGCCGACCAGCGACGCGCCATAAGCCTGGGCCATCGCCACCAACCGCTCCGGGCTAACGGCATTCGGTGTGGAGACGGCCTGATCGTCACGCAGCGCCTGCGAGGTGAGCCAGTTCTGGCAATAAGCGCAATGCAAATCGCAGCCGAGCATGCCGAAGGTCAGCGTATCCGAACCTGGCAACGCGTGAAAGAAGGGCTTCTTCTCGGTGGGATCGCACTGCAGAGCAGCCACGTAATTGACGGGCACCCGCAAGTGTCCGCCTTCATTGAAACGGACTTTGCAGATGCCGCGCTTGCCGGACTTTATCAAGCAGCGATGCCCGCAGGCGTAGCATCGCAGAGCCTTATTCTCCAGATGCTCGGTAAGCTCCGGCGCGCCTTCGGCGGTCATCTCGTCCA
>Ga0209056_10005112_pt1 | contig 13700 bp, 8 predicted proteins | sample GraSoiAngelo_114_FD_185876 | JGI IMG/M metagenome (GOLD analysis project Ga0209056, IMG submission 185876) | Grasslands soil microbial communities from the Angelo Coastal Reserve, California, USA - 14_0903_13_40cm (SPAdes) (version 2) | ecosystem: Environmental > Terrestrial > Soil > Grasslands ... | reverse complement strand
GTGCGGGTCGCGGCGGTCGGCGCGGCACTCGGGGCGCTCGCGGGTCTTTTGGCCGGACGAGTGCTGAGCTCGCTGCTCTACGGTGTATCGTCGCGTGATCCGCTCGTGCTGGTGGTTGCGGCGCTCCTGCCTGTCGTCGTCGCGGCCGCGGCGAGCTATCTGCCGGCGCGGCGAGCGTCGCGCGTCGATCCTGTGGTAGCGCTGAGGTACGAATGATGAACGCGCTCATGCAGGACTTGCGCTACGCTCTGCGCACGCTCGCCAAGAGCCCCGGGTTCACCACCGCCGTCGTCCTGACGCTCGCGCTCGGGATTGGGGCCAACACCGCGATCTTCAGCCTCATTTATGCCATACTGCTCAAGCCGTTGCCCTACCCGGAGTCGCACCGGCTGGTAGGCCTGTCGGAGACGTACCAGGGCAATCGGGGCGAGCTGGACGTGACCTACTCCGAGTTCCGCTACCTCCAGGACAATAGCGACGTGTTCGAGGCCCTGGCGGTCTCGACCAGCGTCGGGTTCAGCATCTACAGCGGCGATGTAGCTGAACGCGTGGATGGCCTTCGGGTCTCCAGAGAATATTTCGCGACCCTCGGCACGCGGCCGGTGCTCGGCCGAGAGTTCCTCGCCGAGGAGGACCAGGAGGGCGGCGCCAGCGTCGTCATTCTGAGCCACGGCTATTGGATGCGTCGGTTCGGCGGCGATGCTGGTGTCGTAGGGCGCGCGATCGCGCTCGACGGCCGGCCGACCACCATCGTCGGAGTGATGCCCGCGTCCTTCCGGTCGCTGTCACCTGTGGACGTGTGGTCCACGATGGGCCAGGTGGCGCGCAGCATTGGCGGCGGCGAGAATCTGCATCTCGTCGGGCGCTTGAAGTCCGGTGTCTCTTTCGAGCACGCGCAGGCGCGCATGCAGCCCGTCCTTGCCGCGTTTCGGCAGGAATTCAAGCCCCGGCTTTCGCCCGAGGCGGGCGAGGAGCTCTTCCCGCTGCGGCGGCTGGTCGTGGGGAGTATCGAGACCCCCGTGCGCCTGCTGTTCGGAGCGATCGCTCTGGTCCTGCTCATCGCGTGCGCCAACGTGGCCAACCTCGTGCTCGGCCGGACCACGACGCGCGGCCGGGAGCTGGCCGTACGCGCCGCGATTGGAGCCACGCGCGGCCGACTGGTGCGGCAGATGCTGACCGAGAGCGTGCTGCTCGCACTCGCGGGGGGTCTGGTGGGCCTCATCCTGGCTGCATGGGGAATCGACGCGATTGTCTCTCTGATGCCGGCGAACCTCACGCCGCCAACCGAGATCCGTCTGGATCGCTGGGCCCTCCTGTTTACGGGCGTCGCCTCACTCGTCGTCGGTGTCGTGTTCGGCCTGGCGCCCGCCTGGCAAGCGGCGACGGCCGATCTGCATACGGGGCTCAAGGACGCGGGACGCGCCACGTCGAGCGGCCGCACCGGCCGGCTGCGCAATGCGCTGGTGGTCGGTGAGATCGCGCTCTCGCTCGTGCTCTTGGTCGGTGCGGGCTTGCTCCTCCGGACCGTCGCGAACCTCGTGCGCACCGATCCCGGATTCGATCGTCGCGGCGTGATCGCCGTCGAGCTCTGGCTCACGGGGACGCGGTACGACTCGACGAACGCGATCGCGGGATTCTACGACCGGCTCGAGGAACGGGTGCGCGCATTGCCCGGAGTGCGGTCGGCGGCGGTCATCGAGGCGGGAATCCCGCTCGTGCGCGGCGGCAACCTGGGGGTGATGGTTGGGGGGAAGGGCCTGTGGGCGACGATCAACTACCGAACGGTGACCCCGGCATACTTCCAGACCATGGCCATCCCGCTCAAGCGCGGACGCGTGTTCGCGGCAGGAGACGTGCAGGCTGCCGAGCCGGTGGCGATCGTGAACGAGTCATTCGCGCGGCAGTTCCTGGACGGTGACGGACTCGACCAAGCGGTGGCCGTGAGCGGGCGGACCGAGCGCCGAGTCGTCGGAGTCGTCGGCGATACGAAGCAGCTCATCGGCGCGCCCGCGACACCCACGGTTTTCATTCCTTCAGCTCAAACGCCCGCCGGCCTCACGCGAATCTTCAGCAGTTGGTTCCCGATCCACCTGGTCGTGCGGACCGCCGGCGACCCCGAGGCTCTGAAATCGATGGTGGCGAGAACGATTCGCGCGACGGATCCCCAGGTACCACTCGGCCGCGTGCGCACCATGGATGAAGTCCTCGACGGGTCAGTCGAATTCCAGCGCTTCCTCATGCTCTTGCTCGCCGCCTTCGCAGGTCTGGCCGTCACGCTCGCGGCGGTCGGCACCTACGGCGTCATGAGCTATCTGGTCGCCCAGTCGACCCGCGAGATCGGCGTCCGGATCGCCTTGGGCGCGTTGCCTCGCCAAGTGCTTGGTGTCGTGATCGGCCGCGGCATGCTGCTGGCGGGCATCGGGGTGGCCGCTGGCCTGGCCGGCGCGCTGGCGTTGACGCGCATGCTCGCCCAACTGCTGTACGGCGTGAAGCCAACGGATGCGCTCACTCTCGTGGGGGTGTCGGTGCTGCTCTTGCTCGTGGCGCTGGCCGCCTGCGTCGTGCCCGCCCGGCGTGCCACGCGGGTCGATCCCATGATCGCGTTGAGGAATGAATGATCGACTCCATCCTCCAGGACCTGCGTTATGCGCTGCGGACGCTGCGGCGCGCGCCCCTCTTCACGTTCGTTGCGGTACTGACTCTGGGGTTGGGCATCGGCGCTACGACGGTCGTTTTTACCATCCTGAACGGCGTCGTGCTGCGTCCGCTGCAGTATGAAGCGTCAGACCGGCTGTTCGGTATCTGGGAACAGAACGAGCAGGGGGGCTACCGGCTGGGGTCCTATCCGGCGTTCCGCGATTGGCGCGCGCAAAGTGACGTCTTTGAAGCTTTGGCGTACATCCGGGGATCGTCCGCCCTCATGCCGGGACATGACGGCGCTCGTCGAGTGGGCGCCGCGTTTGTGTCTGACGAGTTCTTCGACGTACTGCGAGGCCCGCCGCTGCTCGGCCGCCTATTCTCGCCCGAAGAGCAGCAACCCGGCGGCGCACCAGTGGCCGTCCTCACGCATGCCCTATGGCGTGAAGCGTTCGGCGGTGATCGGAGTGTCATAGGTTCCACAATCCGGCTGAATGAGGCGACCTACACCGTTGTTGGCGTCCTTCCCGACTGGTTCCAGTTCCCCAGTTGGGCCGGAGTGTACCTGCCTCTCAGCACAATCCTTCCCACGGACCGAATCCTCGCACAGCGCGGATTTCATGCCGATAGCCGAATCGTCGCGAAGCTCAAACCTGATGTATCGATCAAACAGGCGCAGGCCGCGATGGCCGCCATCCAGGCTCGGCTCGCGACCGCCTATCCCGTCGAAAACCGTGGCTGGACCCGAGTCGAGTTCGTGTCACTGTTCGAGGAGGAGCTGCAGTTCGGTGCAGTGCGGCCCGTGCTGGTTTTGCTCGCGGCGGCGGTCGCTGCCGTTTTGCTGCTTGCGTGCGCCAACGTCGCGAACATGACACTCGTGCGGGCAGCGCGGCGATCTCGGGAGCTCGCGATCCGAGCTGCGCTGGGCGCCGGACGAGGACGCGTCGCACGGCTGCTGTTGACCGAAGCCATCCTCGTGGTGTTCGCGGGAGCTGGGCTTGGTCTGCTGTTGGCGTGGTGGGCGACCGGCGTAGTGCGAGCGACGGCCCCGGCCGGGTTGCCGCGAGTCAGTGAGATCGCGCTCGATGCGCGGATGGTTGGTTTCACGGCGCTGATTTCTCTTCTGGTCACAGTGGCGATCGGCATCGCGCCAGCCGTGCGTCCTCCAATGCCGGATCTCTCCCAGCCGCTAAAGGCGGGGTCACCGGGCACCGCGGGATCGGGACTCTGGCCGCGGCTGCGGTCTTCACTGGTTGCGCTAGAAGTAGCGCTGGCGCTGGTGCTGCTGATCGGGACGGGTCTCCTGGTGCGCAGCCTGTGGACACTGAGCCATGTCAATCCTGGATTCGACCCGCAGGGGGTCGTCACATTCGCAGTTTTTCCGCCGCCGCGGTATGACGCTCCTGAGCGTGCGGTCGCCCTGTATCAACGTGTAGCCGGCGCGATCGCGGCGTTTCCGGGCGTCAAAGAAGTCGCGCTGTCGAACCATTTGCCGCTCAGCGGCGCATACCTCCCCCGGCCCATCGAGATTCCGGGGCGCCCCCCCGACGCGCAGAACGATCAGCCCGTGTTGTTCCGAACGATCTCAGCCGAGTATTTCGAAACGCTGCGCATTCCGATGCGCAGCGGCAGAGCCTTTACGACGACTGACGTCGCATTGGCCTCGCATGTGGCCATCATCAATGATGCGCTCGCCCGGCGCTATTGGCCGAAGCAGAATCCCGTCGGCACGTACATCACGCTGTTCAAATCAGCGCAGGCTCGAGCGGATTTCGGGCAGCGCTTCTCAGTCGAGATCATCGGCGTGGTGAGCGACGTGCGGCACACTGGCTTGCAGAACGAGCCCTCCCCCGAGGTCTACATCCCGTACACGCTGAATCCTTGGGGATACATGAACGTCGTGGTCCGCACGGCGGGCGATCCGAACGCTCTGCTGACTGTCCTTCCACGCGTGATCAGCGCCATCGACCCGGATATTCCGGTCACAGGTGCTCAACGGCCTGGCGCTCTCACTGACGTCGTGTCCGGACAGCTCGCGCGCCAGCGCCTAACCGTCACCGTGCTCTCGGGATTTGCCAGCGGGGCGTTGCTGCTGGCGGCGCTTGGCATCTTCGGCGTGATCGCGTACGTCGTGACACTGCGGACACGCGAGTTCGGAGTGCGTGCGGCTTTGGGTGCTACGCCACGCCAGATCGTGCGGCTCGTGATGCGTCAGACAGTGTGGATTGTGACTGCGGGGCTCGTGCTCGGCCTCGCGGCCGCGCTCGCGTTGACTCGTCTCATGGCGGGACTCTTGTACAACGTTCCCCCGACGGACGCAGCGACCTTCGCCAGCCTCACAGTGTTCGTCGGAATTGTCGCGCTACTGGCCTGCTACTTCCCGGCGCGCCGCGCCACGCGCATCGATCCGATGGTTGCGCTGCGGAATGAATAGGTGTCAGGTGCCTGGTTTCAGGTGTCAGCAGCGACGCGTGGCGGCCCTCGAGCTCTGGTCCCTGGCGCCAGGGCCCTGGCACCCGACACCTGGAACCCGACACCCATGATTCGTCTCCACGACATCCAGAAATCCTTCCCCCAGGCCGACGGCCGGCTCTATGTGCTGCGCCGGATTTCGCTGGACGTCGCAGCGGGAGACTTCGTGACGATCATGGGACCGTCGGGAGCCGGAAAGTCCACGTTGCTCGCGGTGCTGGGAATGCTCGATGGTGACTGGACCGGGGAGTATCGCTTGCTTGAGCACGCGGTGCACAAGATGAAGCACAAGGACCGCATCGCCCTGGGCAAGCAGTACGTCGGGTTCGTGTTCCAGCAGTATCACTTGATCGACGACCTCACCGTCGCCGAGAATCTCGCGATGCCGCTGTCGTACCGCGACGTGAAGCCGGACGATCGCGAAGCTGCGGTAGCCGACACGCTCGATCGCTTCGGCATCGTCGCCAAAAAGAACCTCTATCCCCGCCAGCTCTCTGGCGGTCAGCAGCAGCTCGTGGCGGTTGCGCGGGCGGTGATTCACAGGCCTGCGCTGCTGCTCGCGGACGAGCCGACCGGGAATCTTCATTCGAGTCAGGGGAAGGACATCATGGGGCTGTTCCGCGAGCTCAACGCCGTCGGTACGACGATCGTCCAGGTCACGCATTCTGAGGACAATGCGAAGTACGGCAAGCGGGTCGTGCAACTGCGCGACGGCTGGATCGTGAGCTGATCATGGACACTGTGCTCCACGACATTCGCTACGCGCTTCGCACGTTCGCGAACCGACCGGGATTCACCAGCCTCGCGATCCTGACGCTCGCCCTCGGCATCGGCCCCACGACGGCGGTCTACAGCGTGGTGGAAGGCGTGCTGCTGCGACCCCTGCCGTACAGAGACGCGGGGCGAGTGGTGCGCGTCGGGTGGACCTTCGAGCAATACTATGAATCGGGCCGATTCGGCGCGTCGCCGACTGGGGCGGAGGTCCGAGCATGGAGCGAGCAGAACCACTCCTTCGAAGACGTATCACCGTACTGGGGCGATAGTCCCGTGCTCACCGGGCTTGGAGACGCGACGCGGCTCAGTGCCTACACCGTCAAGTCGAATCTCTTCCGCATGCTCGGCGTGCAACCGATACTCGGCCGCGGCTTCACCGACGAGGAGGATCGCCCGGGCAGCACGCCTGCGGCCGTCCTCAGTTACCGCTTTTGGGTCGCACGCTTCGGGCGAGATCCCCAGGTGCTAGGTCGCTCCATCACTCTGGATGGTACGGCCGTGCAAATCGTGGGCGTAATGCCCGTGACCTTTCTGTTCCCGGTGCTGCCGCCAGAGTTCCGCTCGGAGGGCACGGACCTGTGGCGCTCCATGGGTGCGATTCCCGCCGCGTTCGATCCCGCTGGAAACGCCGAGCTGGTCGGACGGCTTCGTCCAGGCGTGACGCTCGCGCGCGCCAAAGCGGATCTTGACGCGGTGGAGCGCGCCTGGTCTAAGAGCATCGGAGAGCGCCGACCGAGGGTAACGGTTCCGACCACGATTCGCGATATGGCCGTGGGTGAGGTGCGAAGGCCGCTGCTCCTCGCGCTTGCGGCAGTGGGTCTCGTGCTGCTCATTGCTTGTGCCAACGTCGCGAACCTGCTCCTCGCGCGTGCGGTCGCGCGTGAACGCGAGACCGCGATCCGGGCGGCGCTTGGCGCCACTCGGATCCGCATTATCCGGCAAGTGCTCACCGAAGCGATGCTGCTCGCGCTCGCCGGCGCGGCCGTGGGCGTGCTGCTTGCGGCGTGGGGTGTCCCGTTGCTCGTATCACTCGCGAGCACGTCGCTACCCCGCCTGCACAACGTGGGCATCAATTTGCAGGTGCTCGCCACCACCGTTGGGGCGGCGTTGCTCACCGGGCTGCTGTTCGGCTTGGTCCCGGCGCTGCAATCCATGCGCGGCATCTCGACGGTCGCTCTCAAGGAGGGCGGTGCTGGCGTGGGGACGGGCACCGTGCACGCCCGCGCCGGCGGAGCGTTCGTGATCACGCAGATGGCCTTGACGCTCATGCTGCTCGTCGGGGCCGGCTTGCTCGGGCGGAGCTTCGTCAAGCTGATGACGCTCGAGCCCGGATTCGATCCGGAGCACGCGCTCGTGGCGCAGGTCCATCTGCCCCCAGAGCGCTATGGGACCACGGCACAGAAACTCGCTTTTGCGCAGGTTGTGATCGACCGCGTCGGTGCACTCCCCGGGGTCACCGCCGCGGCGCTGAGCACCGGAACACCCCTCGCTGTCGGTGCCATCGGCACGATCCTGGTGCCCGACCAGCCCGAGCAGTCTGAGGCTCCCTGGGGCAGCATCACCGCCGCGACGCCGGACTTCTTCCGCGCGCTCGCCATCCCCCTGCGACGCGGCCGCCTCTTTGTCCCCGGCGACGGCGGCGCTGCGCGACCCGTCATCGTGAACGACGCTCTCGTCAACACCTTCTTCCCCGGGCAGGATCCGATCGGTAGGCACGTTGCCTTTTACGGCGGGCGCATCGGCACGATCATCGGCGTCGTCGGTAACACGCGCGAGATATCGCTGTCGGCCACACCTCCGCCCGTGATCTACGAGCCGTTGGTCGACGACGCGCAGAGCTTTCTCAAGGTCATCGTCCGCACCGCCGGTGATCCCGCGGCGCTCGCGGCTCCGCTCCGTGCCTCGCTGCGCACGCTCGATCCCGGTCTCCCCGTGGACGCGCTGCAGCCGATGCGCCAAATGATGGCCGAGTCAGTAGCGACCCAGCGCTTCTACGCCACGCTGGTGGCAATCTTCGCGGGGCTCGCACTCCTCTTGGCAGCCGCGGGCCTCTACGCGCTCATCAGCTACGGCGTCGTCCGGCGCACCCACGAGCTGGGCGTGCGCATCGCGTTGGGCGCGGACACCGGCCAGGTGCTGCGACTCGTCGTGGGTCGCGGCGCGGTGCTCGCCCTCCTTGGAATCGTGCTGGGTGCAGGTGGTGCAATCGCCACCACGCGCGTGCTCAAGAGCTTCCTGTTCGAAATTACGGCGACTGATCCTGTGACCTTCGTGGGCGCCGCGCTGGGTCTGGTCGTCGTGGCGCTTATCGCGAGCTATTTGCCGGCCCGTCGCGCCACCCGGGTGGATCCGATCGTGGCGTTGCGAACTGAATAGGGGCCTGGGGTCAGGAGCCCGGGGACCGGTGCCGCCGGAGTGCATTGGCGAGTCCGTGGAGCATGCGGGCGACCTCAGCGGCGTTGCGCAGGATCTCCTGTAGATCCGCATCGGTGAGGTACTGCAACCTGCTCGCGATCCGGACGTGGGTCTCGAATTCGCGCAATGATCCGTTAGCAATGGACAGATGATGGAGACACTCGCCCATGTGGCGTCGCCCATGACCCTCCGCGATGTTCGCCGGAATTGAGACAGCTGCCCTACGCAGTTGGCTGGTGAGTCCATAGATCTCGTGCTTGGGGAACGACGCACTGACACGGTAGCTCTCGACCACGAGATCCATCGAGAGTTGCCACACTCGGAGCGCTTGGTATCCGCGAAGCATCCGACCAGTCTTGAGGATACGACCATCGGAGCATCATCATTTTTCCACACGGCGGACCCTTCGGACGCGACGCCCTGGCCCCGGACCCCTGACCCCGGTCACCTTTAGCAGATGCCCGCCCCTCGTCTCCTCATCGCCGACGATCAACCTGACGTCCTCGAAGCCCTCAAGTTGCTGCTCAAGGGCGAGGGCTTCGACGTGGAGACCGCAGCCTCTCCCCGCGCGGTGCTCGCCGCCGTCGAAGCGCGCGACTTCGATGCGCTGCTCGTGGACATGAACTACGCCCGTGACACGACGTCGGGCGCCGAAGGGCTCGACCTGCTGTCGCGCGTCCAGGCGCTGGAAGGTGCGCCGCCGGTGGTCGTGATGACGGCGTGGGCCAGCATCGACGGCGCGGTCGAGGCGATGCGACGCGGCGCGCGCGACTACGTCGAGAAACCCTGGGACAACCGCCGTCTCCTCGCCACGCTGCGCACGCAGGTCGAGCTCGGCCGCGCGCTGCGCAAGAGCCAGCGTCTCGAGATCGAGAACCGCACACTCCGCAGAGAAGGACTCCCCGAGCTCATCGCCGAATCGCCCGCGATGCAGCCGGTCTTGCGGCTGATGGAACGCGTGGGTCCATCGGATGCCAACGTGCTCATCCTCGGTGAGCACGGCACGGGGAAAGAGGTCGTGGCGCGGTGGCTCCACGCCTCGTCGCCCCGGGCGGAGCGGCCGATGATCGCGGTGAATCTGGGCGGCATTCCCGACGGGTTGTTCGAGAGCGAGCTATTCGGGCATGTGCGTGGCGCGTTCACCGACGCGAAGACGGATCGCGTCGGTCGCTTCGAGCTCGCCGAGGGCGGCACGCTGTTCCTCGACGAGATCGCGAATCTGCCGCTGCCGCAGCAGGCGAAGCTGCTGCGCGTGCTCGAGACCGGCGAGTACGAGCGCGTAGGCGCGTCGCGCGCGCGGCGTGCGGACGTACGCGTCGTCGCAGCCACCAACGCCGACATCCACGCCGAGGTGAAATCCGGGCGCTTCCGCGAAGATCTGCTGTTTCGTCTCAACACGGTCGAGATCCGGCTCCCGCCGCTGCGCGAGCGGCGCGCCGATGTCCCGCTGCTCGCCGCATATTTCCTGCGCCGTTACGCCGCCCGCTACCGCAAAGCGGCGAAGGAATTCGCGCCAGATGCCATGGAGCTGCTGCTCCGCCATTCGTGGCCCGGTAATGTGCGGGAGCTCGATCACGCGGTCGAGCGAGCCGTGCTCATGACGGAGGGCGGACGCGTCCAGGCGCGAGACCTTGGGCTGGGCGGTGGCGGGGATGGCGCCGGCGCGCTCGACCAGATGAGCCTGGAAGAGGTCGAGCGCGTGTTGATTCAGAAGGCGCTCACACGCGCGGCGGGCAATGTCAGTGAGGCGGCCAAGGCGCTCGGCCTCTCGCGCAGCGCGCTGTACCGCCGGCTCAAACGGCATGGCCTCTAAACCCAAGCACGAGCGCCGCGTCTTCTGGCTCGCGTTGCTCGGCGGCTTCCCCGCTGTCGCGCTCGCGCTCGGCCTCCTCTGGTTCGGCGACTTCACGCCCCGCACCCAATGGACCCTCACGCTGCTGGTCGCGGGCGTCTGGCTCGCGTGTGCAGCCATCGTAAAGGAGCACGTCGTGCGGCCACTGCAGACCGTGTCGAACGTGCTCGCCGCGCTGCGCGAGCGCGATTACACGCTGCGCGCCCGGGGGTCGAATCCCGAGGACGCGCTCGGCCTGCTGCTCCTCGAGCTGAACAGTCTGGGCGACGATCTGCGTGCCCAGAGGCTCGGCGCCCTGGAAGCCACCGCGCTGCTCCGCCGCGTGATGGAAGAGATCGACGTCGCCATCTTCGCGTTCGACGCCGCGCACGCGCTTCGGCTCGTGAACCGCGGCGGCGCGGCACTGCTCGGTCGCGCGCCCGAACAGCTGCTCGGCCGCGACGCGCCGAGCCTCGGTCTCGCCAGCTCCCTCGCGGGTGACACGCCGCGCGTCGATACGCTCGCGTTTCCCGGCCGCGCCGGGCGCTGGGAAGTGCGGCGCGGCACGTTCCGGCAGGGCGGCCTCCCACACCAGCTGTTGGTGCTCACCGATGTGAGCCGCGCGCTCAGCGATGAGGAGCGCCAAGCGTGGAAGCGGCTGATTCGCGTCCTGAGCCACGAGCTCAACAACTCGCTGGCGCCGATCAAGTCCATCGCCGACAGTCTGCTCGCGCTCATCACTCGCGAGCCGGCGCCACCCGACCAGCGTGAGGATCTCCGCAAAGGGCTCGGCGTGATCGCGAGCCGCTCAGAGTCCCTCAGCCGTCTGATGGCCGCGTATGCTCATCTGGCGCGGCTGCCGCCACCACGACTCGAGAGCGTCGCGATTCAGGACTGGGTGCGTCGCGTGGTCGCTCTGGAGACACGCCGGCCGGTGGCGCTGCGGCCCGGTCCCAACGTGACAATCCAGGCCGATAGCGGACAGCTCGATCAATTGTTGATCAACCTCGTGCGCAACGCGGTGGACGCGACACTCGAGGCGAATGGTGCGGTGGAGGTCGGTTGGGAAACGCGGAACGGCCAGCTCGATGTCTGGGTCCGCGACGAGGGCGGCGGTCTGGCGGACACCGCGAATCTGTTCGTGCCGTTCTACACGACGAAGCCCGAAGGCTCAGGGATCGGTCTCGCGCTCTCGCGGCAGATCGCGGAGGCGCACGGTGGAACGCTGACGCTGTCAAACCGTCCCGCGCAACGGGGCTGCGAGGCCCGACTCTCGTTACGACTTCAATGAGCACAGCATGAGAAAGTTCTCATAACGCACCGGAGCCGATGCGCTTGGGCAGTCGCCCGCGTTCATTCTCCCGAGCAGTTCACCGTCACTACTTCTCGGGAGGTTATCGATGAACAAGATCATGGCGGTTGGCGCGCTGACGCTCGTCGCGCTGGGCGGATGCGCGCAGGACCACAACGTCACCGGGCTCGCGGCGGACCGCGCGCTGGAGCTGAATGCGAGCGCGGTTGCGGCCGCGGATGCGCCGGGCGCCGTCTACGCGCTGACGAACGTCGCGGGCGGCAATGCCGTCGCGATGTACTCGCGGGGCGCGGATGGCCGCCTGTCGTGGTCGGGCAGCGTGTCCACCGGCGGCGCAGGCACCGGCGCGAGCCTCGGCTCGCAGGGCGCGCTGGCGCTGAGCGATGACGGCCGCTGGCTCTTCGCCGTCAACGCCGGATCGAACGACGTTTCGGCGTTCCGGGTCACGCCGCGCGGGATCGAGCTCACCGGCCGCGTGGCATCGGGCGGTATTCGGCCGATCAGTGTGACGGTGCACGGCGACGTGCTCTACGTCCTGAACGCCGGCGGGGACGGCAACATCAGCGGCTTCCGTGTCGGCAATGACGGCGCGCTCGCGCCGCTCGCGGGATCGACACGCCCGCTGTCGGGGAGCGGTGTCGGTCCGGCCCAGGTCGCATTCAGCCCCACCGGCGCTTGGCTCGTCGTAACGGAGAAGACGACCAACCGGCTCGACATTTACGCGGTGGGATCGGACGGCCTCGTGTCCGGTGTGAACACCGCGGCTTCGGCGGGCGGCACGCCGTTCGGCTTTGCCTTCGGGCACCGCGATGAGCTGTTCGTCTCGGAGGCCGCGGGCAGCGCGTCGTCCTACATCGTCGGCACCGCCGGACTCACGGTGGCGAGTGGTGCGGTGCTCACGCACCAGGGAGCGCCCTGCTGGGCCGTCGTCACCGAGAACGGTAGGTATGGATACACGGCGAACGCCCAGGGCGGCTCGATCTCCGGTTTCGCGATCGCGAGCGACGGCTCGATCAACCTGATCGATGGCGATGGGCGGACGGCGGTCGTCGGTGGGGGGAACATCGATTTGGCGGTGAGCGGCAACAGCCGGTATCTGTATGAGCTGAACGGCAACCGGAGCATCAGTGGCTTCCGGATCGAGGCGGACGGCCATCTCACGACGGTCGGCAATGTCGCCGGCTTGCCGGCGAGCACCGTCGGACTGGTGGCCCGGTAGCACCTGCAGCGTGTCACGTTGGGTAGGGGCGCAGCATGCTGCGCCCCTACATTCATTCCGCGACCCCTAGCACACCCGGCAACCACAGCGTAAATGTGCTCCCCTGGCCAGGCGTGCTGTTCACTTCGATGCGTCCTCCCTGCAGCTCGGCGAACAGCCGGGCGATGGCGAGGCCGAGCCCGGTTCCTCCCAGCTCGCGGCTGCGTGACTGATCGATCCGGAAGAAACGATCGAAGATCCGGTCCAGATGCTCCGGCGCGATCCCTGGGCCGGTGTCCTGCACGCTCACACCGACTTCCTTGCCATGTGGTATGATCGCGAAGACCACGCTGCCGCTCGGCGTGTAGCGCACCGCGTTGGACGCGATATTCAGCAGGATGTGCCGCGTGCGATCGGCATCCCCCATGACATCGATCCGCGCCGTAGGCTCAGCATGCACGATCAGCGATTTGTCCGTGGCCATGGCCTCTGTGATCTCTCGGACCTCTTCGACGACGGCGGCCAGATCGAACGGGGCGTGCGCCAACGCGAGCTGGCGGTTCTCCCCGCGCGCGATGAGCAGCAGTTCTTCGACGAGCTTGGTCGTGCGATCGAGCGCGCGCTCCATCGCCCCGAGCGCGTCATGAATCTCCGGGTCTGTGCGGCCCTCCGCCGACGCCCATTGCACCTGGGCCCGCAGATGCGTCAGGGGCGTCCGCAGCTCGTGACTCGCATCGGCGGTAAACGACTGCAATGCCCGATGCGCGCGATCGACGCGCTCCAGCATCCGGTTGATGCTCTCCGCCAGCTCGGTGACCTCGGTCTGCCCGGTGGGGCTCGTCAGCCGCGTGCCGAGCTCCGAGGGACCGATGGCGCGGGTCTCCCCGGTGGCCCGCTCGAGCGGCCGCAACGCTTCATCCACGGCGTGCCGCGCTCCCCGCGCCGCCGCGAACGCCGCGAGCGGCAGCAGCAGCGCCGCGGCCGCGACCAGGACGCCGAGGGGGACGACGTAGGACTGGCGGCTCGCGACGACGTAAATGTCGAACTCGCCCATCGTTCGA
>Ga0209056_10005111_pt1 | contig 13701 bp, 13 predicted proteins | sample GraSoiAngelo_114_FD_185876 | JGI IMG/M metagenome (GOLD analysis project Ga0209056, IMG submission 185876) | Grasslands soil microbial communities from the Angelo Coastal Reserve, California, USA - 14_0903_13_40cm (SPAdes) (version 2) | ecosystem: Environmental > Terrestrial > Soil > Grasslands... | reverse complement strand
AAGGAAGGTTTGCCGGATCGCGATCCTTCATGATCCTGATCTTGTGACCGCGCACGATGATATTTTCGTCGTCGTAACTGATCTCACCGTCGAATTTGCCGTGCACCGAATCCCATTTGAGCAAATGTGCCAGCGTATGTGTGTCCGTGAGATCGTTTATCGCGAGCACCCGCTCCACCTGCTTTTGTGACATTGCGCGTAGGACATTGCGCCCGATGCGCCCGAAACCGTTGATAGCAAAATTGGCCATAAGAAAAGGTTGAAGAGTTAAACCGTTACGCTGAAAAGTTTCAACGTCCAACTCCGAAAGACGGCGCTCAGGTCCCAACATCCAATGTCCCATGCAGAAATTTTCGATTCAGCGCTCTGCTCGCCAATGCCTTCGGAGTTGAGCATTTGGCGTTGGGCGTTGAGCGTTTAGATGTGAAAGCTTATATCGCGCTTCTTGGCGCAGCCTTCGCAATGTTGTCCATTCCAACCTTCGCTGGCGCGCCGGCAAAAACGATTCTCGTGTTTGGCGACAGTTTATCGGATGGGTTCATGCTCAAGCGCAGCGAAACTTATCCAGCTTTGCTCGCAAAAAAGCTGCGCGGTGCCGGACTGAATTTTCAAGTAATCAATGCCAGCGCTTCCGGCGGCACCACGGACGGCGGCCTCGAGCGGTTACCGGCGCATTTGAAACAAAGAACCGATATCTTCATTTTGGAGCTCGGGATTAATGACGCTTTTCGCGGTGTGCCAACAAATCAGGTTGAGACAAATCTTCAGCAAATCATCGACAAGGTGAAAGCGCGAAATCCGAATGTGCGTGTCATAATCGCAGGAATGCAGCTTCCCGGCTATACGGCCGACGATTATGTCTCCGCATTCGGCAACATGTTTGCCGATCTCGCGGCGAAAAATGGAGCCGCTTTGGTAACGTATTTACTCCAAGGCGTAGCCGGCAATCCGTCATTGAATTTGCCCGATGGCATTCATCCAAACGCAGCCGGGCAAAAAATCCTTGCCGAAAATGTTTGGCGCGTTCTCGAGCCGGTGGCGCGCGAAGTTGCGAAGTAGCGTAAGCGTCTCGCTTGCGTCTTGCTTTAGGACACGCAAGCGAGGACGCTCGCGCTACCTTAAGAGACAACCGCTGCGTCGGTCTCACACGTTAGATAAAAGGAGAAAAGAAAACGCCATGGACCCCGCACGACCTGCTGGTCCCGATCCGGCCGATCCATTTTTTGGGGAGCGCAGCGGCGATGCCGTTCTGGAAACGATCGAAATCGCGACTGAAGGGGAAGATTGCGATGAGTGCGTGCGCAAACTGCGACCGACGCTGAAGAGGATATCCGGAGTGCGAGATGTGAAAGTCGATGTCGAGCACGAGCGCGTGATCGTCACGTTCGACCCGCGCAAAACGCATGCGCCCGATCTGCATGATGCAATTTTGAAGAGCGGCTATAAACCTGCGCCGATGGCCGATTAAAGGAGCGGTTTGGTAGGGCGCGTCACTCCTGTGCACGCCGAAGTTGATTGCCGACGGCGTGCAGCGGACTGCTCGCCTACCACAGCCATTGTCTGGAATTCCCGCAGAATTCCAAACACAATACACGGCAAAAATTGCGCTACTCGGAGAATTGACTTCCGTCATACCGCAGGTTGTTGCTGCGTGAGGCAATGAAAGGTACCCAGCCCCCAAATTAATTCGCGACAATCGATCCCGATGACGCGCCGATCAGGAAAACAATCGCGCAAAATCGATAATGCAGCTTCATCGTTTGGATCCGCGAATCTCGGCACGAGCACGCAGGTGTTTGCGATGTAGAAGTTCGCGTAGCTCGCCGGAAGCCGCATTCCTTCGCGCACAATCTTCGTTGGCATCGGCAGTGTAATGATGTCCGTCGTGCGACCACCGATTTCCATCTCCCCCAGACGCGCGAGATTCTCCTGAAGCGGTTCGTAGTTTTCATCGTCGCGATTTCTCTCAATGACAGTTACGACGGTTCGCTCCGATACAAACCGCGTCAGATCATCGACATGACCGTCGGTGTCGTCACCGGCAATGCCATCGCCAAGCCACAGAACGTCGCGTACGCCGAGATAATCGCGCAGACGCTGCTCGATTACATCGCGGGACAGATTCGGATTCCGATTATTGTTTAACAGGCACGATTCGGTCGTGAGCAGCGCGCCGCTGCCGTTCACATCGATGGATCCGCCTTCGAGAATCATTCGCGGATAGAAAACCGGCAGCTTCAGGATTTCAGCAATACGCGTTGGCACAACCTCATCGAGATCAAACGGCGGATATTTGTTTCCCCACGCATTGTAATCCCAGTCCACAACGGCTAATGGAGCCGGCGCGCCCTCGCGCCGCTCACTCCCCTCCGGCTCGAGAGCGGTCCGCCTCCAACGCTTATCGAGTGTGAGAAAAATCGGTCCGTGGTCGCGACACCACGGCTCATCCGTGGGAACGCAATAAAAGATGATCCGTTCCATGGGCAACCCGCGCAGAACCGATTGCGCTTCCGCTTCATGCGCCCGGTCGCAAACATTGATGCAGACCTGCTCCGATTCGACCAGCGCTTCGACCATCGCGCGCAAGGCCGGCAGAACGCGATCGAATGATTCGGGAAAACTGATTCCCTCGCGTCGCGGCCACGAGAGCCATGTGGCGGTATGCGGCTCCCATTCGGCGGGCATCCGATAGCCCAGCGCCGCTGGCGTTTGCGAGGTCATCAACCAAACGTCGAACGCCCAGCGCTCAACGTCCAATTTGCCCAGAGATGAGTCGTCGTTAGGCCGTGCGCGGCGGGACCGGTTTGTAGATCGCGCCGACCATTGCCCCGACGATCACCATCTCGACCAGACCGCCGATGCTGCCATAAAGAATCAGTTTTCCGGGAATGGGTTGGACGGCGTAAAAACCAAGGCGCATGCCGATCGCTGCGATTTCCAGCAGCACACCGAGCCGGATTCCCGCAATCACGCCTCCCCCGGCGAAACCGCTCGCGTAGATCATTACGAACGAAAAAACAATGAGTGCCTGGCCGATGATGATCCAATGAAACAAACCGATCATTTCGCTTTGCGACCGCCAGAGATTCGGCGTTTGCGCGTAAACATCTTTGAGGAACACGCCGTTCAGTAACCAGCCCCACAAGAAGATGAAAGCGTAGGCAGCGATGAATGCGAATACGAGTCGCTTCATGATTTGATGTGATAATGCCTAAGTCGTCATGCGCGATTCGGATTTATAAAGCGCCCCGATGATTGCGCCGGCAATCGCGAACTGGATTAAGTCGCCGGCAATCCAGCCGCAGAGGATCTTGGTCGTCAGTGGCTGCACCGCGAATGTAATGAGGTCGGCGCCGGCGTATATCAGCGCTACCAGGATTCCCAATGTCGCGCACGCGCCTGCGCCGCCCGCGGGGACGAATCGTCCACAAACTAGCGTGAGGAAGAACGCCATCACAATGTGCCCAAAAATCAGCGCTGAGAAGTGATTGCCAAAATCGGCGTCGGTTCGCCAGAGAATTGGCACCTCCTGATGCGCTCCATTCATCAGCTTCCCGTACCAAAGGAAACCAAACAGGAAGATGAAGCCAAACGCGGCAACAAATGCGATGAAGAATTTTTTCCAGTTCATAATGTCTTTCCGTTGAGGGTTTGCTGAATGCCCGCACGCTCGAAGTCTTCATCGCAAAATGGGCTTGCAGTGTCGATCTCAAATTTGGAGCAAAGACGGACGATTGCCCTTGACCGGCTGCTTGATCAAATCAGAGATTGAAAGCCTGGCCTCGCCCCGAAAGCTTTCGGGGCTACGTTGCAGCTTCGCTCCGCTCAGAATGACAGCAACTCTCGCGAAAGCAGAGAAATCGGCGATCGGCAACCGCAAATCGGTAATCAGTTGACTCGCTCGCCCTCTCGGGCTTGCTCGTCCATTTCGCGGCTTTCCGAGCCGCTCAATTCACCCATCTGCCGCCGTCCGAGACGAGAATCGGCAGTTCTTCCATCATGAACTGAGTTTTGCCGAGAGCGCCAATCATGCGCGTGCCGGTAGCAGCATACCACTTTTTTGACATCTCTTCGCCCGTGTGACAACCCCAGCTCTTGCAATAAGCATGCTTCGCGAATGCATGGCGATTGATTTTCGTCAGATCGCTGTCGTGAAGCCAGGATTTACAGGCGCTATCGATGTTGTTGCTGTAATCGAACATGAAACAAGCGCGGTTCGAGTGGCCGAAATACTCGAAATCGGCGATCTTCATCTGGTCTCGCGGCTGGCCATTATTAATGTAATTGATGACTTCCTGGCCCGGCCCAAACCAGATCAGATTGATATTAAATTTGTCGCGAACCGTGCCAATGAGACTGATCAGATCCTGGTGCTCTTGTTTTCCGCGGTCTTCATAGCCCTGCCGGTAAATCAGCCACGTGATCTTCGCGTCCGGGCCTAACTCGTTGCGCAACTGTTCCGTGCGAAGACGCGCAGCGCGCACAAAGTTTGCCCACCAATGATCGTGAGGGACGGCTTTATATTTTTCCCATTGATACATCGATGGTCCGCCCACCAGCATTATATATTCACCCTCGACCGGCGGCGCGGCCTGGAGACCGAGCGCGACTATCGACAACAAGCACACGAGTACGAGACGTTTCATCATTTCTGGCCAAAAGGAGTATTTATGCAGGGCGCGAAATAGCGCAACTGTAGCCGCTATCGGTGATCGCGGCGTGCCGGCATCACCGATGCCGGCTACAGCGGATCAATTTCCCCGCGCGCCAGATCTTCCCATGTTTGCCGCTTCCGAATCAGCGCAAATTTATCGCCGCGAACCAACACCTCTGCCGGTAAGGGGCGCGAATTGTAGTTCGATGCCATCACAAATCCGTACGCACCAACGCTCATGATCGCGAGTAAATCGCCTTCGTGCAGTTCGGACATTTCTCGGTCGAGAGCAAAAAAATCGCCCGACTCACAGACCGGCCCGACAATGTCGACTTTGTCGGGCTTACTCTTGTTCGGTTCAATGACCGGCGCAATCTCGTGGTAGCTCTGATAAAGCGCAGGCCGGATCAGATCGTTCATGCCGGCGTCGACAACGGCGAATTTTTTGCTGCCAGTTTGTTTGATGTAGCGAACGCGCGTCAGCAAAACGCCGGCGTTCCCGACAAGAAAGCGACCGGGTTCAAGCAAAACCTGAATACCCAAGTCACGTAACGGCGGCACAATCGCATCCGCGTAATCGGAGACGCTGAACGCGGAAGGTTCGCCGCCGTGGTCGTGCCACCATTTGCCTGATCCGCTCTCCAGCGCCCGCTGGTAAATAATACCCATGCCGCCGCCGATGCTGAAGAACTTGATACCGTATTTTGACTTCAGCTCACGCAGCAATGGCGCTACTTTTTCGATCGCGTTCGCGAACGGTTGGGCTTCAGTAATCTGGGATCCGATGTGCATCTGCACGCCGGCGACACGGATGTTGGCCATTCCAGCGGCGCGAGCGTAAACTGCTCCGATTTGATAGAGCGCGATGCCGAACTTGTTTTCGTGTGAACCGGTAGCGATGTATGCATGCGTGTGTGGATCGACATCGGGATTCACACGCAGCGCGATCGGCGCGCACAGGCTCTTTTCTGCAGCTATGCGATCGATCTGGTCCAGCTCCGCTTCGCTCTCGACATTCAGACTGAACACACCGTGTTCGAGCGCGTAGTCGATTTCTTCGCGCGATTTGCCTACGCCAGCGAATGTGCATTTGGCGGGGGCGCCGCCCGCGGCGAGCACACGAAACAACTCGCCGCCGGAAACAATGTCAAACCCGGCGCCCGCATTCGCCAATAATTTCAAAATCGCGCGATTCGAGTTCGCTTTGACCGCGTAACAGATCAGGTGATCGATCGGTGCGAGCGCCGCATCCAGCCGCGAGTAGTGATCAAGGATTGTTGTCGCGCTATAAACGTAAGTGGGCGTGCCTACCCTATCGGCCACCTGTTCAAGATCGACATCTTCGCAGTGAAGTTTGTGGTCGCGATATCGGAAAAAATGCACGGATGACTTTAATCTGGGGAGCACAGGCTGCCAGCCTGTAAGTCTCGGCAGCTTGCCGAGACGGGAGATCAAGCGGCTGTGCAATAGTGTCCAAAACATGTTGCCGGCAGGCTGCCGGCAACTACAGGCTGGCAGCCTGTGCTCCCCAGATTAAAATGGGTGCGCTAGCCGAGCACGCGCAGCGCAATATTCAGAACCGCAATCAAGACGACTCCCAGTAAAAAGCTCGTCAGCACAAGCTTTTTTCCGTGCTTCAACATCTCTCCAAGCACGGCGTGTATCGCCAGATAAATGAATCCACCGCCGACGTGCGCCATGATTAAGCCGAGCCAAAAAGTGGAGATGTTTGTCAGGAAAAAATAAGCGATCACCCCGCCGATCAGCGTAGTCGATTCAACCGCCGCCACCCATCCAAGCGCGGCGGTGCGGTGCAAGCCAGCACCGATTAACAGACTACCGAGCGCAAGGCCTTCGGGAACTTTGTGGATGCAGAGAGCAGAGAACAGCGACCACTTCGTCGCTTCCATCGTTGGAGCTTCCCGTTGAATTCCCAGCGCCACTCCATCCGTCGTACTGTGAATCGCCAACGCAATAATTAGCCCGGTAGCGATCTCGCTGAAATGTTGCGTGGCGTCGGCATCGAAATGACTTGCAGCACACGCAGGACAAACGTGATGGACGTGTTTGCTGATGAAGAAGAACAGCGCATATCCAGTCGCGACCGCGAGTAGCACGGCCCACCATGGAGCTGCGCCCAGACCTTCAGGCAAAATCGCGAAAAATGTCACGCCAAGGAGCGTCCCGGCCGCGAAACTGATGAGACCGCAAAGTTGCTTGTGCTCCAGTTGCAGCGAGGTGCTGATCCCTCCACCGATCAATGCAAAAGCGTAAGCGGCTACGACCTGCCAGAGTGTATCAACCATTTAGGAGCCTGTTGAAATACTCAGCCACGCCGCGCGAGAGCGGTTTGGGCTGGATGGCAAGACGCGAGCGATGAGCATGTCTGCAGCGACCTGTGAGCAGCGAGCAACGCAGCTAGACAGCCCAAAGCGGTCTTGCCCTCGGGTTGCGCCGCTTTTTCATCTCTCCGACGTTGCTCGTCGGTTAGAGACCGCTTCGGGTATGCTCTCTCCTCGCGCCTTGGAGAGACGAAAAATCGGCAGCAACGCAGCATGGGTGAGTATCTCAAAAGGCTCCTAGGGGCTTGGGATCGATGCGTGGTCTTCGCGGCAAAGGTGTGTCTCGATCGTGACGTGGACCAGCTCCTTGTGCCCGCGTAACAGCGCGCGATAGGAATCGCAGCTCTTTGGCTCGTGCGCGACGATCGAAACCATCGCCGCATATTTCCCGATGCCGACCTGCCAGACATGCAAATCGGTCACCAGCGAATCGTCGTCGCTCTCCACCGCGCGGCGAATTTCGTCAGGTAATTCTGATGATGCTGGTATGCGATCAAGCAGGATGCCGCTGGTAGCGCGCAACAACGTGTAAGCCCATGAAAAAACCACGCCGCTGCCAACGATTCCAACCACTGGGTCAAGCCACGCCCAGCCAAAAAATTTACCGCCCGTCAATGCCGTGATGGCCAGCACGGAAGTGAACGCATCCGCCAGCACGTGCAGATACGCGGCGCGCAAATTTAGATCGTGCTGATGCGCGCTGCCACCGTCGTGTTCGTGGTGACGATCGGCGAGCAAAAGTGCGCAGCCCAGATTCACCAGTAACCCGATGCAGGCAATGCCGATCGCTTCGTTGAAATGAATTTCCAGCGGGACAAAGAGCCTGCGCACCGATTCGCCTGCCATCAAAAAAGCCACAATCGCGAGCACGACTGCGCTGGTGAACCCACCAAGCACGCCGATTTTTCCGGTGCCGAAACTGAACCGCGCGTTGCCGGCCTGTGTTCTGGCGAAATAGTACGCCACAGCAGTTATCAGAAACGCGAGGACATGCGTGCTCATGTGCCAGCCATCGGCCAGCAAAGCCATTGAGTGCGACATCAACCCGGCGACGATCTCGACAATCATCATCGCCGCCGTAACGCCGATCACGATTCGCGTACGCCGTTCCGCATGGGAAAAATCCGGAACGAAATCGTGCCTCTTGCGAAATTTGGAATGATCGGTCCGATGCATCAGATTCAACATAGCGCGATTGCTAAAAAATCAGGGAAAATCCGAAAGCCATGCACACTGCTATTGTGAATCCTGGACCTCGACAGAATGGCCCCGACGATGCTTCCATAATGCCAAAAGTGAAATAAGGATTAGCAATGCGCCGAACGTGCACACGATCGCTGCACCGGACGGCAGGTCCCACCAGTAGGAAAGAAACAGGCCAGCGATTCCGCCGAGAAGCGCGATGAACCAGCCGATCAGCAAACGATTCGCAATTCGTTGCGCCACGTTGATTCCGCAAACCGCCGGAACAATCAGATAACTAAAAACAAGCAAAACGCCGGCGATGCGAACGAAACTGGTCACAACCAAGCCAAAGACGACATAGAAAAGAAAATCCCACCAGCGCACGCGCAAACCCTTTTGGTACGCCCCATCGCGATCAAACGAGACGAGCAGGAAATTTTTGCGCAGAACAAAATGTAAAACTCCGACGGCGGTAAAGAGGGTAAAACGCTCCCAAACTTCGCGCGGCGTCACGAGCAGAATATTTCCCACGAGCATGTTTTTGATTTCTTCGTCACCTTCCGCCGCACGGCTCAGCAGCAACACTGCCGCGGCTGCCGCTACCACATAGGAAATGCCGATGACGGCTTCCTGTGGAATTTGGCTTGCCCGTTTCCCCGTCACGGAAAAAATCGCCGCGCCGGCGAGCGTGAAGCCGAGCGCAATTGCGAAAGTTGTCCAGCCTTCGAGATTAAGATGTAGCAGCACAGCGAGACAAATTCCCAACGACGCCATTTGGGCCATGGCGATGTCGATGAAGATGATGCCACGCTGCACGACATGCAGGCCGAGATAAACGAGCAATCCGGGCAAGAGCACGCAAGCCACAATTGGCCAAAACATTACCTCCCACATAACTATTTCAGCGCCGCAGCCAGTCGCGAGACGAGTGTGTCGATCAGTTTCACGTAACTGTCTGTTCCCGGCAGGCCGCCTGGGAATTGCGAAAACTCCACGACTTTGGCGCCGGTCGAGCTCGCAACTTTCTCTGCGATTCTGCGGTCGTGAAAAGGCTCGACAATAATCGCTTTGATGTGTTGCGCCTTGATCTGCGCGATCACTTCGGCCAGATGCGACGGCGATGGCGGGATGCCCGGCTTTGGTTCGAGGAAGATATCGATGCTAATACCGAAGCGATGCGCGAAGTACGGCCACGAATCATGATAAGCCACAACATGCTGGCCTTTGAACGATAGCATCGCAGCGCCCCATTCCTGTAACTTCGCGTTGATCGTGGCCTCGAACTTCTTGTAGTTTCCCTGGTAAAATGCGGCGTTCGCAGGATCCAAAGCGGAAAACGATTGCGCGATGTGCTGTGCAATCGCCTTTGCAATAATTGGATCAACAGTGAAATGCGGATTACCGAGCGCGTGCACATCGCCGGCGGCTCGTGTGACGTTTGCGGGCACGTTTATAAGGCGAACGCCTTCTGACGCCTGGATTCTCCCAGGTTTGCCCACTTCGATCTTCGGGTTCCTCGCGTTTTGCAAAAGTGGCGGCAACCAGCCCACCTCGAGTTCCGCGCCGCCGTCAATTAAGACATCGGCATTGCGTAGGGAGACGACGAAGCTCGGTCGCGCATCGACGAAGTGCGGATCCTCGGTGGCTTTCGCCAAAACCGTTACGTTGACTTTATCGCCACCGATTTCGCGGGCGAGGGATCCGGAGTCCGGCAGCGTTGCGACGACATTGAGTTTTGCCTGCGCCGAACACGCGCAGGCGACAATTGCGGTAAAGATCAAAGAAGTCTTCTTCATGAGTTAAAACTTGTGAGCGCCATGTGAGCCGAGAATGAATTCCCACTGAAGAAAGACAGACTCGACTTCCCGTGGGGAGAGGAAAAAGTTTTCCTCGAGGAAATCCTGGTTGTACTGCAATCGGATTTTCGAAAACTCAGTTGGGTACCATGTGAGATCGGCGCTAAGCCGCCAGCGTGGTTGCCGGTCCAGGTCATCGGTAAACATGGAATCCTGCATGTGGACATAGTCCCCACGAATACCAGCGACCCATCCTTTTTTAAATCCCCACAGCACCTGAGAATAGAGTCCCCAATCGTGAAACGTTTCGGCGACAGGGAAAGAATCATCCGCCCCATGACCCGCCTCGTAACGGCGATACATGAATTCCGTCTGCCATTTTACAAAAGGGAAACCGCCTTCGGCATGGGAGCTTTTCCACTTGTAAAGAAGATCCGCGCCATAAATCTGGGTTCGGGAATTCGCACCAGTCTCGTTTGAACCAAAGGCGCCTGAAACGCCGGCCAGCACGGTCTGGGTATCGCTCAAGTTAAGCGAATTTTCGAAGCGGGGAATCCAGACGAAATCCTGCAAGCCGCGCGCTTCACGATCGGTCGTTATGCGGTCGAAGAACATTCCGTCGTCGCCAGGATTCCGAAACGAAAATCCCGTGCTGCCGCGCCCATTTTGCGACGCAAAGATTAATTGCGAATACCACGGTAGAGGCAGCGTCCAGGAAGTTTGCGCGCCCACGCCGCGCAACCCGTCGGGCCCAAGAAATAAGCCGTTCACGAGAGGCGTGTCCACAAAGTCCCAAGTGTGCGGGTGTGTCGGATTCAGCCGGCCAAAGGCGGCGAAGAATTGTCCGCCTTTCAATTGAAGATTGAACGGCAGGCTCGTCGTTTGCATGAATGCCTCTTCAACTTCGACTTCGGTTTCATTGTCGTTATCCAATTTGAAGACGATGTTGGCAAAACCTTCGAAGTAAGGATCGACCGCGCCATCAAATGCAAGCTCGGTGTTACGCGCGTTGAAGCCGCGCTGTTGCGGATCATGGTCGCCCACTTCGATGTTATGGAGATCGCGTGCACTGGAATAGGCCAGTGCAAACAATCCGTCTAACGAGATGTTCATATAATTTTTTCCGCCACCAATAGTGATTGGCTGCGTTAACGATGCGCCGGCGCCTGTGGTTGAGATCGTTTCCGGTGCCGACGTCATGACTGAGGTATCGGTTGTCGGAAAACCTCCCACCGCAGGGGTCCCGCTTACGGCAGGGGCAGTTGTCGATGAAACAACCGATGTGTCCTCAGTTGGAAACCGTGGCGGTGCGCTTCCGGTTGGCGTAGGCGAGTTTTCAGTGCCGGCAATGGGAGAAGGCTCGGGATTTTGCGGAAGTCCCGACTCACCGGTGAGGTTTGCCTTTTCCAAGGCAGCCTGTTGATCTTTCACTTGCTGTTGCAACGTTTTCACCGTCTCGGTGAGGGATTGCACTTGCTGCCGCAACGCCTCGACATCACTCGCGGTAGCGGGCGTTGAATTTGAGACTACTGGCGTTAGCGAGTTCGGACTCGGTTTCGTGTTCTGCGCGGAAGCAACGCCCGCCGGCAGAATCGCCAGCGTTACCAAAATAATTTTTTTCATTTAAAACTCCTGAGTTAAAACTTCGGGCCGTCACGCCCAAACAATTCAAACCGTGCTGCGTTCGGCGGGCGTTGATCCAGCGGCGTTATGAACGCACTAAGCGCCGCTATCCACCTCAGGCGGAAAGAATCAACGCTTTCAGGAGTGAGCAGGCGGCGCGTGCTCGAAAACGCGTGCGCCAAGGAATGGCGATTCGACCCAGACGGAATTAAGAACAAGAATCCTCGAGAATTGTAAGGCAATTGCCGGCGCAATCATCAGCGGCGCAGCGGCGCCATGATGACAACTGCCAGAAACGATCAGCGTAACCGCGCATTCATGAAGCGACGCGGCTGTGGGATGGAGTCGTTCGTGCAAATTCGGCGCGACCGAAAGGCCGAGCATTAGCACAATCGCTGTAGCGAGAACGAGAACAGTGGTGGCGCTAAACCAGCTTTGTCGAACCCGAAGCACCTGGCGCAGCATCGAGCGCGATCTTGCTTCGGGGCCGTTTGTTTCGCAAGGACTTTCTAGACGGCCGTGCGGCGGGTGCTGAACAGCATCAAAAATCGTAGGCAACGGTCCCGTAGAAGCCACGGCGCTGACCGAATTGAGGCGCCCCGACGCCGATGCCGCTTCCGTCGCGCAGTTCGTAGATCTTATCGAACAAGTTCACGACATCGAAACGGATTTTGACGGCTGTCTTTGCCGTGATCTGGATCCGGCGCGAGAGGTTCATGTTGAATGTCTCGTAGGGATGGCCCTTCTCAGTATTTGCGAAACCCCGGCGTAGCCCGTTGCCATAAAGTCCGTCGATTCCCGCTTGCCAGTCGTTCCACGTGTAGGAAATGCCGGCAGAACCGGTGAAGCGCTGATCATGATCGAGAAAGACCCAGTTCTTCTTGATGTAGGCGAACTCATCCGGATCGAAAAGAAATTGTGCGGAGCTGACGTTCGTGCCGCGAGCCCATTCATAGGCTGCATTCAGATACGCGGTGAATCCACCCTCGTTATAGTTTGCGGTGAATTCGCCTCCGTAAATCTCGCCGCGTTTGTAATTGAACGACGAAAGAATAAGCGCCTCGCCGAATTGCCCTTCGTCCAGTACCGAGTGTGAGCTTTTGTAGAAACCATCGATGCCTACATTGAAACGTTTGGAAATTTGCTGCGTCATGCCGGCATCGAAATAATGCGCACGCTCCGATTTCGTGACGGAATCCTTTTGAATGGCGGATTCGTTGGTTGTCCCGTCGAACTTTGAGATCGTGCCTTGTTCGACATTTTCCAGCGGCGGCGGTGTGAAATACCGCGCATAACCGGCATGCAACGCTGTGCCTTTCAACGGCTCCCAAACGATGTTGATACGAGGACTGAGCTGATTTTCGTGCGCGAATGCGTCCACGATGTCGAAGCGGCCGCCGAAATTGATCGTGAGTTGTTCGAACGGCTTGTATTCATCCTGCAAATAGAATCCGTAAAAGTAGCCGTACTTGCCGGAGTTATCGACAATGCGCAGGGGAATGTCGCTGGTTTGGTTGCCATTGGCGTCGACCGGGAAAACGAGTGTGGACGTTCCGACAGTGGCATGCTGCGCAGTTATGAGGAATCCGCCGCGGAGCGTATGTTGATCGGTGAGCTTGTAGCTCGCGTCTAACGTGATTCCATTGGAGAAAATGTCGCGATCAACGCGTGAGGCAACGCCATTGAAAATAAGATCGCCGGTATTATCGGGCCGAAAGAGCACCGAGCTATACAGGGTAAAAACCGACGCCTGCAGATTGAAATCGTCGATCTTCTTTTGATAGGCGAGAATGGCATACGCATCTTGCTCGACCTGGGTCTCGTCGAGCGCAGCGGAATTGAATTTCGACCTTCCCATATCGATGAACTCTGGCGTTTGGCTAGGATTGTTCGGAATCTCGAAATCACCGTGGTAGCCGCTGGTCAGCAATACGAACCGGCTGGTGTCGTCGATAATGTAAGACGAATACCCAAACATTCGATATTGATCGGTGTCGTCGTGCAGAGGGTTGGCGCTTCCCGTGGGATTCTCGATCCCGATGCCGTCGTGCAGGTAACTCCCGGTCCAATAATAATTCAGCTTCCCAGTTACACCGCCGTA
>Ga0209056_10005110_pt1 | contig 13704 bp, 12 predicted proteins | sample GraSoiAngelo_114_FD_185876 | JGI IMG/M metagenome (GOLD analysis project Ga0209056, IMG submission 185876) | Grasslands soil microbial communities from the Angelo Coastal Reserve, California, USA - 14_0903_13_40cm (SPAdes) (version 2) | ecosystem: Environmental > Terrestrial > Soil > Grasslands... | reverse complement strand
TTTTTGCCGATTGGATTAGGACCGACAATCGCTTCGAGCTGGCCGCGCCAGTCAGTATGGGCGTGGTTTGTTTTCGTTTCGTTGGACCTGTAACCGGCATCGCTGATGCCGGCCCGGGGTCATCGAACCCGGCTACAGCCGACAGGCTCGACAGATTGAACAGCGCGATTGTGGAGCGAATCAATGCTTCCGGACGCGCTTACCTTACGCAGACGAAATTGCGCGGCCGAACCGTGATGCGAATTGGCCTCGGTAACGTGCTTACGAAGGAAGAACATCTGCGCAAGGCGTGGCAGATAATTCAGGAAACGGCGAGCAAACTGTAGCTGCTTTGCTGCCTGCCGCGCCGTGGCGCTGCGTAGGCGGGTGCGAAGCGCGGCACTGAGAACGGATTCATCTCGCACAATGCGCTGACTACATGGCGGAGGTTACAGATTTGCGACTGCGGTTCGCCACCGCTACAATTTTCTTCACTTATGATGAAGTTACTGCGCAGGCACAAAGACTGGCTGATGATCGTGATCGCTATTCTGGCGATTCCATTCGTTTTCTACTTTGTGCAACGACCGGATTACGGCGCGATGCGCTCCGATCGATTTGCTCACATCTACGACCGGAATGTTTCGATGCTGGAAGCGCAGCAGATCGCGCGGCTGCTCAGTTTGGCACAGGCCATCGGTATGTCTGATTTTGTCCAAACTCTGACGGCAGGAGCCGGGCTAAACCAGAATCAGGTTGCGGTCCAATTCATCGTCAACTTGTTGGTTCTGCGACATGAGGCGGAGAGGCTCGGTCTGCGTCCCAGCGCTACTGAGATTGCCGATGTCGTGCGCAAGTTGCCAGCTTTCCAGAGTGAATCGGGCTTCGACATAAATAAGTTCAGCGATTTTGTGCGAAACGGTTTGGGGCCAATGGGGCTCGGCGAAGAGCATATCGAGCAACTGGTTCGCGATGAGCTTTGCCTGGACGAAATAAAGAGGCTTTTGGCGGCAGGCATTACAGTTTCGAAAGGCGAGCTCGACGAAAATTTTCAGCGGGGTTACGACAAATTCTACGTGAGCGTCATTCGATTTCGGTCGGCTGATCTTGATAAGGGCATCACTGTTAACGATGAGGATGTGCAGAAGTATTATGACGCGCATAAGGCGGAGCTTAAAACCGAGGAAAAACGCAAGGTGCAGTTTGTCCAGCTGGGCCTGACTGAGGAGCAAAAGAAGTTGACGGGCAAAGAACGGATCGAGCCTTTGCAAAAGCTCTCCGATCGCGCAACGGATTTTACGCAAGCGCTGTTAGAAGGCGCGGATTTCCAGCAGGTCGCTGGGAAATTTCAGTTGCCGGTGCGCGAGACCGGCGAATTTACGGCGGCGGCGCCCGATCCACAGTTGAAGGCCGATCCGCAGCTTGGTGCCGCAGCTTTTAAATTATCGGCGCAGGAGCCGAACAGCGATCCGATCCAGGTGGCGGATGGATTTTACATTTTGCATCTCACCGGAATTACCGAGGCGCGTCCTCTCACAGTCGAAGAGGTGAAACCAAAAATCGTGGAAGCGATGAAGAAGTCGCGAGCTCGTGAGGTAATGTCAACAAAAGGCGCCGAGGTCATGAATCAGCTCCGCGAGGCAACGAAACCTTCCGCAGGAGCGGGACTTGAAGCGGCTATTCAAAAGGCCGGCGTAAAGCTCGAGAAGATCCCGCCGTTTGCGCTGATCGAGGAGGAAAAAACAAAACTTGAAGGCAAGGAACCGAAGAACGAACCGACTGATCTTGCCGCGATTAAAGATGCCGTGGCATTCCTCAATCCCGGCGAAATCAGCGATTTTGTCCCCTCCGGTGAGAACGGATTTATTGCGGTTTTGGAAAAGCGAGAGCCATCCGCAGATGCGAATGCCGGCGAGAAGAAGGCAGCGTTTGAGAAAAGGCTTCTAGATAACAAGCAGCGCATCGTTTTTTTTGAGTGGTTGCGCGACCGGCAGCAAGCGGCTGGCCTTCAATTTAGCAAAGGCTAAGGGCTGTAGCGGCCGCCGTGTCGGCCGCGAGACCTGATGATGTCAATGGAGCAAACGCCCGACGAAATCTTTGACGATGCAAGTGGCGACCTCGCGGTCGGCGACTTGGAAAGCGCAGTCGCAAAGTACCGGCGCTGTGTTGAGATCGCGCCAGATTTTTTCGATGGCTGGCATGCGCTCGGCATGGCGCTGATGAAACTCGGCCGTTTTGCGGAAGCGATCGAGGCGGGTAAAAGAGCGGTCGAGCTCCGGCCCAATGATCAGATCGGCTGGACGAGTCTGTCGCTGTTTTACAATCGCGCCGGCAACATCAAGGAAGCAGAAGCAGCCGGCGCGAAGGCAAAGATACTTTCCTGGGGAGGAAAGATCGCAAAAGAATAATCGTCGATCTTGCGATTAAGGTTTGCGGGGCGCGGCTGGCGACTTCATCACCGCCACATCGAACAAAACGTCGAAGCGGTACTTCGGGTCATCTTTCTCGCTGTTCATCGCAACTTTTCCGTGGGCTTTGCCATCTTTGAAGTCGGCTTCGACTTTCGCTTCGTCCATGGTTCCGCCGGTGCTGATCGATTTGTTGTCGGCCCAGATGAAAACGGAAAGCAGTTTGCCTGATTGATCGAAGGTAAGTTTCACTTCCGGCTCGAAAAGGAAGAAGCCCGTGTCGCTGCCTTTCTGCAGCTCGGCTTTCAGCCTATCGATCGGAATTGGCTTTGCGCAGAGCAACACCGCATTGACGTTGTCATCGAAAAATTTCGTTTCGTAAGCGACGACGTGTTCCAGTTTGTAATCTTTTCCAGCGACGCGAAGCGTGCCTTGCGCATGTAAAAGCTGCCCGCTAGCGAGTAATGCGATGCTGGCTAGCAACACCGCGCGTTTCGAGAGGTTCACCCTCACACAGAGTCCAAAAAGGACGCGGCGCGGCAAGCTTTAACTTTTCTTCGTGACCGTTGTGCGACAACTGCCACTCCAGCTCGGAGCTACCAAATGTTCACGCGTTTATCCGCACGCCGAACCATCGGCGAGCCGTCGGGAATGTTGAACGCCTTCTGAAACTCTGGCGAATCGGACAACGGTCCATTCACCCGATATTGCGCCGGCGAATGCGGGTCCGTCTTAAGTCGCAGCTTTTGGTCTTCGTCGCGAATCTTCGACCGCCAAATCGCCGCAAACGACAGGAAAAATCTTTGTTCCGGTGTGAACCCGTCGATTTTTTTTCCTCGTTCTTCCGGATGTTTGTCGAGCGCCTTTTGCAAGGCGGCGTAGGCAAGTTTCACTCCGCCGATATCAGCGATGTTTTCGCCCTGCGTGAGTTCACCGTTGACGTGCATGCCCGGCAGCGGCTCGTATTCATTGTATTGCTGCACGATCGCACCCGAGCGCTTTTTGAATTCCTCCGCGGATTTTGGCGTCCACCAGTCGCGCAAGTTGCCTCTGGCATCGAACTGCCGTCCCTGATCATCAAAGCCGTGCGTCATTTCGTGGCCGATTACAGCGCCAATCGCGCCGTAGTTCACCGCGTCGTCGGCATCGGGATAGAAGAACGGCGGCTGCAAAATGCCCGCCGGAAATACAATCTCGTTCATGTTCGAGTTGTAGTAGGCGTTGACTGTCGGCGGTGTCATTCCCCAGTCGGTGCGATCGACCGGCTTGCCAATCTTGTTAACGTCGCGCTCGGCCTCGAATTTTTCGGCCCGCACCGTGTTCAACACAAATGGCCCGCGGTCGATCTGCAGCAATGAATAGTCTAGCCACTTGTCGGGATAACCGATCTTCACCGTGAACGCGGCGAGTTTTTTCAGTGCCTCCTGCTTTGTCGGCTCGTCCATCCACTCAAGCGTGTTGATTCGATCCGCGAGCGCCTCCTTCAAATTGTTAACAAGATCCAGCGCGCGCGCCTTCGCTTCAGGTGGGAAATAAAAACCAACGTACAATTTGCCAAGCGCTTCACCGATCTCGCCATCCTCGGACAGGATCACCCGTTTCCAACGAGGCTTGATCTGCTGTGTCCCGCGCAGCACACGCTCTTTGAAGTCGAAATCTTCGTCTACGAAATCCTTCGAAAGATCCGGCGCAGTCGCATTGATCAACTGCCAGCGCAGGTACGCCTTCCAATCGTCGAGCGATGCCGATCTAAACAAGTCGTTGGCGCTTTTGAAAAACTCAGGCTGGTGGACATTAATGTCGCCTGGCTCGACCAGATTGATCTTCTTGAAGTAATCACTCCAGTTCCAGTCTGGTGTCAGGTCCTGCAGCTGGCGGACGCCCATTTTGTTGTAGTTCTTGATCGGGTCGCGTAGTTGCACGCGGGTGCGCGACGCTTCGGCTAGTTTAGTTTCCAGCGCGAGGATCTTTTTCGCGTCGTCGGAAGCCTTGTCTGCCGGCTCGCCTAGCAAGGTCAGCATTTTCGCCACATGCGCGACGTACTTCTCCCGCTTCTCTTTCATGTCGGCATCCTGCTTCGTGTAGTAATCGCGATCGGGCATACCGAGACCGCCCTGCACTGCTTGTGCGATGTCGCGCGTACTGTCCTTTGCGTCCTGGCCGGCGCCAAAATCGAAAAACGCATTCACGCCGATCGTGTGCAGGTGCGCAATCTCCGCGAGCACATCTTGTCGATCTTTGATCATCTCGATTTTGTTGAACTCGTCTTGCAATGGCTTGGTGCGCATCGCTTCGATCGTCTTTTCGTCCATTCCGCTGGCGTAATAGTCTCCGACCTTCTGTGTTTCCGGTGCGAGCTTCGGATCGACCGGGGTTTTCGACGCCTTCTCGGCAATGGCGTGCAGCGCGTCGCTGTTGCGCTCGATCAGCTCATTGAAAGCGCCCCATCGGGAATATTCCGGCGGGATCTCGGTGCGTTTGATCCACGCGCCGTTGGCATAGCGGAAGAAATCGTCACCGGGCTTCACGGACGTATCCATGTTCTTCGGATCGAGCGGCGGCTGATTTTGTGCGATCTGCGGTTGCGGCCCAGCGAACAAGCCAAACGCACAGAAAAGCGAAATGATGGTGGCGAGGAATGACTTCATAGTTTTGGAAATAAAGTGAGTGGCTCCGGGTTATTTAATGCGAACTAGACCTTCTAAACGCAGTTCCGTTGAACCGCCGCCCGCAGCAAAGACGGAAAAATTTGGTAGCGCGCGCGTCTCGCGTGCTGGTTTCGGCGTCGCGCCGAAACGACCTTGCTTTTAACTTTTTCCGGGAGATGAAAGTGAAAATCCGAAGAAAGTTCGCGATCGCGAGACGCGCTCGCCCGCACGCGAGACGCGTGCGCTACTCAGGTGATGTTCGCGCTGCTAAAGCTGCTCGATTTGGTAGCCGCGTTTTTGCAGCAGCGCAATCACACTGCGCGGCCCGGAGAAATGAAGTGCGCCCGCGACAATCGCAGTTGCCTTGCCAGTTTTCAATTCGGCTTCGATCCGCGGAACCCATTTCACGTTGCGATCATCCACGAAACGAGCGGCAATCCTGGGTGCCTGGCTGCGCAGTCGCGCGTCACCTGCCCACAGCGCATCCGTGTCGCCGCGGCGCCACGCCTTGTACATCCTGCTGAATTCCTTCGCGCCATCGCCAGGCTGAGTGAGTGCGTCCCGCAGCATGAATTCACCGTCGCGATCTGACAATCCCCCAAGCACCGCCACATGTTCATCAACTGACTCAAGGCCTCCTATTTCTTTTCCTCCGATTTTCGCGTGGTCCACGAAATAATTGTCCAAGCCGTGTGAGGCGGAACTCTTGCTGTAGCTAGCTGGGGCGGCAAGGTGCTGTGCAATCCACCATGGCTTATAGCGGAGCTGGCTGTCGAACCCTGCAACCCGGGGCCGCTTTCCACGGCGAGAGTCGGGTTGAAGGGTCAAAATATTTTGGCGCAGCCAAGCCAGTAGCGCTGGGTCGATTTTCGAGCGGATATCCTGTCCGGGCGGATATTTGGCGGCTGCTTCAAATTTCCTTTCGAATTCGGCCGCCCGGGTTGGATCGAATTCGAAAACGAAGCGCGTGCTGTTCTTTAATGCGACGTCGTACGGCGAGGGGAGTGGATAATCCTTTTTGCTGAGTGCATGAATTGAGCCCACCAGGTAAAATGGCGCTTCTGCATTGGTAACGCGCCAGACGCAACATTTTGGAAATTTTTGGGCAGGGGAAACTGCGATTGCGGATAATGGCGTCAAACCCAGTAGGACTAATGCAATCCGGACGCCGCGAACCCATCGAGAAGGCAAAAACATTTCCGGTCTCTAGCAAAAAAACGTGCCGAGTCAAACTATCTCTGAATACGCTCCTGAATTCGTTGCGCTTGCCGTCGACACACACGCGCGATTTGAGATTGAAGCAATTTTTTGATACCATAGCCCAGATGACCGGAACGGTGAGACGTTGTTACAATGTGGCATTACTCACCGCTGGCATCGCTTTCGCGCCAGCGCCCGGATTCGCTGCCGGCGATTGGGAGATCATCAAAGTAAGCGGTCACGATTACTTGAGCGTCGATAATGTTTCTCGGTTTTACGGATTGCCCGCAGGCATCGCCGCGTCGGGTGAAAAAATCCGGTTCGAGACGGTCAAGAATCCACTCGAATTTGTCAGCGGCAGCCGCGAGGCAATGATTAATGGCGCGCGAAGTTGGTTGTGCTTCCCCTTACTTGAGCAGGACGGAAAATTTCTGGTGTCGCGCACTGATGTGGCCAAAACCATTGAGCCGCTGGTGCGCCCGCACCGCGTTCCAAACGTTGGCAAGGTCCAGACTGTCGTTCTGGATCCCGGACATGGCGGCTACGACAAAGGGCAGGTAAGTCGTTACGGATGTGAAAAAGATTTTGCGCTGGATGTCGCGCGAAAGCTCCGCCCGCTTTTGCAGGCGAAAGGAGTGCGCGTGATCATGACCCGTGAAGGCGATTATTTTGTGCCGTTGGAAGTGCGGGCACACATCGCCAACGCCGCGCGCAATTCGATTTTCATCAGCATTCATTTCAATGCGACCAATGACGATCCCAACGCCACGGGTTTCGAAATTTTTTCGTTTACGCCGCGCGGAGCGCCATCCACGTCTGACAGCGCAATCGCGTCGAGTTCATTTAGCATGCAACCCGGCAGCGAGGTGGATGCGCAAAGCATGGCATTGTCGGCTTGCATTTATCATTCGCTCCTTGGCCATATCCCGGAGTACGACCGAGGCATCAAACGCGCCCGATTCGCTGTCCTGCGTCTGACCAAAGTGCCGGCTGTGCTGATTGAAGGAGGATTCCTGACGGAGCGTGGCGAATGCAGATTGATTGCGAACAAAGATTGGCGCGCCAAACTAGCCGCGGCGATCGGCGTGGGGATCGAGAACTATCGCACTTTGGGAGTCAGGAAGCAGCCGCCAATGCTCGTTGCGGATTATCGCCGCGAAACCAAGTCAGCGTCGATTGAACCCGTTATTCAGGAAGGGCAGGTGAAGGAAGCAGATTCGAGTCTAATCAACCTGGTTGGCAAATCCGCGTTTCTTTCGCCGCAGCAGACATCAACTCCTTCACAAAGAATATTTCTCGAATCCGACGTCATTGTGCCGTGAGATTTCTGTGGCGGCAGACGTGCTTGCCACGCCGAAGCTCTAGCGAAGGCGGGTCGCCTGCAATTTTTGCATTCCGCAGGCCCGAATGCTTTCGGGGCTACCACTACAGTTAATTGACTTCGTTCGCGCGCGGTTGCTGGTTAACGACACCGACCTTTTTGATTGACCTTGACCGCCTGATCCAACGCAGCAGAGTGATTTCAGTACTCAACCTCAACTAAAGGACATAATGAAAAAATATATCACTCACACAATGATCGCGTTGCTTGCGACAATTGCCATTTCCACGGCCGCGCCCACTGAGGATGCCTTGATGGAAAAAGAGAAAGCGGCATGGCAGGCGTTTAAGGACAAAAAGCCGGACGACTTCAAGAAGCTCGTCTCTGCAAACTTGGTGGCTGTTTACGCCGAAGGCATGTCTGACATGCAAAAGGAATTGGCGGACATGCAAAAGTGGGACATGAAATCGTTCGCGATTAGCGATTACAAAGTCACTTCCGACGCGCCGGGCACAGTTGTCACGACCTACAAGGTGGCCATCGAAGGCACATACGACGGGAAAGACCAGTCGGGTACCTACAACGCCGCCTCCGTGTGGAAGAAACAGAAGGGAGAATGGCAGGCGATCTTTCACACGAACGTGAAGGAAGAAACGGCCGCGAAGCCCTCGGGATAGATTCTCGTCAGCAGTTTAGCTACATCGCAGCGCGACGTCCCTACCATTGACTTAGTAAATACGAGTCTTATTCTGACCGACAAAGAAAGTGCGGGGGAGCCGCTCGGCTGAGACGTCGTTGAGACGAACCCCTTGAACCTGATGCGGGTAATGCCGCCGAAGGGAGCGAGGCTTGGCCATGCGATTTTCGCGCATGGCTTTTTGATTTCAGACAGAATTAACAGAATGGACAAAATGAATGGAGCGAGCGGCGCGAGCGACATAGAAGGTAAAACCGCGACGAGTAGCGGCGAGCGAGGCGGGAGTCGAGCGAGTTTCAATTCAGAAAATTCTAACGGCGCAGATTCTGTGGATTCTGTTCATTCTGTCGAGAAGCCTCTGCCGAATAGCCGCAAGGTTTACGTTTCGGGTAAACTGCATCACGACATCCGCGTTCCTTTTCGGGAGATCTCGCTCGCGCCGACTAAGTCGATGAATGGCGAGATTGAACTGAACGAACCAGTGCGCGTTTATGATACCAGCGGTCCCTGGGGCGATCCAGATTTTCACGGCGATGTCACGCAAGGTCTGCCGCCGCTACGCGCGAAATGGATCCGCAACCGCGGCGATGTGGAAGAATACGAAGAACGAGTTGTTAGGCCGATTGATGACGGCTGGCTTTCAGAAAAACACGCGGCCGAGGTAGAAAGAAAACGCCGAACGCCCAACGCCGAACGACCAACGTCCAATGGCAGCGATGAGAATTCGACATTCGACATTCGGCATTCGTCATTCGCCGGGCGTAAGCCGTTGCGTGCGCGCTCTGGTTGCGCCGTGACGCAACTCGCTTACGCGCGTCGCGGCATCATTACCCCGGAAATGGAATTCATCGCAATCCGTGAAAACGGTCGCACTGTAGCCGGGAACAGTGATCCCGGCGCCGCGATCAACGATTGCGGCTACAGCAGAAACGATCTTCGCCAGCAACATGCTGGCGAATCATCTGGCGCCAACATCCCTGATGAGGTAACACCGGAGTTTGTGCGCGCAGAGGTCGCGCGCGGTCGCGCCATCATCCCTGCGAACATCAATCATCCGGAAAGCGAGCCGATGATCATCGGCCGCAATTTCCTGGTAAAAATTAACGCCAATATCGGCAACAGCGCTGTCGCGTCGTCGATCGAAGAAGAAGTCGAGAAAATGCGTTGGGCGACGAAATGGGGCGCCGACACGGTGATGGATCTCAGCACGGGCAAAAATATTCACGCCACGCGCGAATGGATAATTCGCAACTCGCCCGTGCCCATCGGTACGGTGCCGATTTATCAGGCGGTAGAGAAAGTCGGCGGCCGCGCGGAGGAACTAACGTGGGAAATTTACCGTGACACGTTAATTGAACAGGCTGAACAAGGTGTGGACTATTTTACTGTCCATGCGGGAGTGCTCCTGCGCTACATTCCATTAACCGCTAACCGGGCAACCGGCATTGTCTCGCGCGGCGGCTCGATCATGGCCAAGTGGTGTCTGGCGCATCATCAGGAAAGTTTTCTCTATACCCATTGGGACAAAATCTGCGAGATCATGGCCGTGTATGACGTCAGCTTTTCCATCGGCGACGGTCTGCGGCCGGGCTCAATTGCCGACGCGAACGACGAAGCGCAGTTCGCCGAACTTTACACGCAAGGCGAGCTGACCCAGCGCGCCTGGAAACATCACGTGCAAGTGATGAACGAAGGCCCAGGCCACATTCCCATGCACATGATCAAAGAGAACATGGAGAAACAGCTCGAGTGGTGCGACGAAGCGCCGTTCTATACGCTCGGGCCGCTTACCACTGACATCGCGCCCGGCTACGATCACATCACCAGCGCCATCGGCGCGGCCATGATCGGCTGGTACGGCACGGCGATGCTTTGCTACGTCACGCCGAAAGAACATCTCGGTTTGCCTAACAAAAAAGACGTGAAGGACGGCGTCATCGCCTACAAGATCGCCGCACACGCCGCCGATCTAGCCAAAGGCCATCCTGGCGCGCAACATCGCGACAACGCCATCAGTAAAGCGCGGTTCGAATTTCGCTGGGAAGACCAATTCAATCTGTCGCTCGATCCTGAGACCGCGCGCGAGTTCCACGACGAAACCCTTCCCGCCGAAGGCGCCAAGACCGCACACTTTTGCTCCATGTGTGGTCCTCACTTCTGTTCCATGCGAATCACCGAAGATGTTCGCAGGTACGCGGCAGAGCAGGGGATCAGCGAAAACGAAGCGCTCGAAAAGGGACTGAAGGAAAAGTCAGCAGAGTTTGTCGAAAAAGGCGCGGAGCTCTACGCGAAAACCTAGTGCTGTAGCCGTCGACGAAAGGCGTTGTCGATAGGTATTGGAGGCGTAGGATGTAGCATTACACTCTACAGCTCACCAATGAATCCTTCGAACATCAAAACATCTATCAATACCCATGTTCGCGTCTCTAAAATTCCAAAGGCAGTCTTTGCAGGCGCCCTTGCAGTAACGCTCAGTTGCAGCCTCGGCACGACACTCGCGGATGAGACCTGTTCTTCACCGTACCTGGCCCGCATCGAGGGACAGGAAGAGTTTGTCTATGTCTGGACGCTCGGCGTTGAAGGCCTGGGCGATGGCTCCGATAAACTCGTCACAGTCGATGTAAAGCCCGACTCACCCACCTACGGCAAAGTCATCAACAGCGTTTCCGTTGAAGGGCGCAACGAGGCGCACCACGGCGGCTTCACAGATGACCGACGTCAGCTGTGGCTCGCCGGTCTCGATACCAGCCGCGTGTTCATCTTCGACGTCTACACTGATCCTTCGAAGCCGCGATACGTAAAGACCATCGACAACTTCGAGAAAACTACAGGCGGCGCCATCGGACCGCATGGCGCATATGCATTGCCCGGGCGCATGCTCATTCCATGTCTTTCCAATGCGAAAGACAAAGGCGGACGCACGGCGTTGGTCGAATTCAGTAACGACGGCAATTACATCGCCACCCATTGGCTGCCGACAAAGGAGGACGCGCACGGCGCGGCTGACGCGAAGATCGCCGATGGCTACGGTTATGACGCGCGTGTGTTGCCGCGGAAGAACGCGCTGCTTACTTCATCATTCACCGGATGGAACAATTACATGACGGAGTTCAGTAAGGTGACGGCCGATCCCGAGGCGATGAAACATTTCGGTCAAACGATGGTGATGTGGGATTTCCACGCGCGTCAGCCGAAAAAGGTTTTGCAAGTCCCGGGTGCGCCGCTCGAAATCCGCTGGGCTTGGGGCGCCAGTCATAACTACGCGTTCACCGCCACCGCGCTAACGTCGAAGCTCTGGCTCGTTTATATGGACGACAAGGGTGAATGGCAGGCTAAAGACGTTGCGCCGATCAGCAACGTAAAAGGCGGAGTTCTCCCGGTCGATATCAGCCTTAGCGCCGATGACAAAACATTGTTTGTCTGTTCTTTCATGGACGGCAAGTGCCGCGTGTTCGATGTCTCCGATCCACACAGACCGAAACAGATTTACGAGAAACAGATCGGGCGGCAGGTCAACATGGTGTCGGAGAGCTGGGATGGGAAGCGGGTCTATTTTACCAGTTCGCTTCTGGCGCGTTGGGACAAGCAAGGGGCCGATAACGAGCAATTCCTCCGCGGTTACGCTTGGAACGGCAAAGAACTGACGCCGCGCTTTGATCTTGATTTCACCGCGCTGAAGCTGGGTCGACCGCACCACATGCTCTTTGGCGCAAAAAACATGGGAAGCGGCCCGAGGCTGACTGCACTCAATAATCCGCCGCAATGAGCCGCACTCGCGGTCGACTCTTTACGATCGCTCTCGTCCTTGGCGCGTGCCGCACGATCGTAACCGCCGCGTCTGAAGATCTTCTTCCGCGCAACAGCGATTACGATTACGAGCCGCCTGCGCCGGGCAGTTATACATTGCCGGCGATCAAAACTGCAGCGGACGGCGCGTTGCTCGATTCTAGTGGGAAAGCAATAAACCTTCGGGACCTGACTCACGGACGCATCACGGTGTTGGGTTTTATTTATACTCGCTGTGCGGCGCCTAAAGGCTGTCCTTATGCAACCAATGTATTTGACCAGCTTCATTCGCTGAGCGCAAAGGACAAAGCGCTGACCCTAAACATGCGGCTTGTGAGCGTGAGCTTTGATCCAGACCACGACACACCGCAACATCTCGCCGAGTACTCGGAATGGGTGCGCGAAACAAAATCGGGGTGCGACTGGCGCTTCGTGACGGCAAAGTCGCGTACGGAGCTGGATTCTATCCTGAGCGGCTACGGCCAGGCAGTGGATAAGCGTTCGAACCCCAGCGACGCGCAAGGCCCCCTTTACCACATCTTGCGAGTCTTTCTCATCGATCGCGACGGTCGTATACGGAACATCTACAGTTCAGCGACGCTTGATCCCCGCCTCGTCCTGGCCGATGTAAAAACTCTGTTGCTGGAAGAAACGAAACTTTCGAAACAGTAACCCTGCTGTAGCCGCGGCGCTAACCGCGGAGACTTATTTGAAGATCTGAAGCGTTTGTTGCGACGACAAAAGGGCCGGAGCCCTTTCGGACTCCGGCTTTTGGTTAATTCGCGAACGCGATCAGGCTGCTTTGGCTTTCGTCTGCTGCAAGCGATGCACATTGCCGGCAGTGACGATCTGGCCGCCGACGCTCCAGTTGCCGTCTTTCACTTCGTCGATTTTCACCAGCGTGTAAGGACGGAGCGCTTCGCCTTCGATCGAGATCATCGCTTCGCTGACTTTCTCGATCATCTCTTTCTTTTGCTCAGCGGTGAACACGTTTTCGATCACTTCAATGTTTACGAGTGGCATTTTGTTTCCTTCTAATTGTTAAGGTTTAATTTTCAGTGGGAGTTTTTCTCCCGTTCAATGCCAGCACGATAACGATGCCCTGCGACTAGTGCCCACAACATAGAATGTAGTAAGCAACTACTTTGTGTGTAGTGTCTGTGCACCCTGATGAGCATCCGCTACGGTCAAATCTGCCCGGTATCGAAAGCTGCGGAACTGCTGGGCGAATGCTGGACCCTTCTCATTATTCGCGAGCTCGTGCTCGGCACCGCGCGCTTCAACGACTTCCAGCGCGCGCCATCGCAAATCTCTCCAACTTTGCTAACCAAACGTCTGAACCAGCTTCAAGAAGCCGGCCTCGTCATGCGGAAAACGATGCCCGATCAACAGCGAATCGAATATCATCCCACTGCTGCCAGCAAAGAACTTAAGCCAATCATCCTGGTCTGGGAGAGGGGGGGATGCGATGGGCGCGCGGTCAAATGAACGACGACGAGCTCGATGTCGAAATGCTCATGTACGATTTGCAGCGGCGGATCGACGCGACCCAGCTGCCCGGCGGACACACGGTAATTAAATTTTTGCTCCGGGCACTGCCGAAGTTCGGGCATTGGTGGATCGTGATCGAACCAGATGGGACGCGCGTACTGTGCGTGCATAATC
>Ga0209056_10005109_pt1 | contig 13706 bp, 12 predicted proteins | sample GraSoiAngelo_114_FD_185876 | JGI IMG/M metagenome (GOLD analysis project Ga0209056, IMG submission 185876) | Grasslands soil microbial communities from the Angelo Coastal Reserve, California, USA - 14_0903_13_40cm (SPAdes) (version 2) | ecosystem: Environmental > Terrestrial > Soil > Grasslands... | reverse complement strand
TGCGGAGCTCTCCGCATCGATGCCGGGCGGCAGGTCATCGGCGCGGAGCACGACGCCGGGCGCGAGCCCGGCGAGCAGGTCGACCGGCTCGAGGGCGATCGGCGCCGGCCGCGGCGCGCGGCGGCGGCGAGGGCGTGGCTTGCGTCGTCCTTCCCCCATCTCGACCTCCGGCGCGCCCGCTATCACGCGCCGCGCGCGCGGTCCAGCGCTCGCGGGGTCTCAGAGCGCAAGCCGCCGGAGCCGGAGCGCGTTGCCGATCACCGACACCGAGCTGAGGCTCATGGCGGCGCTCGCGATCATCGGGGAGAGGAGGAGCTCGCAGGCCGGGTAGAGGACGCCCGCCGCGACCGGCACGCCGAGCGCGTTGTAGACGAAGGCGAAGAAGAGGTTCTCGCGGATGTTGCGCATCGTGGCCCGGCTGAGTCGCCGTGCGCGCACGATCGCCTGCAGGTCGCCGCGCACGAGGGTCACGCCCGCCGCCTCGAGCGCCACGTCGGCGCCCGTGCCCATCGCGATCCCGACGTGCGCCGCGGCGAGCGCGGGGGCGTCGTTCACGCCGTCGCCCGCCATCGCGACCACGCGCCCGGCGGCCGCGAGGCGCCGCACCACCTCGCCCTTCTCCTCGGGCAGCACCTCGGCGTGCACCTCGTCGATGCCGAGCCGGCGCGCGACGGCGGCGGCGGTGGTGCGGCTGTCTCCGGTCAGCATGACGACGCGGACGCCGTCGTCGCGGAGCGCCCGGAGGGCGCCCGGGGTGGACGGCTTCACCGGATCCGCCACGCCGACGAGACCCGCCGCTCGCCCGTCGACGGCGAGCAGCATCACCGTCTCCCCGTCGGCGCCGAGCACCTCGGCGCGCGCGCCGAGCGCGCCCGCGTCGATCCCGAGCTCGGCCAGCAGCGCCCGGTTGCCGAGTGCGACCGCGCGCCCGCCGACGGTGCCCGTCACCCCCTTCCCGGGCCGGGCGCGGAACTCCGTGGCGCCCGCCGGCGCGATGCCGCGCGCCCGCGCGCCCTCGACGATCGCCGCGGCGAGCGGATGCTCGCTCGCCTGCTCGAGGCCGGCGGCGAGGGCGAGCACCTGGTGCTCGTCGAGCCCCGCGACCACCTCCAGCGACACCAGCCGCGGCTTGCCCTCGGTGAGCGTGCCCGTCTTGTCGACCACCAGCGTGTCGACCCGCTCGAGCACCTCGAGCGCCTCGGCCTGCTTCACCAGCACGCCCGCGCTCGCGCCTCGCCCCACGCCCACCATGATCGACATCGGGGTCGCGAGCCCGAGCGCGCACGGGCAGGCGACCATGAGCACGGCGACCGCGTTGGCCACCGCGTAGGCTACGCGCGGCGCGGGACCGAGCGCGAGCCACGCGACGAAGGTGACGGCCGCCACCACGAGCACGGCGGGAACGAAGTACGCGGAGACGACGTCGGCGAGGCGCTGGATGGGCGCGCGGCTCCGCTGCGCCTCGCCCACCATGCGGACGATCTGCGCGAGCAGGGTCTCCCTCCCCACCCGCTCCGCCCGCATGACGAAGCTGCCGGTCGTGTTGAGTGTGCCGCCCGTCACCCGCGCCCCCGCCGTCTTCTCGGCCGGGATGGGCTCGCCGGTCAGCATCGACTCGTCGACGGCGCTCCGGCCCTCGACGACGACGCCGTCGACCGGCACCTTCTCGCCCGGCCGCACGCGCAGGCGGTCGCCCACGTGCACGTGCGCGAGCGGCACGTCCTCCTCGCGCCCGTCGGGCCCGATGCGGCGTGCGGTTTTCGGCGCGAGCCCGAGGAGGGCGCGGATCGCATCGCCCGTCCGGTGGCGGGCGCGAAGCTCGAGCACCTGTCCCAGGAGGACCAGCGTCGTGATGACCGCCGCCGCCTCGAAGTAGAGCGCCACCTCGCCGCTGTGGCCGCGGAAGGAGGGCGGGAAGATCGCCGGGGCCAACGCGGCCACCACGCTGTAGGCATAGGCGGTGCCGATCCCCATCGCGATCAGCGTGAACATGTTGGGACGCGCCGCCACGATCGAGGCCGCGCCGCGCTGGAGGAGCGGCCATCCACCCCAGGCGACGACGGGCGTCGCGAGCGCGAGCTCCACCCAGGCGAGCGCGCGGCCCGCGAGCGCCTGCCGCAGCGGCTCGCCGGGCAGCATCTCCGCCATGGCGGCCAGGAAGAGCGGCAGGGTGAGGACGAGGCTCAGCCAGAAGCGCCGGCTCATGTCGACGAGCTCGGGGCTCGCCTCCTCCGCGGCGGTTGGGGCGCGCGGCTCGAGCGCCATGCCGCAGAGGGGGCAGGCACCCGGCTCGGAGCGGACGACCTCCGGGTGCATCGGACAGGTGTACTCGGTCCCGGGCGGCGCCGACGGCTCGGCGCGCGGTCCCGCGCAGCGTGCGGGCTCGGCACGAAACCGCTCCCGCCGGGCACTGCCGCCCGCTAGGAGTCTGTCCGAGTAGTCATGGTGAGCGAGGCGAACGAGCCGGAGAGCGAGAGCGGCTAGCGCAGCAACGACCGACGAGGCGTGCCTGAAGGCACGCCGCAGGAGGGAGGAGCGAGCACGCCGCTCGCAGCCCCCGGATCGTTCGCCGCAGCCGCCATGACTACTCGGACAGCCTCCCAGGCGCTCACCGGTCACGATACGTGCCCGACGCTACACCGCGCCGGATGCTGCGTCACGCGCCGCGCGGAGACGGCCGCTGTAGACCCAGGCGAGGAACCGTTCCACGCCCTGGATCACCAGTGTGCTACGCACCGAGGGGAAGATCTCGAAGGCGTGCTGCGCGCCCGGGAGCTCCGCGTAGACGAGCGGCGCGCGCGCCACGCTGCGGAAGGCGGCCGCGAAGCGGCGCGCGCTCTCGACCGGCACGAGCGTGTCGTGAGTCCCGTGCAGGACGAGGAAGGGCGGCGCGTCGGGCCGGAGGCGGGAGAGCGGTGACGCCTTCTCGTACGCCTCGGGCGCGCGCGCGAAGGGCACCTTCAGTACCCGGCGCTCGAGGAGCCGGCGCAGCCCGTCGTCGGGCCAGAGGCCGTGGCGGTCGGTGAAGTCGTAGACGCCGTAGAACGCCACGCAGCCGTCGACCGCCGTGTCGACGCCTTCGAAGCCGGGCTGGTACTCGGGGGCGTTCGGCGTGAGGGCGACGAGCGCGGCCAGGTGCCCGCCCGCCGAGCCGCCGGTGACGACCAGGAAGTCGGGGGCGGCGCCGTAGAGCGTGCCGTGCGCGCGGATCCAGGCGAGGGCACGCTTCAGATCGATCAGGTGATCCGGGAACGTGGCGCGCGGACTCAGCCGGTAGTCGGCGGCTACGCACACCCAGCCGCGTGCGGCGAGATGGTACATGAGCGGGAGGCCCTGCTCGTTCTTGCTGCCGAGGACCCACGCGCCGCCGTGGATCTGGAGCAGCGTCGGGCAGCCGGTCGGATGGTCGCGGTGGCGGTAGACGTCGAGCCTGAGCACCCGCCCGGCCACCCGTGCGTAGACGATGTCGCGCACGCGCTCGACCTCGGGATGCCGGATGGGGAAGGGCACCAGGACGCGGCGCCAGTCGATCGCGGGGGCGAGCGGTCCGCGGGGCTCGGTTCGGATCTCCTCCGCGTAGCGCGGGCCGAGCCCTGCGACCAGCGCCTGCTCGACGACCGCCTCGGCACGCCCTGCCACGACGAGGCAGCGCACGAGGCCCGACCAGGAGAGGAGCGTGACCGCCAACCCCATCCACCCGGGCCAGGCGCGGAGCGCGCCTGCCCAGGCGAACACGACCGTCATGACGAGCTGCCAGGCGAGGTGATGGAGCGCGAGCTCGCCCGTGAGCCATCCCGCGAAGAAGCTCACCACCCCGCGTCGCGACGCGGCAGCCATCGGTCGGAGCGCGTTCCAGGTGAACCACGCACCCCACAGGCTCGCGCCGAGGAAGAGCCACGCAAGCGCGCGCTCGCTCACGCCTTTCCTCTCACGAGGGTGCACTGTACGATCGGCGCGGTGCGCTGTCCATGGTTCACCCGCTGCCGCGTGCCGCGCTCGCTCGAGGAGGTGACCGCGGTCGGCGCGGAGGTGGCGCCCCGCGAGCTCGACGTGGCCCCGGAAGCCGTGGCGCGGACCTGGGACGCCGCCCGGCGCCTCTACGCAAGCGGCCTCCACCCTGCGATCCAGCTCTGCGTCCGACGGCACGGGCAGGTCCTGATCGACCGTGCCATCGGCCACGCGCGCGGCAACGGTCCCGACGATCCGCCCGACGCCCCGAAGGTGCGCGCCACGCCCGCCACGCCATTCAACATCTTCTCCGCCGCCAAGGCGGTGACCGCGATGGTGATCCACCTCCTCGACCAGGGCGACGTGATCCGCCTCGACGACCCGGTGTGCGAGTACATCCCCGAGTTCGCGGTGCGTCCCAAGCAGTGGATCACCATCCGGCACGTGCTGATCCACCGCGCCGGCCTCCCCAACCCGCCGCCCGAGGCGATGGACCTGGCCCGCCTCGACGACCCCGAGGGCATCGTCCGCATCCTGAGCGAGATGAAGCTCACCGGGCGGCCCGGGCGGCAGCTCGCCTACCACGCGGTGACCGGCGGCTTCATCCTGGGTGAGGTCGTGCGCCGGGTGACCGGCAAGACGATCCGGACCGTCCTCGACGAGGAGATCCGCCGCCCGCTCGGCTTCCGCTGGCTCTCCTACGGCGTCCCGCCCGCCGACGTCGGCCAGGTGGCCGTCAACTACTTCACCGGGCCCCCGCCCCTGCCGCCGCTCTCCACGGTCTTCGGCCGCGCCCTCGGCGTCGAGTTCCGCCGGGCGATCGCGATGTCGAACGAGCCCCGCTTCCTCGCGGCCATCGTGCCCTCGGCCAACCTGGTGGCGACGGCGAACGAGATGAGCCGCTTCTACCAGCTCCTCCTCCAGGGCGGCGAGCTCGACGGCGTGCGTGTCTTCGACCCGCGCACGATCCGGCGCGCCACCTCGGAGCAGTCGTACCTCGAGTTCGACTTCACGCTCCTCCTCCCCTTCCGCTACGGGATGGGCTTCATGCTGGGCGGGGAGCGGTTCAGCCCCTATGGGCCCGACACGCAGTACGCGTTCGGCCACATCGGCTTCACGAACGTCCTCACCTGGGCCGACCCCGAGCGGCAGGTGACGGCGGCGCTCCTCACCAGCGGGAAGCCGCTCGTCTATCCGGGACATGGCGCGGCAGATCGGCCTCGCCTGCCCGAAGGCCGGGGCGCGGCCGCGCCCGGCTGCGGCCGCGCTGGCGGCGCAGCGCTCGGTGTCCTAGCGGCGCCCCTGTCCTAGCGGCGCCCCTGTCGGAGCGGCGCCCCTGGCTCCCTGGCTCCCGTCGTGCTAGACGCGCACGTCCGGGTCCGTCGGGGAGGGGGGAGGATGATGCGGCGAGGAGGGAGACGGCGGGGACCGCGCACGCTGGGGCTCGTGCTCTCGGGCGGGGGCGCGCGCGGCGCGTTCCAGGTCGGCGCCTACGAGCGCCTGCTCGAGGACCCGCGCTTCGCAACCGGGCCCGCGGTCCTGTCCGGCACCTCGGCCGGCGGCATCAACGCCGCCCTCATAGCCGCCGGCAAGTCGCCGCGCGAGATGCTCCAGTTCTGGAAGAGCATCGCCGACGATCCGCCCGTCACCACCAGCGCCGCCTTCTGCTCGGGCGCGTTACGCACGCTCGCGCGGCTCTCGCTCGAGGAGGCCGTGCGCTGGATCGGCACGACGCAGCCGCTGCGCGGCTTCCTCCACCGCCTGCAGAACCACCGTTCGCTCCGTCCGGGGAGCGTGCTCGCGCTGTGGGTCGAGTTCCTGCTGACCGCGCGCTTCGAGCTGGTGAGCCGCTTTCTCGAGGGCATCCGCGAGCCGTTCGTGGTCGACACGGCGCCGCTGCGCGCGCGCCTGATCGACACCTTCGGAGGCGAGCGGGTGCCGAACCGCGGCGTCCGCCTCGCGCTCAACACGGTCGATGCCCACTCCGGGCGCGTGGTGCGCTTCGTGACCGCGCCCGCGCCGGTCACGCGCTCGGGCGACTACGTGGTGGTGGACGCCATCACCGTCGACATGGTGCTCGCGAGCGCGAGCATCCCGCTCCTCTTCCCGCCCGTGCGCATCGGGCACCACCTCCTGTGGGACGGCGGGCTGCTCGTCAACACGCCGCTCGCGCCCGCGGTCGCGCTCGGCGCGGAGGAGATCGTGACCGTGCTCGTGACCGAGCCGGCCGAGCCCCATCCCGGGCCGTTCGCGCACTTCGGTCGCGCCGTCGAGCGCACCGTCGACAGCTTCCTCGAGAACGCCTACAACATCGACCGTAAGCTCCTCCTCGAGCGCAACCGGGTGACGCGCCTCCAGCGCGGCCGCTACCGCGAGGTGATCCTCTACGAGGCGGTGCGCCCGGTGCGCGCGGCCTTCTTCAACGCCGGCTCCTACCTCTACTTCGAGCGCCGCATCCTCGGCGCGTTGTACGACGCGGGCCGGCGCGCCGCCGGCGCATGGCTCGCGGCCGGACCGCGCGTCGATCACCTCGACGAGCCCGCGGCGGCGCTCGCCCTGCCCGTCGAGTAGCGGGCCGGACGGGCGCCTCCCCGGGTTGACGCTCGTCTCGGAGTTGCACTAGACGGGGCGCGCCTCGCTCGCCGGAGGAGGACGATATGCTCACGCTGAAGGCGCTGGCGCTGACTCCGCTCGCTCTCGTGGCCCTCGCGGGCACCGTCCATGGCGCGCAGGCCAGGACCTACCAGGTGACGGGGCCCGTCACGGCGCTCACCAACGACACCATCACGGTGCAGAAGGGCAAGGACCTCTGGGAGATCGGCCGCGACGGCGGCACCAAGGTGGCGGGCGATCTCAGGGTCGGCGAGAAGGTGACCGTGCAGTACCGGATCATCGCCACGCAGATCGACGTGAAGCCGGCGGGCACGAAGGGCACGAAGTCGCCGTCGAAGAAGAAGTAAGCTCGAGATCACCCGGTCTCACGCTGCGCGATGCGGCTCGTGGTCGACCGCTTCCGCGATGCCAGGCGACGACCGCCGCCACTCACCTCGGGTCTGCGCCGACCCCCCGAATCTCGGAACTGCACCTCCATGGTCACCGACCGTCACCGCATGGACGGCCCCGGCACCGCCCGTGTCCCCCCGGAGCCCCCCGCCAATCGCTAACCCCCTGAATGTAGGGGGGTCTCGGCCGACCGCAAGGCGCGTGACGGGGCGTTGGTATCGCCCTTGCTGTGCCCCTCCAGGCAAACCGCAGGTTCCTGGCTGGAGGTGGACTGGATCATGTGGGGAAATCGCAAGGGCAGGGCGCGAGGCAGGCGCGGTCGTCTCGGCGCCTTTCTGGACGAGGGCTCGGAGATCGAGGGAAAGTACACGTGCACCGGGACCGTGATGCTGGACGCGAAGCTCCGCGGTGAGATCACGGCCAAGGACACCCTCATCATCGGGGACCGGGGTGTCGTCCACGCGACCGTGCAGGCGGCAACCGTGGTGGTGCACGGCGAAGTGGTCGGCAACGTGACGGCAAGCGAGCGCGTGGAGCTGAAGGGTAGCGCGCGGGTCACCGGGGACGTCGAGGCACCCGTCATCAGCGTGGAAGCGGGCGCGGTGCTCGAGGGCCATTGCCGGATGGCAAAGCCCAAGGCCGACGCTCCCCTCGCCGTGGTCATCCCGCTCAAGGGATGAAGCCTGCGTTCAGCATCGTCCTCGTCAACGGCGGTGGCTCGCGCGTGCTGCGCTTCTGCGTCCCGCGCTGGATCACCTACGGGACCCTTGGATCGGTCGCGGCGGTGGTTGCTGCCGCGGTCGGCGTCTCGGGCTACTACGCGTTCCTCAGGCAGGAGGACGGCCAGATGGTGGCGCTTCGCCGGCGCGTGGACGATCAGCGTGAGCTCATCGATTCGTTCCAGACGCAGGTCACCGCGGTCCGCAGCGAGATCATGGTGTGGAAGGCACTGCACTCCCAGATGTGGGAGGCGTTGGGTCCCGAACCGGGCCCCGAGCAGACGGGAACCGGGGTGGGCGGGGGCACCCCCGATGCCGAGGCCCCTACCGCAAGCGTCGAGGCGGAGCTGGAACTCCTGGCGACCAGCGTCGCCGAGGAAGGGCCGCGGCTGCGGGAGCTGGAGCGCGTGATCAGCCGCACGGGCAGACTCATGAGCGCCCTCCCGCTACGCTGGCCGGTCCGCGGACCGGTCAAGTCGGAGTACGGGCTGCGCCATTCTCCCTGGAATGGCGCGTGGGAGCGTCACCCCGGGATCGACATCGGCAGTCCGCGGGGGACACCGGTCACGTCTCCAGCGCCGGGTAGGGTCGTCGCCGCGAGCTCCCAGGGAGGCTATGGCAAGCACGTCACGCTGGCCCACGGTAACGGCGTGAAGTCGCGCTACGCCCACCTGAAGCAGCTCGATGTGAAGCTCGGCCAGCGGATCGAGAAGGGGCAGGTCATTGGGCTGGTCGGGAGCACCGGCCGGAGCACGGGGCCCCACCTCCACTACGAGGTCCTCGTGGAGGGCAAGCGGGTCGACCCCCGGGGGTTCCTCTGGGAACAGTGAGCCCTCGCGTTCCTCCAACTTACCAGCCCGACCGTGGGCGCGAGGCCACACCCGCCCGGGCCTGCGCGCGGCGGGCCTCACCGGTGACTGTTTGAGACACAGCCCGCCCGCGGGTATCCGAGAGAGCGGGGTTGGTTGTGGGGAAAGGGTCTCTCGCCTCGCTGCAGTCGGTTGTGAGCTTCCTCGTCGGGCTCGTGTCGCTCACCGGTGCGCTGTACTCCGCCGTGCGATTCGTCAAGCCTGCGCCGGCTACCGGCGAGGTCTTGGCCGTGGTCCGCGCCGCGAAGACCGACAGGGCGCTCCCCGGCAGCGCGATCGAGGTCCTGACGCCGCAGGATACCCTGGTCGCCACGCTCACGGCCAGCGACGACGGCTCCGCCCGCCGTGCGCTGGCGGAGGGTTCGTACCGCGTCCGCGTGACCGCACCACGCTTCCGCGCGCAGACGCGCGACGTGCAGGTGCAGCGCGGCGCGACGGCCGAGGTGAGGTTCGAGCTCGCCCAGGTGTCGGACGGCGGAGGACATCCGGTGAGCAGGACGGTCGGTGCCGCACAGCGGTTCCTTCACGGGCTCGGGCTCTGAGCCACGCCTCGCCTACATACCGGCGGAAATGCCGACAAACCGCGCCCTGCCCGTCGCTCCTCGGCACTTCCGGCGCCGAGCGTTCTTCGCCTTCGCGGTGCTGCCGGAGAGGGTTCCCAGCAACGACAGCCGGGGCCCTGATCTACCCGGGACGCTCAGACCATCGCCTTGAGCGCCCGGAGCGGCCGCACCCGCACCACGTTCCGGGCTGGCTTGGCCTTGAAGACCATGGGTTCCTTCGTGAAGGGGTTGATCCCTTGCCGCTCCTTGGTGGCCGGCTTCCGCTTGACCGTGATGCGCATCAAGCCGGGCACCTTGAAGACGCCCGAGCCACTCCTGGAGAGGTCGGCCTTGATCAGGGAACCCATGACGTGAAACACGGCGGCCACATCGCGACGATGAATGCCGACATGCTGGGCGATGGTGCGGAAGACCTCGCCCTGGCTGCGAGGCTTGGCTGACGCGCCGAGTTTCACCGGCCTCGTTAGGTCGAGCTTCGAGACAGAGCGTGCAGCTGCCTTCTTCACCGGTTTGGTCGCCATTCCACAGTCCCTCCTCTGCGGGTCGAGATGATCGCCACTCGATAGAGGGGGCATGGGAAGAAAGCAAACGGAGGGGCGCCAAACGGGGTGAGCCCCCGAGAGCGCCGTTCGGGTGATGCGGGTCGGACGCGCGGGCGCGGCGGTCCCATCGGGAGCAGGCTGCCGCCCGCCCGGCCCGAATGCCACTACGCGGAAGGAGTTCCGCCTTGCGATCCATGTCGCCGTGTCACTCCGGCCGGGGGCTCGACCTGCGGACATTCCCCGATGCGGGCGGAAACGAGCACGAAGCGCAGTCCGCCTGCCATGCCAAACGTGCTCGGTAACTCCCGAACGGAAGGGCCGAGACGGGCATAGGCATCCCTCCGGACGAGGACGCAGACGGCGCCCTTTGCCAGCAGTGCCTCCACTTCACGCCCGGGGTTTACCGCGAGGATGCGCTGACCGGCATAGAACATGAACGGGCTCAGGGTCTCGGGCTCCGGAAAGCCGAACGCGACCAGACGGACGCCGTTGCGAGCCGCGCGCCCCAGTCCTTCACCCCATGGGCGCGTGCTGGAGAACAGGTTGAACTGGGGGAGCACCCCAATCACGATGATGAGGTGAAGTGCGGTCGCGGACGCCGCGGCGGCCATAGCGGCCTGAGCCGGTTTCCGAGCCCGCCGCGCGGCAAGGAAGCCGCACCCGAGCAGCGCGAAGAGAAGCGCCGCTCCCCACGACGCGGCGCCGGTCGGCACCTGGACCAATTCCCGCGCGAGCGCCATCGGATGGTGGCTCCCGGTCTCGACCATGCGCATGACGACGTTCGGTTCGAGGGAGAGCAGGACGAGGCCGAGACCCGGGCAAGCCAAGAGCAGCACGACGGCGAGCAACGACCATGTCGTGCGATCGAGGAGCCGCTCGCCCGCACGCGCCCACCACCCCGCGACCAGCACCGCGAGCGCGGGGTAGGCCGGGAGGAGGTAGTGGGCGCTCTTGCTGGCCGAGGCCGTCAGGGCGAGGGTCATCAGGCCCGCCCACAGGAGGACGAAGAGCCTGGCCGGGTCGCCGCGCTCCTGCCAGGCCGAGGCCACAGCGGCGGGCAGCGCGATCGACCACGAGAAGAGGTCGAGCGCCAGGTTGGGCGCATAATAGAGCGCCGAACGGAGGTGCCCTTCCTCCGGAGCGCCCACGAGTCGACCGAGGTGATTCTTCAGGACGAAGAAAGCGACCGCCCCGCCACCCTCGGCGCGCCAGAGGAGTACGAGCCAGAGCGCTGCTCCCGACCCGGTCGCGACCGCTGCCCAGACGACATCGCGCGTCCGAAGGCGGCCCCTTCCGACCCACGCCAGGAAAGCGGCGATCGTGATCGACGCCAGCCCGACTCCGAGAAGGCTCTTCAACCAGAAGGCTGCTCCGGCGGCGACGGCGGCCGCCACCAGGAGAGAACGCCGGCCAGAACGCCAAGCGAGGAAGAAGAGCGTCAACGCGAGGGCGGTCGCGCTGGCGGCGGCCGTGTCGGGTGTTCCGGAGCGCGCCATCCACCAGTATTCCGGCGCCGTGGCGAGGATGAGCGCGGCGATCCCGGCGCTGGCGCCCACCGCCCGAGCGAGCGCCATCGTCACCAGCACGCCCAGCGCCGCTGCCACGGTTGCGGGCCATCGCGCCGCGGCTGCCGACGGTCCGCCCGCCAGCCGATAGGCGCCCGCCTGGAGCCAGTAGAACAGCGGAGGCTCCTCCAGGAACGGCGCGCCGTTCAATCGCGGCAAGAGCCAGGTCCGCTCCGCGCGCATCTCGCGCGAGATCTCCGCCACGCGGGTCTCGTCGGGCGGCCAGAGGTCGGTGCGCCCGATCCCGACCGCAAGGGCAGCCGTGGCGAGCGCGGCTGCCACCGCGAGGAGCCGCCGGTCCGAGCGACTCATTCGCGCGCTTGCGATTCCTGGCCCTGCAGCGCGACCGGCATCGCCCGCCCCGGCACGCGCCCCTCGCGGACCGCGCAGATCGGGAGCCTCGTGGCGGCCAGCGAGGCGGCCTCGTCACACAGGCGAACGAAGCAGGCCCGGTGCCGCAGGCGTGCCAGCAGCGTGTCGAGCACGCCGACGTATGGACCTCCCTCGAGCTCGGCGTGAATGGTGTGCACGTTCAACGCCTCCGGTCGCAACAGTCCGACGTAGTAGTCGGCGAGGTCGGCAGAGCGCCGCGCCGCGCGGCCGTACACTTCATCGAGCGTCGGCAACGTGGTGGGTATCTCGGGTGCCCGGAACACCTGTCCCGCTGCGGCGGGCAGGTACGGATACGACCCGCGCGTGTCACTGCGGTAGGCGAACCCCGCGGCGTCGACCGCGGCCAGGCTGGCCGGGGTGCAGCGCCAGCCCGGCGCGGCGAAGCCCCGCGGGTCCGTGCCGAGGATACCGCGGAACACGGTGGCAGCGCGCGTGACCTCGGCGCGCACCTGCGCTTCGCTCAGCCGAGGGAGCCGGTCCTGCCAGCGCGCGTGATCGTAGCCGTGCACGGCGACCTCGTGTCCCGCGGCGGCGAGCCGCCGAAGGGCGTCGGGGAATGCCGTCGCGACGGGGCGCGACGGCAAGAGGGTGCCCGACAGCAGGGTCCGCCATCCGTAGACGGCGAGCGCGCGGGTGCGCAGGAGCTTGGCGCCGAAGCGCGGGTCGAGGAGTCGGGCGATACGCCGACCCATCCGATCGGGACCGCAGGCGACGAAGAACGAGGCCGGCACCCCGCACCTGGCCAGCAGCTCGGCGATCGCGGGCACCCCTCGGGCAAGGCCGTCATGCGTGTCGACGTCGACCTTGAGCGCGATGCGGACGTTGCCCCGGTCGCTCATTAGGGCTGCGCGGCTCGTGCCCTGCCGCCGCGAAACCAGGCGATCGTCCGGACGAGTCCCTCCGTGAGGGGCGTGGTGGCGCGCACGCCGAGGATGCGCTCCATGCGGCTCACATCCGGCACCCGACGCGGCACGTCCTCGTAGCTCTCGCCGTAGACGGTCTCCTGGGGCACGAACCGGAGCGTCGACGTCCCGCCGCCGAGCGCGATCATGATCTCGGCGAGGCGGACCATCGACGTCTCCTCCTGCGTGCCGATGTTGATGAGCTGTCCCTCTGCGCCGCTCAACAGTCCGGCCGCCACCGTCGCACGCACGGCGTCGTCGATGAACGTGAAGCAGCGGGTCTGGCTCCCGTCACCGATCACGGTGAGCGGCTCCCCGCGCAGGAGCTGCCCCAGGAAGATCGTGATCACGCGTCCGACGTCCAGGCGATCGAGCCGCGGCCCATAGACGTTGAAATAGCGGAGGATCGTGATGGGCAGGCCGAGCCGGCGGTACGCCAGGCAGAAGTGCTCGGCGGCCGCCTTGGACGTCGCGTAGCACCAGCGGTCGATGCTCGTCGGGCCGAGCACCCGGTCGGCGTCCTCCGCCCAGGGCACCGCGGGGTTGCGGCCGTAGACCTCGGAGGTCGAGCTGAAGACCATGCGCCGACCGTGCTTGTACGCGGCGCGCAGGACGTTCTGGGTGCCGTTCACATTCACGTTGAGCACGTGGTACGGGTCCGCGACGTAGTGCTCGACGCCGACCACCCCGGCGAGGTGGTAGATCACGTCGGCCTGCGCCGCCACCCCATCGACGATCTCCGGGTTCATGACCGAGTCGACGACGAGGTGAAAGCGCGGGTGCCCCAGCAAGGAGCGGATCTTCGCCTGCGAGCCCGAGTCGAGGACGATCACCTCGTCGCCCCGCGCGATGAAGGCATCGGCGAGGTGTGAGCCCACGAAGCCTGCGCCACCCGTAATGAGGACTCTCATGCCCGCTCCCGCGCGGCATCGTCGCCGCCGAGTCGCTCGCCCCTGGCGAGGCCCGTTCGCACCGCCAGCTCGTCCGCGCGCTCCTCGTCGCGGCCGGCGAGCTGCACGCGGCCCAGCAGCAGGGCCCCGCTCCCGGTCGCCACGACCACGCCTGCGCCCGGCCGGATCTCCACCACTTCCCCTGGGGCACCGAGGCGAGGACCGACGTCCAGCGGACGTGCCCACCACACGAAGAGCCGCTCGCCCCGGTAGATCGTGAACGCCCCCGGATAGGGAGCCGTGACCGCCCGG
>Ga0209056_10005108_pt1 | contig 13707 bp, 17 predicted proteins | sample GraSoiAngelo_114_FD_185876 | JGI IMG/M metagenome (GOLD analysis project Ga0209056, IMG submission 185876) | Grasslands soil microbial communities from the Angelo Coastal Reserve, California, USA - 14_0903_13_40cm (SPAdes) (version 2) | ecosystem: Environmental > Terrestrial > Soil > Grasslands... | reverse complement strand
TTCCACACCTACGACAACGCGGGGCACGCGTTCTTCGCCGTCGACCGCCCGCAGTATCGCGTGCATGCTGCTCTGGATGGTTGGAAGAAGGTCTTCGCCTGGTTCGAGAAGCACCTCCACTGAGCCGCCGGCGCGATGATCGAGCGACGACCGTTCGGACGGACCGGTCACCTCAGCACGGTGACCCTCTTCGGCGGAGCCGCGCTGGCCCGGGCCAGCCAGGCGGACGCGGACCGCACGCTCGACTTGCTCCTCCGGTACGGGGTCAATCACATCGACACGGCCGCGCGGTACGGGGACTCCGAGCTGCGAATCGGGCCGTGGATGGCGCGCCACCGGAAGGACTTCTTCCTCGCGACCAAGACCGGCATGCGGACCGGCCGCGAGGCCCGCGAGGACATCCACCGCTCGCTCGAGCGGTTGCGCGTCGACCACGTCGACCTGATCCAGCTCCACTCCCTGGGCCACCCCGACGATTGGGATCAGGCCATGGGGCCGGGAGGCGCGCTCGAGGCTCTCATCGACGCCCGCCAGCAGGGGCTCGCGCGCTTCATCGGCGTGACCGGTCACGGCTGGACGATCGCCGCGATGCACCGGCGCAGCCTCGCGCGCTTCGACTTCGACGCCGTGCTGCTGCCGTACAACTTTTTCATGGCCCAGCAGGAGCGCTACCGGCGCGACTTCGAGGAGGTGCTGGGTTTCTGCCGAGAGCGGAACGTCGCGGTCCAGGTCATCAAGTCGATCGCTCGCGGGCCCTGGGCCACCGTCGCGCGGACGCACACGACGTGGTACCAGCCGCTCGAGGAGCGGGCCGACATCGACCGGGCCGTTCACTGGGCCCTCGGTCTGCCCGGCGTCTTCCTCAATACGGCTGGAGACCTGGCGTTGCTTCCCACGGTGTTGGACGCCGCGAGCCGCTTCGAGCGCCGTCCCTCGGACGACGAGATGGCGGCGATGCTCGACTCGACGCGGATGACCTCGCTCTTCGGCCTCGCCACCTGAGTCAGACCTGTCCCTCCCACGACGCATCGGCGACCTCGCGCCAGCGCGCGCGGATCCGCTCGAACTCGCCCGGAGGCAGAGCGCCGGGCTGCAGCAGCGCCGCGTTCTGCTGCCATCGCCCAGGCTTCGTGGTCCCGACGATCGCAGTGTGGACGCCCGGCACGCTCAATGTGAAGCGCAGCGCGGTGGCCACGCCCGTGTCCGGGGTATCTCGCAGGAATGGATAGTCCAGCGTCCGCAGGCGGGACCAGTAGGTCTGGTCGTAGGGCTCGGCCGGCTTGCGCGCGTGTCGCCACGCGGCGTTCGCCAGCGGCCGCTTCGCGATGACGCCCATCTGCCGACCGCGCGCCGGCGGCAGCGTGAGCTCGAGCGCCTCTTGGTCCGCGATGCTGACCGAGGTCTGGAGCGTGTCGAAGCGGCCGCACTCGACCGCGTAGCGCGCCGCCGCGCCGTCGCCGCTGTAGCCGATGTACCGCGCCCAGCCCCGATCGCGCGCCCGCTCGAGCGCGGCGATGGCGTCGCCCCGCCGGAGCTCGTTGAGCGAGCAGCTGTGGAGCTGGATCAGGTCGAGGTAGTCGGTCTCGAGGCGACGCAGGCTCCGCTCGATGCTGGCGAGCAGCGGCGCCGGGCGCCAGTCCGCGCGCCCCCAGCCGCGAGCATGGCCGCACTTGGTGAAGAGGTGGAACTCCCGCCGCCGGGGGCCGAGCGCCCGCCCAATGAGGACCTCGCTGTCCTCGTAGCACTCGGCCGTGTCGATCACGTTCAGACCGGCATCCAGCGCGCTCCCGAGGAGTCGCGCGACCGTGCGGCCGCTCACCCGCTGGTAGCCGATCTCGGAGCCGCCGAAGCCGAGAACGCTCGCGACCATATCCGTCTTGCCGAGCCGGCGCTGCTCCATCGCTGCTATTATCTCTGACGCCGAGAAAGGGGGGCTGCATGGAGACCGTCACGACGTACACGCTCGACCAGTTCCTCGCCGACACGCGGGCCACCATCGAGACGAAGGGGATCCCCGCTGGGCTCGCCGAGATCCGCGACCACCTGGAGAGGCTTCTCCGCAACCCCGATCTCCTGAAGAAGCACCTCGGGGATTCGGTGCCGTATACCGAACGCACGACGATCGGCCGCGATCCGGAGACGGATGTCCACGTGCTCGTCCACGGGCGAGAGAAGGCGGGGAAGTCCTCGGTGCACGACCATGGCCCGTGCTGGGTGGTCTACGGCAACTACAAGAACCCCACGCGGATGCGCCGGTGGCGCCGGCTCGACGACGGCAGCCGGCCGGGCTACGCGGAGCTCACGCTGCAGCGCGAGTTCTTGAACGAGCCCGGCCGCGCGGTGGCGTTCGCCGCGGGCGACATCCATTCCATCGAATACGGCGACGACACGTTCTTCGTCCGGGTGACGGGCGGTGACGTCGAGACCAAGGAAACCCTCCGCTTCGACGTCGAGAAGAAGACCGTCGAGCTCGCCAACCGCGCCCGGGGCCAGCGATGAAGATCACCCACGTCACCACGCGTGTGCTGAGGACCCCGGCCGACAACCCGCTCGTCGTCGGCCTTCCCGCGCCGACGGACACGCGGGAGTTCGTCACGCTCGAGCTGGGCACCGACCAGGGCCTCGTCGGCCTGGGCCTGACCTTCTTCGGCGGCGCGCTGACGCCGGCGCTCAAGGCCGCGGTGGACGCGCTCGCCCGACTCGTCGTCGGCGACGACCCCACTCAGGTGGAGGCCGTCGGCGCCAAGCTGCGGCGTGCTGCGTCCAGCTCTGGCCCCGGCGGGATCTTCTCGCTGGCGCTCTCGGCGATCGACATCGCGTGCTGGGACATCCGGGGCAAGGCCGTGGGCCAGTCCGTGTGCGCGCTCCTTGGCGGACTGCGCGACCGCGTGCCGACCTACGCGAGCGGCGCCCTCATGCGCCCGCATCCGGTTGACTATCTCGCGAAGGCCGGGCCCCGCCTCCGCGACATGGGCTTTCGCCAGATGAAGATGCAGTGCGGGAGCGAGCCCACGGTGGCGGCCTCCGTCGAGCGCGTGCGCGTCGTGCGTGAGGCCGTCGGCCCCGACGTCGACCTCATGTGCGACATCAACCAGCTCTGGAGCGTGAACCACGCCATCGAGGCGGGGCGCCGGATCGAGCCCTATCATCTATATTGGCTGGAGGACCCCGTCGCCCACGACGACTACGCGGGGCTTGCCCGCGTGGCCGACGCGCTGACCACGCCGATCGCCGCCGGCGAGTACCACTACGGCATCGTGCCCTTCCGCCACCTGCTGGAAGCGCGCTCGATCGATATCGTGATGATCGATTTGTTGCGCGTGGGCGGCATTACACAGTGGATGAAGGTCGCTGGCATGGCGGAGGCGTTCAACCTGCCCGTGGTGAGTCACCTCGTCCCGGAGATCCACGTCCATCTCGTGGCGGCGATTCCCAACGGGCTCACCGTGGAGTACATGCCGTGGACGCTCCGGCTCTTCGAGGAGACACCGGCGCTCGAGGGCGGCGAACTCGTGGTGCCGAGGAAGCCGGGCCTGGGCCTCGCGTTCGATCAGGCGGCGCTCAAGCGCTACCAGGTCGGCTGAGCGCTTACCGGGCTGCCGTCGGCTTGACTTTCCCCCCACTCTTCTCGTACGCCTCGATCGCTTTCTTCAGGTCGCGGTACTGCGAGCACGGCAAGAAGCAGAGTCGGTCCAGCGTGGCGAGATGCTCCTTGGCCTTCGAGACGTCGCCCAGTACCAGATAGGCCTCGCCGATGTACTCGTGCGCGCCGCGGTGCTTCGGATCGATTGCCAGGGCTTTCTGGTAGATCGGTAACGACCCGGCAGGGTCACCATTGCGGCGGATGGAGTACGCGAGCCAGTTGTAGGCATCGGCATCGGTGGAGTCACGCGCCACGACCCTTTCAAGCAGCGGGATCGCCGCGGCGAAGTCCCCGGCCTTGATCGCCTTCGTGGCTCGGGTGTAGTCGGGATCCTCAGGTTTGAGGCGGACAACGCGGCCGCTGGTGGCGTCGCCCCCACCACCCCCGTCGGCGTGCGACGGTACCGGGATGCTCGCGACGAGCGCCGCGAGTGCCGCCACGGTGCAGAGAACGGTCTGACGCAGCCTTCTCATCTTGGCCCTTCCTCTCCGCGCCGACGTTTCTGATCTTCGTCCCCTCGGGCTCGGGCGGCGCGCGTGCAGATTATACTCCCGCAGAATATTGAAGGAGATCCGCGGGGGCTGCCAGGCCGACGCGTGTATTCTAGGCCGCAGCTTCCTGGGGAGGAGCCGACCATGTTCGCACGAATCGGCACCTGGCAGGGGTCGCCGGCCGAGTTGGAGCGTTGGATTTCACGCGCTCGTGAACAGGTCAAGCCGAGCGTCCAACAGGATCCTGGTCTCAAGGCCGCCTACTGGCTCGTCGACCGTCAGGGCGGTAAGGGGTTGATCGTCACGATCTGGGAGAGTGAGGAAGCGATGCGCTCGAGCGAACAAGCGCGCGCGCGACGGCAAGCGGCGACTTCAGCCACCACGGGCGCCAGGGTGACGACGGACAGATATGAGGTCGTCGACTCGCTGGCGATGTAGCAGCAACGCTCACGCGCCGCTGGGCCCCGCTCCTCGCTGCACCATTTTCTGGGCTGCAGCGATCTCCTCCTGAACGGCGTTGCGGCCCGGGAACGGGCGGTCGGCCCGTCGGTACCAGTACTGCGCGTTGTCGAGGTCGCCCTCGAGGGTATGGACAATGCCATGGAGCCAGGCGGCGAGCGCGGACTTCTCCTCTTGGACGATCTCGTGGGCCTGCTGCCACGCGCCGGCAGCCAAGAGCTCGACCGCTCTGGCAAGCGGATCTGTGCCCATCAGCGTGGAGTTTAGGCGAGATCGATCTGGAAAGAAACCGGGGTACACTACGCCGATGTCTCGACTGCAGAAGGAGTCGCCGATGACGACGATAGCTCCGAAGGAAGTGCCGCTCGCCAATCTGGACAGAGTGGTGCAGGAGACCCTGGCCTATTTCGAGGGGCCGGGCCGGGGACCAACGCGCGAGTCGACCGATGGCAGGCCCGGGATGTGCTGATGCACTTCATCTACTTCCACGATGCTACGGCGTGGGGCATCCAGTCGGTCGCGCTCGGCGGACCGCCGTGGCCGGTGCCAGCCGATTCCGACACCGTGAACGAGGTCTGCCGCCGCCTCCACGAGCACGAGAGCTTCGACGAGCTGCTGGCCCAGGTGCGGCAGGCCCACGCCCGGCTGGTGCGCGTCGCCGGCAGGGCCCCCGATCTCGACAAGCCCTGCTTTCAGCGGGCGACGGGCGAGCTCATGACGGGACCGCAGCGGCTCGAGCTGCTTGCCCGCCACTGGACCGAGCACGTCCAGCAGCTGCAGGAAGCGGCCAAGCGACCATAGGGCGCGCCCGGGAGCCCTGGGCGACGACGCGTCATCGGGCGCCGGGGGCGGTGAGGGACGGGCCGTCCCAGCGCTCGCACGTCGTGAACTCGGGGACCGTCTTGCGTCTGAGCTGCGTGAGCTGCTTCAGCGGGCGGCCGAGCGGCATCACCGCGCAGACCGCGACGTGCGGCGGGACGCCCAGGAGCGCCTGAACCTTCGGCTCCTCGGCCACCGCGAGAGTCGTGATGGTCCCGCCAAAGCCCCGCGCGCGCGCCGCGAGCAGGATGTTCCAGACGAACGGGTAGACCGAGGCACCGCCGATGAGCCCCACGCGGTCGAGGTACTGGTCCAGGCAGGCGACGACCTTGAGGTCGACGCAGACGACGAGGACCACCGCCGCCTTCAGGACGGGCTCGATCAGCCGCCTCATCGGTGGCGTTCGCTCCGCAGTAGCCGCGTCGACCGAGGTTGGATCGACGGGGTTCCACGGGTTCTCGCCGGCCTCGCGCTGAGCGGTGTAGCGCTTCGCCGCTGGCGTGGCCAGGGCGGCCAGCGCCTCGCGGGTGGCGCGATCCCGGACGACGATGACGTGCCAGCCCTGCCGGTTGCCGCCGCTCGGCGCGAACCGCGCCCGATCGAGGATGTCGAACAGCACGTCGTCGGGCAGCGGCTCGTCGGTGAACTCCCGCGCCGCGAAGGTGGTCCGCATCGCCTCGTGGATGTCCATTGACCCCTAGCCGAGCGCGCCGATGCCAGCGTTGGCGATCTGCTCGTCCTCGTGGGATTGAACCCCCGACACGCCGATCGCCCCCACGCATTCGCCCTGGTACATGATCGGCACCCCGCCTTGAATCGGCAGGTTGTCCGGGAATTTGAGGAAGACGGGACGTTCCTTGACCCTGTCCTCCCAGAACTTGGTCGGGCGCCGCGTGACGGCGGCTGTGCGCGCTTTCCCGGCGGCGACCTCGGCCGTCATGGGCCCGGCGCCATCCAGGCGCTCGAGATGCAACAGATAGCCGGCATCATCCACGACCGCGATCGAGACGTTCCATTTGTTTTTTGCTGCCTCGGCCCTGCTGGCGGCGACCATCTTCTCTGTATCCGAAGCGGTGAGAGCAGGTCTGTTGCGCATGGCTCCTCCTTTTGGTCGGTCCCGGCATTATACGAGCGTCGCCATCAGACGCTGGCCCAGACACGGCTCCGCAGCACCCCCAGGACCGAACCCGCGATCATGAGCCTGACGGCGCCGATTCGTGCGACCGACAGGACGATGACGGTCGCGACCAGCATGGCGACGGCAAACAGGTCGGGAAGCGCATGCGGCGCGATCCCGAACAGGGACACCCCGAGGACTCCGATCACAGCCGGCCCCATGCCCTTCATCACCGCCCTCGTCCACGCGAGCTTCCTGACGCGCTCAAGCACGGGAAGAACCGCGAGCATGAGGATGAACGAAGGCAGGAACGCGGCAGCGGCCGCCACCGCGGCACCGGCGACACCCGCCACTTTATAGCCGACGTACGCCGCAACCATCAGAATCGGACCCGGCGTGAACTGCCCGAGGGCGAGCCCGTCGATGAACTCCCGCGGCGTCAGCCAGTGGAACTGCTCGACGACCTGTTGCTGGATGAACGCGATCATCGTCAAGCCACCGCCGACGGTGAACGCCCCGACCTTGAAGAAGTATGCCCCGATGTCAGCCAGGCTTGCGGGATCCGCGACTCCTCGCGGAATAGCCGACACGGGAGCCGACCGCGACCACAAGACCACCGGCAGCACGGCGAGGACGGCTGCCGACGCGACGACGACGATCACTCCCGGCCTTCTGGAATGAAAGAGGAGGAGCCCGGCGCCGCCACTGAGCACGAGGATAGCCGCGATCCCGAGCGGGCTCCCGATCGCGGCGGCGGCGGCCACAGCGATGAGCGCTTGCGAGACGGTGCTGACCGCGGAGCGGCCGAGGCGACACACAGCGACCACGAAGACTCCGAGGACCACCGGCCCCAGGCCATAGAGCGCGCCCCGCAGGATCGGAGTTACCCCAAGACTGGCGTAGGCGATCGTGAGCGCGAGCATGACGAAGAAGGCGGGCAGCACGAAGCAGAGTCCCCCGAGCAACCCACCCCACCAGCCCCCGCGGGTATAGCCCAGGAAAATGCCGAGTTGCGTCGCCGTCGCGCCTGGCAGCATGTTCACGAGCGAGAGGCCTTCGACGAACCGTTCCTTGGAGACCCACTGCCGCTTCTCCTGCAGCTCGGCCTGCATGATGCCCATGATGGCGGGGCCACCGTAGGACGTGGCGCCCAACCTGAGGAACGCTGAGGCGATGTCCTTCCAGCTCCTCGCGAAGACGCCGTGCTCCGTGCTGGTCATGAGCGTTCAGAGGTCGGCGACGTCGATGGCCTGGCCGAGAGCAGCGCTCCGGGCCACCGCCTCGGTGAACTCCATGTAGCGCGCACCGTCCTCGAAGGTCGTGCGCAGAACCTTCTCGCGGCCGCGGATCGCGTTGACGAACTCCTCTTCGACCCGCCAGCCGATCCGCTGCTCGGCGGGGATCGCGATCTCGCGGAGCTCTTTATCGCCGCGCCGCCCGCCCCAGAGGCGCCTGGCGTCGGCCTCGAGCCGGAGCGTGCCGTCGGTCCCGAAGATCCAGACCTCGCTGGCCGGCGCCAGCGCCGTGACTGCACTGAAGCGGAGGTGGGCGACGGCGCCGCGCCGCAGCGTGGCCAGGATGTCGACGTGGTCGGGCACCGTCACTTCGCGCCAAACGCCGCCGGCGTCGCGACGTCGCGGCACGGCGATCTTCGTCGTCGCCATCACCCGGCGCGCGGGACCGAGCCAGCGCATCATCGCCTCGTACCAGATCCCCATGTTGAGGGTGTTGAGACCGCTGAGCGAGGCATCGTGGCGCCAGTGCATCGGCTCGTCGGGGTCGACGAAGCGCCCCTGGGTCGCTTGGAGCTCGACCGCGAGCACTTCGCCCGCGTAGCCCTCGGCCACGAGCGCCTGGAGGGTCGCATCGACCTCCAGCGTGTGGGGCGCCGGGACGAGCTGGGCGACGAGGTGCCTGGCCCGGCGCGCGGCGTAGAGCATGCTCCGCCCTTCCGCCGCGTTCATCGCCATGCGCGCCTCGCAGAGGACATGCTTGCCGTGCTCGAGCGCGGCCAGCGTGATCTCGCAGTGCATGTAGGGCCAGGTGCCGATGCAGACCGCATCGACGTCGCCGGCCCGCACGAGGTCCCGCCAGTGGGCGTAGACCCTGGCGATGCCGAACTCGCGAGCGACGCGCTCGCCCGACTCCCTGGACCGGTTGGCCACGGCCACCAGCTCGACGCCGGGTAGGTTCTGGAAGCCCGGGATGTGCCGGCTCCGAGTGTTCTTGCCTGCGCCCACGAATCCCACGCGGATCGTCCGCTCGGTCACGGGGTCAGATGGTAGCATCTCGTCTGTTCTCAGAGGGAGGGACCTCATGCACACAGCTCCCACTCGACCGTTGACGGGCGAGGAGTTCCTGGACAGCCTGCGTGGCGGGCGCGAGATCTGGGTCTACGGCGAACGGGTCAAGGACGTGACGACACACCCGGCCTTCCGCAATCCCGCACGCATGCTGGCTCGACTCTACGACGCGCTCCACGAGCCGGCCACGCGCGCCGTGCTGACGTGCGAGACCGATACCGGCTCGGGAGGCTACACGCACAAGTACTTCCGCGCCCCGAGGAGCGCCGACGAACTGGTCGCCGCACGTGACGCGATCGCCGCCTGGGCGCGCCTGACCTATGGGTGGATGGGCCGCTCGCCCGACTACAAGGCGGCCTTCCTGGCCACGCTCGGAGCCAACGCCGACTACTATGCGCCCTACCAGGACAACGCGCGGCGCTGGTACCGCGCGGCTCAGGAGCGCGTCCTGTTCATGAATCACGCGCTCGTTCAGCCGCCGGTGGACCGCCACCGCCCGCCGGATGAGGTCGCCGACGTCTATGTGCACGTCGAGAAGGAGACCGACGCCGGATTGATCGTGAGCGGCGCCAAAGTCGTCGCCACCGGCTCGGCGCTCACCCATCACAACTTCATCGCGCATCCGACCACGGTGCCCATCAAGACGAAGGAGTTCGCGGTGGTCTTTATCGCCGCCATGGACACGCCGGGCGTCAAGCTGATCTGCCGTCCCTCCTACGCCATGGCGGCCGACGTGATGGGCAGCCCCTTCGACTATCCGCTCTCGAGCCGCATGGACGAGAACGACGCCATCCTCGTCCTCGACCACGCGCTGGTGCCGTGGGAGAACGTCTTCGTGTACGAAGACGTGGAGAAGTCGAACATGTTCTTCCCGGGCTCCGGCTTCCTGCCGCGCGCGATGCTCCACGGGTGCACGCGTCTGGCGGTCAAGCTGGATTTCATCGCCGGCCTGGTCCTGAAGGCCGTGGACGCCGTCGGCTCGCGCGAAACGCGCAACGTGCAGGCGTCGGTCGGCGAGGCCATCGCCTGGCGCAATCTCTTCTGGGGCCTGAGTGACGCGATGGCGCGCGCGCCCGTCCGCTGGGTTGGCGACACCGTGTTGCCCAATCCGGAGTACGCGCAGGCCTACCGTGTGTTCTCCACCGTTGCGTACCCCCGCGTCAAGGAGCTCATCGAGGGCATCCTGGCGAGCGGCCTGATCTACATGAACTCGCACGCCGTCGACTTCCGGACGCCGGCGCTGCGCCCCTATCTCGAGAAGTATCTACGCGGCTCCGACGGCACCGGGGCCGTCGAGCGCGTCAAGCTGATGAAGCTCCTGTGGGACGCCACGGGGACCGAGTTCGGCGGGCGGCATGAGCTGTACGAGCGCAACTATGCGGGCGCCGCCGAGACGATCCGTGTCATCACCCTGGAGATGGCCCAGGCGAGCGGCCAGACGCAGAAGTTCAGAGGCTTCGCCGAGCAGTGCATGGCCGAGTACGACCTCGACGGCTGGACCGTGCCCGACCTGATCACCCCGAATGATGTCAACCTCTTTCTCAAGAAACCGCGATGACCGACGTGGCAGAATCCGCGTGAGGAGACGACCATGGCACACATCCCCAACAAGGCGCGGGAGCGTCTGGCGGCCGGCCAGCTCGCTCTGGGCATGGCGCTGCGTCAGGCGCGCACCGTCGAGATCGGGCGCGTGCTGGCCGCGTGCGGATTCGATTTCGCTTTCGTCGACATGGAGCACAACACGATGAGCATCGACACGGCGGCGCAAATCGCCGTGGCCTGCCACGATGCCGGCGTGACGCCGCTCGTGCGCGTCCCGGGCTACGAGCATCACCTGGCGACGCGGCTCCTCGACGCGGGCGCGATGGGGATCGTCTTCCCGCACGTGGACACCCCCGAGCACGCGAAGCAGCTCGTCAGCAACTGCAAGTATCCGCCCATGGGGCACCGCTCGCTGGGCGGCCCCGTGGCGCAGCTCGGCTTCCGCCCCTACCCGCGGGCCGAAGCCACCGCACTGGTCAATACGGAAACGCTTCTGGTGATGATGCTCGAGACCCCGAAGGCGATCGACAATGCCGAGGCCCTCGCGGCGGTGCCTGGGGTGGACGTGTTGCTGATCGGCACGAACGACCTCACGCTGGAGATCGGCATTCCCGGCCAGTACGACGACCCGAGGGTCGTGCACGCCTACGAGACGGTCATCGCCGCCTGCAAGCGACACGGCAAGTACCCGGGTATGGGCGGCATCTACGACCACCCGACCATGGAGAAGTACATCAAGATGGGCGCCCGGTTCGTTCTCTCCGGCAGCGACCTCTCCTTTATTATGACCGGCGGTCAGGCGCGCGCCGACTTCCTCCGACGCATCTCGGTGTAGGCGGCGTCCTGCATGGCTCCGGCGCTCGTCAGTTTTTCTTGAGTCGCACCTCTTCCAGCGGCGCCGACCAGGGGTAGGGGTTGATCAGCATCAGCGCGGGCTCCGCCACCCGCGGCCCCACGCCGCTCGGCCACGTGTAATCCCAGATGGGCGCGAACCTCGCCCGCTCGTGGAGGAGCTGCTGGATCTTGTGGAGCAGCGCCTCCCTCTTGCGCCGGTCGGTCTCGAGCGCCTGCTGCTTGTACAGCGCGTCGACGTCGGGATACCCGCCGTAGGCGTAGACTCCGCTGCTCGGCACCCACTCGGCCATCCGCGAAGCGGCATTGCCGTACAGAGCGAGGACGCACATACACACCCCCCGCAGCTTCTTCGTCGCCCACGCCGAGAAGAAGGCCGCGCGCTCCATCGTCCGGACCTTCGTCCTGATCCCCACGGCCCCCAGGTACCCTCCAACCGCCTCCGTCGTCGAGTTATAGGGCGGATAGGCATGCAGATCTCCGGCGTCGAACCCGTTGGGGTACCCGGCCTCGGCCAACAGCTGCTTCGCTTTCACGGGATCGTAGGGATCAGGCTCGAGCGGCAGCGCGAACTCGAAGTTGCGCGGAACGATGTTCCCTGCCGGCTTGGAGGCGCCGAGCGTTTCCGCCTCACTCAGTGACCGCCGATCCATGGCATAGCTTGCGGCCTGCCGCACTCGCCGGTCGTGCCAGGGCGATTTCGGATCCCACTGGTCGAAGAAATCCAGGAAGAACGTTCCGATCCCTCCCGAAAATGCCAGCGTCAGCGTCGGATCCCGCTTCACCTCCTGAGCTTGTGGAGCATCGAGCAGATACGCGAGATCGACTTCTCCCTTCTTCAGCATCGCGAGCCGCGTGGTGGCTTCGGGGACGCTCTTGTACACCAGCCGCTTCACGTGGGGCACCTTGCGCCAGTAGTCCTCGAAGGCCTCCATGACCAGCTCGACGCCGGGCGTATGGCTCACGAATCGGTAAGGCCCGAGACCGACGGGTTGCTTCTTGAAGCCGTCGTCGCCGACCTGCTCGACGTACTTCTTGGGCACGATCCAGCCAGCCGCCGTCGCAAGGGTCCCGTAGAAGGTCATGAAGTCGGGCCACGGCTCGTGGAGATGAAAGCGCACGCGATGAGGACCGACGGCCACGACCTCACGGACCTTTTCGCGGAGGATCTTGGCGCCTTTGGAACGCTGGAAGCTAAACCTCACATCCTCCGCGGTGAAGGGGTCGCCGTTGTGGAATTTCACGCCTTCGCGCAGCTTGAACTCATAGACCCGCTGATCCGCGCTCACCGTCCAGGACTCCGCCAGGCTGGGCGCCATGAGGTTGCCGGGCATGGGCTTCACGAGCGCGTCATGGAGGGCATAGAGCACCCAGAAGGGCGTGATGACGCCCACGACCTCTCCTGGATCGAACCAGACGGGGGACAGCGTCACGTACAATGCCCAGCGCATCTCGCCTTCCGGCTTCGGCTGAGGAGCCGCCGGCTGGAAGCGACCATCCGCGAGCAGGACGCACACCAGCGCACATCCGAGCGCCAACTTTTTCATGCCGTCACCCCCGGCTCTTTCCTACAGCATCCTCAGCCGCGACGGCAAGCCGTATAGACCTCAAAGGACCGGGAACCTCCCGCTGGTTCGACGGGTTACGCAGGTGTCTCTCGAACGCTGCTGTGAAGGAGCCGACATATGAGGAGGTGCCACATGAAGAAGGCCTTGGGTCTCGTGCTTTTCCTCGTCGGGGTGTTCCCCGTCTCGGCCACGACGGACGATACACTCGTGAAATTCAAAGGTGGAATCGGAGTTATTCCAGTCTCGAGCGCCGCGGGAGTCGCGAACGCCAACGGGACCTTCCCCGACGTGAACCGGAACACTGTCCGTGGGGTCAACCCCCCAGGCCAGATCTGGACGATTGCCGACCTCAGGGCCGAGGTGAATGTCGACGGGCGCATCAAGGTTCGCGGACGGGGCCTGCTGTTAGCCGGAGGCAATAGCATCGGGACAAACGCTGGGCAGAGCGTCTTCGCGACGCTGATCTGTGTGGCACCGGACGGAACCTTCACCTTACACAGTACGGACAGCGACGACGTCACAGCCGGCATACAGGGTGTGCCGCTCGAGGCCAACGGCGACTTCCGAATCGACGATTTTCTGTCGCCGGCACCGCCGAACCCCTGCGTCGGGCCGGTGCTCCTCATCCGCAACACCGCCGGGGCCTGGTTCGCCGCCGGCATCCCGAAGCATGATGATTAACCCCTGGTTCGGCTGCGCTGGCTGATCTTGTTCTAGCCGTAGGACGCCAGGGGATGGCATCCCTGATGCCATCCCCCGCGTCCCATGCCCCCGAATTCTAGCGGCGCAATCGTGTTACGATTCCTCGCTTAAAATCACGCTGGTCCCGCGGACGGGCGCCGTGGCTTGGCGAGGACCGGGGAGCGAGACGACGATGCGAACGCTGATCCAGGGTGGCTGGGTAGTCGGCTAC
>Ga0209056_10005105_pt1 | contig 13712 bp, 17 predicted proteins | sample GraSoiAngelo_114_FD_185876 | JGI IMG/M metagenome (GOLD analysis project Ga0209056, IMG submission 185876) | Grasslands soil microbial communities from the Angelo Coastal Reserve, California, USA - 14_0903_13_40cm (SPAdes) (version 2) | ecosystem: Environmental > Terrestrial > Soil > Grasslands... | reverse complement strand
GAGGTAGAAAGGTTCATCGACCCGGACGCTTTCCTGCGTCATGCGGAGATTCATCATCCCAGGGTAGTGGTAATTGATATGTGGATGCCGCGTATGGACGGTTTGGAGGTCCAAAGGCGACTTAGTGAGATTTCACCTTCGACCAGGGTCATTGTCCTGACTGCAAACGACGATCGAATTGTGCGCTGGAAAGCGTTGGCAGCGGGAGCGGCAGCTTTTTTCATCAAGCCTGAGTGTGGCGATGAGTTTCTCGCCGGCGTTCGATCGGCCTTTGCCGCGAATTGAGGCATCGTTGCGCTGGCGGACCAACAAAGAGCGACTTTTCCGAAGCACTGCCATTCGGTCGACTGTGGTACGGCGAGCCAAACTCAGTCAGCAACGCGGTTGACTACGCAAAATTTCGCAGCCGCTGACATCATGCCGTGATTCGCGTTTACGATTCTGCGGGCAACGTGATCGAAACGCACAAGCATGCACGCGATTTTAAAGACTGGTAGCGCGTGCGTGTTGCCGTTCCGACTGATTTCGCTTCCTAAATGTCGAATAATTCCGCATAATTCTCGCCATGCAGCCTTTTACCCGCTTTGCTTCTCGCGAGCGCACTGAACCCCCGCAAACGAATCGGCCAGACCCATCTGTCATCCCAGGACCATTCAACCGCACGTCCATGCCAACGCAATCCGGCGCTCTTCTCTCCCGAGGAGTTTCGATCAAAGGCTCGGTCAAATTCCTGAACGAGCTGCTCATCGACGGCGAGGTGGAGGGCACAATCGATTCCACCGGAACGCTCACGATCGGGGAGCACGCGCGCATACGCGGTGAGATCAGGACGAAATCGGTGAAGGTGCGAGGGACGGTGGAGGGCAATATTTTCGTGACTGAATGCTGCGAGCTCCAGGCGAATTGCACGCTGCGTGGTGATATCGAAGCGCCGCGGCTGGTGGTTAATGAGAACGTGACGTTCCTTGGCAACGCAAAGGTCGGGACGGGGAAGTCCCACCCGGCTTGACGTTCTCCTGCCGAACCAAACGCAATCAGCAGCGCAATCGGCTACGCAATGCTAGCGACTCTCACTTAGCCGTTGCCTTCCTATCGTCCCTTCGGGGCCGGTTTGTATCCTGCCTGGATTGCGTCCTGCTGGGTCATGTATTTGCCCTTCCTTGTCGTGCCGTAAAAACGCGAGCCTTCCCTGTGGTAAACACCTGTCTCGGTGTTAACCCACACCTGGCCATGGCCTCCGCCCGGCGCGGGTGGATTGGCCGCTTCCTCGGTCGTGCGCCCTGCGGGCACTGGGCTTGCAGCCGGACGCGGTTTCCTCTCAGCCTTCGCTTTCTTGGGAGTGGGTTTTGCTTTGGGCGAAGCCGTTGGCGACCCAAGGGGGGAGGGCGATGCAGCTTTCTCCGCCGGTGAGGGTGATTCGGGCGATTCGCTCGGGGTAGGTGATTGAGCTTGCAAAACGCAGACGGTGGCAAGTCCGACTACAGACATGAGGGCCAGAAATTTGGTAGTCATAAGATGATTACAGCGAAGCGGTAGAATTGTTGTTTTACGCTGAATCGGTGCATTCATGTCGTTCTTCCTTTCTTTTGCCCCGCCGTGTTGATTGGGTTGGTCGCGGGGTCCGGAAGAGGCGAAGAACCCAGCGGGGGCAAGAAGTCCTCGCCTGATTCAGATCCGTTTAACTTCATCAAGTTTGGAAAAAATCTCCCTGCTAGTCAAGCAGCAAATGTCAGGTGCGGTCTGACACGCATGGCTCGACCCGGCGAGCATCGGGACCCTCCCTGAAATCGCTGATTTCAATTCCAGAAACGCAGTCAGCTTTTCATCGGCGCGAACGACGAACCGCTTTCCGTCGCCGCGATGCGCATCTACAATCCAGATTGTCCGCCCGTTGGAATCCAGTGCTGACACACAGCCCCAACTCCAACCGCGTTTCTTGAGATTGTCAGTGATGATCTCCCAGTATCGTTTCACGGCTGCTTTTCCTCGCAGAGTTTTTGAAAAGCCGGATCGCTGCGCAACGGGTCCCAGACCGGATCGAGCCTAAGAAGGGCCGGCGTAAGGGCAAATGGGTACATCGGGCTGTCATAGGGGGTTTGTAATAGCCGGGCGAGAGTAGAAATCGCACCGCTATTCTCGCCCAAGATCGTTTGAATTACCGCCACATTCTCTTCTAAGCTAGGTACGCCCAGAGGATCTTTAGCACGGGGCACAAGTATAACTGCGCGCTCTGCTTCCTTTAGGGCCAATTCCTTCTTCCCCATCAAAGCATGAGCTTTAGACAACCCTTCCAGACGAAGGAGATTATCAGGTCGATCTTTGTAGACTTCCTCGAATGTATTGCGCGCCTGTTCAGCGCTGACGTTTGCGCCAGCCGTATCGCCAGCAAGATGCTGCGTTAAAGCAAGCACCACCTCGTCAGTGGCCTTGTCGGTCTCAAGGTCAAAGTGGAATTGAGCCACTCGGGTTTGCAGCAGTCGAATGAGCTCACCGTAATTTCGTTCAAGTCTCAACTGAGTCATCTTGGTGACAAAGGTATGCCAAGGAAAGAACGGCCAGTTTATTTCTGGTAGGGACCTGGCGGCTTCTTCCAAGTTACCCTGAGCCTGATAGATGCCGGCCTTTGCCGCCATCATTCGGATCGTTTGGCGTAATATCCAGCACTCGATCGTAGAGCTTTAGCGCGGCCGGCAGTTGTCGAAGCATGGCGTGTGTCCATGCTGTGTCGTTGAGTACCTCCACATTACGTGGGTCCAGAGCTAGCGCTTGCTCGTAGTAGGCAACGCTTTGATCCAAGTGTCCCTCGTATTTGGTAACTCGGGCAAGGGCATATGGCACCTCGCTGCTGCCGGGTAACAGTTTGCTCACGCGACTGAACGTGGTCTTGGCAAGCCTGTAATCTTGCAGGACCCAGAATTGATAATAACCCAAGGCGAGCAGGGTTTCAGGAGAGTTCGGCTGCAGTTTCCGCGCATTCTCCAAAGCACGTTTCGCGGCATCGCTGCGAGCGGCTTCGGCGGCTTCAGCAGTGTCGGACCGGCTAAAGTAAAGCATAGCGTCCGCGCGAGAAAGCCGCGCCCAGGCAAGCGCAAAATTGGGGTCAAGCTGTACCGCCCGCTCAAAAAAACTGACGGCCTTCCTTCCGAGATCGCGGTGGTTGAACGAGGAGAAGAAGCGTGCCTGAAAAGCCACGCCACGCAGATACGCATCGTAAGCCTCGGGATTGGTTGTTGCTTTGACTGCCAACGCCTGCTCCTCGCGACCGGTGAGCTTGGCTTGCAACGATTCCGCGATTCCTATGGCGATCTCGCTCTCAACGCCGAAGATGTCAGTCAACTTCCGGTCGTAGGTGTCTGCCCAGAGGTGGGAATCGGTTTGTGCATTAATCAATTGCACATTGACCCGCACCTGATCGGCTGCCTTTTGCACGCTACCTTCAAGAATGTTCGCTACGCCAAGCTGCTTCGCGATCTGCGAGAGATTGCGAGGTCTATTCTGATATTGCTGCGTCGAACTGCGCGAAATTACTTTTAGGCCTGCGATGCTGGCTAGCCGCGTCAGGATCTCCTCCTGAATACCTTCCGCGAAATATGCGTTATCTGGATCGCGGCTGAGGTTCTCGAACGGCAGCACGGCGACGCTTTTTTCCGGCGCAGCCAGCGTCGTTCGCCCGCCGTAACGGGAAAACAGTGCGATACCGGCGACAATTGCTGCGAGCGCCAGCAAAGCTGCCGCCGTCGCCCAGCGCAGACGCCTCCGGCGTTTCTGCACGGTCTCGAATCTCCGCGGCAGTTTCGCATTGCCGAATTGATTGTCATAGAGGTTCACGACCGCGACGCGCACACCATGTTTCACTTCGCACAAACCGAGATCGTGCAGGAGCGGTCGCCACTTCTCGTATTCTTCCAGGTCTTCGGCGACGTGTTTGGATAGAAGAATGTGGCCGGCGTCGCCACAATCCATCACCCGTTTGGCGATGTTGATTCCAGCGCCCGTGAGATTGACCCGTTGGTTTACATCCACAACCCCGCTAACGGGTCCGCTGTGGATTCCCATCCGAAGGCGCAGGCGAGGATGTTCCTTGAGTGCGCGGCTGATCTCCACGGCGCATTGCGCAGGTGCCTCCGGACTTGTGTAGAATACCAACGCTATGCCGTCGCCCGTCGGGATTTTAAGCAAGCGGCTCGCGGCTTCGGCTCGTTGAAATTGCTCGGAGGCGCGAACAACCTGGTTTAGTTCTTCAACTGCTGCGTGCTGATCGTTAATCGAAAGTTTTGAGTAGCCAACGATGTCGATGAACAGAACATGGGCGATTTCGAGCTGGATCTCTTTCTTGATCTCAGTGGACATCTTGTCGGGCGATTAATCCCAATACTTTCACGCGCCATGATTCTGCCTCCTTTGCTCTCCGCAAGCCAATGACAAAATGATATAAACGGGCGCAATGACGCGGGCGACGTTCACGATTGCTGCGATTGCTTTTCTTTCCTGCGTGGCAGCGGCAACGTCGCCACCAGTCACGTTTGAGTCACCTTGCGAATGTCGTGACGCTCACGGCGAACATCGCTGGGTGGTGAAGAACGATCCTTCAAGTCCGCCTGTGGATGCGAGCACGATACAGGCCGTCACGCCTTCGGACATTTTGAGTTGGCCCGGGCCAGACGTGCATTTGGCGGGACGAAGCATAACCCGCCGATACCTCACTGAGCAGTTCTGAAAGCGATACGTCTATTTGAGCCCGTTGGCAGCCCGAAAGGCGTCCCAAGCGTCGATGCATTCGGTCGCGAGTTGGAAGGCGTCGATTGACCCAATGGTCGTGTTTACCTCATACTTGAGATTAATAGTCGTCGGCGCAGTGCCAAGAGCGACTCCGAACTGCTTCTTGCCGAAAGCCGGGCCCTCACCGCTGCGGCTGGACGTTAAGCGAAGATGCTTAAGAGAGTTACAGATGTCCGCGCAGAGTTTCAGAGGACGGCTAGAATTGATGTGAGCCCTCCACCGCCTGCTGGACGGTTGTTGGAACCGTGTCGTCATTTTTGATCCAGTCTTTTAGGTGATAGCAATTCATGAAGAAGGCGTAGATATCGTCCAGGTAGTTGTCAGAGGGCACGTTGTGGGGTCGCCCTTGATTGAGAGAAGCAAACCTAATGTACCAACGCTTCATTCGGTCGTACTGTTCGCGATACTTAGCGGCCATGAAAGTCTCCTGACGACCTCAAGATCAGCATGGCTAGGCGTTACGACTTCGGGATCCAAGCAAGCAATTTGTTCATTTGGCTGCGCCTTCCACAATCCTAATCGTCGTCTACGCCTTCCATCGGGTATTGCAGTAATCGATCGCTTCCTTCGTTGTGAGTCGACGCGTTGAATTCCCAGCTCGAACGTAGAGATGCTCGTCAGCCCCCTCCTTTACCCAGACCGGGCGCGGCGCGGCTTCGATGCCGATCTTGCAGACCTGCTTCTCTTCCACTTTATGGAAGGAAAATTTCAGGTTTCGACTGAGATCTTTCCCGTAGTGATTCAGTAGCACATCACTAAGAAAAAGTTCGTAGCCGTCGGCATTCTTTCTGTGGAGTGTTTGATAATCGTGTTCAAGGCCGAGCACGGTACCGTCGTCAGAAACGCCTAGGAGGAGCGTGCCCCCTTCGCTGTTGAGAAAGGCCGCGACAGTTTTGAGTACGACCTGCTCCATCACTGGGTTCTTTCTGTTCTCGCGCAGGTCCCAGCGGGAGGAGGACTTGAATTCCACCTTCGCGTTTTCGCCGGCGGCGAGGAGCGCCGAGATTTCAGGATCGCCGGGCTTCGGTGCGAGTACGCGGAAAGCTTCGAGAGCGGCGTCCTTCACCGGCTGGGCGATGAGCGGGAAGGTGGTGAGGATATAGGCAAATTCATCCTCGGTGAGGCCGTAGAGATGCGCGACGAGGCCGTCGAGTTCCGCGCGCTAAGTTGAAGAATCGTGACAAAATTCGATCCTATTCGGTGTAGTGGTCTTTACCGAATATTGCCCCAACGTCGTCGGTGACAAATCAGCTTGGCCGGACGATAGCAAACAAAGACGGAAATCGGCGGATTTGTTCTGATTTCTGTTCTGAATAGGCGACTTTTCGACCCCATTTCTTGCGTTTTTACCTATGAAAAGAGGCGGGGGCGGGAATCGAACCCGCGAATAGCGGTTTTGCAGACCGCGACCTTACCACTTGGCTACCCCGCCATTTGTGCGAGGAATGAGCGTAACGCGCGAGCATAACGTGTCAACGCGACGAGGGGGATTCGTATCAACGAATGTGATTGGTGATCGGTGAGCGGTGATTGGTAGCCGATTCGCCTGTCACGCCGTAGTTTTAACGTAGGCGGAACGATTTAGCGAATTAACAATTTAACGACTATCTTCCGTGCGTGACTTCTCGCTCTGCGGAACTGTTTGCTGCTGCTCAACGGCGCATCCCGGGCGGCGTCAACTCGCCAGTCCGCGCGTTTCGCAATGTTGGCGGCGCGCCGTTTTTCGTCGCGCGGGGGGAAGGCGCAAAAATTTGGGATGTCGATGGCAATGAATACATCGATTACGTTGGCAGCTGGGGACCGGCGATTCTCGGCCATGCGCCGAAAGTCATTGTCGATGCGGTGCGCAACGCCGCCACGCGTGGCCTAAGCTTTGGAATTCCAAATCCGCTCGAGGTGGAAATGGCGGAGTTGATCTGCGACTGGATGCCGTCGATCGAGAAAGTGCGGATGGTGAACAGCGGCACGGAAGCGACCATGTCCTGCATTCGTCTCGCACGCGCGCTCACGCAACGTGACAAGATCATCAAGTTCGACGGTTGTTACCACGGACATGTCGATGCGTTGCTAGTGAAAACCGGCAGCGGCGCGCTCACGCACGGGCGGCCGGACAGCGCCGGCGTGCCGCAGGCATTTGTCGATCTCACAATTTCGTTGCCGTTCAACGATGCCGATCTTGTACGGAAAACTTTTGCCCAGAACAAAGGGCAAATCGCAGCAGTAATTGTCGAACCCGTCCCGGCCAACGCGGGGCTTTATTTTCCAAGCGACGATTTCCTTTCCGTCTTACGTGAGGAATGCACGAGAAACGGTGCACTTCTGATTTTCGACGAAGTAATCACCGGCTTCCGTCTAGCGCGTGGCGGTGCACAGGAAATTTACGGAGTTAAATCTGATCTGACCGCGCTGGGGAAAATAATTGGCGGCGGTTTACCGGTCGGCGCATTTGGCGGACGCGCCGAAATCATGGACCAGCTTTCGCCAGATGGGCCGGTTTATCAGGCCGGAACATTATCCGGCAATCCGCTGGCGATGGCCGCCGGTCTGGCGCAGCTACGCGAGCTCGAGGGGATCAACGGCTGGAAATTGCTGGAAGGATTGGGCGCGCAGTTTGAAAAGGTCGCGCGCGACGCGATCAAGCATGCAAAAATCGACATCACTTTTCACCGGCTCGGCTCGATGTTTTGTTTGTTCTTTGCCTCTGGACCAATTACCGATCTTGCCGGAGCGCGACGAAGCGACTTGAAAATGTTCGCCCGATTTTTCCATGCTTGTTTGAAGCGCAGCGTTTATTTCGCGCCATCGCAATTTGAGACTGGATTCATTTCCACCGCCCACACATGGGCCGATGTCGAGCGCACAAAGGGGGTAATGCGCGAAGCGCTTGCAGAACTGCCTTGACCAAGACTATGCGGGATCAAAGGCGAGGATGTTGGGCCATCGCCGTCAGTATCTAGCCCCAAACAGTTCGTTCAAATCGGCGGAAGGAGCGTTATTGGCCAGAAGGTTAAATGTGCCGTTTGTTTTGATCTCTTCAGCGGCGCGGAGGAAAGCGCCCCACGCAGCAAGGGCAAGCCCGGAACCGACAGAGATGCGGCGCACACCGAGATCGGCTAGCTGGGAGAACGAGAGCTGATGATTGAATCCGGAGACAAGGACGTTCACAGGTTTCGGTGCGACGGCCTTCACGATCTGCGCAATTTCATCCCGATTTGTGACGCCCGGCGCGTAGAGGCAATCGGCGCCGGCTTCGACGTAGGCAGTGAGTCGTTCCAAGGCGGTACGCAATGGAGTGGGATCGCGGACCAACCACGCTTCGCAACGTCCGGTTAGAATCACGCCAGTTTCCGAAGCATCAATCGCAGAGCGCGCCGCGCGAATGCGCTCGATTGCCAGCTTTTTCTCATAGAGCGGCGCAGCGGGATCCTGAGAGTTGTCCTCGACCGAGAGTCCAGCGACGCCTGTCCCGACGCAAAGCTTCACATTTGCAGCGAGCTCTTCGGGGTTATCAGCGAACCCGTTCAAGAAATCTGCGTTCACCGGCAGCGCCGTTGCTTCCACAATTTCGCGAATGTGCGCGAGCATTTCATCACGCGGAACGGCGCCATCGGGTTTGCCGCGCGAAAAGGCGAAGCCTGCCGATGTCGTGGCGAGTGCTTTGAATCCGAGTCGTTCCAAATAAATCGCTGTTCCGATATCCCATGGGTTTGAAAGCACGAAACATCCGGATTCGTGCATCGCGTGAAACTTTGCAACGACAGAGAGATTCTGTGACCGCGCCATGCCGTACCTTAGGCGAATCCGAGCCAGGCGCGAGTGAGCTGATACTCACCGCGATTAGCGATTCGAACGCAACATCAATGCTTTCGGCATCCGCGTGACGGTTCGTATTCGAATCTTTATTACAGCGGCAATCTGGCCGCCCGGCCGGAAACAAAACGCGACTCGGGAAGCTGATCGCCGCCCCAAACCTCAACAGAAAGGGGAAAACATGAAAAAAGCATTCTTGAGCATTGCCCTGGCAATGGTGGCGTCATTTGCGTGGGGGCAGACCATACGGCAGCCGCTTATGAAGACACAGGAGTTGCCGCAGCAATCGCGGCAACGGACCACTACCACCACCGCAACCACGACAGAAGCCAATGGGACAATTACAGAGTACACTCCTGGAAGCGCGATAGTCCTTAAAGAAACCACCGGCCCGGTGCGTTATCGTTTCGGCAAGACCGTCACATATGTGACGCGAAGCGGCAGGGTCCTGGATGAACAGATGGTGAGAACCAAAATCAAAGTTGGCGTTCCGGTCCGGGTCCACTTTATAGGCACCGGCACTAACCAAGTCGTCGATCGCGTTATCTTGGAGGAGGACTGATATTCAGTCTCGTTTGTCCATCGCGCCTTTTCGTTCCGCGTGGTGAGCGGAACGGAGAGGCGTGTTTTGTTTTCTCGCGCTGTAGCGCCTGACATCCGCTACAAACTGAAGTGTGACCGCCGGGAGTCGAAAAACCCAGTGTGCTGCAATGAGAGACCAGACTCATTTCGACCCAGCACGGACGGATTTCCAGGCCTGTCGCAGCGGGCCTTGAGGACCGTAGATCGGATCGTAATCCGGAATTGGCAGAGTCGCGATATTGTGATCGGCTTGTGGGCGCTCGCCAGGCAGACCCCGAAGCAAATCCCACTCGCGTCCATCAGGGTAGGCTCCAACAACTGCAAAGTCCGCACTGGAGCCAATATTCTGGTGAGCTACACCTGCTGGAATTACGATCACATCACTGGCATGGACCTCGACGTTCTTGCCATGCTTGCCGCCGAGTCGCAGGGTCGCCGTGCCGCCATAAACGCCAAGGACTTCATGCGTCGTGCTGTGATAATGGGCGAAGGAATAGACACCGTTTCGCCACGAATTGGTCCAATCATTCTCAGCAAAACGTTGTTCAACAACAGAAGCGCGATCTCCCGCCTCTGTCATGAATGCTTGTCGATACAATAGTACCGGCAGGACACTATTTTGGAAAACGCCGTCGTCTTTAAAACTGAACTGCTCCGGCTCAACGAATTCCAGCTGTTTCGCCACGGGACGGGCTTGCATGTGTAACGCAATATCGCGCGAGCACAGAGAACCGGTTGTCTTCTATCAAATATTGTCTTAAGCAATTCGCGTATTGCCTTTGCGATTAGCGAGCATATGGCAGACGCGTAGTGTTCAAGCTGCCATGCAAGAATCAGCAGGCGTGTCTCAATTGGTCGAGCATCTTTTCCGTCATGAGTCGGGAAGAATGGTGGCGACGCTGACCGGCATTTTCGGGATCGAGCATTTGAACCTGGCTGAAGACGTGGTGCAGGAAGCGCTGGCGCGGGCGTTGCAGACGTGGCCATACCGCGGGATCCCGGAAAATCCTGCCGCTTGGATCATGCGCGCGTCCCGCAATCTCGCGCTCGACGTCGTCCGGCGCGAAAAAGTTTTCCGTGCGAAAGAACCCGAAATCGCGCGATTGATGGAGCGTGACGGGTCCGCACCTGAAGCCGCAATTTTTTCCGAACACGAAATTGCGGACGATCGATTACGGATGATGTTCGTGTGCTGCCATCCAGTCATTCCGCCGGAAGCGCAGGTGCCGCTCGCGTTGAAAACACTCTGCGGTTTCAGCGTGACGGAAATCAGTCATGCATTCCTGACGACCGAAGCAGCAATTGCAAAGCGACTGACTCGTGCAAAACAAAAAATCCAGGAAGCGCAGGTTCCATTTGAGATTCCAACAGGTGACGAGTTGACGCGGCGACTCGACAGCGTCCTGCAATCGCTCTACCTGCTGTTCAACGAAGGTTACAAAGCGTCCAGCGGCGAAAACCTCGTGCGCGAAGAACTCTGCGACGAGGCTATCCGTCTCACGGAATTGCTGGAGCAACATCGTGCCAGCAACCAGCCCAAGACGCATGCCTTGCTTGCGCTGATGCTGTTGAATGCCGCGCGGATTCCAGCCCGGCAAGACAATGAAGGGAATCTGCTTCGACTCAAAGAACAGGACCGAGCGGTGTGGGATCAGACGATGATCGCGCGGGGGATGTTTCACCTCCACGAATCGGCTGCGGGTACCGACATCAGCGAATATCATCTTCAAGCGGGGATCGCCGCGTGTCACGCCACCGCAATCGATTATAAATCGACCGATTGGGCCAAGATTCTTTCGCTCTATGATCGATTGATCGAGTTCGATGATTCGCCCGTAGTGGCGCTCAATCGTGCGGTGGCTGTCGCAAATGTTCACGGCCCGGAGACGGGATTACAAACACTCCGCGCCATACGCAACCGCGAAAAATTAGATTCCTACTACCTATTCTACTCCGTCTTCGGCGAGCTCGAGATGCGATTGAACAATCATGCAGTTGCTGCCGAACAATTCCGGAAAGCGTTTGAACTGGCCGAGACGAAATCGGAGCGAGCGTTCCTTTTGAAACGATTGCAGCGCTGCGTCGACGGCCAGATCGCTTGACCAGGAAAATTTTGTCCTAAATCGGAGGGCTCTTTCGTCGTATCTCTGACAGAACTAAAAATCACACATCAACAGAAAGACAAAACATGAGCAAGTCAGAGAAGAAACAGGCTGCGAGCATCGTTTGGTTCGAAATCCCGGCCGATGACGTCGAACGCGCGAGAAAATTTTACGGCGACTTATTTGACTGGAAAATTGAGAGGTTCCCAGGACCCCAGGAGTATTGGCACATTGATACCGGTGGCGGCGACGATACTCCCGATGGGGCGCTCAAGAAACGTAAACAACCGCAAGAGCCGATTACCAACTACGTCAGCGTAAATTCAGTCACCGAGTTCTCCAAAAAAATCGAGAAACTCGGTGGTAAAATCTGCATGGCGAAGACAGCCGTGCCGCAAATGGGTTATTTCGGCGTGTGCCAGGACACCGAGGGTAACCCGTTTGGAATTTGGCAGAGCGACCTGAACGCGAAATAATTTGTCCTAAACTCGGTCACCCGTTCGTCGTATTTCTGAAAGCGAGAAAAACAATCAATCATCAACTAAAAACTAATATGAACACACCAAATCAGAATGGATATATGCTGCTGTTTCGCGGAAACGACTGGTACAAGAGCCTTTCGCCCGAAGAAACACAGAAAGTCACAGACCAATGGATGGCCTGGTTCAGGCGGCTGACCGACCAAGGCAAAGCCGTCGCCGGCAACCCGCTCGAGCGCGAAGGCAAAATCGTCTCGGGCAAAAACCGCGTGGTGTCTGATGGACCATTTGCTGAATCGAAAGAAGCGATCGGTGGCTACTTTTTGCTCGACGTCGGCAGTCTCGATGAAGCGGTGGCGATCGCGCAGGAATGCCCTGGTCTGCCGTACGGCATTCGGGTGGAAGTCAGACCTGTGGCGGCTGAGTGTCCGCTTGCGAGTGAACTCAAGCGCGAAGCCGAGTTCGCTACGGTCTGAGCAAAGCCCAGATCGTCACGCAAAGATCGACAAACAAAGGCGTCGTATCTGCCCGGTTTGTCTTGCGAACGCGGGGTTCATCGCGACGAGCGCGACGTCAGCAAGCGGGTTGACCGCGCTCGCCGTGGGAAATTTTTTTCTAAATGCGACCGAAATCATCAAACAAACGAAACTGGAGAAATACAAAATGAAAACCGAGACACTGGAACGAAAAACAGACAAAAGCGAAGTGAATCCTAAAGTGGTGTCAGAACCTGAATGGCTAGTTGCGCGCAAGGATTTGCTAACGCGCGAGAAGGAGCTGACACGATTGCGCGACGAAGTGAGTCGCCATCGCCGTGAACTGCCGTGGGTTAAGATCGACAAGGAATATATCTTCGACGGACCAGATGGCAGGCAAACCCTGGCCGATCTCTTCGACGGTCGCAGCCAATTGATTGTTTATCATTTTATGCTCGGCCCTGGGTGGGAGGAGGGATGCAAAAGCTGTTCGTATCTGGCGGACCACTTTGACGGCGCCAACGGGCATCTTCCGCATCGCGACGTGACCTTCGTCGTTATCTCGCGCGCACCGCTGTCCCAGATTCAATCGTATCAGAAACGAATGGGCTGGCGTTTCAAATGGCTCTCTTCGCACGGGAAAGATTTCAATTTCGATTATCACGTTTCGTTCACGGAGGAAGACGAAAAGAAAGGAAAAGTTTATTACAACTACGCGACGCAGGAATTCATCAGCGACGAATTGCCCGGTCTCAGCGTGTTTTACAAAGACGAAAACGGCGACGTCTTTCACACTTATTCGACGTACGCGCGCGGGCTCGACATCCTGGTCGGCGCTTACAATCTGCTCGACCTCACGCCGAAAGGTCGCAACGAAAACCCGGATGCAACGATGGATTGGGTGCGGCGTCACGACGAATATTGACCGGCGTACAAAAGAAGGAGCAAGAGATGAATCGCGTCACTCACTTTGAGATTTACACCGACGACCCCGAAGCGGTGCAGCCGTTTTACCGGGACGTGTTCGGCTGGAAGTTCAACAAATTCGAAGGCGGCCCGATCGAATACTGGCTGGTCACGACCGGCGATGACAAGGAGCCGGGAATCAATGGCGGCATTACTCGACCGCGCGAAGGGCAAAGCTCCGGGACCCTGAATACGATCGCGGTGGAATCTTTGGACCGAACAATGAAGAAAATAGAACAACGCGGTGGAAAAATCTGCGTCCCGAAAATGGCGATCCCGAAGATCGGTTGGCTCGCTTACGCAGAAGATCCGACTGGCAACCTCTTCGGAATCATAGAGCCAGACGCGAAGGCCAAATAACAAAAGGAGAGAAATCATGTCAGCAAACACAATCCGACTTCACCGAGTGCTCCGGGCAACGCCGGAGAAAATTTACTGCGCGTTCCTCGATCCGGACGCGCTGACCAAATGGCTTCCGCCAAACGGATTCACCGGCAAGGTGCACCACATGAACGCCA
>Ga0209056_10005104_pt1 | contig 13712 bp, 10 predicted proteins | sample GraSoiAngelo_114_FD_185876 | JGI IMG/M metagenome (GOLD analysis project Ga0209056, IMG submission 185876) | Grasslands soil microbial communities from the Angelo Coastal Reserve, California, USA - 14_0903_13_40cm (SPAdes) (version 2) | ecosystem: Environmental > Terrestrial > Soil > Grasslands... | reverse complement strand
GCGTATTTCATGACGAAGGAAGAGATCACGACGTCGGAGTTGTTGTAGCAGCCGGTCGCGGGCTGGACGTAGGCGAACCAGAAGGGCTTCCCGGATCCCAGCCGGATCGTGTCGTAGCCATTGAAGATCGTGGCATCGCAAGCGGGGGCGATCGTCGCGGTCGTGGTCGCGGAGCGGCTGCAGATCTGGTCCGGATTTCCGTCCCCATTGTCGGTGACCGTCAGAGTCACGGTGTAGGTTCCTGCTGCGGTATACGAATGGCTCACCGTCACTCCGACCGCGTCCACAGTGATTCCATCGGCGGCGTCGAAGTCCCAGGCGTACGTGAGAGGGTTTCCATCGGGATCGGCGGATGCGGTCCCGTCGAAGTTCACCTGCACCCCCGCCAGCCCCGAGTACGGGCCGCCTGGACTGGCGGTCGGGCATCGATTGCCGGCAGGCAGGACGATGATGAGGAAGGATTGGGTGACGCTGGCCTGGCCATCGCTGACGGTAACCGAGCACGCGTAGGTCCCTGCGGAGTTGGGCCCCGGGGCGATGTGAAGGATTCGAGTGACCTGGTCGAAGAAAAGAAACGTCCCGCAATCCGTCGAAAACGTGAGGGGATCGTTGTCCGGATCGGATGCGGTCACGGGGACGTCGGCCGTTGCGCCCTCCTTCACCGTGACGGTTGGAATCGGGTTCAAGGTCGGCGGTCGATTCACGTTGTTCACGGCGACCGTGAACGACTTGTCGACGGTTGCCGCACAGGCGCCCCCCACCGTCGCCCGCACGGTCACAACGTAGCTTCCGGCATCCGAGAATCCCGGGGCGACGTGAACGTTTCCGGTCGTAGGGGATGTTGTGATCACCGTCACGAATGTAGGACCCGCTGCCAACGTGAACGTCATCGGGCTCCCGTCCGGACTCGTGCCCGATAGGGTCTGATCCGCCGTCTGGGCTTCGTTCACCGTCATGTTGGCGGGCTGGGCCAGGAGCGGGGGGCGGCACGCGAAATCGGTCACCATGATCGACAAGCTCTTGGAATCGGTGAGCGTTCCATCGCTCGCGGTGACCGTCGCCCTGTACGTCCCTTGGTCGCTGAATCCCGGAGCGAGACGGATATTGCCTGTAGCGGTCCCGGTGCCCGGGTTGGTGGTCGTGACCGCCATGAACGTCGGACCGGACGCCGCGAAGAACGTGAGCGCGTTACCGTCAGGGTCGGTCGCGACGATCGCCTGATCTGCTGCCGACCCCTCGAGCACGGTCATATTGGCCGGCTGGGCAAGGACGGGAGGGCTTTCGCATCCAACGCAGACAATGATCGTGAAGCTCTTGGTGGACGTTGTGCCGTTCGCGGCGGCGGTCACCGATCCCGCGAAGCTGCCCGACGTCGTACTGCTGGGCGCGAGGTGGATGTTCCCGGTACGGGTCGTTCCCGACTGGGCATTGTCCGTCCTCGTCATGAAGGGGGGACCGGTGTGCGTGAAGGTGATCGCGTCCCCGTCAGGGTCCGTTGCGGTGAACGCCTGATCCGCCGTCGATCCCGCCGCCAGTGTCATGTTGTTGATGGCGGCAAGCGAAACCGGTTGATCCACGTTGTTCACCGTGATCGAGATGTTCTTCGTGTCGGCCAGCGTCCCATCGCTTGCGCGCACCACCGCCACGGACGTGCCCGAGTCGGAGAATCCTGGGGCGAGGTTGATGTTGCCCGTGGCAGTTCCCGTACCCGGGTTCGTCGTGGTCACGGACATGAAACTAGGGCCCGCCTGCTTGGAGAAGGTAAGCGCGAGGCCTTCCGCATCGGTCGCAGTGACCCCCTGATTCGCAGTGGACCCCTCGAGCACGGTCATGTTCGCGGGCTGGGTGAGGACCGGAGGACGGTTCTCGTTGGTTATGGTGATGGTGAAGGACTTGGTGTCGGTCGCGGTTCCATCGGTCACGGACACCGATGCCGAATAGGTTCCCGCGTCGGAGAATGACGGCGCGAGACGGATCTCCCCGGTACCGGTGCCCGCGCCGGGGCTCGTCGTGGTCACCGTCATGAACGACGGTCCGGAAGCCTTCGAAAACGTCAGCGGTCGCAGGTTGGAAACTGTGGCCATGATGGCCTGACTGATCACTTGTCCCTCATTCACGGCCATGTTCGACGGCTGAATGAGGACAGGCGCCGAATCACCGTGGATCACATTGAGGGTGAGAGACTTGTCGTTGCTCTGCGTGCCGTCGCTCACGCGCACGGTGACGATGTATGTCCCCTGACTGTTGACCGGCGGGGCGACATGAATGTTTCCGGTTCCTGTGCCCGTACCGGGGTCTGTGGTCGTGACGGTCACGAAGGTCGGACCCGTTAGTTTGGTGAAGCTGAGAGGCGCTCCGCAGGCGGTCGCGGTGATCGTCTGATCGGCGACTTGCCCTTCGAAGACCGTCATGTTCGCGGGCTGAGCGAGGATCGGCGTGTTGTCCACGGTAGCGATCGTGATCGTGAAGCTTCTCGTATCGCTCCCGCCTCCCGAGGTGGCCGTCACCGAAGCCGCGAATGTGCCCGAGGCGGGCGCCGGCGGCGCGCTCAGGTGGATGTTCCCTGTGCGCGTGGTTCCAGCCTGCGCGTTCGCGGTGACCGTCATCCAGGTGGGACCGGTGGACGTGAAGCTGATCGGGTCTCCGTCGGGGTCTGTCGCGCGGATCGCCTGATCGGCGCTCGCCGGAGAACAGCCTCCGACGCCGATCGTCATGTTCCCAATGGGATCGAGGACGGCGCCGTTCGGCAGCGAGGGAGCGCCGGCGCCGGCCCAGTCGAACCAGTCCCCTCCGGCTCCACTGGCCACGCCGCACGGGTCGGAGGGGTCGCCGACCACGTAGGTGTTCGGGAAGAAGAACCCATCACAGCTCGTGCCGAATCCCGTTCCGAACCCGAATGGATTGATCCCCGAGGCTCCGATCTGAACGTCGATGCGCGGGGCTCCGGTCACAGGCGTTACGGTGATCGATCCCAGGGTTGCGAGCCCCGGGGGCGTGAACGTTCCTGGGGGTCGCGTCCTGTTGATCTCGACTTCGGTGTTGCTCTGTAGCGGAGGGCTGGTTTCCGTGTAGCTCGCGTCCGTTGGCGTGAAGGACCCCCACGTGACCGTTCCGCCGACAGCCTTCAGGGCCAAGGTGTAGCTGAACATGTCCAGCGGCTGCGGCGTGGTGCCTGTACCGCCGCAATAGGCCGACGTGTGCGAGTTACAGCTCTGGAGCGTGCCGTTTCGGTCGTGATCGGTGTCGAGGAAGATGGTGACGATCGTCGTCCCGCTCGCCCGGAGCCGCGTGGGGTCCGTGGGATTGTCCGTTGTCATGCGCATGTACTGCGCGGCCGCCGGAGCCGCGAGAGCGAGGAGCAGCAGGGAACCCAGGGCGAGGCATCGTAGGGTAGGTCTCATGGGGAACCTCCTCTAGGCGCCGGACTGCCGCACACGTTCAGATGGTGTTTGGGAAATCGAAGGACAGGTCCGAGTGGGGAAGGGCTTTCGGAACATGGGATCCTTCCTGTTAGGTGGGAATCGGCAAAAGCATACTCCTCCGCTGCCCCAAAGTCAAGGCTGAGCAGCGACTTCCGGGCTGGAAATGCCGCCGCCGATCGCGTATTCTCCTCCGCGGAGAGATGCGAGAGTGGCTGAATCGGGCGGTCTCGAAAACCGCTATACGCGTAAGCGTATCGAGGGTTCGAATCCCTCTCTCTCCGCCATCCTAAGAGACGGCGCGTGAGGGAGCGCGCGAACATCGAAGCTTCCCGGAGAGATGTCCGAGTGGCTGAAGGAGCACGCTTGGAAAGCGTGTAAGCATGAAAGTGCTTCGTGGGTTCGAATCCCACTCTCTCCGCCAGTTGTGAAGCAATCCGGAATCAGGTGGGGATGTAGCTCAGTTGGGAGAGCGCCTCGTTCGCAACGAGGAGGTCACCGGTTCGATCCCGGTCATCTCCACCATAAGCAGCCACCGTGGTGACTGGCGTAAAGTTCGGTGGGTCGGGCATGGCCCTCTCGTGCCTCGGCGTTGACGGCCAGTTCCCGCGCAATCGAGAATCGCGAACCCCGTCAGGACCGGAAGGTAGCAGCGGTCAGCGGTAACCTCGATGTGCCGCGGACTCGACTGGCTCGAGCCGGGAATCGGGGGGGCTTTGCCCGCAGCGCGCCGGGATGCGCGTCACGTTAGGAGCTCTCTTGGCCCACCTTGCCCTCGCCCGGAAGTACCGTCCTCAGCGGTTCGCCGACCTGGTCGGACAGGACCCCATCCGCACGACCCTGGAGCAGGCGGTCGCCAGGAACCGGGTCGCCCACGCCTACCTCTTCGCCGGACCCCGGGGCAGCGGCAAGACCACGACCGCCCGCCTCATCGCCAAGGCGCTGAACTGCGAGCGCAGGAAGCCGGGGGAGTCGGAGCCCTGCAACGAGTGCGGGAGCTGCGTCGCGATCACGAACGGCACCTCGCTCGACGTGCTCGAGATCGACGGCGCCAGCAATCGCGGGATCGAGGAGATACGGAATCTCCGCGAGAACGTGAAGTACGCCGCCTCGGGCGGAAAGTTCAAGGTGTACATCATCGACGAGGCGCACCAGCTCACCGACTTCGCCTGGAACGCGCTCCTGAAAACCCTGGAGGAGCCGCCGGCCCACGTCCGCTTCGTCTTCTGCACCACGGAGCCGCTCGAGGTGCCCGACACCATCGCGTCGCGCTGCCAGGTGTTCGAGTTTCGCAGGCTCCGGAGCGAGGAGCTGGTGAAGCACCTGCTCGACGTGGCCGCGAGGGAAAGGGTCTCTCTACATGAAGATGCCGCGGGTCTGATCGCGCGGGCCTCGGAAGGAAGCGTGCGCGATGCGCTGGGGCGCCTGGATCAGTCGCTGGCGCTCTCGCCCGAGGGTGTGACCGCCGCGACGGTCGCGCAGGCGCTCGGGCTCGCGGGGCTCGACGCCTACTTCGATCTGGGGGAAGCGCTAACGAAGCGCGACCCCAAGCTGGCGTTACAAGTACTGGACCGGCTCCACGACCGGGGCATGGACGTCGAGGAGATCGCGGACGGGCTCGCACACCATCTCCGCCAGCTTCTTCTGATCGCCGTGGATTCCTCCCTCGAGAAGCTCGTGGACGCGGCCCCCAGCGACCGGGAGCGGTACGTCGCGCAGGCGAAGGAATTCCGGCCCACCGATCTCAACGCGATGCTGAATCTTCTCCTCGAGACGCGCCCCCTGCTGCGCCGCGCCGAGGCGCCGCGCATCCTGCTCGAGGTCGCGCTGGTCGAGATGTGCACGCTCCCCACGGCGGCGAGGATCGAGGATCTGATCCGCCGCCTCGGCGAGCTGGAATCGAAGCTCGGGGGAGGCGGTCCAGGCACGCCGTCTCCGGCTCCGCGCCCGGCAAAGCAGGATGAGGCTTCCGCTCCGGCGGCGCCCGCGCCGCGCCGCGGCTCCTCCACACCTCGCGCGATCGCCGACACGGAGCCCAGGCATTCCGCGCTCACTGCCGTCACGGCCGTCCCCGGGAATGAGCCCTTGCCCCCGAGCGCCGGCAGTCCCGCCGACCTCCGGCTCGTGGAATCACCCGTCGGTGTGGAGGCCGCCGATCCCAGCGATCCGGTCGTGCGCTGGCGGCACGCGGTGGACCGGGTGAAGGAGCGAAAACTCCTTCTGGGCACGTGTCTCGAGGAGGGGTCGTTCCTGGGAATCGCGGGGGGCAACGTGAGGATCGCGCTCTCGGTGGAGCACGCCTTCCACCGCGCGATGCTGGAGATGAAGGAGAATCGTGAGATCCTGAACGAGGAGCTGGAAAAATGTTACGGCCGGGGCGTCCGGCTTCTCTGCGAGTCCTTGGCACCTCCCGCCCAGGCGGGGGAGCGCGTCCCGGGTGGCGGCGAGACGCCGGGCGGTCCCGAGGCCTCCCTGGTGGACCGCATCGTCGAGCTCTTCGACGGAGAGGTCCTGGGGCCGGATCCGGAGAAGGGGAACGTATGAAGAACATCGCGGGCATGCTCCAGAAGGCCCAGGCCCTTCAAGCCAAGATGTCGGAAATGCAGGCGGAGCTGAAAACGCGCGAGATCGTCGGGTCCTCGGGGCAGGGGAAGGTGAAGGTCACCATGAACGGGGGCCAAGACGTGGTCAAAATCTCGATCGACCCCGAAGTCGTGAACCCGGACGAGGCGGATCTTCTGGAAGATCTGGTGCTCGCCGCGTTCAACGACGCCCGTGCGAAGGTCACGCGCATGGTCGAGGAGGAAATGGGCAAGCTCACCGGCGGCATGGGGCTTCCGAAGGGGCTCTTCTAGGCTCCATGCAGTATTCGAGCGCCTTGCTGGAAGCGGTCATCACGGAGCTGACCCGCCTTCCGGGACTGGGCCGGAAATCGGCCCAGCGGATCGCCTTCCACCTGCTCCGTTCCCCCGAGGGAGACGCCAAGCGGCTCGCGCAGGCGGTCCTGGAGCTCAGGGCGAAGGTCGAGGACTGCCGCATTTGCGGCAACGTCACCGAGACCCAGCCCTGCGCGATCTGCGCGGATTCCCGCCGCGACACGACGGTGATCTGCGTCGTCGAGCAGCCCATGGACGTTCTGGCCATCGAGCGGACCGGCGAATACCGCGGTGCCTACCACGTCCTCAAGGGAGCCCTTTCTCCCATCGACGGCATCGGTCCCGAGCAGCTCAAGCTGGGAGAGCTGATCGAGCGCGTGAAGGGCGGGAAGGTGAGCGAGGTGATCCTCGCCACGAACCCCACGGCCCAGGGAGAGGCGACCGCGCTCTACATCGCCCGCCTGCTGCAGGCGATCCCCGGTGTGCGCGTCACGCGCATCGCCCGCGGCGTGCCCATGGGCTCCGACCTCGAGTTCTCGGATCAGGTCACGCTCGCCCGCGCCATGAGCGGGCGCAAGGAGATCTGAGCCCGGTCGATCTAAGCCGCCCAATTCGAGCACATTATCCTTGACCGCCCACCCGGACGTGTTAGCGTTCGGCCCAATTCCTGGTAGAGCGTCTTTGCTGTGTGGTTGCATGACGCGTGGGGTGGTGGGGTGGGGATCTCGGCGCCGGCTGATACGGAGAGGCTAGGGCAGGACACACCTCTTTCTGAAAACAGCCGGTCGGCGTCACACATGCCGCAGGGCCCAGGTGTGTCCAAGGAGTTGGACCATGGTGAAGGGGAATTGGGCGCTCTTCGAGGAAGACTTCTGGTCGCTCAACACCATCTTGCAGAACCTCATCCAGTCCTCGAGCGCCAAGAGTGTGATGCTGATCGACAAGACCGGTCAGCTCATCAGCTCCATCGGCGAACCTCCCGGTTTCGATGTCACCTCGTTCTCCTCGCTCGCGGCCGCGGATTTCGCGGCCAATCAGCAGCTCGCCGAGATGGTCGGCGAGATGGATTTCGCCACGCTCGTCCATCAGGGCCAGAACGAGAGCATGTACCTCTCGTTGATCGCGAACCGCGTCATCCTGGTCGTGCTCTTCGATCGGAAGACCTCCCTCGGGCTGGTGCGCCTGAAGGCGCGTCGCGGCGGAGAAGAGCTCCTGGCGGTGCTGAACAAGCTGTTCGACAAGCTCCAGTACAAGAATGAAGATCTGAGTGCGACGACGCTGGGGGCCGAGTTCACCGCCGAAGCGGAAAGCGAGATCGACAGCCTATTCAAGGAATAGGAGAGCCATAGCGACGTGTCGCTGATCAATTACTCGTCTCGCGAGATCAACTGCAAAATCGTCTATTACGGTCCCGGCCTCTGCGGCAAAACCACCAATCTCCAGCACATTTATTCGCGCGTCCCCCAGGAAACCCGCGGCAAGATGATCTCCCTGGCCACGGAGATGGACCGCACGCTGTTCTTCGACTTCCTTCCGCTGGAGCTGGGGCAGATCCGGGGGTTTCGCACCCGGTTTCACCTCTATACGGTTCCCGGGCAGGTCTACTACAATGCGAGCCGCAAGCTGATCCTGAAAGGGGTCGATGGAATCGTGTTCGTGGCGGATTCGCAGATCGATCGATTCGAAGCGAACGTGGAAAGCTACATGAACATGCTCGACAACCTCACGGAGCACGATCTCACGATCGAGAAGATTCCGTTTGTGATGCAGTACAACAAGCGGGATCTTCCCCGCGTGGTGCCGATCGACGATCTGGAACGGGAGCTGAATCCTCGCAAGGCGCCGTACTTCGAAGCGGTCGCGCTCCGAGGCACCGGGGTGTTCGATACGCTCAAGGTGGCCTGCAAGCTCGTCCTGAAGACGCTCGGGTAGCCCGGACGTGCGGCGCGTTGCCGTCCTGCTCGCGACGGGATTCGGCCTGGGCTATCTCCCCATCGCGCCCGCGACCTGGGCCTCCGCGGCCACCTGCATGGCGCTGGTCTTCGTTCTTCCCCGGCTCGAGCTTCCCGCCTTCGCCGCCCTGACCCTGGTCGTCACCGTCCTGGCGGTGATCGTGTGCGGTCCCGCCGAGAAGGTGCTCGGGCACGACGCCCATCCGATCGTCCTGGACGAGGTGGCCGGCATGATGATCACCGTGTGCGGCGTGCCCGCGATCGGCTTCGCCGACCCGCCGCATGTCATCACGCTGATCGTGGGGTTCGTGCTGTTCCGCATCTTCGACGTGTGGAAGCCGCCGCCGGTCGGGCGGGCGCAGGAGCTTCCGGGCGGGTTCGGAGTCGTGACGGACGACGTGCTCGCGGGACTCTACTCGAACCTCGTGCTGCAGATCCTCGCGCGCGTCTGGCCGGGCACATGACCGCGCGCGCGGGCGGAACGGGTGGAGCGGGCGGAACGGATCGATGGCCGACCTGATCGTCGAAGTCATCACGGTGGGGAGCGAGCTTCTCCACGGGCTCGTCCCGAACACGAACCTGGACCTGGTCGGGGGCCTCCTCGCGGAGGCGGGGCTCTGGCCCTCGTATCACGCCACCGTGGGGGACGACCCGGAGCACCTGGGGGAGGCGTTCCGCACCGCGGTCCATCGCGCCGACCTCGTGATCGTGACCGGCGGACTGGGGCCGACGCAGGACGACATCACGCGAAAGGTGATCGCCACGGTCTTCCGCCGCCGGCTCATCCTGGACCGCGCGGTGCTGGATCAGATCCGGGGGCGCTTCCGGGAGCGCGGCATGGACATGCCCCCCATGAACGAGAGCCAGGCCCTGATTCCTCGCGGCGCGAACGTGATCGAGAACCCGCGCGGCTCGGCGCCCGGGCTCCATTTCGCGCATCTGGAAACGGAGATCTTCGCCCTGCCGGGCGTTCCCTCCGAGGCGGAGGCGATGGTCCGCGCCTACGTGGTCCCGTTCCTCAAGAATCGAAACCCGGGACTCGTCTCGGGGCTCCGGGTGGTGAGGACGATCGGCATCGGGGAGTCGGCGCTGGCGGAGCGACTGCAGGGGTTCGAGCTGGAGGAGCCGGAGCTCCGCCTGGGGACGATCGCGCGCGCGTCCGGCGTGGACCTCCACGTGAGCGCCTCCTCCGTGGACGCGATGTGGCTCCAGGGAGCGCTGGACCGGGGGGAGCGTAAGCTCCTCGAGCGCGCCGGATCCCACGCCTACGCGCTCGGGAGCCAGACGCTCGCCGAGGTGGTCGCGGAGGCGCTCCTGAATCGCAAGCTCACGCTCGCGACCGCGGAGTCTTTCACCGGAGGCCAGGTTGGTGCCGCGGTGGTCGCGACCCCGGGCAGCTCCCGGTACTATCAAGGAGGCGTGATCGCCTATTCGAATGAATCGAAGGAGACCCTCCTCGGCGTCTCGAAGGAGACCTTGCGCCGCCACGGCGCGGTGAGCGCGGAGGTGGCGAAGGAGATGGCGCGGGGAGCGCGGGAGCGCCTGGGCGCCTCCTGCTCCGTTTCCACCACGGGAATCGCGGGTCCCGATGGCGGGACCCCGGAGAAGCCCGTGGGCCTCTGCTTCCTGGGGTTCTCCTCCGCGGGGGAAGGGGAGGCCGCCGAGCGCTTCCTCTTCGGGGGCTCGCGCGGCGACATCATCGCGCGCGCAACCTTCTTCGCGCTCGACCTGGTGCGCCGGAGCCTCGGCGCGGGAGTGGTATGGTCCGAACCTTCATCGCGCTCGTGATCCCGGACGAATGGAAAGAATATCTGGGCAAAATCGAGGGTGATCTCATGAGGCTCATGACCGGGCTCTCCTGGGTCAAGGCCGAGAACCTGCACGTCACGCTGCGGTTTCTCGGAGACCTCGGGGATTCGGGGGTGCGGCGTGCGGGGGAAGCGGCCGGCCGCGGAGCCAAGGGGCACGCCGCGTTCACGGCGAGGCTGGGTGCCCCCGGAGCCTTCCCCTCGATGAACCGGCCCCGCGTCCTCTGGACCGGGCTTACGGAGGGCCGGGACGAGGCGATCGCGCTGGCGAAGTCGGTCAACCAGAGTCTCGACCATGGCGGATTCGGACCGGCCGACAAGCCCTTCAAGCCTCACATCACGCTGGCGCGCGTGCGCGAGCGGGCCGAGGGGGTCGAGGCCTTCGGCCGCTACACGCCTCCTCCCCCGCCCGGGGCCGCGCTCCTCGACCGGATCGTGGTGATGAAAAGTGACCTACACCCGACCGGAGCCCGCTATACTGCGCTCGAGGAGATTCGTCTTCGCCAGCAGGGAGCCTAGTTGACCCCGAGTTTCCGTCTCGGCGCCCATCCGAGCGTAAGAATCGAATCCACATTTCGCCCCGAACCGTACGGCGTCCCGGCGTGACGCCTCACAACTCGTAAGGGGGAGAATCGGAGATGGTCACGAATCCGGGTGGTGTGAGGGAGATGTCCAAGGAGCGCGCCAAGGCACTCGATCTGGCGGTGCAGCAAATCGAGCGTCAGTTCGGCAAAGGCGCGATCATGAAGCTGGGGGAGGAGTCGGCCCGGGTCCAGGTGGATTCAATTCCCACAGGCTCGATCGCGCTCGACGCGGCGCTCGGGATCGGCGGCGTGCCGCGCGGCCGCGTGATCGAGATCTACGGTCCGGAGAGCTCCGGAAAGACGACGCTGACCTTGAGCATCATCGCGCACGCGCAGAAGGCGGGCGGGAACGCGGTCTTCATCGACGCGGAGCACGCGCTGGACGCGGCGTACGCGAAGAAGCTCGGCGTCGATATCGAGAACCTGCACGTGGCCCAGCCCGACACCGGCGAGGAAGCGCTCGAGATCGCCGAGCACCTGGTGCGGAGCGGCGCGATCGACGTGATCGTGATCGACTCGGTGGCGGCGCTGGTGCCGAAGGCCGAGATCGAGGGGGAGATGGGGGACTCGCACATGGGGCTGCAAGCGCGCCTCATGTCGCAGGCCCTGCGCAAGCTCACCGGCACCATCTCCAAGTCGCGCACGACGGTCATCTTCATCAACCAGATCCGCATGCAGATCGGCGTGATGTTCGGAAACCCCGAGACCACGACCGGCGGCCGCGCGCTCAAGTTCTACGCCTCGGTGCGCATGGACATTCGCCGCATCGGCGCGATCAAGGACGGCGAGAGCGTCATCGGAAGTCACGTCAAGGTGAAGGTCGTGAAGAACAAGGTGGCCGCTCCCTTCAAGGAGGCGGAATTCGACATCCTCTACAATGAAGGAATCTCGCGCGAAGGGGAGTTTCTGGACCTCGCGATCGAGCGGAATCTGGTCCAGAAGAGCGGCACCTGGTTCTCCTTCGGTGAGGAGCGTATCGGGCAGGGGCGCGAGAACGCCAGGCTCTGGCTCAAGGAGCATCCCGACGCCGTGGTCGAGCTGGAAACGAAGCTGCGCGAAGCGCTGGGATTGACGAAGGCCGGGTTAGCACTTCCGGAGCCGGTCGCGGCGGCGACCGACGGCAAGGGAGAGCGCCGGGTCCGCATCTGATCCATGGCGCTGAATCCTACGCGCGCGGGTTCGGAGGAGGCGGCGAAGGAGGCGGCCCTCCGGATTCTCACCCGCGGGCCGCGCACGGAGCGGGAAGTTCAGGGCCGGCTCCGCGAGCGCGGATACCATGACGATGCGGTGGAGCGCGCGATCGAGCGGCTCCGCCGTGTCTCGCTTCTGGACGACCGCGCGTTCGTGCGGTCGTTTTTGCGCACGGAGCTCTTCAAGGCGCCGCAGGGAAAGCGGCTTCTCGTGATGAAGCTCAGGCGCCGCGGCGTTCCGGACGCGCTGATCACGGAGCTGGACGCGCTTCTCGATGAGGATCCCGATCTTGCCGGCCGCTCGCTCGCGAGCGAGGAGGGCCGTGCCGCGCAGGGATTCGCCCAGCTCCGCCGACGGTACGCGCGGCTCGAGCCACAGGCGTACCGGCGGCGCATGCAGCAGGCGATGGCAAGGCGCGGCTTCGGGTGGGAGACCATCCGGGATCTCCTGGGAGAGGAGACGGATTAGGCCCCGATGAAAAACTCAGGCAGCGGCGAGCTGCGAAGCACCTTCCTCGATTTCTTCCAGGAGCGCGGGCATCCCCACCTCCCCCAGGCTCCGCTCGTGCCGCTCGACGACCCAACGCTTCTCTTCACGTCGGCGGGCATGGTGCAGTTCAAGCCTTACTTCTCCTCGCCCCTTCCGCCGCCGCACCGCCGCGCCGTGACGGTGCAGCGGTGCCTCCGGCTCACGGACGTCGAGAACGTGGGACTGACGGTGCGGCACGCCACGTTCTTCGAGATGCTCGGAAATTTCTCCTTCGGGGATTACTTCAAGAAGGAGGCGATCGAGTGGGCGTGGGAGTTCACGACCCAGGTGCTCGGGATGCCCAAGGAGCGGCTCTACCCCTCCGTCTACAAGGAGGATCAGGAGGCGTTCGATCTCTGGGCCAAGCACATCGGACTGGGACCGGACCGCGTCACGCGTCTCGGCGAGAAGGACAATTTCTGGGGACCGGCCGGCGGCTCGGGTGCCTGCGGACCCTGCTCCGAGATCTACTGGGGCCAGGGCCCCGGCGTGGGTTGCGGCCGCAAGGAGTGCGGGCCCGGCTGCGATTGCGAGCGCTACCTCGAGTTCTGGAACCTCGTCTTTCCGCAATTCGACCAGCTGCCCAGCGGGGAGCGGCGGCCTCTTCCGAACCGAGGCATCGACACGGGCATGGGGCTGGAGCGGCTCGCGATGATCTTGCAGGGAACGACCTCGGTCTTCGAGATCGATCTCCTGAAGCCCATCGGGGATGCCGCGCGCCGGCTCGGATCTCCGAAGGCGGCCGCGACCGATCGGGGCAAGCGCGCCGCGCGCGTCATCACCGATCACGTGCGGGCCCTGGTCTTCACGTACGCCGAAGGCGTGCGCCCTTCCAATGAAGGGCGCGGGTACGTGGTTCGCCGCCTCCTGCGACGGGCGGCCCGCTTCGGGCGGGACCTCGGGATCGAGGGCGCATTCCTCTCACGTCTCGTGCCCACGGTCGTCTCGCAGATGAGCCACTACGAGGAATACAAGTATCTGCGTCAGGAGGAGTCCAACGTCGCCGCCGCGATTCTCGAGGAGGAAAACCGGTTCGCGCAGACGTTGGAGCAGGGAATGGGGCGGTTCGAGGAGACGGCGGCAGGGCTGGAGCAGAAGAAACGGATCCTCTTCCCGGGCGAGGTGGCGTTTCAGCTCTACGACACCTACGGGTTCCCGATCGATCTCACCGTCGAGATGGCAGCCGAGCGCGGGCTCAAGGTGGACCTGCCCGGGTACGAAGCCGCCATGGAGGAGCAGCGGGAGCGCGCGCGGAGGGCGGCCCGCTTCGGTGTGCGCCGCGCGGGCGGAGCGTGGCGCACGCTGTCGCAAGGCGCGCATTCGGAATTCGTGGGCTACGACCGCTGGGAGGTGG
>Ga0209056_10005102_pt1 | contig 13713 bp, 11 predicted proteins | sample GraSoiAngelo_114_FD_185876 | JGI IMG/M metagenome (GOLD analysis project Ga0209056, IMG submission 185876) | Grasslands soil microbial communities from the Angelo Coastal Reserve, California, USA - 14_0903_13_40cm (SPAdes) (version 2) | ecosystem: Environmental > Terrestrial > Soil > Grasslands... | reverse complement strand
GCTCTGATTGGGGATCCCCGGGCCGCCCCCCTGGATGTAGGCGTAGACGTTGGGTGCGAGCTCCCTAAGCTCGGTCTTCCAGCTCGGGACCTGCGGGAATCTCGGATCCGGCGCAGGTGGTATTACCGCGGGCGCGGGTGTTGGGGCCTGCGTGGCTTGCGCCCAAAGGCGCGCCAGGCAGCCTTCGCCTCCCAGAGCCAAGAGAAGCACGAATATTGCACCCGCCACGCGCATGATCGCTTCCCGGCGACTGAGCCGTGCGACATTAGAGTCGTGCGACTTCGTCATAAGATCCTCCTTGAATCGTAACTCTCGACGAGAATTCTTGAGTCCCCTAAAACTTTACGCGCACGGGCCGGCGTTCCTTCGGATGCGAAGGCAGAGAGGATCGCCCTGAGGAAGACTCCCAGCCTTCTCAGGCCCGCCGCACCATGGCCGGCGTGAGATGCTTGATTGACGGCGCGCCGATCTGCTGCATGATGGCGCGCAGCTCGATGCGCAGTAGCTCGAGCACGCGCTCGACTCCCGGCTGGCCGAACGCGCCGAGACCCCAGATATACGGCCGGCCGATGCACACGCCCTGCGCGCCCATGCAGAGCGCCTTGGCGATGTCGGTGCCGCGGCGAAAGCCGCTGTCGACCAGGACCGGCATCCGGCCGCCCACCGCTTCGATGATTTCCGGCAGGGCGTCGATGGTCGAGCGCCCGCTGTCCTCGCTGCGCGCGCCGTGGTTCGAGACGATGATCGCGTCGATGCCGGCGTCGGCGGCGAGCTTGGCGTCCTCGTGCGCGAGAATGCCCTTGATCACGATCTTCATCTTGGTCAAATCGCGTAGCCGTTTCATGAAATCCCAGGTCATGGCGGATGACTGGAAGTTTGTCAGCCCTGAAAGGTCGACCCCGTCATACATGGGCCTGCGCCTGCGTTCAGCCTCCGGACTACTGCGGTCGTGGCAAGCCGAACACTCGCGTGTGTCGGTGCGCTGCAGCCGGTACAAGGTCTCCTGATTGCGGCCGCCGTTGCGATCAACCGTCACCGCGACTGCGAGGCACCCCGCTTTTTCCGCGCGCGTCACGAAGGCTTTGGCGATCTCCCATTTATTCGTCGCGTAGAGCTGGTACCAGATCGGCGCGCCGCGCGCGGCGGTGACGTCTTCGACCGAGCTGGTCGTGACAGTCGAGAGAATCTGCAGATGGTTTCCGACTTTCGCCGCCTTGGCGACAGCGACCTCGCCGCCCGTGTAAAAGGCCTTTTGCCCGCCGACCGGCGCGACGATGATCGGGGTATCGTATTTCACGCCGAGAATCTCGGTGCTCATGTCGACCTTGCTCACGTCGACCAGACGGCGCGGGCGCAGCTGGAACTTGAAGAAGCCTTCGCGATTGGCCCGCAAAGTGACTTCATCGTCGACGCCCGAGGCCATGTAGCCGAAATGCGCAGGCGGAACGTTCGCGCGGCAGACCGGCTCGAAATCGAACACGTTGATCGCGTCCTTGGGACTCTTGATGAGGTCTTCCGTCCTGAGCGGCGCCCACATGATGGGGTCGGGAAGTTTTATGCCCGCGGTCGGGCCTTCACCCGCGAAGGCCGAAAAACCCCCATAAGCGAACAGCGGGCTGGCTGCCAGGAACTGCAAAAACCGGCGACGGCTCGTGGCTTGATCGAATGACATGACGGACCTCCTCCTTAGAATGAATGATAGGAACTTCCTTCTTTTGTGCCGACATCGAGATTAGAAGCATTGCCTCCGTGCTGGAAAACCAGCCCGGGTCAAGGTATGAATTCGAAGATGCGACGGGTTGGGAAACCCAGCCGAGAATTGTCGCGGACACTAGCTGAAACCGGAGTTCGCTGTCAAGTCACGCTCGGAGTTGGGTGACAAAATCAATATTGCGTTACCAGAAATCTCTCCTGGTGAGAGCGGCAGAATAAATTTCGAAATGAACCAAAGCACTATGAAAAACTGAAACAGCGAAAAGTCCAGACTCATGCCTGACCCCCAGACTTCCTCGCTCAGACTTCCTCGAGGTTAAGTCACCGCGGTCGGCGCCAACGCCTCGATGTCGGTCGCTACGTCCACAATCACGGGACGATCGGCCTTGAGCGCGCGCTGGATCGCAGGAGCGAGCTCTGCGGGCTTTTCCACTCTGATCCCAAGCGCACCGATGTCCTCGGCGACGCGGGCGAAGTTGACCATGCTGTAGGTCCACAGCTCGCGTGCCTGCTCCGTCTGCTGACCTCCATAGGCCCGGTCGAAGCCGCGCTTGGACTGGTTTCCGCTGGCGTTGTTATTGACGACGGTCACCGAGTTGATCTTCCAGCGGACCGCGGTCTCGATTTCGCCGATGTGATACCAGAGGCCGGCGTCTCCTGTGAAGACGACGACGGGCCGATCGGGGCAAGCGCATTTCGCACCGAGGCCCGCGGGAAAAGCCCAGCCGAGGTGTCCGGCGCTGCGTATGTAGCTCTGGGTAGGCGCGCGCAGGTCATAGAATCCGCCCATCCACATCCCCGCGTGGCCGGTGTCCACGACGACGATGGCATCATCCGGCAAGTTCTTGGTGAGCTCGCCGCATATGCGTTCGGGCCGTATCGGAACGGCGTCGGACTGGAGCATCGGCTGGTATTTCGAATACCATTCCTTGCAGATTAAGCGCGATTTTTCCAGCCAGGCCTTTCGCTTTGCCGCCGTCTTTCCGTCCGCGTGCTCGAGCATGCGTGCGAGGACGATCTTCGCATCTCCGAGTACGGCCGCCTTCAGGGGGTAGTTCCGGCCGAGACACTCCGGTTCGATGTCGATCTGGATCGCCGCAACGCCGATCTTCGGAACGGTCCAAAAATTCGTCGTCATGCCTCCTGTCTCGGTACCGATGAAGCAGACGAGGTCCGCCTGCCCGATCACCCGGTTCGCGCTCTCGCGCGAATAGGTCCCCGACACACCGATCGAGAGCGGATGCAAGCCAGGAATGGAATCTTTGCCGTTCAACGAAGTTGCGACCGGAATGGACAGTTTTTCCGCGAGGGCGACGAGCTCACTACCGGCATTCGAGGCCCGCACGCCGCCTCCTGCGACGATCATCGGCCGGTCGGCGTCCTGCAACACCCTTAGCGCTACGAGCACGCTTTTCATGTCCGGCTCGGGACGGAACGGCGGCACGCGAGCGAACTGTTCTTCGCAGAACGGTTCCATCTCCGCCTCTTCCGCGTCGATCTGCCCCTCGTTTCCGCAAAACTGCAAGTGCACGGGTCCCGGCGTGCCTGATACCGCGACGCGGAACGCCTGGCGCACCATGTCGGGAAAGCGCTCCACCGCGTCCACCGTGGCGTTGAACTTGGTCACCGGCTCGAACGCGGGAACGTCATCCACTTCCTGGTAGACCTTGCGGAATTTGGTCTTCGGATCGCGCCCGCCCGTAAACGCGATCACCGGCGAATGCGCGAGGTGGGCGTCACGCAAGCCCGCGGCGAGGTTGAGCGCGCCGATCACCTGCGCCATGCAGATACCGGGGCGACCCGACGCACGGGCACAGCCGTCCGCCATGTATGCTGCGGATTTTTCTCCGTGGGTGTGGATGCGCTTGATTTTCGTCCTGCGCTCCATTTCGGCGAAAGTCCGACGGAGCACCGCGGGAACCATGAACACGTGCGAGACACCGTAGCCTTGCAGCATGTCCGCGAGGCACTGAGCGCCGGTTATTCTTGCCATAGTGGGACCTTTCTGTACTTATGTCATCCTGGGCGCAGCGAAGGATCTGCTTTCATGGTCTAAACAACAGATCCTTCATCGCTCCGCTCCTCAGGATGACCGCCGTTCGGCGGTCACTTGATGGCCAACGGATTCGTCGGCGACCCCACCGCACCGGTAATGGGGATTGCCGGTGCGACGAACAGGAATTCGTACACTTTGTCAGCGGCGCAGTCCTCAGCCAGATCCTTCACGTAAAAGATCTCACCCATGGTCATTCCCATGATCGGGATCGTGATCCAGTGCCACGGCTGGTTGATGCCCGGCTCGGTCTCGTTCGGCCGTACCTCGCAGCCCCAGGTGTCGCTCGCGAGCGCTGCAAGCTCGGTACGGTTGATCCATTCCAGCGTCTCGAAGGCGAACCCCGGCGCATCGTCCCCGGGATACCCGTCCCAGCTCCCAGCTTTGAGCTTCGCTTCCATCTGCCCGGTGCGCACGATGACGTAGTCGCCGCGCTTCACCTCGACGCCGTGCGCCTCGGCACTGCGGTCGAGATCAGCGCAGGTGATAGCGTAGCCGTCCTCGAGGATTTCCTTGCCGAGAGCGCGCGCCACGTCGAGAAACACGCCGCGGCCCACCATCCTGTTCTTGGTCTTCTCGATGCCGCATTTCTGCGCGCCGTTCGACGTGACTTCGCGGCAGTCGTAGCCGTTCCACATAGTGCTCTCGTAGAACACGTGGCCGAGTCCGTCCCATTGCGTGCCGCACTGCAGGGGCATGACCACCATGTCGTCGGCGGCGCGAATGCCTCGGTGATCGAGCACGCCTGAATAGGCATCCGTGCCGGTACGAAGCATCGTGTGCACGGGATTGATGCGGCCCATCGCCGGGTACTTGCTCTTCGCACCCTGCGGGCCGTTGTTATCGAAGTTGAGCGCAAGCGAAATTACCTTTCCCTTTTTAACCAGCCGCGCCGCCGCGACGATGTCTTCGGGTCGCGTGTAGTTGAGCGTGCCGATTTCGTCGTTGGGACCCTTGCCCCAGTTTTTGTATTTTTCCGCAGCTGCGCGGAGATCCTGTCTGGTGAGTTTGCGGGCGGGCATATAGCTTCCTTTCAGCGGGATGGAACAGGAAAACGGCGAAATGATAGAAATTTGTTTTTGGGGTGTAGGGATCGGGACCTCATAAGTCCCCTGCTTGGGCGTGTGTGTTAACCTCCTAAGAGACCCTGATGCACGGACCAATGATGATGGGGTGGCTCCGGATTGAGAAGCCGAGCAGAAAATATCCGATAAAATAGTCTTATGTCAAATCTAAAAGCGCTGCCGGTGATGAAACAATTAGCCCTAATCCGACAAAACCTATGCAGCGTGAGCAATGAGCGAGAGCGGTGAGACCGGAAGCCGTGGGCACCTGAGCGTGCAGGTTGCTCGAAGGCACTGACCGCACGAATCATCACCCTTAGGGGATTGCGGGGTGGCCCTCAAGGCAGTGTCCCATTGCCCACGGCTGTAGGGATCATCGCCCGAGCCCCTTCGAAATAATGTCGGATTAGGGTTAGTTATGGCATCCAACCCGGATTTCGCAGTTGCGATCGACAGAAAGCGCGAGGCGCAGCCCTTCCGCAGCGAAGTCGATGGGTTTCTGCCTCTGAGCAGACATCGATCAGCGGTGCTTGGAGGGGATGCTAAGCCTCATGGCAACGACGTGCGAGAGCGAAAAATGACTTTGAAACTTCACAGTCGGACGCCTTCGCTGCTCCAGGATTGCACCTCGCTTCCGGCATTCGGTTTAACTGCGGAATCCGGGTGCAATGAAAAGGCTTTCCTGTCGATTTCCCGCAAGGTTAAGTGGTAAGAGATGGAGGGATCAGCCGGCCACCGTGCTCCAGTTCGCCGCCATTTGTTCGGCGCCGCGCAGCGACAGGGCAAAGATCGTGTAGGTTGGGTTGGAGGCGCCCTCCGTCGGGAAAATGCCCGGCCCCGCGATGTAGAGGTTCGGCAATTCGTGGGTCTGGCCGAAGCTGTTGGTGATGGAGTTGCCGGCGCCCGTGCCCATGATGGTGCCGCCGAGGAGGTGGATCGTCGGCATGCTGCCGCGGGCGGACCACATCTCTTTGGCGCCCGCAGTCTTGGCGACCGCGAGACCTTCCTCGAAATTGGCGTTCCACAGCGCCGCGGCGTCCTGGTCGTAGCTGTGGATGATCTTCGCCAGCGGCATGCCGAATTCGTCCTTGTCGCTCGCGAGTTCGATGCGGTTCTCGATGTTCGGCATTTCCTCGCCGAAGGCGTTGATCCGGGTGAGTCCGCGCGCCGCGCGTTTCATGAACGCGGCGAGTTCGGGACCGAACAGGTCGACCCGTGAATTGGCAATGCCGCCAAGTTCGCTCGTCTTAAGCGCGGAACCGGCGACGATGAACGAGCTGCCGAAGGCACCCTTCTGGCTGGTCTTGCCGTAGCGCTCGTAGGACATGTACTGCGCCCCGGTGGTGCCCATGTAGTTCTGGACATCCTCGTCGAAGATCGCCCATGTCCCTGAGCCAAAATGCGCCATCATGTATTTGCCGAGGAGGCCGCTTGAATTGGCGAGCCCCTTCGGGTGCTTGTCGGTCGCCGAGTTGAGCATGAGGCGCGGGTTCTGCCCCGACCACGCGGCGAGCACCACGACGTTTGCCTCCTGCACCCGGCGCTCCTTCTTCTCGTCGTAGTATTCGACGCCGGTGACCCGGGTGCCCTGCTGATTGGTGAGCACCCGAGTGACGGTCGAGCGCGCCCGCACTTCGGCGCCAGCCTTCCTTGCATCGCCGAGATAGGTGACGACCGGATTGGCGAGCGCCCCGGTCGGACAGCCGACATGGCACCAGCCGTCGTATTCGGTCGAGTTCATTCCGACCGGTGCCGGCACCATGCGGATGCCGACCGCTTCGAAACCCTTGAGCCAGATCTGACCGTTGCGGAAGGTTTTCATCGGCGGCATCGGATAGGGATCGTCCGCCGGACGCCAGATCTCCTCCGCCTTGGCATCGCCCGAAACACCGATGTCGCGCGCGACCCGGTCGTAGTAGGGCGCGACGTCCTGGTAGGAGATCGGCCAGTCGAGCGCGCGGCCATGCTCGCTCTTGATCTTGAAGTCGTTGGGCAGGAGCCGGGGGAAGTTGGCGAAGTAGTGGAGCGCCGCTCCGCCGACGCCCCAGCCCGACTGACCGCTGTATCCGTAGGGGTTCCGGCCTTCGAGGAGGAACGGGGCGCCCGCGGTCCGAAGCCGCCGTCCCCAGAAATCCGAGCTGATCAGATCGGAGAGCTGCCAATCCGGCCCCTGCTCGAGCACCGCGACCTTCTTGCCCGCCTTCGCCAGCACTGCGGCGAAGACCGAGCCCGACGCGCCGGCGCCAACTATAGCGACATCGATTTTTTCGTTCGTAGCCATGATCACCACCTCTTCGCTGGCGCGATATGCGGCATGTAGGGAATGCCAAGGGCGGCATAGCCATCCATGGTTCCGTAGACCACATCGACGGCATCGTTGCGCAGCACAACGTAGACGAACCCCCCGGCCGGACCCTGCCAGCCGTCGATCTTGTTCTGACGCATGGCATCCACGAACTCGCGCCGCTCGCTCTCATTGAGCTGCGCGAAGCGCCGGCCATTGCTGCGCGCTTGGCTCGCACGATCGATCGCCCCGAGCGCCGTCCGGTAGAAATCCGCAAAGGGCGGCCGCACGTTGAGGATCCGCGCTTCGAGCAGCGCTTGCTCCGCCGGGATCGAGAGCTGCTGATCCACGAAGTGGGAAATCCCCGCCTGCCGGGCACCGGGAACAAGCGTCTCTCCCAGCGCTTCGAGCGCTTCGACCTGCTCGGCGGTCAACGTCCGGAATGGAACGCCCTGCGAGCGCGCGTCGCGCGGCGTGAGCAGTACCTCGACGCCGCCCACCGTAAATGCGAGCGCACCCATTACTGCGCCTTTGATGAAGGCGCGCCGTTCGATGTTCTCCATGGATTCCTCCTGAAGAAGTGCTTGCGTTGACACTCCCGCTGATCATCCGACGCTACGTTCCATTTTCAGGTCCACTTCAGACGCTCGAGGATCGCGCGTCCCATCACCCAGTCCTTGTCGCTCTCCGTGAGGAAGCTCAGTTCCTCCGTGAAATGGGTGATGCGCTGGCGGTAGGTGGCTTTGGCAAACGAGTTCGTCAGGTCGGTCCCCCAGTAGCAGCGCTGCGGGCTGTAGGCGTCGAACACGCGGCGCAGATGCACGGTCACATCGCGAAACGGATAGGATTCGAGCGAAAGGGCGGGGGACGCCGACATCTTGATGCTGACGTTCGGGTACTTGGCGAGCGCGACCGCCTGATCGACGGCGGCCGGGATCAAGTTGTCCTTCGCCATGGCCGCAGTCAGGCCCATGTGGTCGATAATGAGGGTGAGTTGCGGGTGGCGCTCCGCGATGCGGGCAAACATCGACACCCGGCCCGGCGCAAAAAACATGACGGGCACTCCGGCCTTCTCGGCGGCGGGCCAGAACCAGTCGGCCGTCCCGTCCGTCAGCCAAGGAATCGTGACATCATTGTTGAAAATGACGCGGGCGCCGAGCATTCCAGGCTGCTCCTTCCACTTGGGCAGCAGCGCCGCCGATTTCGGATTTTGGAGCGTGATGCGGCCCATGACGGCGAAGCGATTGGGAAAGCGTTTGGCCGCCTCCAGGGCATAGTCGTTGCGGTCGCCCGGCCATGACGGCGGCACGACCACCACGCGATCGACGCCGGCTCCGTCCATCATCGGTATAAGCCTCTCGATTGTGAACGGCTCGGGCATTTGCGGCTTCAAGCCGGGCACCCATGGCCAGTCCGCCGATTCCGCTTTCCACAGATGGACCTGCGAATCGACGATCGTTCGCCTGCGTACGGGTTGCGCGACCATCTGCTGGCATCCCTGCGTTGCGAGAGCCAGGCCTGCACCAAGCGCGCTCTTGAGGAAGCTACGTCGTGACAACATGGTTTGATCCTCCCTGCGGATTGCTTTGACCCGACATTCCCATACCCCCATGTCTAACTCGAATTTGCCGCGCGCTACAGCGGCTTGATTTGCACCTTGCGCCATTTAATGGCGCCGCCGGGAGCACCTTTTTCAAGGCTGCCAAACTGTAGGGAGATCGGTCCCTCCGGGAATTGGCCGTGCTGAATATCGACGGTCTTGGTACCGTTGAGCACGACGGTGAGCTGCGAGCCCTTGGCCGTGATCTCATAGGTGTTCCATTTGCCACCCGCCTTGGGCATCGGAGATACTTTGCCGAGATTGACGATGGCCCCGGTGCCATAATCCGGCTCTGGACGCTGGTCGTAGATATTCACCTCGTACGCGCTCTTGGAGCTAATGTTTTTGGGATCGGTAATGCGGATGAAAATGCCGCTGTTCGTGGTGTGATCGGCCCAGAACTCGGCCCGGATCTGGAAGTCCTTGTAGGAGTTCTTCGAGACCAGATGGCCGCCCTTGCCCTTGTCGGCCACGATGACGCCGTCCTCGGCCCGCCAGTTGGCATCGCCGATCCGGTTCCAGTTATCCAGGGTCTTGGGGTTGGAGCCGTCAAGAAGCGTGATCCACCCCGCGTCACCTTGACCAGACATCTGTTGTGAGCAGCCCAAAACGGTGAGTCCGACAATAAGCGCGCCAATAGTGATAACAGACAAGCTTTTCATTGTGGTCTCCTCCTATGTAGGTGACGATTGAGTCATTGCCAACTTTTTGAATTCTGCACCGCACCGCAATGGTGGGTAAAAAAAAATTTTTTTGTGCGGACGTTTCGTCATTCGAGCTTGAACACCGTCCGCACGAAATCCTTCACCGCCTTGCGCGTCGCATTCGCCGCGGCCTCGTTGTAGCCCGTGTGCGGGTCGATTTGCACGCAGGGGTCCTTGTAGGTGAACGGCTGACCGGTTTCGGCATTGATGATCGTGCCGAGTGGCTCCTCCTTGAGCTTGCAAGCGCGCACGCTCTGCGAACCCTTCGCCACGGTCGGCGTCTTGTTGCCGAGCGGATTGTCGTAGCCGTGGTGCGCGTCGGGATATTCGGTGAGCTGCACGTCGCGTCCCGCCGCGCGCAGGCGTTCGAAATACGGGCGGCACGGCGCGACCGGCACGTAATCGTCGGCAGCGCCATGGAACTGCCGGATCGGCGCCGGGCTCAAATCGGTATCGCCGATGAACGTCGTGCTGCACGAAGCGTAGAGAGGAATGTAGGCCGCAAAGGCGGCGCGTGGATTCCACATCTGCTGGAACCGCTTCATGCTCGAATAGAGTGCGGACTGGCCTCCGCGCGAAAATCCCATCACCGCGATGCGGGCCGGGTCGATGCGGGCATGGTTGGCGAGCACGTCGAAGGCGCGATAGCCATCGAGGACCATGTTGAGACGGCCGAGCAGCGCCTGGTCGGTGGACGTGCTGACGATCCCACGCCCCGAGAAGCTGTCGACGAGGAATGACGCGATTCCCATCTCGTTGAAAGTTTTTGCCCAAAGCTCGTGGCCGCCGGTGGGGCCGCCCGAGCCGTGCTGGAGAATAACGGCTGGCAGCCGGCCCGAAGCACCCTGGGGAAATCGCAACTGGCCGGCGATCGTGGCCGCTTTGCCGTTCTTGTCTCCGGTCAAGAACTGCTGATCGGTGAGCGTCAGCGTTTCAATGGCGCGCACCTCCGTTCGCGCCGCCAGATCCTTCAGGTTCGGATCGGCTACCGCCGACTGAGCCCATGCGAGAACGACAATCACCCCAGCTACCGGGAATATGCGTGTCATTGGTCCCTCCTTGCCGTTCGCCGAAAGCCAGATCCTGCTGCGGCGGCGACGGCCAAATGAATGAACAGCTACTTGAATACCTGCAGCATGTACGTGATGAGGTCGGCGCGGTCGCGCGCGTCGGGCAGACCGTCGTAAGGCATGCGATTCGCCGGCACCATCTTTTGCGGATCGGCGACGAAAGTATCCAGCGTCTGGGGCGTCCAGGTGATGCCGCTGCGCTTGAGCGCAGGAGAATAGCGAAAGTCGTCACGCTCGCCCGCCCGTCGCCCGAAGACGCCGCGGAGACCGGGCCCCACTTCGTTAGCTGCACCATCGGCCGCGTGACAGGCGCGGCAGTTCTCAAAGATTTTCTCGCCGCGTTTGGGATCGCCTTGCGCGTGCGCCATGCCGGCCGCCAGGACCAACGTCGCCGCCGCAGTCGCGATAGTCTGTAGACGCATCATCATGCGGACACCAACGGCCCGGGATTTTTCATGTAGCGATTCCTGATCGCGTCCGCTGTCCAGTAGGCGAGCGCGCCGACCGGCCCAGTAGGGTTGTTCGCCGCGTTGTGAACGAACACGTTGGCACCGATGAGGAATAGGTTGTGGCAATCCCAGCTTTGCAGGTACTTGTTCACAGCACTGTTCTTCGGGTTGGTGCCCATGATCGTGCCGCCCGTGTTGTGCGTGCTTTGGTAAGGCACAACCGTCCAGGGCTCAGTGCGGGCCGTGGCGGGGTTGAATGTCGTGGGGTTCATGGACTTGGCGATGTCGTTGACCAGCTGCGCGGCGTGCCGCCCCATCTTGTGCTCGTTCTCCTTGTAGTCGAACGTCATGCGCATCAGCGGCAGTCCAAACGCGTTGCGATAGGTCGGGTCGAGATCGTAGTAGTTGTAGCGATTTGCCATGACGCTGCCGCTCGAGCCGATGTTCATCGCGGTTTGGTACCACTTCGCCGTTGCCGCTTTCCAGGCTCTTCCCCAGGACGGTGTACCGCTGGGCACCGGCCGGTAGCCGATGGGCAGAGCGGAATTGAAGCCGGAGCTGATAGTGTACCCGCCGACGAAACCATGCCGGCCGCGATCGAAATCCCAGTTTAGGTTGAAGTCATCGATGGTCGCGTTCGTCCCGCCCGCGGAGATGAACGGGTTGAAGTTCCTGCCTTCGAAGAAGAGGTTCGCGCCGGCGCCGGTCTGGTAGCAGTAGTTCTTGCCGATCACGCCTTGCTGGCTCACCGGGTCGTACGGCTGGCCTATGCCTGACAGCAGCATCAGGTGCACGTTGTTGATGGCATAAGCGCAGAGCAGCACCATCGCCGCAGGCTGCTCGAACTCTTCGCCGTTGAGCACGTTCGTATAGGTCACCCCGGTCACGCGCCTGCCGCTCGCGTCCTTCACCACCTTTGTCACCCACGCGTGGGTGCGCAGCTCGAAGTTCGGATTGCGCATCGCAATGGGAATGACGGTGATGTGCGGGCTGCCTTTCGCGTTCGCCTCGCAGCCGAAGCGCTGGCAGAAGCCGCAATACTGGCAGGCGCCGAACCGCGCCCCGTCAGGATTCGTGTAAGCGCGGGACGCGTTGGCGCTCGGCCGTGGGAACGGGTGGTAGCCCTGATTCTTCGCGGCCTCGCTGAACATCTGGCTCGCCAGGACCGTCGAGAGGGGCGGCAGCGGATACTCGCGGGCGCGCGGCGCTTCGAACGGGTTGCCCCCCGGTTGTATCTGGCCGCGAATGTTTCCCGCTTTGCCTGAAACCCCCGCCATGTACTCGAACTTGTCGTAATACGGCTCGAGCTCGGCATAGGTGATGCCCCAGTCCTGGATCGTCATGTCGGCGGGGATATAGTTTTTGCCGTAGCGCTCCTCGTAGAGGCTGCGCACCTTGAATTCCATGTCGGTCCAGCGCCACGTGTGCCCGCTCCAGTGCACCCCCGCGCCGCCGACGGCTTCGCCAGGCAAAAACGAACCGAGCCGTCGCATGGGCAGTGCTTCCATCGAAGGATTGTTGCGGATCGTCAGCGTGTCTTTCGCGGTGTTTTGCATGAGATCGTGGCGCTGGACGTAGCGGAGCTCGTCACGGATTTGCGGCACCGAATAATCGTTGGCGGTGCTGCGCATTCCGCCGCGCTCCAGCGCGACGACTTTCAACCCTGCCTCGGTCAATTCCTTCGCGAGTATGCCGCCCGTCCAGCCCAGGCCGACGATGACGACATCGACTTCCTTCATTTTGGTGGCCATGTCATCCTCCGGTTCAACTCATGTCCGCGATGCTGAGCGGATCGGCGGTGTATTTCTTGTCGCGAAACTTCTCGACGTTCTGATAATGCACGGCGATAACTCCGGGGAAGCCGATGATCTTCCAGCCCGCCTTGTTCCGGTTGCCGCCGTAGATCGGGTCGGAGAACATGCCTTCCATGACGGTCTGATACATCGTGGTGAAGAAGACGCGGGCGGGCGGTCCGTTTTCGAAAGTAACCTTGCTAGCCTGGAGACCCAGCAGAAATTCCTCGCGCTGGCTCTCGGTGATCTTGGCGAAACTCTTGCCGTAGGTCTTCACACAGTGCGCATTGGCGGACGCAATGCCGGCGCGATACAGATCGGCCGGGGTGAGCGGCAGCTGATAGCCCTGGCTCGGCACGCCCAGCTTCCACGGGCCCTGCATGTAGAGGCGCTCGCCTTTGCCCCACCCGCCGGCAAGCGCGCGATCGATGTAGATGTTGATGCCGATATCGGTGCCCTTGGGCGACAACTCGTCGGCCGGCACCATGTGGTCGACCAGCGCCTCGACGAAAGCCTGCTCTTCGAGATTGAGATGTGAGTAGCCCGCGCTCGTGCTCGCCGGCGCGGGTGCGCCACGCTGCGCTGGCGCGGGTGTACCTTGTTGAGCCGGTGCCGGTGCGTCTTGCTGCGCCGGTGCGGGCTGCGGTAGCGTGGCTATCACCGCCGCAGCACTGCCTGCCACGGCGCCTTTCAGAAAAGTTCGGCGATCGATCACATCGTTCTTCATCGTTCCTCCCTTATGCCGACATTAGGTGATCTCTTTTCTTTTGGAGCTTCTTTCCGGCAGGGCGTGAGATTCTTCCTATAGACCGAGCTAAGCTAGTACAGTGCAGCGCAGCCCGTCAAGGAAATTTTTTTGCTTGACAGCCTCCCTTCGCGAGACTAAAAGGACATCGACTTGGACCTGTACGAACAGGTCGTCACGCCGGGCTAACACCTCAGACATGTACACATCAGCTCGACCGGGGTGCCGCATCCGGTCA
>Ga0209056_10005101_pt1 | contig 13715 bp, 12 predicted proteins | sample GraSoiAngelo_114_FD_185876 | JGI IMG/M metagenome (GOLD analysis project Ga0209056, IMG submission 185876) | Grasslands soil microbial communities from the Angelo Coastal Reserve, California, USA - 14_0903_13_40cm (SPAdes) (version 2) | ecosystem: Environmental > Terrestrial > Soil > Grasslands... | reverse complement strand
TGCTTTCGTTCAACCTCAGACGGAAGCTTGAAAGCTGTGAAGTAGTCAGGCGCCCAGACGCCATAGCTTGCAGGCTGAAGACGCAAATGGTAGGTCTCGCCGCCGTTAGTTAAGGTCAGCGGATGATTCCACAATTGACCTCCATCCGCTGACCGAAGAAGAATCGTAATTTCTGCCGCGGCTGTATTGTACGTGTTGCGCGCTGGAGTTTCCTGAGTGCCGTTGCCAAGCAGAGGAGCACAAATGGCAGCGACCTGCAAATAATCGGCGGCTCGCCTCTCGATCGGAACTTGCGATGAACGCGCCTCGCGCAGCGTGTTCGCCGCCGGAGGGTATTGCGGGCCGCGTGCTGTCTGCGGCGTAGTCGCGCAGCCAGCGAGAAATGCTAGGCAGGTTGCGCCAGCGACGGATCGAATTTGTATCGGAATTTTTGAATGTTTAGGGTTCATCTCACTTTCGGGCATGGGCGCTACTTTGTGAAATCGGTTGCGTCTTTCACATCCTGCCAAAGATACACTGCGGTGTGAGTGTCGTTGCGTTTCTTCTTCTAAGAAGATTTAGAGCTGAGTTCAAGACAATAATTGTCATCGCCAGCTTCCGAACTGATCAGTCCTCGATTGTCGCCGCTACTTCTTCTGCATCTTCCACGGCCTTCTTGTCAGCCGCACTCAGGTTTGATGGTTGCGTGTCGATGGTCACTTTGATGATTTTGCCGATAAACTTATTGTCGCCCTCCTTGTAGTCGTTAGACACCGCGGTTTCATTGTCCACGCCTACGTCGGTGCCTTCATCCGCCGAAAAGGCATAAGGCTGGGTTTTCGGAATCCGCCCTGTCGCTACCTGTTGACCATCGACATAGAGCGCACACTTACCGCCTGAGCTAGGTTTTGGCGTATCAACTATAAACTCATACTTGATCTCGTGTTTGCCCAGCGACAACTGAGTCTGCCCGCCGATGTTGGTCCTTTCGACCCCGAAGTAGTTGTACTCGTGATGGACCTTTCCATCTTTCATGTAGAGTACCCACCCACCGAACGCGCCAGCTTGAGCTATGATCACGCCGTTGGTGTTGCTGTCGCGCAATTCAACCGGTGCCGTAATCGTATAGGAGCGGTTTTTTACGTTGATGAACGCGTTTTCCGTCATACCAGTCATGCCCGGGTAGACGGTTAACGAGGTGCGACTGCCCATCAGATCGGGTCGGCCAGCAATGGCCGCATTAAGGCGCTCTGATCTGCGGTCATCGATGGGCAGCACATGGTTCTTGATCGCCTCCTTTGTGAACCGATCCTGAAGTTCTTTCAGTTTTGCGGGATTTTGCGTGGCGAGATCGTGGGCCTCGCTGAAATCCTCGGCTACATGATAAAGTTCCCAAGTATCCTTGGAGAGCGGCGGAAGCGGCACCATCAGCCAAGGGATGGAATGACGAGTACATGCCACCCAGCCATCATGGTAGATCCCGCGGTTTCCAAACATCTCGAAATACTGAGTCGTATGTGTCTCCTTTGCTTTGGGATTGTCGAACGTGTAAACCATTGACGTTCCGTCGAAGGGCCTCTGCGCTGTTCCGTTGACGCTCTTGGGAAACGGCAAGCCGACTGCTTCCAGTACAGTAGGCGCAATATCAGTGACGTAAGTGAACTGCGAGCGCACTTCTCCCTTGGCTTTGATGCGCGCTGGCCAATGGATCACGACTCCGTTCGTAGTGCCACCGTAATGCGAAGCGATCTGCTTGGTCCACTGAAACGGCGTATCGCCAGCCCATGCCCAGCCAATAGCATAGTGTGGAAAGGTCGTTGGATCGCCCCAGTTATCCAGATGCGGCATGTTAATCTCGGCGGTGTTGATGATACCGTTCAGAGCCATCATCTCGTTATAGGCGCCCTCCGGACCGCCTTCTGCGCTAGCTCCGTTATCGCCCGTGATGTAGATAAACAACGTGTTATCGAAGACGGACATCTCCTGTAAGGCGTCAACTAGCCGGCCTACCTGTTCATCTGTATGCTCGACGAATCCGGCGAAGGTTTCCATTTGCCGTGCCTCGAGTTTTTTCTGCTCAGGAGTTTGCGAATCCCAGGAAGGAATTTCCTTTGGCCGTTTCGTTAGCTCTGTGTTCGCTGGGATAACACCCATCTGCTTCTGTCGCGCGAAGGTTTCCTCGCGCAAAACATCCCAGCCCTGATCGAATTTGCCCTTGTATCGATCGATGTAATCCTTGGGCACATGGTGGGGAGCATGCACCGCTCCAGTTGCGAAATACACGAAGAAAGGTTTGTCCGGTGTTAACGAATGCTGCGCCTGCATCCAGGCGATCGCCTGGTTGGTCATATCAACAGTGAAATGATAAGCGGGCTCGTGCGGCGGTTCCACCCGGATGGTTCCATCAAAAATGGCTGGAGCCCACTGATTCGTTTCGCCACCGATGAAACCGTAAAATTTATCGAAGCCAGAATGAGTAGGCCAACGATCGAGCGGCCCGGAAACCGAAACCTCCCATGGCGGCGTTTCGTGATACTTGCCGAATGCGGCGGTGCTGTAGCCGTTGAGTCGCAACATGTCGGCGAGCGGTGCCACACTTTGCGGACGGATTCCAGTATTGCCGGGAAATGCGGTGGCAAGTTCCATGATTGCGCCCGCATTGTTGACGTGATGATTGCGTCCCGTTAACAACGCAGTGCGCGTCGGCGAACAAAGTGCAGTGGTGTGAAAGCCGTTATATCGCAGGCCGTCGGCCGCGAGCTTATCCAGCGTCGGCATTTTGCACGGACCGCCAAATGCGCTGGGTTGTCCGAAGCCGATGTCGTCGAGCAAAACGACGACAACGTTCGGCGCCCCCTTTGGGGCTCTAACTTCAAACCGCGGCGGCGCCTTAGCATCACGAGCGTCAAGCTCCGTGATAGTTGGCGGCTGAGGCTCGGGGACCGGGAGCACGGTCCGATTAATCTGTTGCGCCGGCAACGTTAACGGCAGCAAGCTCAACGTAGCGACCAGCAAATGTATCACTGGTGAATTCTTCTTCGGCATTTCTGATTTCATGGTGTTGTTTCCTTTCAGTTTTACTAATCTCTCAAAGTATCCGACGATGGCTCATCTCATCCTCGATGTCGATGTTGCGCCTTCGCCTTTTCTAACCAGTCCGAAATGCCTGGCTAACCTGTCTTTTTGCCGGGGTCCCGGTCGATCAATGCTCTTCCCAGTCGTTCCAGTCCTGCGTGTAACAGAACAACGCGAACAAGGCAATAATGACAGCGAAGTAGCGGGAAGCAGGTATCTGGAATTCAGGCCTTCGCACAATGAAGACGAAGCCAAAAATGGAGGTAGCGAGTACGAAGGACATACGGGCAACAAATAGAACAATGTAGCCAATGAGTGCATTGCGAAACTGCGGTAGCGTCGGACGAAGTCGGTGGCGCATCCAATAACCCGCCTGCATTAACGTGATCGCCGACAATGACCAGATCAAGTTCTCCGTTCGCGCGACGTGACTGGCCGGATCTAGAAGAACTTGCCGGAAAAGCGGAACAGCATACAAAAAAAGGATCGCCGCTCCTATCGTTTGGATGGCGAACAACGATACGTAGCGCGAGGCATCGCCCATTGGCTTGTTATCACAACCGGCTCAGAAATTCACTCCGCCTTGAATGAAGGGACCGTTCAGCGCTGTTTTGTTGGTAAAACCGCTGGAAACATAATCGTATTTGAGGTAGCGCCAGCCTAGCTGCGTCCACAACCATCGGGTGACTTGAAATTCAAGGCCACCCTGTATCTGGTAGCTCCAATCTTCGCCTGATATTGGCGCTTTAACGATCCTGAATCCCTGGCGTTGCAGCTCAAACGCCGAATTGGAATTGGCATCGAAGCCGCCACCGTCGACGTTCGCCCACAGCGATACCGGTTTCCAGATGTGTACTCGACTGCCGAGTCCAATCACTGGATCGACCCAATCGGTCGAGCCGGATCGGTGGCGACCTTGCAGCAGTACACCGTGAAGGCGCAGATCGCCGCTCATATAGTTGTAGCGAGCGCCTGCATAGAGCGAGAGGGATGCTCTTTCACAGTTGATCAGGCGATAACCAAGGAAGCCTTCGGCAAAGGCTGATTTGATAGCGATGTGGGCGCTTTCAAAAAGAATGCCGCGCAATGGCGCGCTATCGGAGAGCTTGATGTACTGACCGTCGGCAAAGATTTCCCAGCGGTGATAGCGGGCATACAGCGAACCGGCGGCAATCATGTCGAGTCGCTTCAGGATGTCGGTGAATTTGACGTCCTGGTCGGTAACAAGGCCAAGGACGCCGAAGTCCCCTTGCAGGCCAGCCAGCCAGCCGGGAAGACCGATGCGAAACTCAGTATCCGGCGGAGTCACGCACCAGGACTGTGGCGGAGGCGGAGGCGCTTCTTTGTAGTCGTAGCTCTCAGTTCCCGCCAACGCGCTGGACGCCGCCACAAGGATGACGGCTAGCAGAAACTGGTTAACTAATCGATTTGTCAGACCTGATTTCTTCGCGGTGTTATATAAGCCGAATGTCATAAATCCTCCAGGTAGGTTTCTCACTAACTCGAGTCGAATCACTCCGGATGAATCGGTATTATCTTCGATCCCTGCAAACCGAGACCGGCCATCAAGCCTCTTTGGCTAAATATGAACGCGTAAACTCCTTTGCGAAGGGTTGTGGTCGTGAGGCTTTTGGCCATTCCGGTATCGACAATAACAATGCTTGGCCCAGACCCGATCTCCCAGCCGCGGCTTTTACGCAGATAATCGAGATCGCCAGTATGCATAAAGAACAAGGCGTATCCGAACTTTTGGATCCCGGCTTGCAGGCCGTACGAGGCGGCGATTGTTTTGTAGTAGCCCATCGTGTGCCCGTGAGACATGAGCGCTCCCTCGCCCACTTGGCCACCCCAGATGAAACCGCCTTTTACGATATCTGGGAAAACAAGCACTGCCATGGCCGAATGCCCAACCCGGAGTGCTGCGGGACTTTTCGCATATAAGTCCTGAAGCGCCGCGCGGGATTTTTGGTCGATTTCGGCCGCACTTGCTGCGCGAGCGCACGGCGTTGTTGCTGCCAGGATTGCGCCGGCTGTGAGGGCGAGAACGGTCATGAGTTTTGGATGTTTCATGTTTTTTTGAATTTGCTGTTTTAGTTGAATCAATTTCCTAACGTGGAAAATCGAGCTTCGTATTAAAGAGTGACTGGCGAAGCAAGCCTGAAATCCAACAAAGTGCCTGCCGGCACTACTATCGCTTGACCGGGTTGAAGTAATGAAGCCCCGGCGCCAATCGCAGCACCCCTTTTCGCCCCCCTCCCTCCATCAAACGCAGCCCCGATCAAGGCGCCGGTCCCGGCTCCACGAGCCGTTTTTGCCCCGCTGGGCGCACCCGAATGCATCGAGCTGCTAGTAGCGATTCGGACCAGCTTCCCGTTGATGGAAATGTCAGTCAGACTTATCGACAGCGTAGATCTGCCAAAGGCGCGCCCGGCGGATTGAGAACTGTTCACCCGGCCATAAATTTTGGTGCCCGCAGGTGCCACGACCTTGCCCTTCACGACAAGGTTCGCGTCGAGTCTGGCAGCGAAGCGCGTTCCGGGGCTATTGCTCGAAGAAAGTGTGTCAAGCGTCCGAACTATCAGCAGGGTGCCAGCCGGAACAACTTCGGCGCGCAGATCGCAAGCTGCGAACAGAGCAACAATCAAAAGAGCCGGGCCAGCGAATCGTTTGTTCATCTGTAGAAGCATTCTGTTCAGGCGCATCTGGCTAGGATCATCAGGTAAGCGGGCATTAGTTGACTATGGGACTTTAGACCTATCTCCATAACCCCTGTGTGCGACCGCATTCACGTGGCCGAAAGGGCGAGTTGAACGGCACTGAGAAATTCATCACCGTCGAATGGCTTGATGAAGAATGCCGACGCGCCTGCACCTAACGCCGTAGAACGCACCAGCGGGTCTTCCTTTCCGGTGAAAATGATAACTCGTGTCGAGGGAGAAATTTCGCGCAGCCGCGATTGCACTTCGAGCCCGTTCATCGCTGGCATCCACACATCGATCACCGCGATGGGAGGGCGATGTGTCTTGGCATACCCCAGAAATGTCTCGGGGTCGCTAAATTGTTGGACGTTCCAGTCGGCAGAAGAAAGAAGGCGACCCATCCCTTTCAAAACCGCAGGATCGTCATCTAGCAGACAAACAATGGCAGAGCTCGGGGTAAACAAAGTGGCCCAAGAGTAGGGCCACCTTCAGGGTTGTGAAGTTAGACTTTGGTCTTATATCCAGCGATAGGCGCAACGGACGCTTTTTCAGTTAAACGCACTAGTTCGGCCACAGAATTAACACGCAGCTTCCGCATCACTCGTCCACGATGAACTTTCACTGTCTTTTCCGCCGTGCCCAGCTCCCCGGCAATCTGCTTGTTCAACATACCCGTAACAACAAGCTGCATCACTTCGAACTCGCGCGGTGTGAGCAGATCGAGAAGCTGCCGGGCCTGATTCTCGGCTGCGGTCCGGCTTCGTTCATCCGCAGAGCGGGCCAGTGCGCGTTCAACGCATTGAAGCAATTGCTCAGCTCGAAATGGCTTCGGAAGAAAATCGACTGCACCCGCCTTCATCACTTGGGCACACATTGGAATGGTGCCGTGGCCTGTGATAAAGATGAGTTGCTCGTTGCGCCGCCGCTGAATCAAGGCGTCCTGAAGGTCCATGCCGTTAAGACCCGGCATCCGGACATCAACGATCAGACACGAAGGTCCGGTGTGCGGACTGCGCGCCAGAAAATCCGCTGCCGAGCTGAAAATCTCATGCTCGTAACCAGCGGAGCGCAGCAGCCGCGCCAGTCCTTTGCGAACCGACACGTCATCGTCGATTACAAAAACGAGACTGTTTGCGGGAATCATTGAATTAGGCAGTCGCGATCGGCAACGTAAAATGGAATCGTGCACCTCCGCCATCGGGGTTTTCCGCCGCGATCGTGCCCGCATGGGATTCGACAATTGAGCGGACGATGGCGAGACCCATTCCCAAGCCGTCCGCCTTTGTTGTGAAAAACTGTTCAAATAACCGCCCACTGGTTTCCTCCGAAATCCCGACACCATAATCGCGCACGCTAGTGCAAATAGTACCATCGCCATTTTGCTCGGTCACGATTTCAACTTTACGCCTAGATACAGGCGTATCGCTCATGGCTTGGAATGCATTCACGATCAGGTTGAGCAGGACTTGCCTAACTTGAACCGGATCAGCTTCGATGACCGGCAAATTTGCTTGGAGCGAAGTCTTCAATTCACAGGAATGCAGCAATCCACTCGGACCTGCTATCTGCACCACGTTCATTACGACATCGTTCAGATTCACGCGCTGCCGGGAGGTTTGCTCTTTTTTTACCATGCTGCGAATGCCGCGAACGACGTCGCTGGCGCGGCGCGCATCAGCGTTGATATCCACAAGTAGCTCACGGATCTCTCTTAGATCAACGTTCCCGCGATTAATAAAGCGTTGTCCCGCGGCGGCGTTAGTAGCGATTCCTGCCAGCGGTTGATTTAGTTCGTGAGCTATGGAAGCGGACATCTCACCCATCAAAGCCACGCGGCTGAGGTGACTGATCTCGTCACGTCGCTGCTGTGCTTCCCATTCCGCCTGTTTTCGAGCCGTGATGTCAAAGCTAACTCCGAGAAGTCGTTTCGCTTTGCCGTCGCGATCGAACTGGACGCTCCCGCGTGTCGCCATCCAACGCACAATTCCATCTGGAAGAACGAGGCGATACTCAGAATCGTAATTTCTACCCTTGTGGATCGCGTCATCGATTACTTGTCGAATGCGGTCGCGATCGTCTGGATGCACACTGGAAATGAAATCTTCCAAGGTGATTTTTCCCGAAGCGGGCCATCCCAAGAGTGCGCGGCGCGCATTGGTGGCCCAGATCTCATCCTTACCCAGGTCCCATTCCCAAATCCCCAGATTGACCGCATCTGCAGCCAGACGCATGCGTTCTTCGCTTTCGCGCAAAGCTGCGTCTTTGTTTATGAGTTCAGTGATGTCAACACATGAACCGATGTAGCCGGCGAATTTCCCTTGCGTGTCATAGCGCGCTATGCCTTGATCCGAAACCCAACGATATTCGCCATCGTGGCGTCTGAGCCGGTATTGCATAACGAAAGGCTGTCGTGCATCGAATGCCTGGCCGTAAATCTCGAGGCACTGTTGCAGGTCGTCCGGGTGCACTCCCTCGGCCCAGCCATTGCCCATTTCCTGCTCCGTCGTGCGACCGGTAAACTCGAGCCAAGGCTTGTTGAAGAAAGTGCACAGTTTGTCCACGCCGGACATCCAGATAAGCACAGGCGCGGCGTCGGCTACCGTGCGAAAACGTGCTTCACTCTCACGCAACTCTTCCTCCACTATTTTGCGCTTGGTGACATCCCGCGACACCCCGCGTGCGAAGGCCGGTTTGCCACGTTCGTCCAACTCGACGCTGCCATGGCCCGCGATCCAGCGCGTGCTTCCGTCCGGGCGCATGATGCGATATTCGCTTTCGTACTCGCCGCCATGCTCGAACATTCGCCGCACGAGTTGCTTCATACGTTCGCGATCCCACGGGTGCACGACCTGGAGCAATCGGTCAAACGTCACTGGCTCCAAATCAGCGAAGCCGAACAACTTTCTCCATTGCTCCGTTACCCAAAGTTCATCACCCGGAATGTTCCAAAGCCATAGGCCGAGGTTTGCCGCGTTGGCCGCGAGGTTAATGCGCGCTTCGCTTTCGCGTAGCCCCGCCTCGCTGGCCTGTAATCGACGCGAGAGCGCGGCGGCGTGAAGCATGTCACGACTCAGCTCGAAACCCATCGCCACCACGATCCCGAGGAATGGCAGACTTATGAGATAGGGCCAATGAATCACCTTCGCATTGATCAGCGCTCCGATTCCGGCCGCGATGATAATGAAAGCCGTTATGCTTCCGCCAACCACCACGGCTCGCCGGCGGCTTTCCGGCTTCCCCTGTCGCCACAATGCTACCGACGCATCTACAACAAACGCGAGCACCAGCAGCGAGCCGAGCTCACCGAGATGAGTCCAGGAACTCCCTACGCCTTCCGGTATCGAAACGGCCTGACCGAGGAACTCGACACGCCGCACACCTGTGATCTGGCGAAAATTCAGATTCGGGGGCAAAGCAAAGTTGATAACGAGAGACACTGCCCGCGCAGCACACGCCGCCACAGCAAGCCACAACCGGCCTGTACCGAAGTAAAGTCGCACGAAGCCAACGATTGCGACAACAAGTATGAATAGAGGGACATATCCCCACTGCTGCGCCCTCCCGATTTGCTCCGTTGTTTGCGCTCGCATCATTGCAAATTCTCCGACTGCAATGCCAGCCACGGCGACCGCAGCGAGCGCGAAGAAGAGGTTCGCCCGCATCTTGCGATCCTCGAGCCAGACTACGAAGTGAATGGTGCCGAGCGTAAGCGATACCGCCGCGGACATCGACCAGACGATAGTGACCCAGTTCATAGCTTAACGTTCCCGGGCCGGCGCCTCCGACTGGAGCGGTTCAGTCGCACGGAGAACCGCTGCGTCTCCGATCAGCAAACTCCAAATTGCTGCCACTCCCATGACCTCCGTACGTTATCGCCAAAATTGGCGCGGCGGTGACTATACATCGCCCAAGACCATCTGGAAAAGGGATATATTTGGCAGAGAACTATTGTAACCAAGTCGTAACAATTGAAATTCCGCTGTTCGCCTGGATCGAAAATATCGGTTGTAATCTCCCCTGAAGTGATACTCTAGAGGGCGAAACACGAGTCAGTTCTCGCGTTTCACGCAGTGTTTAAACGGGAATCGATTCGAGAGATTATGGGGAAGCGCGGCTGGGTTGTCTCTTTCAGTCTCGTGTTCTTCATCGCGTTCGATACTTACTTCGCTGCTCAAGTCGAAGCGGCGAGTGAAAAGGACAAGCCGCTCGTCAGAAAATCGGACGCGTCTCGGCCCAGGCGGCGGTACGCATGGAAAACAAATATCGTAACAACACTTTTCTGGATCGGCGAGCAACCGGGCGGGCATAATCTTGTGCCGAACCGCACGAGTGCGTGGGACAAGGAGTGGACAAAGAGCTACGGCGGGTTTGACGACCCCAATCCTGCATATCGAAACAATTACGTTCCGGTGAAATTTACGCCGCGGCAGAACCCCTTTTACTGCGCACTACCCTACAATGACAAGGCACGTACAGGCCACCAGCCAGAAGCGCCGCGTGTGGTGCCGTGGTTCAAAGAAGCATACCAAGGTCCCGCTGTGTCCACCTGCAGAAATCGATGGGTGGCGATCCGAAAGGGCAATCGAATCGCTTATGCCCAATGGGAAGATGCAGGGCCATTCCGAACTGATCATTGGCAATACGTATTTGGCGACGAACGGCCGAAACCGAGTCTGAATGGTGGCGCAGGTCTCGATGTTTCCCCTGCTGTTCGCGATTACCTCGGGCTGAAACAAACGGATGTGACGGACTGGCAATTTGTGGATTTCAGCGACGTACCGCGCGGGCCATGGTCAACAATGGGAGAAAACAACACGTTCGTCATCAATCATCGAAAGAAGAGCGTGAAGGTCACTGAGCGATTGCGAGCAAACAAAGAAAGCGTAATTGCTCGGTGACCGCCTTTACTGGCTCATCCGGGATTGAAGCCGGGTAGCTGAAGTTGAGTCTGCCATTCGTAAGGCCCAGCCGTAAGCTGCTGAAGGAAGCATTCGTCGAAGGCGGGCGATTTTGCGATCTTAACAGAGCCGCAAAAAATATTTCGCGACGACAAAACAGTCGCCGCATTTAATAGTCTCGGGGGAAAAGTTATGAAAAATCTTCTTCTGCTAGTGTTGGCTGTGGTGCTCGGTGTTGCCTGTTTTGTTCCGGCGCCAGCTTCGGCTTATTATTACCGTGGCCATTACTACCGATATTACTACCGGGGGCATTACTACGGATATCACTATCACGGGCGCTACTATCGGCACCGAACCTGGGTTGTCGCCGTCAATGGGCGTGCAGGGTATTATCGCTATTGGTAAACGGATTATTGTGCGCAGCGCGCTCACCGTTCTTTGAAATCGTCCGCGTGCTCGTGCGCCTTGGGCCATCGTGAAGCATGGCGCCCCGATCGGAGAGATCATGCAAGTGAGCCCGTGACATTCTTTTGGTCCCGCGAAGAGCTTCGCGGCTGGCGTTTGTTACTGAAATGCTACTTTTCGTCAAGAAATGTGATAGCGCCTGTATCCAGGTTGTAGTAGGCGCCCACTACGCGAACGTCGCCGGAATCGACTTTTGGTTTGAGTACCGGCGTGGACGAACGCAGCGCTTGCGCTACATCCTTGACGTTCGCTTTTATTGTCGCTTCGAGATCACCTTTCGCGGTGGCCTCCACTGCCGGCTGAATGGCTGTGACCAGCGATTGGATATGACCGGGAGCCTTGCTCTTGGCAGCAATAGTTTCTTTCGCGGCTTTCACGGCGCCGCAGCTCTGATGCCCGAGCACGACGATCAAACGAACCCCCAAATGATCGACCGCGTATTCAATGCTTCCCAAGGCGTGATCGTCGATCACGTTGCCTGCCACGCGGACAACGAATAAATCGCCGAGTCCCTGGTCAAATACGATCTCGGGCGGTACACGCGAATCGGAACAACTAACAATGGTGGCAAACGGATGCTGGGTGTTTGCCAGTTCCGCCCGTCGCTCCGTCGTCTGACCGGGATGCTGCAGATTGCCGCCGGCATAGCGGCCATTACCTTCCTTGAGCTTGGAGATTGCCTCGGCGGGCGCTACGGTCGGCCCCTCCGGATGAGCCGGATCGGCAGCTCGGACAAATTGGTTTGTACCAAACAAGCTGACTATGACGAAGCAACATGCGAGTTGTGCCTTTCTCAGGCCACGGTTTTTACACGGAAGTAGAGTTGTCATTTAACTTGCCATTTAATCGACGCACAAATTTTTCGCAATGCCCGAACTCTACAACGAAGGGCGCACCGTGAAAGCCTTATATTTTAACAGCGAAATCGTAGGCGCCATTTTCAGCGGATTTCGGCTTGACTTGCTCAGACGGCACAATAACGATGTCGCCCAAGCAAAGTAGGAGAAACAATATGAAAAACTACCTCAACGTAATCGTGACGGCTCTATGTTTGGGCATGTTTGTGCTGTTGGCACCAACATCGTCTGCGCAAACCAAAGGTGCGAAGCTTGAAGCGATAGCCCAACAGCTAAATCTCACGCCCCAACAGAAAGCCAAAGTTCTGCCCATTCTCGCCGACGAAGCCCCAAAAGTACAAGCAATCAAAAACGACAATTCGCTCTCGAAATTCCAGAAAATGCGACAACTCAGGGCGATCCATCAGCAGACGGATCCTCAAATGAAGGCGATTCTTACACCTGCGCAGTACCAAAAACTACAGGCGATTCGGCAACAGACGATCCGGGAGGCCATGGAGAGCCACCGCGGCGGCTAATTTTTGCGCGCTACCGGCGGCAATTTGGATCGACGCAGCACGGTTCGCGCGCTTCACCTAAGCGGGCCTGGAACGAGTCGATCCTGCACAGTGAAACCGCGCGTTTCTAATTCCTGTCGCAATCGCGGTGAAACTTGCCCGGAAAGCGCGGCAATAACATTTGTGTGTTTGCCGGATTGAGCCGCGAGTTGTTGCACCTCGGCGGTGAAGCCGGCTGCGCCTGACGTCCAAGCGGCGTAATCCCATTGAAACGCTACTATTATTGTTCCGTCTTTCGCGATGCAGATCGGAAAGTCGCGAAGCATGACGATGCGAGCAATTGGCTTTTTTTCGTGGATCTGATTCATCAAAGCCGCTGTGTAGACACAGAAGAGAGCGTCCGCCTCGGTGGTGCTTTTTTGCGCTGCAACTTTCACAAACGCGCCGCGATTTGCGACACCTTTAAGTGCCTTGAGATTGACCGCGAACGTCGTGGACTGTGTGGGTGTAAACGCGCCGCCGTGAAGGATCCGTTCGATGTCAGAAGCACTCGTGCCCATCGCACGGAAGGCCGCGCGGTTGATTTGCTCGAGCTCCGAGGGCGATTTTTCACGCAGCAGTTGCTCGACCGTACTGTTAAGGTTGGTCACGGTTAGCACCGCTCCGATCGGGCCGCTGATCGGGAAAGTAGCGACACTAAACGTGAATCCACCCGCCCACGAAGCCCAGGCGACGTCGTCCAGCTCCTTTTGCAGGACAGTGTTGGTGCTGTATGGATCAATTCCCATTTGCAGCGCGATCTTTCTTTTTTTATCCGAGTAACCGATGGCGTCCTTCATTCTGTTTCCTTCACCACCGTCTTCACTTCCGCCCTTCCCGACGTTCTCGACCGTCTGTTTGGCGCGCCCCAGGAATTTCATGATTCCTTTCGGAACGTTGGAAATCGCCTGGGCCGGATCTCTGGCGATATTCTTGGCCGAATTGAGCGGGCTTTTTGCCGCGGCCACCAAAGATTTCTTAAACTCGTCGGTACGCGAAACGTCCCGCAGCCGTGCGATTGCATCGATCTCCTTCAGCCGTTGAAGCAGCATTTCGTTTCCGTCCGCTTCAAAAACACCAAAGTCTGAATCAATCGTGAACTGATTCATGCCCGACGCCGTCGGGACCGGCTCGCGTACCATATAATGCGGTGCCTTGAGCAATTCCGGCTTGAGGATCTCACTCGCTTTGAGCTCCGGCAGCTCT
>Ga0209056_10005098_pt1 | contig 13718 bp, 21 predicted proteins | sample GraSoiAngelo_114_FD_185876 | JGI IMG/M metagenome (GOLD analysis project Ga0209056, IMG submission 185876) | Grasslands soil microbial communities from the Angelo Coastal Reserve, California, USA - 14_0903_13_40cm (SPAdes) (version 2) | ecosystem: Environmental > Terrestrial > Soil > Grasslands... | reverse complement strand
TTAAGGGCAGGCACGATAGTAACATCAATATTTTCGAGATTTTGCGTGCTTACGAAGGTGATATGGGAGCTGCTCAGTGTACCGGTAAGCAGAGTAATGGACACCGCGCTGGAAGACCACGAGACGGTGGGGATTGCGGATGACGGAGCAACAAAAGAGCTCGCCACCGAAATGACGGCTAACAACCGTATAGCTCCTCGCATAACTGCCTCCTCCCGACCTCAGTCAATTGGCCGATAGTTCGTCGCGGGTATTGCAGATTCAACACTGGGAAATCGTTCAACGTAGCGAATTAGATCCAAGATGTCATGGGCATTTTGTTGACGGGGGATGTCAATTGCTGCAGTATGCGACAGCGGGTCAATAACAAATATCTTGCCATCAACGGCACTCGCGACGATGTATATGTCTCTCGTTTGAGCAGCTGGCTTAAAAGTTACAATGATGCCGTCTAACCGGATCACTGGTGGTTGTACAACTCGTGATCGAATGTAGGTGAATCCCCCCAGTGCGACCGCCGCCAGCGCAGCCATAACAACCAGCCGTTTGCGTTGTGAGTCCCTCATATCTCCAGCGTAGCGGTTTTGCAGTTTTTGTCGAATTTGCTCATCCACACCTTCCCGAACAAGGAAGTGGAGTGAACTAGCGGCCTTCTAAACAGCCTTATGTGATTTTCCCGATTTGGTTCGTTCGGCCCGACGTGCCGTTCAGAATTTGTCTTGCACTTGGCTTTCTTACAAAACCGAATGAAGACGGATCGTCGGGAGCGGAATTAAGAGGTCGGATGAGAAGGTGTACGCACGCCCCCGCGCATATCGGCGGCATTTTCCTCCCAGAATCCATGGAAGTCAACAGGGAAATGCAATTTGTTCTATTTTCAGAACAATTCAGCGAAATGCCGAGCAGGTCGTACGCAGTGAGGGACAATTAGCGACGATCTCGATGAACAGCGCTGAGCAGCATGCGTCTCCGGTGAGAAGGCGGTATCCGCGCTACGAAATTGATACGGAACTCCACGTGACCACTCCGGATGAACGCGCCACGATGCGGGGCCGGTCTCTCAATATCAGCGAAGCCGGGACGGCCGGAGTATTTGTCACGGAATGGGAAGTCGGAACAGCTGTCCGCTTGGAATTCTCAGTTCCGGTCACGAGCCGCCCGGTCAGGGTTGGAGGAATCCTGCGCAGCCGCTCAGGCTACCGCCATGGATTTGAATTCGGGGATTTGAGTCCTGAGCAGCGCGAGATCATAAATAAGACCTGTCGGACTCTGGCTTTGCTTGAGCAGCAATAGTTCCAAGTCGAAAGCTCGGAGCTTTGGGTCACAAACCGCCTTCCACTTAACGGAGATGAACTTTTGCTGCGTGGTAGAAGAACGCTTTATGCAGCCTTCGCAAATCGCTTTACGGTATCACTCCACTGTCCTTGCCAATCGTCCGCGACAGTGACTTCCAGGGGCCAGTTGCGCGAGAGGTAGACTGGCGGCCCCACGAGAAAGGCGAAGCGTTGTCCCGGACTCACGCCCTTGATCTGTTCGTAGAATTGGAGCGCCTCGCCAGGAAAGTGTCTGCGGACGTCGAGGAATATCCAGTCGTAGTGATGAAGTCGTTGGAGCGATCGGGCGCTGGAGAAGTCCGCGGCCGGTTCAACCTCTATGCCGTGGCTCCGCAAAACGCTAACTCGTACGTCGCGTGTAGGCTGGTTGTTGTCGATGAGCAGAACCTTCTTGCCCTCAAGAACCGAGTGGCGGCTACGAAGTGGTGGTGGGCGGTACATATGACACCTTCTGTGATGTGAGCAGATTCTGCTCCGGTGATCCGGGCGAAGTCAAGCGCAGTATGCCGTGTGAGGTTGACAGAAGCATGTTTACGTGTCGTTCTAGGATAATTGTATGGGAGGTGCTATATGCCTACATTCGTGATTCTCAGTCGCATATCACCGCAGGCCTTTGACGATCCTAAGGACTTCAAAGCTTTGGCCAAGGATGTGTCGGAGAAAATTAAGCGAGAATGTCCGGGAGTGACGTGGAAGGAAAGCTTTGCCACATTGGGTCGCTTTGATGTGGTGGACATCGTGGATGCGTCCGACCCGAAAGAGATAGAGAAGGCGGCGATGCTGATTCGCGCTTACGGACACGCATCGACAGAGACGTTGATTGCTACGCCGTGGAAGGAATTTCTCGCCGCGCTCTAGGAGCCGTCAAGCAGCAGACGTCCCCGCTCGACTTACCACTTTAGCATCGCCGGGACTATCGAGGCGAACACCACAGAGTTCGGCAATCAGGTTTCCTGCCCATCGATAAATGTTCTGCTCTTTGACCACCTTGCGCAGGCGTTGCATGCGAGCGGTTCGCTCTTCCGGCTCCATCTCCAGGGAGTAGCGAATGGCCTCGGCGGTTTGTTCCACGTCGTACGGATTCACCAACACGGCATCGCGCAGTTCACGAGCGGCGCCGGTGAAGCGGCTAAGGATCAGAACCCCCTGTTCGTCATGCCGCGCGGCGACAAACTCCTTGGCGACCAGGTTCATCCCGTCGTGCAAGGAGGTCACGAGGCAGAGATCTGCCGTCTGGTAGCAGCGCTGGATCTCCTTGTGGTTGTAATGCCGCTTCAAGAAAACAATTGGCTTCCACCTGCTCGTCTGGAAGCGCCAGTTAATTCGTTCGGACTCGGCTTCCACGTCAGCCAGCAAGTCGTGATAACGCTTGATGTGCGTGCGACTGGGTGCTCCGATCTGCACGAAGGTAAACTTCCCCTGATAGGTGGGGTGTTTCTCGAGCATCCGCTCGATGGCCAGGAAACGTTCCAGAATTCCCTTCGTGTAGTCCACGCGATCCACGCCTACACCAAGGAATAAGGCTTCTACTCCCAGCTCTCGCAGCAGCGTGCCCCGTTCCACGTAGGTGGACTCCCGCTCGGTGGTCGCAGCGGGAGGTTCGGGAAACTCCACACTGATGGGGAATGGCTTTACCACCGTGCGATGGTCCTCGCGGTTGACCGTGAAATGCTCCCAGTCAATGCGGGATTCCAGGGTGCGATCGATTGTCTGCAGAAAGTTGGTGCAATGGGATTGGATATGGAAGCCGATGAGGTCAGCACCCAGCAGACCATCCAGCAATTCGCGCTGCCACGGGCAGATCGCAAAGGCCTCCGAGTTCGGCCAGGGAATGTGCCAAAAAATGGCGACGCGTGCGTCCGGCCGCGCTTTCTTTACCAGGCGCGGCAACAACCCAAAGTGGTAGTCCTGGGCCAGAAGCACCGGCTGTTCCGTGCCGTCCATCTCCTCCAGGACGGCCTCCGCAAACTTCCGGTTTGCCTTCTGGTAATGCTCCCAGTCGGAAAGCCGAAAAATCGGCCGCGTGTGCGCAATATGGCAAAGCGGCCAGAGGCCTTCGTTGGCGAAACCGTAGTAATAGCCTTCCTCTTCTTCTTTTGTAAGCCAGACTCTACGCAGGGTGTACCTCGGTTCCTCGGGAGGAACCCGCAGGCGGTCATGCGGATCGACCGTCTCGCGGTCAGCATCGCCGCTGCCGTGAGCCACCCACGTTCCGTCGCAGGCACGTAGGACGGGCTGCAAAGCGCTGACAAGTCCGCTGGCCGGAATTATGGCCTCCACCGACTTACCCTCGCGGACGTGACTGTACGGCTCCCGGTTGGAGAGCACGAACAGGCGACTGTCGCCCAGTTTGCTGCGCACATGAACCGACAGTCGTTCCGAGGTCCAAGAGGATTCCGCCGCTTCCCGTAATTGTGCTTCTCTTTCCGCGGCCGAGCGAGCTGCGGTGAGGCTTTCCGCAAGAGTCGTCATCTCCCTCGCCAGCGGGCGCAGTAAATCCAAGTCTGGAAAACCAGTCGGGGAACTGACGATTTTGCCGGTTCGCAGGGCTCGCATCCATTGCGCGGCCCGCGCAATCGGCCCGGCGATACTCCAGCGCACAATCAGGAGTGTAATCAGCGCGATCAGAAAAACTTGCACCAGCACCCGCAGGAAGGCTTCCCGCCACACGTGCGCGGTCTGCGCGTCGATATAACTGGCGTCATGCACCATGGCGAGCGCCCCCACCAATTCATCGTGCCGGTGCAGAGGCAGCACAAGAATGTGCAAAGACCCGCTGGCTTGGTGGACAAATTCGCCTTGTTTTTGGTTGCTCTTGATAGCCTGGAGGATTCCGGGGGGCTGAATCTGCAGCCGCTGGGCCAGTCCCGATGACTCAGCGATGGTTTCGAGCTTTGTATTAAAGACTGCGACTCCTGCCAGGTGCTCGCGGTTGCTGAACCGTTCAACTATTCGCTGGAGCTCTTTGAGTGACCCGCTCTCCAGATGGGGTTCTACGTTTCCGGCTAGGCTCTCCCCCAGCACTTCTGCTCTACGCTCCAATTCCTTCCGGAGGCCACGTTTCTCCCCTTGTACCTCGTAGTACGAAGAAAGCAGAGAGACGAGAGTGACACCCAAGATCAGAGAAACAATGAGGCGAACGCTGAGCAGTCGCACGATAGCTCCAGTCGTCTTCGTGAAAGGGCGATGTTGGATCTAGGTTACTCTAATGGAAAAAGCCCCGAATCGGCGAATCGGGGCTTTTCTTCACTTCGACATTTCATGGCGCGGCGGCCATGATTTCGGCTCTTGCCGCCGCGGATACTCAGGAAGTGATTGGGCCTGCTTGGCGCTATTGCCACGTTCCATGCGTTGTTGGGCTAATTAGATAAGGGGACGGGCAAATTGCAAACCACACAGATTCCAGCCATCTATAGGGGTGATTCGAATCACGCGCGCCCGCAGCATACGTATCGTTCGTCGAAACTTCATGTTTTTTAGAACGGGTGCAGAAGGCATTTCCAGCGATATTCGCGACCGGCGCCGCAATGGTTTGCGGATCGCCAGCAGCGCTCCTCCGGCACTTTCGTTGAGCAAGGTGCAGAATTCCAGGAATTCTTTGCCTTGCCCGTTGATGCCGCGTACGAAGACCGGGATGGCGAGGGAGAGCCGCGCCCAACGGCGGCGTTCTGGAACCGGTTGAGTTGCCGCGGACGGTGCTCGCCCCCAGCGCATACGCAATCATAGCCGGACTGAGGATAGTCCGGCAGGCGGGGTTACCATAGATGACACGCTGCTTCGGGTAGGCCGCGAGCAGAGGCTGTGCGGGTACCCCGCGGAGACTCACGCCGGATCACTCACCGAACGGGATCCTCCGCAAAGTACGAGGAATCCGTTTGCCACTCTTTCTGGTTGTCGTTAGGGGGCTTGTGTGTTGGAAATACTTTGTGAAGCCAACACACAAGACGCCTTCCTAAACCTAAATGCTCCTCCCCGCACTTTTTGCGTTGGCCCGAGATCTGCTTGATTTCCGGCTTTTCGGGGGCATGAACTACCTTGGGGGCTGGATTCGTTGTGACCCCGGCTGCACTGTGCTTCCCATCGGCCGCTTCTGCGGCGCAACCGCGGGTTTCAGCGTGACATACCGCACTGTCACATCTTCAGCGATGTAATCGACGTCGCGCCAGACCCGAAGCGTGGTCCTGGCAGCTTTCTTCTTCTCTTGCCTTGCGACTGGCGCGGTCTGCGGCTTGGACGTTCTGTTCGCCGCGGGATTCGCGGGTGCGAAGGGCACGTGCTCCTCAATCGAATTCGATCTCGATAGCTCTGAAGTTGACACGGGAGAAATCGGGCCGCGATGAGTGTAGGCAATCCAGCCGGCCATGACCAGCACGATAACTACTGCTGCCGGTTTCCACTGATACTGACGCAAGAGAAGACGATTGGCAGCCTGCGCGATCATTGCCGCTACCGCGGCGGATCGCCTGAATAGCGACAACTCCCCGCGTTCCGCCTCGACCGCTCCGTGCGCTGCGACCGAGTGAGCGTTCTCCTTTCCCTCTTCTGCTACCAAGGCTTTTTCCAGTTCAAGCTGGGCCGCATGGGATATTGCCTCGGCGACCAATCCGGCCATCAATTGATACGTGCGTACCTCGCGATCCTGGAAGGCGTGTGCCTCGCCAAAAAGGATTTCCATCGCTCCGGCCACGGCCCGACCACAACAAATCGGCACGATGAGGAGAGCCTTAGCGCCAAACTGGCGGCAAATCGCGGCTTCGATCCGGGCGTCAGTCTGGGTATTCTCGACGCGCAGAATCTCACCGCTTGCGCGTGAGACGCTGAGCGTGGCTTTTACATGTCGTCCTATGTAAGTGGCAGCACCTCCGCTTCCGGCCCGGTAAACCAGATTATCTCCTTCTAACAGACCAATCGCGACTCCGTTGGCGTTTGCGACATTTCGCCCTTGGTCGGCAATCAGAGCCATGGCCCCATCCACGTCGACATCGTCCGTCGCGATCGACCGCTGGACTGCGGCAATGGCGGAGAGCGACCGAATATAATCAACAGGGATTGCTTCTTTCGGTTGCTCGCCGATGGCAGGCTTAGGCGGCAGATCGACGGCTGGACGCGTCGCTTTCTGGCTGTCCAAATATTCCTGGGCCAGAGATGCCCTGGCCAACAGATTCTGGAACGATTCCCGATCAAGCGTGAAATGGGTACTCATGCCCGTAGCCCAGTAATTCCGCAGCTGCTCTCCTGTGGGCGGCTTCGGGATCAGCCGATTCTGCGCCTGTCCAGAAAGAGAAGTCAAGATTGTGCAAGCGACCCAGTTTGATTTTTCTCCGGAGTTGGTTTCAATCGGGTCGCGCGGAAAGGGATCAACTATCCTTATCAGGCTTGGCCAGCAGAGACGATCTCAGGCAGCCATGCCTTCATCCATCCAGCGTTTGAACAGCGCCACGTTTTCCTTCGGCCAAGGTTCGTCGCAGGGCATGCTGCCATCGTCCAGGGTCGCATAAATCAGTTCTCGAAGGGCAATATCTATGGCCGTTACGGTAGAGATGCAAAACACAGGTGACTCAGATCTGAAGGCGGATGTGGTTGCGAGCATTCGAGCATGCGCTTGCGGATCGGCCTGGGGATTGCGGGTTTCGATTATCAGGCGAATGACCGATGGGAAATGAAGATTATCGGGCCGAATGCGTTTGAGTGGTCCTATACTCTGGAGGCAAGTTCCGGTCAGCATCGGCCGGAAATGATTCGGGCCGTGATCGGGCAGTTATTGCCTCTGCGAAAAGAGTAATGCAGCTGCATCGAAGATGCTCATGCAGTAGTGTTCGCTTTCCCACGCTCTCCTCTTCGGCGGAAGTTCACGCCTAAGGACAGGAAAGTGCTCGGCGACTCGCCGGGCGTTTTCGTATTTCGTCAGAATCTCGCCCTGATCCGCAGCCCTCTCCACGGACACGCGCACAATAATTCGCCGACTCCTTGCCTCTGTCACAATCCGTTCGAGTAGCCTGTCTTTTTTCGGACTCGGTCTTCGTGATTTCTTCGAAGGATTGTGGAGAACGAGAGCCGCGGGCCTCCAAAGATCCAATAACTGCCTCAGTCTCTTGAGGACGAGCACGTTGCCAGCACCATGTTTTCTGCGATCACTGCTTACACCCCAATCAAGAAGCCGGCTCGGACTCTCAGCTACCACGTAGCCGAAACTGCGCGGATGCAAATCAAGGGCAAGTATTCTGATGGGGGTCTTGCGTCTCATAACTGCTGAACGAGTTTAAAATTCGGCATCGCTAGTAGCCGGTGGGAAATCCACTGGAACTTTTGCATGATCCTGTTTCCGGTGCTTTTGGGGTCGACCTTTGCCTGCAGCCGAGCCTGCAATCTTTTCATCCGGGCGCGAGTATCGCTCGCTACCGAGTCACTCAGGCCCGCAAATAAGTCGGAAACCGCAATCCCGTAGAGCTCTTGGCAGGCTAGGGCAGTGCGCAGGGAGGGTGCACGGACATTCCTTTCATATCTGGAGAGTTCAGCCTTATTTTTCAGCCGTACGAGAAAGGAAACCTCACTCTGGCTCAGGCCGGAGTGTTTACGGTGTGTTCTGAGGTAGTTGTAGAGCCTGCTTGTCGCCATCAAGAGAAACTAAGAAATACCTCAACGACGATATACCTTTCAGTATATGTCAAGGGCGATAAAATAAATCTAAAGAAATTCTAAAATCCAGATGAAGTTGGCTGACTTTTGGCTTCCCTATGCGGAAATCTCTACAAAAGTTGCCAATCTGGCAACTTTGCACGTCTACCGCGATCTGCGGGAACGGTGTTACGGTGCACACGTAATCATTATCCGTTCACCGCTACATGGATCTCGAATCCGAAGCCCAAGAATACATCGTTTCCATCCGGACCAATGACATTCACAAAGCGATCGCCAAGACTGGGACTGCGCTCGCAGCGCTGGTAGACGAAGCGCTCCTAGCGCATGAGCCCCATGAGATCGACGAGGAATGCGAATTTGAAGAGTTTGCCCGGGACCTGCTTCGCGTACTTACCTCGCACTCGGACGCGCTGGCATCTTCGGAAGAAGCCGACACGGATGTATAGCTCTTTCATCAGGCAGCTATTGCATATACCCATCTAAGTTCTTTCGCTACAGGGTAAGCATACCCTTTTGTGAGTAGCTCACCGAAACATCTCGCGGTTATTCCAACGTGAATACCAGTTCACCTTCCGGCGGAGTTGTGTAACACCTAGGAACTCCAAGGTGGCCGACCTGTGGAGGGCGCCGAGATGTTTCGGTGAGCGACTCGACCGCTCAGTCAGTTCCTTGTAAATCTGGTACTGCTTCGGCCTCATCGTAACTTTCTTCCTCCCGCTGTTTCGTACCGAACAAGAACCGCTTCACCCAAAAGAAAAGGAGAAACTCATGCAAAACGGTCAGCTTCTGTCCCACATCGACACTGATCTCGTCACCCGGGAACAATTGGCTCTGGTGGCAACGCCAGACGCGACACGTTCCTTCAAACCCGTACCGCACATCGAGCTCATCAATACCCTGGACGAGGTATTGGGTCTGAACCAGATCGCCATCCATAAAGAGCAGTATGCATTGCGGCGCGATGGCTCAACCCTGTTCGGTGTTCTGCAACTTGTCTACGAGAACACCGAGGACGGCATCGCTGCGCTCGGTCTCCGGACTGCCAATAACAAGACCATGTCGATCCAGATCTGCGCCGGGCTCTCGGTTTTTGTCTGTGACAACTTGGTGTTCCGGGGAGATCTGATCGCGCTGAACCGCAAGCATACGTCCGGACTTGAGCTGAGAACCGAACTCTCGACCGCGGTATTGCGCTTTCAGGAGCACTTCGGCCGCTTGACGAGCGAAATAGGTAAGCTCAAAGAGCGTAGTCTCACCGACGCCGACGCAAAAGGGATCATCCATGACGTGTTCGTCCAAGGAATCCTGCCCATTCGTTTGCTGCCGGATGCGTCGAATCTCTACTTTGAGCCATTTGTGGGGGAGTTTCTGCCCAGGAACGCCTGGAGTCTGCATAACGCCTTCACAGCGGTGGCCAAAGAAATGCCCATCACGACCCGGATGCCCGCTATTCAAGAGTTAGGCAGGTACTTCGGAATGTCGAACGAAGCGTCCGCTGCGGCGTAAGAAAGAGCTAACTAACCCCCGCTTTGCCATCCGCCCGCACGACGATTTCTTCTCCACGGAGCCAAGAACAAATGAAAACCCAATGGATACCCTCGTTGAGGGTGAAAGAGGCGTTGGCGATCTGCGGCTCCTTAAGCGAGCCTGGAAAGATGCCCTGCCACGGCTATGCGCTTCCGGCGCAAAGATGCAGGCTCGGCAGTTTCCTGCAGCAGCTCCCGACCGCCATCTGTCACTACTGTTACGCGCTGCGCGGCAGGTACGTTTTTCGGAAGGTTCGAGCTGCCATGGAAAGACGGATCGAGAGCCTTTCCGATCCCCGCTGGGTGGATGCGATAACCACGCTCATCCACCGCTCTGGAGATCGCTACTTTCGCTGGCACGATTCCGGCGACCTGCAAAGCCTCGATCATCTGCGGAAGATCATCCAGGTCTGCAAGAACCTGCCGCGAATTAAGTTTTGGTTGCCGACCAGGGAATACCAGACGGTGGTGGCCTATCGTCGCCTGGGCGGTCGCATCCCATCGAATCTTTGCATTCGTCTTTCCGCCCATCTCATCGACGGCAAGCTCCCTCTCGCTTATGGGTTGCCGGTGAGCACCGTATCTTCTGGGAAGGACAGCATCCCCCGCGGCGCCCATATCTGCCCGGCGCCAAAGCAGGGGAATCAATGCGGCGCATGCCGCGCCTGCTGGGATCGGTCGGTCAAGATCGTGACTTATCACCTGAAATGGGCCTCGCCCGAGTTCCGCGGAGGCGAGCAATGATGGCAAGGGGCCTAAGCGGAAAACGGACTCGAGTGAAGCTTGCGAAGGGCGACTGGCAGGAGATCTACTACGCGCTTCTTACTAAAGCGATTGCAGTCGTATGCGCTAGGTACGGCGCCGAAACGAGGCCTGGCCAGGATCGGTTATGGGTTCGACATCTGCGTCGAATCATGATCAAGATTGGACCCGATGGTCTGCGAGCATACAAGTGCGGAGTAGCTAAAGCAAAATAGGGCGGGCCGTCCTGCGCTCTTTCTTTCATCTCGATAGCGAAACGTTCAATGCGCCGCTGGTCAACGCGCCAGCGGCCCTTTTTTCAAAAACCACTTTTCCCGTGTTCACCGCGACTTACAAGAAGAAGGAGAGCACTCTATGCCTAGACTTACGAAACTGCAACGGAAACATAACCAAGAACGCATCAATCGTGCTGCTGAATTTATCCAGGGCTACCAGAGTAATGTGACCGGCGAGGACTCCACGATCTGTCTGCGCGACGTGCTGACAGACCTGATGCACTTCGCCAAATCCAAGCACCTCAACATTGAGGCCGAGTTCGTGGCTGCATGCAAGTATTTCGAAGACGAAATTAGCGGGCGGGGATAGGTGCCAAAAAGTACCATCCGCCAAGAGCAGAAGGAGGAACATACGCAATGGGCTGTGAGTACAAAATTTACGGCAGCGTGACACTGCTGCACTCGTCAGAAGTTGAGGTGCTTCTGGAGACGCTGCGCGAGCGATTAGACGATGGCGCGGTCGAAGTCGAGGAGCTGGACGAGAACACGATAGAGCTTACGTTGAACTTCGACGATTCCACGACCGTCCACACTCCCTCAGCAGTGGACGACCTGTTCAAGCAGATCGAGCCGTTCGTCATCGGTGCCGGCAGCTTCGACATCGAAACATCCGGCGCGAACTGGACGGAATACCTCGGCAGACCCGAGGAAGTTACGAAGCTGAGAAGCGCGTCGGCACTTCGGCTAATCAAAGAACATATCGATCTGTTGACAGCAGCAGATCGGGAAAAGCTTGGCACCGCCGGAGAGGTGCTCGCACTACGGAACGCGCTCGGTGCTCTGATGGGCAACATTCCGCCTCCGTCGCCGCCCGAACTAGAAAAGGCTGGACTGGGTAGCCTCGCATACAACTGGCGGCGAGCACAGGTTCTGATCAAAGAGGTTCCGGTTCCGGAACTGGCAGAAAATGAGTTCATTTTACTTCGCAAGCTGCAGGCCGTCCTGCAAGAGGAGCTGGATGCTCTGCGGACTTGGCGCACTGCCCAGGCTATGAACGCCGATGTACTGCAAGGGATTGATATCAGCATTTCGAAAATTGAAAGCGCACTCGATCAGTAGCCGATGCTGATTCAGCCCGCAATGGGTATAAATACCCTGCCCGCGGGTAATGCAGACACAACCGGCCGCTGGTCAACGCGCCAGCGGCCTCTTTTTTCAAAACGTACATCCTTCCATTCTTCCCTTTTTCCATATGAACTTCGCTCATAAATACGTGATCTTCATGAAAGGCGACACCTTGGATGAAATGGCCGAGGAGGCGCTCCACTACGCCTACATCTATGTCATGCGAGCGCTCCAAGAACACCAAAGGCAAGGCAGGAACGGGGAGTACGAGGCATTCGCCTTACAGCTACTGGCGATGCTCCAAAAGTACAGATACCTGTATACCAATCCGCCTGAGGCGCCCGCACCGGATTAAACGATAGATAAGTGCCCTGAGCAGAGCGGCAGCAAATCTTGGCCCGCGAGTAGGGAGAACAGGGTCAGTTTAGAGGCTGAAAATTGGCTCGGTTGTGCCCCCTGAATTTTTAAATTGCCATTTCTCACTCGATTCTGCGATACAGGGTCCCCCTTAGCTCCCTCCTTAGCTCCCCCTTAACGCTGTTGGGGAATACCCCTCTAATATGCGACAGCTACAGACGCGCCATATTTTGCTTTTTCGCATCCTCAGAGACCATTGTTCCTTCTTAACTCGGAGGCAAATTGAACGAGTTTTGACCCTGTCCAGGATTTCCACGACGAAAACCCTGCTGTGGCTGCTTTCGGAGCAGTACCTGAACCGGCGGTATCGGGCGGACAGTTTTGCACATTTTCAAACGCCGGTGTACTACCTCGGAAAGCGTGGCTGGCACGTCGTGGGTAAGCCGGTGAGCGAATACAGCGGGTATCGGCTCCAGATCGAGCAGAGGTCAGAACGGACATTCCGCCACACCTTATCCCTATACGATGTGATCCTGAAATTCACGCTCGAATCGGATGTGAAACGAATCATTCTGGGCGAGGAGGGTCTGTGGCAGGAACGCATCGACTTTGGAAATATCCCGGACGCGTGGATTCAGTACAGCGGGGGTGAGGCGTTTATCGAAATTGATCTGGGTACCGAGCACGTACCCGTCTTAAAGAAGAAATTCGACACTTACATCGCCTTTAAGGAATCCGGCCGATACGAGCGCTTGTTCCCTGGCTGCACGTTTAAGGTCCTGGTGTTCACGACCACGGAGGAGCGGATCGAAGCACTGCAACAGGTTGCGAACACCGACGACATCTGGTTCTGCACCCTGGAGGAGTTTGTAAGAGAAAAACTGACACATCAACATTGGTTGGCACTTCTCGGATTTTATGCTCTATCTGTTACTCGGAAAAAAGAAATGTAAGAACTGCGGCAAACTGTCCCACAAGGATGTTCTTTTCTGTTGGTTGTGCGGCCGCTCCTTTAATGTTCGCATCTGCGTATCCGGTCACCAGAATCCGCCATGGGTTCAGCATTGCCGGATATGTGGCAAAGACCGATCTTTGATGTCTCAACCTCACACATCCAAAGCTCTGTGGTTCGTGAAGCATTCTACGAAACCGTCGACCTATGTCCCCGGACATCGCAGAGCGCAGCATGTATTCGCGTGCCTCATGATTGCTTTGGGAGTCGCTGCACTGGTCATTGCGGGACTTTTCGTCGCCGGCCTTTTCTAATCGTGATGACTTCTGAGCAGGGGACTTAGATTCTCTCAATCTCTACTCACCATTCATATAACCACATGACTGAGTTTCGACTAGAACCCCTCCACCAAGAATTCATGGGCTATTCGCGTTTTACCCGGCAGATCTCTCCCCACACACTGCGCGGCTATCAGAATGCCTTTGACCTTCTTCTTAAGCGTTATCCCGATATCACCACGGCAATGCTTTCTCCCGAACTCCTCTCCGGCTTTTTTGAATGGCTGCAGACTCGGGAACGCACCGTGGGTCGGGGTGCGATCCGTCAGGGAGTAAAGAAGACAACAATCGCGACGTACTGGATAAAACTTACCAAGTTTTTCAGTTGGCTCGTCCTCAAGGGATACCTCACGGCCAATCCCTTAAAGGATAAATCCCTCGAATTTCCGCGGATTCGCTATGACGATCGAAAATACCTCGAACGCAAGGACATGAAGAAAATATTGCTAGCTGTTTCCGGGACCGTCTAC
>Ga0209056_10005096_pt1 | contig 13723 bp, 11 predicted proteins | sample GraSoiAngelo_114_FD_185876 | JGI IMG/M metagenome (GOLD analysis project Ga0209056, IMG submission 185876) | Grasslands soil microbial communities from the Angelo Coastal Reserve, California, USA - 14_0903_13_40cm (SPAdes) (version 2) | ecosystem: Environmental > Terrestrial > Soil > Grasslands... | reverse complement strand
ACCGCGCGGCGACGTTCCAGCTCAGCGAGTACACGCGGGGCAGCTACGTGCCGCTGGCCGAGGCCAACCGCGTCATCCTCAAGGAAGAGGAAGGCCACAAGAACTTCGGCGAGGCCTGCCTGGAGGAGATGACCCGGGACGAGGCGACGCGGGCCGAGATCCAGCGCCGGTTCAAGAAGTGGTTCGTGGCCTCGATACGGATCTTCGGCCGCGCGAAGACTCCGGGCAACCAGTACTGCATCGACGTCGGCCTGAAGACACGCGACAGCGGCGACATCGCCGCCGCCTATCTCGACAGCATCCGGCCGGTCATGGCGCGCTGCGGGCTTAGGTTCCCTGATCGCAGCGAGCTACCGTTGGAGCTGCCGCCGCAGGTCGACCTGACGGTATCCCAGCCAGCGCTGGCCCGCTGAGCCCGTTGGGCCCACTCGATCAGAAGGCGAGCCCCATCGCCCTGGCGAGGAATTTCATGAGGGGCGCCTCCCGACGGCAGGTGCGGACGAAGAGCGTCGGAAACGCGGGTGAGCACACCTGCCGATCAGTGAACTTCACGCCCACCGTGAAGCTGGTGTGCTTCAGATCCTCGATGAGCGGGTGGTCGGGATCGAAACCCCGAGGGGGCCGCTTCAGTACAGACTCGCCGTGAGACAGCCCCGAACGTTTCGCTCGCCGCCAGCCCCGCGGATCTTTGACGATCGCTTCGCGGATCGCGCGCAGCGCGTCGCCGCTCGGGCGCCACATGCCCGCGCCCATGAAACTCCGTCCCCGTTCCAGGTGGAGATAGTAGCCGGGACCTTCGACCTCTTTGTCAGCGGCGAGGCGGAACCAGAGAGCCGCGTGGGTCTGGTAGGGCGTCTTGTCACGTGAGAAGCGCGTATCGCGATAGATGCGGAGGAGCGAGCCGCCCGAAGGTCGTGCGTCAGCGACGATGTGGGGGCCGATCGCGCGCAGCTTCGGCCCGATCGCCGTGATGAACGCGAGGAGCGGATCTCGCACCTGGCCGAGATATCGGTCCTTGTTACGGTGGAACCAGTCGCGCTCGTTGTGTTTGCGCAGTTCCTCGAGAAACCGAAAGAGCTCAGGGGTCAACCTGTTCCCTCCAGAGCTCCTCAGACGGGCAGCCGGAGGGCCAGCGCCGCTGGCATCACGTCGGCGATGGCGCGGGCGAGCTGCCCCTTCTGGTCCCACGACGCGAAGCGCAGGATCGGCGTGGTGCAGCCGGCATCGACGTAGGCGCGGATCTTCTCGACGACGGCCTTCGGCGACCCGTACGCGAGCCAATTCTCGATGTACTCGCGGGTCATCGCCGGGCTGTAGTAGGTGTGCAGGAACTTTACGGCCTCTTTCCACGCCGCGCTCCGGTCGTCGTTGATGTTGACCATGAGGTGAAGCGCGGCCTCCATCGAGCCCGTTGGACGACCCGCCTCGCGCGCGACCCGACGGATCAGGTCCCAGCGCTCATGGAAGCGCGCGACCGGGATGTTGTCGGTCATCCAGCCATCGGCCATGAGCCCGACGCGCCGCAGCGCCCGGTCGAGCACGTGCGGCGGGGTCAGCTCAGGCTTGGGGTTGGTGGCGATCCAGATCGGCGGGCACGGCTTCTGGACGGGCTTCGGCTCGAGTGTCAGGTCACGCAATCGATAGAAGCGTCCCTGGTGGCTCACGCGGTCCTCGGTCCAGAGGCGCCGGAGGATCGTCATGCCCTCCTCGAGTCGGGGCCCGCGCTCGCTCAGCTTCACGTCGAACGCGGCAAACTCCGCCTCTGCCTTCTCGCGCGGAAGGCTCCCGCCGACGCAGGCGCCAAGAACCATCCGACCGTGCGAGACGTGATCGAGCGCCGCCCACTGCGCGGCGAGGAAGATGGGATCCCGCAGCGGGAACGTCGACAGACAGCAGGTACCGAGCCGGACACGCCGGGTGCGAGCGGCGATCGCCGAGAGGAGCACGAGCGATTCGAGCCGCGGCTTGGCGAAGAGGCTGTCGCCGACCCAAATGGAGTCGAAAACGCCGGAGGCCTCCGCCTGCTCGGAGACCGCCAGCAGCTCGTCGACGCTCGTGGCGCCGAACAGCACGCCCCGGTTCGGCAGGCTCAGCCCGTAGCGGGGTGGTCGCTCCACCGGGCCCCCTATGACACGGTGTCGTCGCGCTCCAGAAATTCCTTCACGCGCTCGATCGCGTGCTCCTTCGGGTACATCGAGATCAGGACACGCGCGCGCGAGAGCGGATCGCTGGCGAAGAACCGCTCGTAGAGGACCTGCCGGCTCCCGAAGGCGCTCCCCGCCACATCCCAGGCGAGCCGGAAGAGCTTGACCCGGTCGCGGGCCGCCGTCGTGTCGGTGGCCAGGTACTGCTCGATGTGCGGGGCCAGAGGGCTCTGGAAGTCCGCCTCGCTTGGCGTGATCAGGAAGCTACTCGATCCGAGGAGCTGGAGGATCTCGATCATCCGCGGATAGGCGGTCATGAAGAGATTCCGAGTGAGCTCGATCTGGAGCGGGACGGGACACATCACGCCCCACTGATCGAGCTCCGCGTCGGCTTCGGCCGACCGCATGCAGGCCCGCATCAGCTCCGTGTACATCATCAGCTCACCCAGCCGCTCCTCCGAGTGCGGAAGCTGGGCGTTGCCCAGCGTCTCCGTCATCAGCAGCGCGACACCGAGGACGAACTCGCACTTGGCCAGGTTCTTCGCCGCGTTCTGGTGAGCCGTGTGCGCGGCGGAATGCGTGGTCATCGCCGTGCCGTTGAGCAGGTCCACGTCGCCCAGCAGGAACACCCGCTCCCAGGGCACCAGCACGTCGTCGAAGAAGACGACGCAGTCCATCTCCTCGAAGCGCGAGCCCAGCGGGTGGTCGAAGTGCGAGCGCCCCAGGTCGAAGCTCTCGCGACAGAGGAAGCGGAGGCCCGGCGTCCCGCACGGGATCGCGAAGTTGAGGGCGAACGGGCTGTGGGGCTCGGTATGACGGGCCAGACGGGGTGAGTACACCGCGATCTCGTCGGCCAGCGGCCCGAGCGTGGCCAGCACGCGCGCCCCGTTCACCACGATGCCGGCGCCGGTCTCGCGCTTCACCTGCAGCGCGGTGCCCTCCTGGAGGTTGAAGACGCCGGAGATCGTGCGGCTCCGCTGCAGGTTGATCAGTGAGTGCGTCAGCGTGAGATCGTTCTCACTGATGTGCTCGTAGTAGCGCCGGATGTTGCGAGCGAACTCGGGCCGGCCCCGCCCGAAGTACTCGGCGGCCGCGCTCCAGGCCGCGAACGTGACGTTCATGAAGTCCGGCGAGCGGCCGACCATGCCACACGTCGCCCGCGCCCAGTGCAGCATCATCGTCCGCCGCTGCTCCAGCTCCAGCTTCGTGCGCGGGATGATGAACGACAGCCCGACGCGGTCCCCCGTGGTCGGCGAGACATACGTCATCTCGTCGCGGAGCGTCGGGTCGTGCTGCATGTCGTAGAGCGCGGCGACGGAGCGCACGCCGTTGGCCAGGCCGGGATGCGTGGTCACGTCCTTGACCCGCTCCCCGCCCAGCCAGACCTCGCGCTCCTGCTGCTGGAGGCCCTTGATGTACTGCTCGCCCGTGCGCGCCGGCATCGCCGCGTCCGCCTACTTCATCATCTCTTTGGCCGTGCCGGTCATGAGCTGGCGCATCTCGGGCTCGGTCATGCCGTACGCCCGCAGCATCGCCGCGAGCAGACGATAGGCTTCGACCGTCGGCGGCAGCACGGGAATGCCCGCGTCGCTCGACAGCATGAAGTGCTCGGGCCCGATCGCGCGGATCGCCGCGACCATGTCCTGTGGATCGATGCCGAGCAGCGGTGAGAGCTCGTCCCACGTGAGCGCGAAGCGCACGCCGGCGTCCGCCCATCGCTTCATCGTCGGGACGTCGTGCTCGAACACCTCGCTGAACGGATGGTCGATGAAGACGCGCCGGTAGCCGAGGGCGGTCATCTCGTCGACGATCGCCTCCATCTCCTGAGGCGAGAGGTGACCGAGCGACAGCGAAACACCACGATCGGCGCAGAGCCTCACCACGTCCTTGACGACCGGCAAGAGCCGGCCGTGATCGTCGAGCACGTACACGCCGGTCTTGCGCGCTTCCTCCCAGGCGAGCGGCGGCACCGGCTCGTCGTAGCGCCGCGACTCGTGAAGCCACTTCCCGCGCCCGCCGAGACGGAACATGCTCCACGCCGAGGTCACCGGCGGCATCCACATCCCCGTGATGCCGCCTTCGACGGCCGCCTTGATCTCGGCGAAGTCGATGGGCTTGAGCGGGATCCCGATGACCCACGCTGACCAGCACTTCGCCGGCCGCAGGTGTTCCTTCTCCGCCCAGCGGTCGACGTCGTCCTGGAGCTTCTTCGCGACCTCCCACGGCCGGCCCGGCGAGATGGACTTGAACAGGATCGCGTTCATGCCGGCGCGCGTGGCCTGCTGGGCCGCGTGCAGCGGCTCCTCTTCGTCCTGGCCGCGGGCATGAGCGTGGACGTCGATCGCGTCCGTCAGATCGTACATCGACGCCTTGTTGGCGCCCATGCCGTAGCGGGCTTGGTAGGAACGGATGACTCGCCGGCTGACCATAGGCCCTCCGCCTTCCCGGGGTGGATGTCGCTCGGGTCCCCAGGATTGTATAGTCACTGGCGAACGTCGGCGTCAGGAGGTGGAGCATGGCCACGAAGGGCACCATCCTGGTAGGAACGATCGGCCAGGGCGTCATGATGAGCGGCGACGACGGCGCGAGCTGGACCCGAGCCAGCGTGCGCCTCGGCATGCATTCGGACGCAATCGTCAAATGCCTGCTCGCCGACCCGGAGCGTCCCGAGACGGTCTACGCGGGGACCGATCTGGGGCTCTATCGCACGGATGACGCGGGAGCGAAGTGGCAGCGGCTCGACACGCCGATGAACGGCTCGATGGTCTGGAGCCTGGCCATCGACCCCGTCGATCCTCGGGTGATGTTCGCCGGCACCGGCACACCGAGCACGCCGGGCATCTACCGTTCCACCGACGCCGGGAAGACGTGGGAGCGGCTCGCCGTCGAGATCGCCGCAGAATGTCCGAACGTCGGCACGCCCCGGCCGACCGGGATCGCGGTCGATCCCATCGACCATCGTCGCGTGTGGGTCGGCCTCGAAGTGGACGGCGTGAGGCACAGCGCCGACGGCGGCGACACGTGGACCAGGGTCAACGGCCAGATCCCGAATCCAGACGTGCACTGCGTGCTCGCGGTGGCGGGCCCGCCACGCACCGTGTTCACCGTCGTGAACGACGAGGTCTGGCGCAGCACCGACGACGGCAAGAGCTGGCAGGCGGCGCGAGCGCGCGAGGTGTTCCCGTGGCACTACCCGCGCTGCATCGCGGTCAAGCCCAACGATCCCCGGACGGTGTTCGTGACGCTCGGCGACTCGACGCCGGGCCGCATCGGGACCGTCATACGCTCGCGCGACGCGGGCGCGACGTGGCAGAACCTCGCGCTGCCCACCCAGCCGAACTCGGCGATGTGGACCGTGAGCATGCCCGCGGCGGCACCGGAAATGGTCTTCGCGGCGAGCCGTTACGGATATCTCTATCGGAGCGACGACGGTGGCGATACGTGGCGCAAGCTCTGGCGCGAGTTCGGCGAGGTCTCGTCGATCGTGTGGGTGCCCCGGTCGTGAGAGGCGGGCTGCGCGCGTTCGACGCCGACACGCACGTCAACCCCGCCGCGGACGTCCTGGACCGTTACGTCGACCCGGGCTTTCGTCCGCGGCTCGCCGAGCTCGAGCCCCACCGTGTTCCCACCGGCCAGATGATCGGCGGCACGCCCGACACCTCGCAATACCGCGTGGCCACGAAGCTCTACCGGCGCGTCCTCGGCGATGCCCGCCCGCACGAGACCTTCACCGGCCGAGCCGTCCAGTGGAGGGGAAGCAAGAAGCCCCGGCTCGGCGTTCAGGACGACCAGGCCGAGAACCGCATCAAGGACATGGACGACGAAGGGACCGACGCGCAGTTCCTCGTTCCGACGCTCTGGCCGAGCGTCGTAGGCCTTCCCGACGTCACGATCGAGATCGAGCTGATCCGGGCCTATCACCGTCATGCCGCGGCGTTCTGCGGACAGTTTCCCGCGCGCCTCAAGACCGCCATCGTCGCCTCCACTCGCGCCGTCGACGAGGCCGTCCGCGAGATCCGCCACTGGGGAACGTCGACGTGGGCGGTGGCGGTCATGCCGCTGCTGGGCGACGACAGGCCGGTGGACCACCCGGATCTGGAACCGATCTGGCAGGCCGCTCAGGAGCACGACCTGGCGATCGTGCACCACAGCAGCACCTGGAACCCGCCGTACTTCCCGGGCTACCGGGATCTCTGGGACAACATCTTCCTCGGCCGGCTCGCCTCTCACCCCTGGGGCGGGATGAGGTTCATGGCCGCCTTCATCGGCGGCGGGATCATGGACCGCTATCCGAGCTTGCGCATGGGCATCCTCGAGTGCGGCTTCGGCTGGCTCCCCTTCTGGTCCAAGCGCATGGACGAGCAAGCGGTGTACGTCCAGGGCATCGCGCCGCTCAAACACGCTCCCAGCGAGTACGTGACCAGCGGACGGTTCTTCTGCAGCATCGAGCGTCACGAGGGGGAGGATCTGTTCGCGTACGTGACGAGCGTGCTCGGAGACGACGTCCTGATGTACGCCTCCGACTACCCCCACTCGGAGTGCCAGTTTCCCGACTCCGTCGACAACATCCTGCGCTGGTCGAGCCTCAAGCCCGACACCCGGCGCAAGCTCCTCTGGGACAACGCGGCCCGGTTCTACAAACAGACGTGAGACGCAGCATCGACCGGAGTGGAGTCGCCTATGCCTGAGATCACCGGACTCGGTCACGTCGGGCTCTTCTGTCACGACCTCCGCACGATGCGGGACTTCTACGCGCGCGTGCTCGGGCTCACGATCAGCGACGAAGACCTCGAGCGCGGAATCTGCTTCCTCTCCGCGGCTCCCGAAGCCGAGCACCACGAGCTGGCGCTCGTCCAGGCGAAGGAGCCGGCGCAGAAGACCCACAACGTCCAGCAGGTCTCGTTCAAGGTGAAGACGCTCGACGACGTCCGCGGGTACTATCACCGGCTGCTGGACGCCGGCGTGAAGATCGACCGGACCGTCACCCACGGCATCGCGTGCAGCGTCTACTTCTACGACCCCGAGAACAACCGGATCGAGCTGTACTACACGACGCCGTTCAAGGTTCGCCAGCCGCTCGGCGAGCCCATCGATCTCGACCGACCCGACGCCGACTTGCTCGCCTTCGCCAGGTCGTTCGAGGAGAAAAAGGGGCCGCCGCGCGGCGCGCAGCAGCCCGTGAGGTGACCGTTCCTCAGGGTCCGAGCCGGGGCCACGGCGGCTATCTAGTGGTCAAAGGCAGGGCTGCGCACGCTGGCGGGATAGCGTCGCACAGGCCATCGAGAACAATCTTCGCTTCCGGAAAACCCTGCCGTGCGGCCTTGTCGAGCCACGCGACAGCATCAGGGAGATCAGTGGCCGTTCCGAGCCCGGTCGCCGTCAGCACTCCGATCATGAACTGGCCCTCCGCACTGCCCTGCTGAGCTGCTCGGGTGGCCCAGAGGGCCGCGGCGTGCGGGTCGTACGTCGCGGCCGATGCATCGAGGTAGAGGTAGGCGAGCTCGAGCTGCGTCGCTATGCTACCCCGCTCCGCGGCCCTTCGATACCACACGAGCGCTTCAGGAATATCGCGCGCGACACCAGCGCCGCGGTCGAACATCCACCCGAGTATCGTCTGTGCATCGACGTTTCCTTGCATCGCAGCCAAACGGTACCAGGTCGCAGCTGCCGCCCGGTCCACAGGGATGCCGTCGGTGCCCAAGAAGAAGACGTTGCCGAGGGCGAGTTGCGCCGCCAGGACCCCTTGCTCCGCCGCCCTCTGGTACCACTCTACGGCGCGAGCGATGTTTCTCGCCACTCCACGGCCCGCCGCATACCGGGCGGCCAGGCGTGCCTGGGCTGTGGGATGGGCTTGCTTCGCAGCGCGTTCTAGCCAGACAGCCGCCTGAGTGTCGTCGCGGTCAACACCTTGACCACTCTCCAACATCTGGGCCATTTGGAACTGAGCCTCGACAATGGCCTGATCCGCCGCTCGGGCAAACCACTCAACCGCCCTCTGGTAGTCCTGGGGCACGCCTCTGCCGAAGAAGTACAGCGTGCCGAGCGTATACTCCGCTTGGGCATGGCCGCGCTCGGCCGCTTTACGACACCACTCCGCGGCTTCTGTTTCGTCGCGCGTCACGCCACGGCCGTTGGCGTACAGAAAACCGAGCTGGAACTGCGCGTTCGGTTCGCCCTGTTCGGCGGCTAAACGGTACCAGCGCGCCGCCTCGGCGAGGTCGATGGTAACGCCGAGCCCACGCTCGTACATATAAGCCAGTTGATTTTGTGCACGCGCGGATCCTCGTTCGGCCGCGCGACGTGCCCACCGCACGGCCTCCGCCTCGCTTCGCTGAACACCTGCCCCGCGCTGATAGAAACCGACGAGGTCGATCATGGCCTCCAGATGTCCTTGCTCGGCCGCCTTTGCGATCCACTCGGCGGCAGCACTGGGATCGCGCGGCACGCCGCGCCCGAAGCGATGCGCAAAGCCGAGTTCGTACTGGGCGTTCGCCACGCCGCGCTCGGCGAGCTCCCGCCACAGCCGCGCGCCGGTCGCGGGATCGATCTTCGCGGTGTCTCGTGCCAGGTTCTCGGCATCGACCGGTTCAGGATTCTTGGCCCAGGCGCGCGGCGCATGCATCGTCACCGTGACAGCGGCGACGATCAAGAGTCCGACGACCGAGGTCGTCATCGCGCAATTCCTGCTGCGCGTGCCTTCTGCATCCAGTAGCTCAGTCGCTCGGCGTCGGGCCCCAGGCCCAGCTCTCCCCCCTGGTAAGCGCGGATGAGCCGGATGATCGCCCGTGGCTCGTTCGCTTCTGCAGCCGCGAGATAGAGCTTGAGCGCCTCGGTGTCGCTTGGCGATACGCCTTCGCCCTTCTCGTACATGTAGCCGAGATTGAATTGCGCTTTCGCATTGTTGCCTGCGGCGGCCCGCTGGAACCACTTGGCCGCTTCCACGACATCCCTGGCCACCCCTTCGCCGCGATAGTAAACGTAGCCCATGTTGTACTGCGCGGTCGTGTTCCCCGACTCCGCGGCTCGGAGCGACCAACTGAGACCTTCGACGTAGTCCTGCGCCACGCCGACTCCGGTAAGGTACATGCTGGCGACCGTTCCTTGAGCAGCGGCGTGGCCCTGGGCCGCCGCCGCGAGAAACCAGCGCATCGCATTCTGAAAATCAGTCGGGACGGACTCTCCGTAGTAGTAGAGCGCCCCAAGACGGTATTGGGCTTCCGCCACTCCCTGCTGCGCCGCCTTCTCGTACCACCGGAACGCCTGGGCGAGATCACGAGACACGCCCTGTCCCACGGCATACATATGACCCAGCTTCAGCTGGCCCGTCGGGTTGCCCGCCTCCGCGGCCTTGGCGTACCAGCGTGCGGCTTCGGCGTCGCTTTTTGGGAAACCGTTGCCCGTCTCGGTCAGGAGGCCCAGCGAGAGGTACGCCCGCGAGTCGCCGCGCTCCGAGGCCTTGGTGAACCAGGCGATTGCAGCGCCGAGATCCCGCTTCGTCCCGAGCCCATCGCGGTACATGCTGGCCAGGTTGAACTGTGATCCGACGTCGCCCGACTCGGCGGCACGCTGATACCACCGAAACGCCTCAGCATCGTCCTTCGGCGCGAACGTGCCTTGGCTGTACGCTACACCGAGGCTGTACTGCGCGCTTGAATGGCCCTGAGCTGCCGCGCGGGTGAACCACTCGAGACCTTCACGGGCGGTCTCGGGAGACGGAGAGAGCAGCAAGCCCAGATTGAACTGAGCGTGAAGGTGCGCCTGAAGAGCTGCCCGGCGTGCCCAACGCAGTCCCTCTGGGAGGTCCTTCGGGAGGCTTCGTGTTCCCGATACGTAACGCCAGCCCAGGCTGAATTGCGCTTCGGGGAGACCCCGCTTAGCCGCACGGCGGAACCACTCGACCGCCGCCGTCTCGTCGGCGGGAACGCCGCGCCCATCGACGAGCATGAGCCCGAGGGCGAACTGTGCGCTCGCGTGGCCTTGCTCTGCCGCCGCCCGATACCAGCGAACGGCGACTTGCTCGTCCTTGCGGACACCGCGCCCGTCCTCATAGAGACCGCCTAGCGCGTACTGCGCGGCAGCGAGTCCCTGGTCGGCGGCACGCTGATACCACATCGCTGCCTCCACCGCGTCCGGCGCGATGCTGGTTTCATCGGCGAGGCGATTGGCGAGCTCGTGCTGCGCGGGGGCGTCACCCCTCTCGGCCAGCCGGCGGTAAAACATCAGCGCTCGGTCCTGCGATCCGCCCCGACCGTCCGCATACAGCCGGGCCAGGCGCCGAAGGGCCGCCACGTTGCCTTGCTGCGCGAGCGTCTCGTACCGCCGCGCGGCTTCTTGGTCATCTCGGGGCACACCGAGGCCCTCCTCGTACATCCGCGCCAACTCGAATTGCGCCGTTGCCATTCCCTGGGTGGCCGCCCGCTCGAGCCACTGGACGGCTTCCGTGAGGTTCTGAACTCCGCCGCGGCCGTCTCGAAGGTAGAGACCGAGGTTTTCCTGGGCGTGAGCGTAGCCCAGCTCTGCAGCCGCCCGGAACCAGCGCGCCGCCGTCACCTCATCGCGGGTGGCGAGAAGGCCCCGATCGTAGACGAGGCCGAGTGTGTTCTGAGCGATAGGGTGCGACCGCTGCGCCGCGGCGGTGAGCCACTTCACGGCCTCGCCGCTGTCCTGTGCCACGCCCCGTCCATTCGCATAGCGGAGCGCGAGCCGGAGCTCCGCGTCCGCATACCCCTGGTCTGCCGCGAGGCGATACCAGCGTGTGGCTTCCGCCTCGTCGTGGGGAGCGTGGTCCCCGAACTCGTACATCTGGCCAAGGGTGAACTGGGCTCGAGCGTTTCCCTTCAACGCCAGCTCGGTCCAGTACTGGCGCGGCGCCACCTTCGCGGGATCCGTGATCGAGGGGGCTGCAATTGCGGGAGCCGGCACGACAGGCTCTTCGAAGACACGCGCCTGAGCGCTTCCCGGCCCCGACAAGAAAACGCCGGCGAGGAGGCTAACGCCGACTTGACCAACCATTCGCTTGACTCCGATAGTCATCCCCGCTCCGGATAGCGACGACAACAGAAGGTCGCCGGTGAGTACGCGCGCGCCGTCTGGGCGTCCGGTCCCTTCTGATGTTCGGCCATGATCGCCCCCGCGCCCCCCGGGGGGACGGCGCGCATCGTAGCATGGCTGTGCGAGCCGAGACGCGCCGCGCGGCGAGCCGATGAGATAGACTGATCGCCAAGGAGACCATCCTGACCACGAACGTTCGCTTCGATCCGAGCGCGCCGTACGAAGTCGAGGAATCCGACGTCGTCTACGCCAGGCCCGACGGCCGCGGGCTGCTCGCGCGCGTGTATCGTCCCCGGGGCGAGCCGGCCGCGCCGCTGGTCGGAGTCGTCGATGCTCACGGCGGCGCGTGGAACCGGGGCGATCGGACCGTCGGCGTCCACCTCGGGCGCGGTCTCGCCGCCGCCGGAGTCGTCGTCGCGTCCCTCGATTTTCGTCAGGGCCCGGAGCACAAGCATCCGGCGGCGAGCGCCGACGTGGCCGCGGGCGTGCGCTGGATGCGAGCTCACGCTCGCCGTCTCGGCGTGAGCCCGACGCGCATCGGTCTCGCCGGCCAGTCGAGCGGCGGCCACCTCGCGTTGCTGGTCGGCGTCCGTCCCGGCGTCTCGACGCACGCCGGTGTCCCGATCGTCTCGCCCGACGGCTCGCTGGACGCGCGTCCGGGCGATGACTCGGTCGTCTTCGTGCTCGCTCAGTATCCCGTCGCCGATCCCCTGGCCCGCTACCGCTACGTGGTCCGGCGGGCGCAAGAGCCGCCGCAGCCGGGGCCGGCCTTCGATGCGAACCGGCTGGTCGCGTCGCACCACGGGTACTTCACCGACGAGGCGGCGATGGCGGAGGCCAGCGTCACTCGCATCGTGTCCGGGGGCGAGGCGCGCGCGCTGCCGCCGGTGTGGCTCGCCCACGCCGAGGTGGACGACAACGTGCCGACGGAGATCACCGAGGCGTTCGTCAGCGCGTACGGCAAGGCGGGCGGCCGGATCGAGCGCGTGTACTTCCCGGGCGCTCGCCACGGCTTCATGCAGCAGGCCAGCGCGGACACCGACAAGAGCGTGGCGCTGATGCGGGACTTCATCGGCCGGATGTGATCAGCGAGCGCTCGCTCGGCTCCGGACCGCGCGGCGTCAGTTGAACGCGGGCATCACCTCGTGCGTGAGCAGCCGGAGGCTCCGCGTCTCCAGCTCGGGCGGAATGAGTCCGCCGGGGTTCAGCTCGGCCACGATGCCGTCGATGCCCAGCTCCTCGCGGAGCTGAGTCAGCCGGTCGATCACGCCGGCCGCGCTGCCGACGCAGACCTTCCTCGCAAGGATGTCGTCGTACGAGAGGTTGGCCATGCGCTCAGCCAGGGCGCGACGCCGATCGGCGGGCCCGGTGCCGGCGCGGCCGATGACCGAGCGGGCCAGCTCGGACTGGCGGCCGAAGAAGTGCGTGAGGCTCTCGCGCGGCTCCTCGATGGCCCCCTGCTCGGTCGTCGAGACGTAGACGGGAATGCGCAGATACACGCTGGGAGGCGCGGGATGACCGGCCTCGCTCCAGGCCTGCCGGTACGTCGCGAGATATTTCCGCAGATCGGGAATCTCGGCGGCGCGCAGTCCGACGAAGAGGGGCAGGCCCATCGCGCCGACGGCCGGAAACGTCTCCTCGGTGTTGGCCGCCATCCGAAGCGGAGGATGCGGAACCTGGTACGGCCGAGGGGTGACCGCCGCGTTCTGGAAGCGGTAGAACTCGCCCTCGTAGCCGAACGGCTCGCCCTTCCACGCCTGGCGGATGATCTCGAGCGCCTCGCGGAAGCGCGCCTGGCTCTCGCCGTAGGGGACCCCGTAGATGTCGTAGGAGCGCGCGATGCCGCTGCGGCCGATCCCGAACTCGACGCGGCCTTCACTGATGTGGTCGAGCGTCGCCACCTCTTCGGCGATGCGCAGCGGATGGCTCAGGGGAAGCACCGTGACCGCGGTACCCACGCGGACCCGGCGCGTCCGTGTGGCGATCGAGCTGGCGACCTGGAGCGACGACGAGATGACCGAGCGGGCCGGATTGAAGTGGATCTCGCCGAGCCACACGCAATCGATGCCCCACGCCTCCGCCGCCTCGGCAACCGCGAAGACGTCCCGGAACGCGCCCGCCTGGTCCACCCCGCGGCGCATCTCCTCGACGAAGATCCCGAAGTGCATGGCTCGCTCCGCTCCTTGACCGCCTCGCCCTGGCCGGAGCAGTATCGCTCGCTGTGACCTCCACCGCCAGCCCTGGCTCGACGGCCTATGCCGACGTCAACACGCTGTTCGAGGAGCAGCGCGTTGAGGCCAGGAAAAGATCGTCGCCGAACGCCGCGCGATCCGCTTTCGGCGTGGTAACGAAAGGTTTACCGCTGGTAACGAAAGGTTACTGGTAGACCGGCGGACGCAGAGCAACACTGCTTGCCCCGCTCGTCCTCGTGTGCTATGCGTTCGCCCGCGAGGTCAGCGCAGGCTGGCCTCCCTGGGGGGCTTCGAGGCCCTTTGCCCCGAGGGCGCGTGACTGTGCGGACGACGTCA
>Ga0209056_10005095_pt1 | contig 13723 bp, 15 predicted proteins | sample GraSoiAngelo_114_FD_185876 | JGI IMG/M metagenome (GOLD analysis project Ga0209056, IMG submission 185876) | Grasslands soil microbial communities from the Angelo Coastal Reserve, California, USA - 14_0903_13_40cm (SPAdes) (version 2) | ecosystem: Environmental > Terrestrial > Soil > Grasslands... | reverse complement strand
CGGTGCCGATCCAAACTTCGCCTCAAGTTTCTCCCGTAGTTTCAAGACGGTGCAATCGCGTGCCCGCAGAAGTTTGAGCGCATGAACGTAGATCTCGTTCGGAGTGTTATGATACGGTCTTGTGCGGAAATTCATCCTCCTCACCGCTCTTACTCTATCAGCAACCACCGCCACGGGCTGCGGTTATCGCCTCGCTGGCAAGAAGCTGAACGACAGTGAGGGGCGCACGATTGCCGTTCCCACTTTTGTCAATCGAACGACAACCTATCGCATTGAGCAGCGGCTGACGGAAGCGGTCCGGCGGGAGTTTATCCGGCGGACTCGACTCCAAGTTGTACCGGCTGAAGCTGGCGATCTAGTCGTTGCCGGTGAGGTTCTGAGCTTCACTGCGGTTCCCATCATTTTTAATCAACAGGGGCGGGGTTCGTCGTATAGCATTCTCGTCGATTTGAACGTCCGGCTCACGGATACTAAGACTGGGGCGGTCCTTTTTCAAAACGACCGTTGGACATTTCGTGACGTGTTTGAGCTGGCACAAAACTCCAATGAGTTCGTGCTTGAGGACACAGCAGCTACCGACCGGCTCGCACGCCGCTTCGCGTCTTCTTTAGTTGCATCTGTATTGCATTCAAAACCATGAAGTTTTCCGAATTCCGGCAGTCTCAACCCAAACCGGACCAGAACATTTTCGTCTTTATGTGTGAAGACGATTTTCTTGTCGAGGAGTCCCGGCCTGTGTGGCAAGGAATCTTTGGCGGAGCCTGGATTTTTGAGAAATATGCCGTGAAAGAGTTCGAGGAAATTCCTGTGGGACGCCTCACGGATGATGCGTTAACACCTTCTCTTTTTACTCAGAATCGGGCAATTATTGTGACAAATGCGGACAGGCTCACCAAAGGCCGGGTGGAAGAATTAACTGAGCTCCAGAGGGTTGCGAATTCTTCTCTGAAAATCGTGCTCGTTATAAGCGTGCGTAAATCTGTCGATGCCCTGGCAAAGCTCTTTCCAATTATCGCAATTGACCCGCTCAAGCCGGCTGATGTGGCGCGATGGTTGATGGACCGTTACAAGCTCACTCCGGAGATTGCGCGATACCTGGTCGATAATGTCGGGATCGATCTTTATCAACTTCACAGCGAGATCGAGAAATTGCGTACCTATGTCGGTGATGCACGACCGATCGAATTGCGAGATATCGATGTTCTCATTCTCCGCTCCGAGCGGTTCAGCCCGTTTGAACTGGATGACGCGGTTTTGGCGCGCGATTACAAAAAGGCTGCGCAGGTGATTGGTGCGATGTTGGATGAGGGGGTGGAACCGCTGATCGTCTTGTCTCGCATTGTACGCGTATGGCGACAGCTTTTTGTCGGGAAGTCGCTGGCCGGAAAGAGAAGCGCAAAGGATGTGGCAGCCGCCGCGCTGGTGCCGGCGTGGAAGGCGACTGGCTTCGTGACTTCGTGCAAGAAATTCGACTGGAAGCAAATCGCTGGCGGTTTTCGCGTGCTGCTCTTTGCCGATCGCGCATTCAAAACTTCTACGCCGAATCCTGAGGGCTATTTCGACGCGATGCTTTGGAAATTGATCGGCTAAGCGGCCAAACCGTTCACGGTTTTCGTGAGGCGGGACTTATATCGACGGGCCGTGTTCTCCTTGATCACGCCTTTCTGCACCGATTTATCGATCAGGCTGAATGTCTCCGGCAGAAGTATCTTTGCATCGGCCGCCTTGCCTGTCACAATCGCGGTCCTCAGTCTCTTCATCTGTGTCTTCAGCTTATGCCGATTCCTCTGATTGACCAGGTGCCGGTGTTGGCTCTGTCGATACCGCTTAACTGCGGATGGATGGTTTGCCATCAAGTCTCCTTAGAAGAATCAAGATGATACCAGTGGCCAGAGGCCCAGTCAACGCGTCTGACACCATGTTATAATCCACTCAGGTTCATAACGTAGGATGAAGAAAAGCATTCGCATCGGCGACGGGATCGCCGAGTTTTTCGGAACACACGACGGCAATATCAAATATCTCGAGTCTCTCCTAAAAGTTCAAGTTCACATCGATGGCGAAAACAATCTGAGCATTGACGGTGAGGATCATGATGTCCAACTGGTCGAACGTCTGGTGGAAGACTACGCGCAATTGCGGGCCGAGGGTGTAAAGTTTGCGAACGGCGATTTGAAATCAATCATCCGGATCATTTCCGAGGACACGTCGCAGAGCTTGAGAGGCGTGGTTTCCAGCACCAAAAATCTCCAGGCCGGCAAACGAAATGTCGCGGCCAAGACGCTTAATCAGAAGCTCTATCTGGAGGCGATCGAGAAATACGACATGGTTTTCGGCATCGGACCAGCGGGTACTGGTAAAACGTACTTGGCGGTCAGCATGGCAGTCCGGGCGTTGTTGGAGAAGAAGATTAGCCGTATTGTCCTCACGCGTCCGGCGGTCGAGGCCGGCGAGCGTCTTGGCTTCCTCCCCGGAACACTGCAGGAGAAAATCGATCCATACTTGAAGCCTCTCTATGATGCGCTATATGACATGCTCGACGTTGAACGGGTTGACCGTCATCTGGAACGAGGTGTCATTGAGATTGCGCCGATCGCGTTCATGCGCGGCCGCACATTGAACGATTCATTTGTCATTCTCGATGAAGCACAGAACACGACTCCGGAACAGATGAAAATGTTTCTTACTCGAATCGGCTATAACAGTAAAGCCGTCATCACCGGCGACGTTACGCAGATCGACCTTCCCTTTGGAAAATTATCGGGACTGATTGAAGCCCGAAACGTGATCTCCGGCGTCGAAGGAGTCTGCTTCATCCACTTCAATGAAAGAGACGTCGTGCGGCACCCTCTCGTGCAGCGGATTGTCAGAGCTTACGAAGCTTATACGACGCAGAACACAGCACGCCAGCAGGCGCTGCAATTCGGACAGACGACAAACGGCGAGGCCTAGGCGCCCGTTTATTTAATGGCTGCGCCCCATCGGGCTTGCATTCGCAGCCGCTCATTCATTATGGAGCCTCCACCTCGATGCAACTATCTTGTCATCAACCGGCAGCGCAAGCATTCAATCGATGGCGCCGAGGTTCGAAGGTTCCTCTCCACACTGGTGGCGACACTCGGAGTCGAGGATCCGTTTTCGGTGGTCTTCGTCACAGACGGAAAGATTCGCCGCTACAACCGGCAATATCGCGGCCTGGACAAGCCGACAGATGTACTGTCATTTCCTGGCGAAGACAGATACCTGGGCGATATTCTCATATCGTCGGAAACTGCATATAATCAGGCAAGCAAATCACAGACGTTGACTTTTGAAACGAATGTTCAGCGCCTCATCCTGCACGGGCTTCTGCATTTGATGGGATACGACCACGAAACGGACCATGGAGAGATGAGGGCTATGGAGCACCGCCTGCGGCGAAGGTTCCAATGCTAAGTGGAACTGAAATTCTCATTGCGCCTTTATTCATTACGGCTCTCTTGTTGATGTCGATCATCGATGTCGCGTTCACGAGCCTGAACAAGATCTCAGTCCGCCGGCTGGCCGATCATCCAAACGCAAAAGCAGCCCCGTCGCTTGCCGCCCTGCTTGAGACTCGCGCCGAGGTTCTGATGTCGATTCATATCGTTATCCAGATGATGCTTGTCTTCGGGGCGGTGCTGCTATTTGGGGCATTTGAGCGGAGGCAAGTCCCCTACGTTCCGGGAGTGCTCGGTACAGTCATCGTGATGATGTTCGTCATCTTGATTCTCCGCCATTTGATTCCCCGGATCATCACGATGCGCAATCCTGAGATTGTATTCTTACGGCTGTTTCCAATCTTTAAGGTCGCTCATTTTACCTTGCGTCCATTTTCGCGGCCTCTGATGGCAGCATTGAATTACTTCCACCGATGGGACGAAGAGATGGAACCACCGAAGGAAGCAGAGGCCTCGGAAGAGGAAATCCAGGCCTTCATTGATGCCGGTCAGGAAGAAGGAATTCTCGAACATGACGAAGGCCAGATGATCCAGTCGATCGTGCACTTCGGTGATAAGGTCGCGCGAGAGGTGATGACACCTCGCATACAGATTGTGGCTATCGACATAAATTCACCTGTGGAGAAGTTGCTCGAGTTGATTACCACCAAGTGCCACGCCCGCATTCCGGTTTATCGGGATGACCTGGACAACATTGAGGGAATCGTTCATGAACGTGATCTCTTGCGGGTCTGTCAGAAAGACGACAGGCTTGAGAGCTTTCGTTCACTTGTAAAGGCTGTCTACTTCGTACCCGAGACCAAGGCGGTTGATGATCTGCTTCAGGAGATGAAGGAGAAAGGCGACCAGATGGTGATGGTTGTCGACGAGTACGGTGGTATTTCCGGCTTGATTACGATCGAGGATCTGATTGAAGAGATTGTCGGCGAAATCCACGATGAATCGGAATCGGACCGTGACAAGGTCATCGAAGAGAGTCAGGGTGTATTCGTCGTCCCGGGAAGCCTGGACCTGGGAATCGTCGAGGAGAAGCTCGGCACACCGCTCGTCGCGGAGACCGAGTGCACGACGGTGGCCGGCGCTGTTGTGCAGCTTTTCGGCAGGCTTCCTTCACCAGGAGAGAAAATCGAACACGGTGGTGTTGAAATCGAAGTCATCGATGCCGATCGCCGTAGAGTCCAGCGTCTGCGTCTAAAAACCCTCGTTTCCAAGCGAATGACCAGTTAGATGCAGAAGCTATCCGCGGCTTTGAAAATCTTCTGCCAAATTAAGGATTTTGATGAAATCCGGATTTGCTTCGATCGTCGGACGTCCGAATTCCGGAAAATCCACGCTGCTCAATCGGCTCGTTGGCGAGAAAATTTCTATCGTCACAGACAAACCCCAGACGACCCGGCATGTTGTTAAAGGAATAGTGACCAGGCCTGAAGGACAGATCGTTTTCCTGGACACGCCGGGCATTCACAAACCAATTCACCGGATGAACGAACGGATGATGAAATCCGTGCGCGGCGCGATGGCCGATGTCGACGTGATCCTGCTCATCGTTGATGCCTCTGCCGCTTTTGGTCGCGGCGATGAGTTCACGCTTGAGCTATTGAACCCGGTGAGCGCCAAGAAGTTTGTGCTGCTAAACAAGATCGACCGCATCGCGAAGAACAGTCTTCTGCCCATGATTGAACGTTATTGCAAGAGGGGCAGTTTCGAAGAGATCATTCCGATTTCCGCGCTTACCGGCGAGAACGTCGAAACCCTACTGGCGCAGATCTTCACATACATGCCCGAAGGTCAGATGTTCTATCCGCCAGATCAAATCAGCGATCAGCAGGAAAGGGCGATCACCGCGGAAATCATCCGCGAGAAACTTATCGCACTGACAGAAGAAGAACTGCCATATTCGACGGCGGTCGTCATTGACCGATTCGAGGAGGAGGACAAGCTTTATCGAATTTACGCGACGATCTATGTCGAGCGCGAGTCGCAGAGATCGATTGTGATTGGGAAAGGTGGGCAAAAACTGAAAGAGGTTGGAACCACCGCCCGCCGGGAGTTGGAGTCGTTTTTCAACAGAAGGATCTTTCTCGATCTTCACGTGAAAGTGAAAAAACATTGGCGTGACGATGAGGACACGTTGCGTACGCTGGGCCTAGAGGAATGACATCACCAGGTGTTGTAAGGCGTTCCCTCCGATGAGATTGCCGTAGACCCACTATGCAGATCGACAACGCCTGATTCGGTTTGTTCGGGGGAACTGACGGATGTGTCCATCACGACTTCCCACGTGGCGTTGGATCCGGTGATCGGGTCTTGAGGCAGCTCTCGAAAATATTTTGCATCGACGAGGTCCTGCAGGGATAGTGGCGCCTTTTTTTTATCGGCTGTGTATTGATCGATAACCCTGCGAATCTCGCGAAGGTTGTCCTTCAATACCGTTTCCTTGGCGTTGAGAACCACGTGGCGATACATCGGTATGGCGATTGCCCCGAGGATCGCGATGATCGTAATCACGATCATCAACTCCAGCAGCGTGAAGCCTCTTTTACCAATCTTTGTACTTCGTTCCATCCAGAGCAATTCCATCCGATTTGGTGTAAATGTCGAAAACGTTCTGTCCGCCCCCTTGGTACATCTTCGGATCATCCTGATAAGCGCGCAGGCCCCACTTCGGAGAGTTCGTCATGGGGTCCAACGGAATACGGCGGAGAAACTTCAGTTTTTTGTCGACCGCACCGACCATCTGCACGCCTTCAACCAGGACTTCCAACGATTCCGGGTAACCTTCCGTCCCGACCTTCACCTGGATAAAGCCACGATCCGACGCGTCCTTATACTTGTCGATGGCCGTCCGAATATCGCGGAGCGCCTGCCGCAAAGCGAATTCTTTTTCCCTTTGAATTGAATTTCTTGCGAGCGGTACGGCCAGCGCTGCCAGTATTCCAATGATGGTGACCGTAATGATCAATTCGATCAACGTGAAGCCATTTTTTTCTCCTACCGTTGTCCTCCTCACGCCAGCCTCAATGGAGCTCTTCATGGTACGGTGACGGGAACCTCCGCAGTTCTTCCTATCTGCACGGTCTGCAACGCATCGCGCACCCGGAACTCCGTAACCCGCAGCACGGATTCGCCGCTGAGGCTACCGCGCTCTAGAACAAGCGTCGCCAGAGTACCGGTTCCGGAGATTGGCCCAGTACCGGGCGGCCGTTCCAGCGATATCCGGACAGTGCCGCTTTCCGTCTCCAATCTTTGGACGATGGCGACGAGTTGTCCGTCGCGGCTCAGGAAGTCTCCCTGTCGGACCTCACGAATCGTGAAGGACATCGGGTCATAGGACAGTGTCAGGTCCGCGCCAAAGATGTTGTTGCCGGTTACCGTGATGTTCACCAGCGTAGGACCAGTCGCTGCGAGCGTAACTGGCGACGGCAAGAACGTCACACTCGTATTTGTGGGCTGAGGCTCAGTCGGTGGCGGAGCTGGAGCCACTGCCGCCTCTGGGGGCGCCGCGGGCGGCGCGGCCCCTGGGGGCGCTGCAGCAGGCGGGGTTGCCGGCGTGCCTGGCGGAACCGGTGTTGGTGCGGGCGTTTGCCCAGCTGGGGCAGCCGGCGGTGCTGTGGTGGAAGGTGACTGACCTCCGATCGCGGGCAACCTTTGGCTGGTCCTGAGCTTTGGTGCGGTCTCAGAGCCGGTGTAAAGCCCGCGCATATTCGTCTCCGTGATGGCGGGCATACGAACAATATGGGGGGTCAACATGATGATAATTTCGGTGGAATCCCGAGTCTTCTTTTCCTGTGAAAAAAGATATCTCAATATCGGAATGTCCTTCAAACCTGGGATACCGCTGAGCGAAACGGCTTCGGACTCCGTAATGATTCCACCAAGAATGTTCGTTTCACCCTCTGCGAGCCGGATTTCGTGTTGAACCTGGCGATTGGTGAGAACCGGTTGGGTGACCCCCCCAATATTTCGGTCTCCAGCGACTGCGCGCACCTGTACCTGGACCGTCATGGAGACCTCACGGTTGAGAAGAACTCTTGGCGTAATGTCGAGATTAACGCCAACATCGACAAATTGAAAATTCACAACCGGTGTGCCCGTAGCTCCCACAAAGGCAGGCTGAAAGCTTCCGGACGCGATTGGCACTTGGGAACCGATGCGGATGGATGCGAGCTTTCCATCTGTGGCGCGGACCCGAGGGTTCTGAATCAGCTTCGTATTGGAGCTGCTGGCAAGGAATTGAGCAACACTGTCCGGGATATTGAACGCAAAGTTGGCGGTGTTGATGGCTTGGGGATCTCTTAGCCGCACCGTGTTATTCGTTGTTGTCGTCGTGGTTGTGCCAGTGGTGCCAGTGGTTGTCGTGGGGGTCGTACCGGGTGCGGTGAATGCGAGTGAAGTCCCTTGCGGCGGCACTATTCCAAGCTGGCGTAGAGTATTCCGATCCACTTCCAGCAAGGTTGCGTCGACGATGACTTCAGGTTTTGCCTTGTCCAGATCCTCAATGATCTTTTCCGCAATTGCGATCCGATCCGCTGTGTCGCGAATGATGATCGCATTCATGGCGGTGCTTTGCGCGAGGTAGCGCATGTTGAGCAGCGTCCGCAAGGCTGTAATTGCTTCGGTAATTTCTGTAGACGTCACGCTATTGCTCAAATAAATCGTTTTCAGAACCAGTTCTTCATAGTCGCGCCGCTTGGTCTGGTTGTCCGGGGAAACGAGAATCGTGGTCTTGTTGATCGGTTTCCAGAACGAACGGGTTTGCAATGCAAGGATGTCAAGAGCTTCGTAGATATCCACCCTGGTCAATTCAATTGGAATTCGTGCACCCCGAAAGTCCGGATCAAAAATGACATTGAGCCCGGCGAGCTCCGCAAGCGTTTCGAACACCACGCGGCTGTCTTGACCGGGCATATGGATGTCAATGGGGCCTGTGATCTTGGGTTCGAGTTGAGATTGGACACTCGGATCTGTCCGAGTATTCCGTCTCAATTGGTCGAACAGGATCTCTGGTTCAGGCTGGTTCTGGCTTCGGTTCGCGAGAATTTCATTCACCTTGGCCAATTGCTGTTCGGCAAGAGCGTGCGAGGGATCGATTTCGATAACGTGCTCGAATTCCTTCCGGGCAGTCTCATAATCTTGCTTTTCGACAGCACGGCGTCCATTCTCGAAGTGTTGGAGAGCAGCATTGAAACGAGCCTGCTCGTATTTGAGCCGATACTCGAGATTTCCAGGATTTCCGTCGAGCGCGACCTTGTATTCGGTCATCGCTGTTTCGAAGTCCTTCGTGATCTCGGCCCGGTTTCCACGGCTATATGCCTGGCGGGCGCCGCTACATCCGCCGAGGCCGACCGCAATAGTAAGAGCTACGATGAGTAACCTGGCTACCAATTTGAGTCTATAATGCACACTCATCTCGATTTTCGGAACCATTCGTGAACCTGCATGATTGATCAACGGAAAAGGATTTTTGCCGTTAACCTCTGGTTGTTTGATCTGGTTTTGACGGCAACGAGCTTCTTTTTGGCCTATCGCGCTCGTTTGTTGTTCGAACTGGAGGGGCATACCCTCATGCCCGTTCAGGTTTACCTGTGGCTGCTTGCAATCATTCTTCCAACGTGGGCGGTGCTGTTGCCCCTTTTCCGAGTCTACTCGGAGCCAACCTTGCCACCGTTTGCGCAAATCATCCGGCTTTCGAAGGCTATAGGTTTTGCGTGGCTGGTCATGGCCGCTCTGCAATTTTTTATCAATGATCCGTCGAACCGCCTCATCGTACTGTTTACTCTGGTAATCAACTACATTCTTCTTGTTTCGTATCGAGTCGTTTTGCTGAAGATAACGAAACATGCGGCGCTTGACGTGCGTCACGTAGCCATTGTCGGGAAGGGCACTGTAGCACCCGAACTGGCACGTACGATTGAGAACCAGAGCGCTTGGGGATTGAAGCTGATCGGAATATTCAGCCAGGCCGAAGTCCGCTCTGTTCTCGAGGCCGGGGGAGTGGACGAACTGATCCTGATTGTTGGTCGTGAAAGCCTCAGCGAATTTACGGAAACTTTGCTGCTGTGCGAAGAGCTTGGCATTACCGCGAGGGTCGTGTTGAACTTCTTTCCGCATTCGATCGCCCGCATGGAACTGCACCAGTTGGATGGATTTCCGCTGCTCTCGTTCAGCACAACACCGACCAACGAAGCGCTGTTGTTCGTCCGCCGCATTCTGGATGTTGTGTTGTCCGGCGTGCTCCTAATCATCCTCCTCCCAACTGTCATGCTAGTGGCCGCGATTCTCATCAAACTAACTTCGCCAGGTTCGATCCTGTTCAGACAGCAGCGTTGTGGGCTGAATGGCCGACTCTTCGACATGTATAAATTCCGCTCCATGGTCGACAACGCCGAGCACCATCGCTTCGAGCTTGACGCCTTGAATGAAATGGACGGTCCGGTTTTTAAGTCTTCATATGATCCGCGAATTACACCTGTCGGCAAATTCATCCGTCGCTTCAGCATCGACGAATTCCCGCAGTTTTATAACGTATTACGCGGCGACATGAGCCTCGTCGGCCCTCGGCCTCCGCTCCCTCAGGAAGTGGCGCGTTACGAGCGATGGCAGCGGCGACGCCTGAGCATGAAACCCGGAATGACCTGCCTTTGGCAAATCAGCGGTCGTAACGAGGTCAGCTTCGAAGATTGGATGAAGCTTGACCTCACCTACATTGACAATTGGTCTCTGCTTCTGGATTTAAAAATTTTGTTGAAGACTGTACCTGTGGTACTCCTTGGCCGTGGGGCAAAATAGGTCTTGCAAGAGTTTCGGGAACCGTAGGGGCAACCTGCGACCGCCCTGGGCTTATAGAGCGCCACTACAGTTCCCGAAATTCCCCCACTGAACCGAGTTATAATACCAGCGGTCTTAATCTAGAGGTACAACCTATGAAGTATTGGATCGGCGTCATCATTTTGGTCGGAACTCTCGCAGAAGGTGGCTACGCTGCCGGTAAAGGGCCGGAAATTACACTCCTTGACAATAAGCTCTCCATTAGTGCGGATGCTATTTCCCTTGGCCGTTTGCTCCGGCTGCTCGATCAGGCGACGGGTATGCAATCCAAAGTTCCGCGCGAGTTTGCGGACCGCAACATAAGTGTCCGGTTTTCGGAGCTTAGTTTCGACCAGGCCGTTCGAAAGATTTTCCAGGGGCAGCCGTTCGATTACGTGGTGATCGGGGGGCAGGGGATCATCATTACGGGAAGTTCGCAAACTCTTTCCGCCACTGATTCGGCGGCTCCGCCGAACGCACCCCAGGCACCGCCGGTGGAACAGACGTTTGTACAGGACGATCCACCATTCATACCCCAACCCGTACAAATGCCTCAAATTGGAGTCCAACCGGTTCCTGGTTTCGCGCCTATTCCTGGTGCGGCAAACAATCCATTTAGTCAGCAGCAACAGCAGCAGCCTCAGGTAATTCAGACGCCTTTCGGTCCGATCCCGAATCCGAGAGCAAATCAGGGTCTGCAGCCGAGCGGAAACCTGCCCGTCTCGGGCGGCAATTTACCGCTGGCACCCGGCCAGCAAAATCAGTTTGGTATGCCGCTCGGCACCAATAGTGGGCTTACTAATCCGAATTCCACTGGACAGAACGAGCTTTTCAGTAGCCCCTCGCCCTCTTTCCAAAACCAGAACCCACAGGGCACAACGACTCCCGGTCTATTTCAAAGTCAGACTCCACAACGCAGGCCGTGACCTCGGAAGCGCGAACTGAGAAGAACAGGAAGGACATTGCTGTCAATCGCCAGGCTTTTCACAATTATGAAATTATTGAGAAGTTTGAGGCGGGCATCGTACTGACGGGGACCGAGATCAAATCGGCGCGGGAAGGCCGAGTCAACCTCAAAGACGCTTATGGAATCGTCAAAGCCGGTGAAGTGTGGTTGCTCAATTGTCATATCAGCCCATATTCTCACGGTAGCTACGCCAATCACGAACCGCTGCGCACCCGGAAGCTACTGCTGAAACACTCCGAAATTAATCGGTTGATCGGCCGCACGACGGAACGCGGGCTCACGCTCGTGCCATTGCGCGTTTATTTGAAGGAAGGGCGTCTAAAGTGCGAATTGGCTCTCGCCAAAGGCCGCAAAGTTCACGACAAACGCGAGGTTTCGCGCCAGAAGACTATCGAAAGGGAAACTCGGCAAGAGCTAAAGGAGAGGAACTAGGAACAAAAGGAAATTTGCGCTGGGATTTTCTGAGATGAACGCGGGCTAATGTCCGAGCTGAACATCAAGATGCCTGAAGATCTTCCAATTTATTCGCAATCGACACTTCGGACCAGACTGCAGTTTGCCGATCTGGACCGGCTCAAAGGAGTAGACACCGCGTCCGTCTGGGAGAAGTCGGACAAATGCATCGAGCAGTTGGAAAATGCTTCCAACGTGCGTGAGGCGCGTGTGGGCATAAAGGAAACCACCAAAGCCGGCTTACTTGAGATGCATGCGGTTCTTTTCAACAACCGCGAGCGGGCAGGCCAATTGCGCGACAAACCGGTCAAGCCCCGATATCGTGGTCACGATTGCCCAGACCCCCAGTTTATCGACCATTCGCTCGATAATTTCTTCGATTGGTTGACTGCCGAAAGTATTTCTGAGATCCACTCCATCGAAAAAGCCGCACTTGTGCTCACCAGAATCGTGGATATTTGGCCTTTTGAGTTCGGTAACCTGACGGTTGCGATCATGTGTGCGAACATCTTTTTAGGACAGGCCGGACTCGCCCCTTTTTTTGTGCTGCCCCAGCACGTGAAGGAGTTTGACGCCGTTATCGGTAAAGCGATGACGATCGAAACTCAGCCGCTGGTGAACACGATATACAAAACGATCAAACGGGAGATGGAAGCTCTTGCCCCGCGATGAACGATACTCCAGGCAGATCCGATTTGCGCCGATCGGCGAAGCTGGCCAGCAGCGCTTGCAAACGTCGCGCGTACTGGTAGTCGGCCTAGGGGCGCTTGGGAGTGTCGCGGCCGATCAGATCATTCGCGCAGGCGTGGGATTTGTGCGGCTGGTTGATCGAGATTTCGTGGAGCTGTCGAACCTGCAGCGCCAGTCGCTGTTCGATGAGGAGGATATTCGAAGCAATCTTCCGAAAGCCGCAGCTGCAGAAGCGAAGCTGCGACGCGTGAATTCTTCGGTCCAGATCGAAGCCAGGGTGGACGATGTCAATCCTGCAAACATCGAAGACTATATCGCTGATGTCGATCTCGTTCTTGACGCGCTTGACAACTTCGAAACGCGCTTTGTCATCAATGACGCGTGCGCCAAGCACCGAAAACCGTGGATCTACACTGCAGCGGTCGGAAGTTACGGTCTCGTTATGCCCATTCTTCCAGGCACGACACCTTGCCTACGATGCTTGCTGGGCAACCTGCCAGCGCCGGGTACCTCCGCCACTTGCGAAACCGCCGGCGTGATCGCTCCGATAACGCACGTCATCGCGTCCATTCAAGTTGCGGAGGCCTTGAAATTTTTGACCGGCAATCTCGATGCCGCAGACATTCGCCTGATTTCCTATGACATTTGGTCGCATCGATTCCAACGCATCGATGTAGGAGACGAGGCGATGGCAACGTGTCTGGTGTGCTCCACAGGAAGATTTGAGTACCTTAACGGCACTCCACTCCGAACGGTCACGCTTTGCGGAAGAAATGCGGTCCAGTTGATCCCAGGAGTCAAAGGCGACATCAATTTCGCTGAGCTATCCAAGTCCATCGCGGCATTCGGTCCTGTTCAGTTCAATGACTTCCTGCTTAAGTGTTCGTGTCCGCCATATGAACTCACTCTGTTCAAAGATGGCCGGGCCATCGTCAAAGGCACAGAGGAAACGGGTTTAGCCAGATCCGTCTATTCAAAAATGGTGGGATTATGAGATCGGGTTCTTTTGCCCGTTCCGATTCGTGATCGGTTGACTTGTCCACGTGTGCGAGTGTAGAAGGGAACTAATCCGCTGAGACCAGGTGATCCGGAGGCCAATAGTGAACACTTTTCCAGTCATCTTACTTGCCCTTGGGATACTCACGCTCGGGTATCGCTATTACAGCAAGTTCATTGCAACCAAGGTCCTGGGGATAGACGAGAAGCGTGCAACTCCGGCCCACACAAATTACGACGGTCAAAATTACTATCCCATGAGCAAGTGGGTGCTCTTCGGCCACCATTTCGCTGGAATAACAGGCGCCGGTCCGCTGATCGGGCCTGTTTT
>Ga0209056_10005094_pt1 | contig 13724 bp, 13 predicted proteins | sample GraSoiAngelo_114_FD_185876 | JGI IMG/M metagenome (GOLD analysis project Ga0209056, IMG submission 185876) | Grasslands soil microbial communities from the Angelo Coastal Reserve, California, USA - 14_0903_13_40cm (SPAdes) (version 2) | ecosystem: Environmental > Terrestrial > Soil > Grasslands... | reverse complement strand
CTTGTGGCACGACTGCTCGCATGCAGCCTCTACCGCCGTCGCAACTCTGTCGAGATGTTCCTCCATCACGGCATACAACAGCGATTGCTTGTTGGGATAGTACTGATACAGCGTTCCCACCGAAACTCCGGCACGGTCCGCGACGCGGGTAGTGGTTAGTCGCTCCGCTCCGTGGCTCAGCAAGACCTGAATAGTCGCCTCACAAATCGCTTCAACTGTGACCTCCGCTCTCGCTTGAACAGGCGTCTTTCTTGGCTCTAATGCAGTTAGCGTGGCTGACGGCCTAATGCGAACTCCAAACCTGAAGAATCCTTCATCTAATCATTCTAGCAACTGGGAAATGCGAACGATGAACAAAGTAAGGAGGAACGAAAATGGTTGCACAAACTGATCTCGCTGGCAGCTTCATTCTGCCTGGCACATCGAAAACCGTGAACCGAATGGGCTATGGTGCAATGCAACTCGCCGGCCCGGGCGTGTGGGGACCGCCACGTGACGTCCACACCGCCATCGCTGTTCTGCGCGAAGCAGTGGAATCCGGCGTGAATCACATTGACGCCAGCGACTACTACGGCCCGCATGTCACCAATCAAATCATCAAACAGGCGCTCCATCCTTATCCGCATGCTCTCGTGATCGTGACCAAGCTCGGCGCACGACGCGGTGCAGATAAATCCTGGATTCCTGCTCTTTCCCGCCAGGAGCTGATCGACGGCGTTCATGACAACCTGAGAAATCTCGGCCTCGGCACTCTCGACGTCGTCAATCTCCGCGTCGGCGGATTCACGGAACCGTCCGAAGGCTCGATTGAGGAGCCGCTAACCGTGCTCGTCGAACTCAAACGCCAGGGACTCATCCGCCATATCGGTGTGAGCAACATCACTCCCAAACAGTTCGCTGAAGCTCAGAGCATTACCGAGATAGTTTGCGTCCAGAATTTCTACAACGTGGCGCAGAGGAAGGACGATGCCTTCATCGATGACCTCGCCGTTCAAGGTATCGCTTATGTTCCGTTTTTCCCGCTGGGAGGCTTTACTCCGTTGCAGTCATCGGACCTCAATGCAGCAGCGGCATCACTTCAAGCGACGCCCATGCAGCTTGCGCTTGCCTGGCTTCTCCAGCGCTCGCCAAACATTCTGTTGATTCCGGGAACATCGTCCCTCGAACATCTTCACGAAAATCTTCGGGCTTCGACACTCCAGATTCCCTCTGAAGTGCTTGCCAATCTTGACTCAATCGGTGGACAGGAAAAGGAGTCTTAATATGCGTGTTTTCGTCACAGGAGCCACGGGCTTCATCGGTTCCGCTATCGTTCGGGAGCTGATCGGCGCCGGTCATCAGGTGCTCGGTCTCGCTCGTTCGGACAAGGCAGCCGGATCGCTCACTGCCGCAGGAGCGGAAGTACAGCGCGGTTCGCTCGAAGATCTCGAGAGCCTGCGCAGCGGAGCGGCCGATATCGATGCCGTGATCCACACGGCGTTCACCCATGACTTCAACAACTATGCGCCTGCCGCCGAAGCGGATAGGCGCGCCATCGAGACGGTCGGCGCCGCTCTTGCTGGCTCTGACCGGCCCTTGATCGTCACTTCCGGGACGTTGCTCGCTCGACGCCAAGGCCCTCTTGCAACCGAAGATGATGCGCCGAATCCCGCTTTTCCTCGTAAGTCGGAGGATGCGGTTCGTGCTATGGCAGAGCGTGGCGCCCGCGTGTCCATCCTGCGCCTTCCTCCATCTGTTCATGGCGAAGGCGATCACGGCTTTGTTCCGGCTCTCATCAACATTGCGCGTGAAAAGGGCGTTTCAGCATATATCGGTGACGGGCTCAACCGATGGCCCGCAGTGCACCGGTTCGATGCTGCCCATCTTTACAGGCTTGTGCTTGAGAAGGGTTCCGCCGGAGCAACGTATCACGGCGTCGCCGACGAGGGAGTGCCGATTCAAGAGATCGCTGAGGTAATCGGCCGGCGCCTGAACCTGCCGGTCGCCTCCAAGTCCAGCGAGGAGGCAGCTAGCTATTTTGGCTGGATCGCCCACTTTCTTTCTATCGACGGTCCCGCTTCCAGCGCGCAGACTCAGGGACAACTGGGATGGCGCCCGGTTCAGCCGGGGCTAATTTCGGATCTCGACGCGGAGCACTATTTCGCGATTGAACGGGCAGCGTAGGCAAGAGCTGGCAACGGCGGAAACGCATTTGGTGAAGGCGGGCACTCCGGAATTATCAAGAGATTTGGTTGCGCGGGCAGGATTTGCACCTGCGTTTAGAGGTTATGAGCCTCTCGTATTGTCCTACGCTACTACCGCGCCTCAAATCAGCAATGCAGAAAAAATGGTCCGGGTGGCAGGAGTTGAACCTGCGTGGACATGTGCCCAAGACATGTGGGTGGCCGCTACCCTACACCCGGATCTGAAGAGAGGGCTTCGCAGCCCTCTCCTGCTTAGCCCTTCACGCAGACCACCTGGCGCAACGTGTGTACCACGTCCACCAAGTCACGCTGCGCTTCCATCACTGCATCGATGGACTTGTACGCCATCGGCGTTTCGTCGATGACGTCCGCATCCTTACGGCACTCGACACCCGCCGTCGCCTTGGCATGATCATCGAGCGTGAAGCGGCGCTTCGCCTCCATGCGCGACATGGCCCGTCCGGCTCCATGACTACAGCTCATGAAGCTTTCCGGATTGCCCTTGCCGCGCACGATGTAGGAACGCGCTCCCATGCTGCCGGGGATGATTCCCATGTCGCCTTCACGCGCACGCACTGCACCCTTACGCGTGATGAGCACGTTCTCGCCATAGTGGTGCTCCCATGTCACATAGTTGTGATGGCAGCTCACAACTTCCACACTGGCTTCGAATGCCGGGACTTCTCCAGCGCTCTGCACGGCCGCGATCATGTTCTGCATCATCAGCTCGCGGTTGGCGAGCGCGTAGTCCTGCGCCCAGTGCACTGCGCGGACATAGTCCTCGAAGTGCTCCGTCCCCTGCGGCAAGTATGCAAGGTCCTTGTCCGGCAGGCTGATCATCCACTGGCGCATGTCGTTCTTGGCCAGCTCGATGAAAAACGTGCCAAAGCGATTGCCCACGCCACGCGATCCCGAGTGCAGCAGGAACCAAACATTCTCGTTTTCATCAAGGCAGACCTCGATGAAGTGGTTCCCGGTGCCGAGCGTTCCCAGGTGATTGATGCGCTGCACATGGTTCAGCTTGGGATACTTCTCGATGATCGCCTTGTAGGCAAGCTCCATCTTTGCCCACACGTCGAGATGCGCCGCCGGAGCGTCCGACCACGCGCCGCGATCGTTCTTTCCGCCATTATCCGTACGGCCGTGCGGCACCGCCTTCTCAATCGCTGTGCGGATGCCATGAAGATTGTCTGGCAGATGATTGGCGTGCAGAGAAGTCTGCACCGCCATCATGCCGCAACCAATATCCACCCCGACCGCAGCGGGAATGATCGCGCCACGCGTCGGGATGACGCTGCCCACGGTCGCGCCGATGCCCCAATGCACGTCCGGCATCGCGGCCACCCACTTATAGATGAATGGCAACTGCGCGACGTTCAAAAGCTGCTGGCGCGCCGCGTCCTCGAGCGGGACACACTTGGTCCAAGCCTTGATTGGTACGCCGGTGTCGGGCTTGAGTACGTTGTAAGTGTTGTCTGTCATACTTTCTGTCCAACTTTCTATGATCCGGACTTCGTTTTCGCAAAAATCGTAAGCAGATCATCCCTTCCTGCGCTCAGATGTTTCCCGAGAGCTTGCATCAGCTCTCGGTGCTCTCGGGAGCGCCTTTCGAATTCCGCGTACATCGCCGGCATATCCTGCTGATACAGATTCTCCGAACAAATTCGAATCGCAATTTCCGAGAAGGCATCGTATCTAAACGCCGAGTTGGCCTCTTCAAGTGCTTTCTCGGTCGCCGAAGCAGTTACAGACAAATAAAAAAGCGTCATTACCCGGTTTACCGCTTCCCGGAGTTCGACTTCCATCTGAGGCGACACAAATTTGCCCGATTCGGGTTGAAAGTTTACGTAAAATGAGAACTCCTTCTCGTGCTGGATCTGATCACGTGATGGAATTCCTGACATCAGTAATCCTTGTTTCCCGTGCATCTCTATTCTTACAGGGCTGACAAACTCATAAAGAAATGCTCTATATCCCTTTAGTCGATGGTTTTTCCATGCTCGCCATAGCCATTCCCACCCGAACTTTGCGGTTGGTAGTGAAAAAGAGGCGAGAAGTGAGAGCGACTTACCTAGTTCTTCCTGTCCAACTTCCGCGAGACCCAAGAGACAATTCGGGAGTTTCTGAGACCAAGATGCACGAACTCTTTGCACGGTTTCGCTCGCCTCCAGCTTCGCCGCCTGAATGTCTCGATGGATCTCGTCATGGATCGCGGCGGCCGCTGCCTGTACTTCGTCCTTCAGACGTGATGAAGCTCGCTGGTGCATATCCTTGAAAGATGCGTCGAACTCGGAAACAAGCTGTCGAGAACGCCGTTCGAGATTTTCAAAACATGCTTCGAGCACGACCTCGCTGATCGTGACCAGCACCAGAGCCGGATCGTCCTCTTTGAGCAAGACGCCGTGCCGAGCAGCAACTTCGGCCGTAATGCGCTTAACGTCTAATTGCTCCATTGCGAACCTCTAAGACGCCACGACCGCATTTTCCACGATCTGGGGCGCCGCGGCAGCACAGCGTTTGGCTGTTCCGCACAGATTCAAGGCATCAAGTTGCGCGAAGAGGTTCTCTTTGACAATCTTCAACCGTTGCTTCGCCATGATGGAAAACTCATCGCTGCGTATTGCTTCATCGAAGGTAATCTTGGCGGCAATCATCTCCTCGATGTCACGACCGAATGTATCTTGGTTTCGTTTAACGATTGCAACAGAGCCCAAGACCTTATCCCGATTTTTCTTGTACACCGCCATATCAGCCAATGGCGCCCCGTCCAGGCGTATCGGTCCGAAATATTCGTTGAGCCATACAACCACGTTCCGGTCGCGCGAAGTCTCCGCCACCTGATTGAAGCCACTGAGCGTATCGGCAAGCCCTTGGCCGCCTGTAACCACTGAGTGGACCACGAGCCTCCGTCCTGATTTCTGCAGAAACTCCACCACTCTGTTTTCGAGCATGTAGAACCAGAGGGGCACGAATGTCGCTGCACCACTATCCACCACGAAAGTTCCGGATTCCGTGACAAGCCGCTCCATTAGGTCATCGAACTTTCTTTGATCGACGCCCCCACTCTTGAGCAACTCCAACGGCTCCACATTAAGTTGCTTGTACTGAGCCAACGTATGGTTGACCGGGTCGGTATCCACCGCGTGAACGTCGCAGCCTTTAGCTTCAAAATACTGGATGAGAATGGAGGCGATGAGGCTCTTGCCAACACCGCCTTTGCCCTGAAGCGAAAGATGAATTGAATTTTCAAGTGGTTCTGCGCTTTTGTTTGCCATGATTGTTTTTTCTCCCGTATACCAACTCTTCGAGGTCCTCGGTGCCTCGATAATAAAAACCCGGCCTTGTTGCTTCCGCCTCTTTCACATTTGCCAGTGGATCGAACTCAACTTCCGTTTCTGTACTCGCCTGTAGGGTGGGCTCAAGTGCCGTCTTTTCCCCGTCCGCGGGCGCGGTTTCTTTGCCGTCTGTGGGGTGGAGTCGTTGAAGGTATAGACAGAAGAGTTTGTAGCTGAAGCCTTTGTCTCGTTGATGCACTAGGGTCTTCCAAATGGTCTTGATGGTGTGGCCGGATTTCAACGCGGCCTCGATTTCGGGAAGCAACCTGCGAACGAAACCGGTCCTCGTGGTGGGTCTCTTAATCGTTAGGCCACGGATTGTGTAATCAACGGTTCGACCGCTCATGGTAGTCAGCAAAAGTCAGCAAAAGTCAGCACTGCGGTACATATGCACTTACCATTATCACAAAGAGTCAGCAAAAGTCAGCAAAAGTCAGCAATTTTTTGAGCGACTGCGGTTTTTTTTTGGCGGGACGAACACAATGCTTAGGGCCAACAGCGCTATTGGAACACAATGCTTAGGGCCAACAGCGCTATTGGAACATAAAGGAGTGTGTCACAGGTGGTTCGGGAACGAGTTACAAATTCCTCTTGCAAAGTGATTTACAGTGTGGCATATATCTCTATCATGGTGACACACTCTTGCCACAGTCGTGAGGAGGTTCGACGATGCCTCTACGTGGTCTTAGGCTCTCGGATGATCTAAAAACACGCTTGGAACAGGTCCAGAAGCGGCGCGGCTATCGGTCGGTAAACGCCTTCATCCTGGAAGCGATCGAGGAAAAATTGCAGCGCATGGATGCGGTCGAGTCCGTTTCGGAGTCCGAGGCGCGGATCGCCGCAGACTTCAGCCGGATCGTGCGAGAAGTCCGCTCCGTCCACAACACCCAGCAGGCCCAGTACGCGCTGCTCGATGCTCTGACCAAGTACCTATCAACCTGCGTTGTCGAGCCTCCGCAAGATCTGCTGGTATCGGCCAGAGCGCGAGGCAAACTGAGGTACGAGAAGCTGCTGCGCGAGGCCGCAAAGACCATAACCGGAGAACGCGAAAACTTCCTCTTAGAAAGCGTAGCCAGTGCAGACTAGCAACAAAGAACGACCATTTCGGCTGCGGCCTCGTCGTCCCCTACCTGGCTCATCAGGCCAACGGAAACGTCCGTGGGCGAGCGGCCTCGGAACCCTTTTGCGACTCGTGCGGATGCGCGGCTACCGCAAGAAGATGAGTGGAACCTACTCGCGAAGCGGCCGGGCGCCATTGAGCCAGCGGTGTGCCGTGCGGGTGACCTATACACGGAACAAGAACGCTGGCCAATGGAGAGCACACGGCCACTACCTGGCACGGGAGCGGGCGACCGAGAAGCGTGAGAAGAAGGCGGCTGGTTTCAGCCGTTCCGAGAGGAGTGTTGATATTGCGCAACGACTCGACGAGTGGCAGAAAGCCGGCGATGAGCGGCTCTTCAAAATCATCGTCTCGCCCGAGTTCGGGGACCGGATCGACCTGGAGAATCACACGCGGGAACTGATGACTCGGATGGAGCGAGATCTTCAGACCGAGTTGGAATGGGTAGCCGTCATCCACTACAACACCGAACACCCGCATGCTCACATCGCGTTGAGGGGTGTGGACCAGAGAGGCAAGTCCCTCCGCCTTCCGCGAGAGTATGTGAAGTCGGGCATCCGGTCTCGCGCGGAGGATCTCCTGACCAAGGAACTCGGCCATCGCACGATCGACGATGCGATAGAGGCACAACGCCGCGAGGTGGACCAGTTGCGCTTCACCAGCTTGGACCGCATGATTCAGCGCCAGAATCCCGCCCAAGCCGACTCCTTCATCGTCCGGTGTGATCCCGCACAGTCGAGAGCAGGAAGCTTCTCAGGAATCCAACAGCAGCATTTGGCCGCGCGGCTCTCAAAGCTGGAACACATGGATCTTGCCGAAAACCTTGGAGAATGCATCTGGCGTGTGCGCGGCGATTTTGCCGAAGTGCTTCGAATGATCGACCGAACCAAGGACCGGCAAAGAGTGCTCGCCGCGCACGGCGCCTTGCTATCCGACGAGCGGTTGCCATTTGCAGTAACTAGCTTCCGGGACATCACGCGCCTTCAAGGGCGTGTTCTCGCGCATGGCCAGGAAGAATACAGCGACCGCATGTACCTCATGATCGAAGGCGTGGACGGAAAGGTGCATTTCCTATACCAGACCGACGAAATCCAGAAAGCGCGGCGGCAAGAGCAATTGCGCGTGAACTCGTTTGCCCGGATCGAGAAGCAATTCTCCGAGGAAGGCAGACCTTCGCTCCGAGTAGAGGATCTGGGAGATGCGTCCGAATTGCTACAGAACAATGCGTATCTACGTAATGAAGCGCTCGCGCTCACTCAGCAGGGCGTTTCTCAGGTGGAGAGAACGTGGACCGGATGGCTCGGGCAATACCAAGAGGCAATTGGGGCACATCTCTCCAAAGCAAGACAGCGAGAACATGGCGTGCGAGGCCGCGGGCTCGCACGTTGAGATAGATTTCAAAGAAAACTCTTGGCTCTAATATCGTTCGCTGCGCCCCCCAGTGGAATCCGACTCGTATAGGAAGATAGAGCATGACCTCCGTGCGAATGGACAAATGGCTGTGGGCCGCCCGATTCTTCAAGACAAGAGCATTGGCTGCACGAGCCTGTGAACTCGGCAGGATTCAATGCAACGGGCAGCCCGCCAAGCCTGCGCGCGAGGCCCATGTCGGAGACATGTTGCGCGTGACAAACGACGGCGGCGACTTTGAGCTGGAAGTCCTGCTTCTCAGCGAGGTTCGCGGTCCAGCTTCTATTGCGCAAACGCTGTACCGCGAAACGGAGGCGAGCCGGGAGCTGCGCCAAAAGGTGGCCGCGGAACGTAAGGCGATGAAGCAGTTCGAAGAGTTACCCGCAGGCAGACCATCGAAACGCGACCGCCGGAAAATCATCCGTTTCCGGGGGAGGGCCTGATCGCAACCGAATGACGGCCAATCCGAGATGATTTTAAGAGACCAGAATCGCGCCATTAGTTCCGGATCGCCGACCAACCGCTACAATGTGCGATATCGATAGACTCCCATACACATTCCGATGCGAATCCTGTTGATCGGCGGAAATGGTTTCATCGGCTCGCCCCTGGCAAGCGAGTTGCGAGCTTCCGGACATTCAGTTGCAATCTTTCATCGGAGTGCGGACAAATCGCCAGACAAGAATGTGGTACGAATCCAAGGGGATCGCAATCGGCTTTCCGATAATTTAGAGCAGATTCAGCGATTTTCGCCAGAGGTAATCGTCGACTTGATCCTGAGCTCTGGAGAACAGGCGCGTCAGTTAATAAGCACTTCACACAAAGTTGCGCGGCGTGTGATTGCGATTAGCAGCATGGATGTGTATCGCGCATGGGGCGTGCTGCACCAGAGCGAGCCGGGTCCTCTGGAAGCGTTGCCGCTCACAGAAGATTCGCCGCTCCGAACTAATCGTCAGCTCTACCCGCCAGAGACTGTGAAAATGATGCAGAGCATCTTTAGTTGGGTGGACGAGCACTATGACAAGATCGCGGTGGAAGAGGCGATCCTGAATAGCACCGAAATCTCCGGAACAGTTCTCCGGTTGCCCATGGTATATGGTCCGGGAGATCCCCTTCATAGGTTTTTCCCGCTGCTAAAGCGCTTCGATGACGGAAGATCTTCCATACTCCTTGCCGATGATCTCGCCGCTTGGCGAGGGCCGCGGGGATATGTGGAGAACATTGCGCATGCGATCGCGCTTGCCGCAACTTCGAACCAAGCGGCTGGACGTGTTTACAACGTCTGCCAGGAACCCACGCTCTCAGAGTTGGCATGGCAGACGAAGATCGCGACACAGGCACACTGGTCGGGGGAGTTTGTTGTGCTGCCCAGAGAAAAAACGCCAACACATCTGTTGCAGCCGGGTAATGCCGCGCAGCACATAGTTGCTAGCTCGGAACACATTCGAGCAGACTTGCGTTACACGGAGCTAGTGGATATCGACGAAGCCATACGTCGAACAATTGCCTGGGAACAGAGCAACCCACCCACCACGATCGATCCGCAGCAATTCAATTACGATGCCGAGGATGCAGCTCTCGCGAGTCGAGCTTGAGTCCGTCGCGACGAGTGACGGGGCGACTCTTCCATAATCCCCGGTAAGGTAAGGTTTGCCGACGATACATCCAGGATCGACGCGTGTGCTGCAACCTCGGCCCCTAATGGTGGACTGATTGGGTGCGATCAAGCAATGTTTCCGGCTTTTGCCATGCGGATAATGTGATCCGCGGCGCGGTAAGCCAATGCCTGGATGGTGCAGGTCGGTTGGTTTCGGCCGCTGGTTACGAAGCTGCTGCCGTCCACGATAAAAAGGTTTGGAACATCGTGCGCACGGTGGTGCTTGTCAACAACGGAGCCCTTTGCATCATTCCCCATTCGGCAGGTCCCCATGAGGTGTCCGGCGGCAGTGGTATCTTCGATGGGCAATGCCCATTTCCTGACGGCGCCTGCAGCGTCGAGCAATTCCAGCGACCGGTCACGGAAGAAGCGCAGCGTCTTGAAATCATCAGGATGGCTCTTGTACGTCACGCGCAATGCGGGTAGTCCCCAAGCATCTTTGACTTCAGGATCGAGGGTGATGGTATTGGAGTCCAGTGGCAGACACGTGGTATGGCTGAAAACAGTCACCGTGCGGTTGAAATTTTCCTTGAGCGCTTTCTTAAAGCCTGCACCCCAGAGGGGCACATCGGATGGCAAACCGCCGAGCGCGAAGCCGATGGGATAGAACTCGAAGCGGGCATCGATTCCGCCCCCACCGTAGAAACCGCGCTTCGGATCGGAGTCATAGAAATCCTGGACCACGCGGGTCACCCGCACGCTCTTAAATTCGTTGAGGGGGTGCTCGAAGGTTCCGAGGGAGAGGCTGCCGAGATCCACCATAAAGAACTTGCCGACCAGTCCGCTGGAATTCGCCAGCCCTTGCGGGTACAGGTTTGACTTTGACATCAGAAGCAGCCGCGGCGTCTCGGCACCGTTGGCGCAGACAACCACTGCTTTTGCCTTTTGTAAGTGTTCCTGCTTCTGCACGTCGAAGTAGAGCACTCCGTCCACCCGCCCGTTCTTGTCGGTGGAGATTTTGCGCACGTAGGAATTCGGCCGGATTTCGCAGCGGCCGGTCTTTTCGGCCATGGGAATCACGGAGGCGAGGGTGCTCGATTTGGCACCCCACTCACACCCGAAAAATTCACAGAAACCGCAGTGTGCGCATGCCGACCGGCCTCGGTAGGATTGCGACAAAATCGCGGTCGGCGCCGGATAGGGATGCCATCCTAGCTTGCGTGCACCCCGCTCCAGCAGGACTCCGGAAGACTTAACTGGCAGCGGCGGCAACGGATAAGGCTTCGAGCGCGGAGGGTCGAAGGGATTAGCTCCCGCCAGACCAGAGATTCCGATTTCCCACTCCGCCTTGGTGTAGTAAGGCTCAAGGTCGGCATAGGTGATCGGCCAATCGGCCAAACCCGTGCTTTCGATCGGTCCCCAGCGGCTGCGCTCGGCAAAGTCGACCTCGTGAAAACGCCAGTAGTTCCCGGTGAAGTGAACCGTGCCACCTCCGACACACCGCCCGTACTGCGCGAATGCAGTTAGCTCTGCTTTCTCGCTCTGCGTTTTGCGAAAAGTGTTGGGCTGCAGCGCATGATCGTTGGTGAGAACCTCCCGTCCGATGAATGGCGCATCGAAAACATCCTTAAACTTCAACTCATCGTGTGTGAAGTCCTCTGCATGGAGATAGGGTCCTTGCTCCAGGACCACAACCTGGAATCCGGCGGTGGAAAGCTCATTGGCTACGACGCCCCCAGCGCCGCCCGCGCCCACGATCACAAAATCCACCGGCGTTTTGTGCCCGAATTTCGTCATCGCGCTGTGATTCACCGGCCCTTGTTGTATTCGCTGTCGTAGTACCCAAATGGCGGATGATAGGTCATCTGGTCCTCGAACCCGATCAACTTCCATCCGGTCTGGTTGTAGTTGCCGCCGTATTCGGGGCGGGACAGGTATCCCATGATGGTATGCAGGCGGACAAGTTCAAAGAAGTCGGTTTTCTCGATCGCGGACAGAAGTTGAATCTGTTGCTCGGTAGTTAAAGACGAAAATCTGTTCACGCTGGAAACGAGCTCCTGCGTCCTGTGTCGCAGATCTTTGAGGCCTTGCGTGTATGCAGGCTGTTTGTCGCGGTCGAATGTGGCCAGGACGCGATCAATGAAATAGATGACGTGCGCTTCCCTTGCACCTGGTGCATCGTCGCTCGGGATGACCTGCGCGGCCATAGCTTCAACTTCAACAGCATCTTCAGGAGAGAAAAACTGAAATTGCGCGGGTAGGCCGGATGCTTTAGCGCGTTTGGCGTGCTCTTGAGCTGCCAGAATGGCGGGCCATCGTAATGCCAGCAAAACCGAACTCAGCCCTGAAACCGAGCCGAAAAGAAACTGCCGCCGCGATGCGTCGCTGGTGGTCATGGCCAATGCTCGACCTCCAAGCTAGCGTGCCGGAGTGTATCACTTTGCACTTTGTATAGTCCATCCGGCGCCGTCGGTCCGGATAAAGCAGAGGGCACCAAGTCAATCGGAGTCTCTGGACGTGTTACGGGCAACTCTCACTTTAGAGTCGCGGCACTACTCTGATCATTGATCGGTGGCACGGAGGCCACCGGTCATGAAGCAGAAGCCAAGTTCCAAAAGAAGACGCAACATTACCAAGTCCATCCTGCGCTTGCCCGACCTTGAACACGCCAAGGCCGCGGTGTTGAACAGCCTCAACTCAGTGGACGCAAAGCGGGGTTATCGTCACGCCATCGATGAGTTCGTTGACTGGTATTGTTCAGAACCTCGCTTGGCCTTCAACAGGATCGTGGTTTTGCGCTATCGCTCTCATCTCGAATCCCGTCAACTTGCCCCGGGAACCATCAATCTGCGTCTTGGGGCTGTGCGTCGGCTCGCCTACGAAGCGGCCGACTGCGGTCTTCTAAGTGGCGATTTGGCGGCCGGCATTCGTCGCGTAAAAGGAGTGAAGAAGCTGGGCATTCGCCTCGGCAACTGGTTAACAGCAGAGCAAGGCAATGCGCTTTGGCAAGCCCCCGATCGTCAGCGACTGAAAGGAAAACGTGACCGGGCCTTGCTTGCATTGCTACTCGCGTGTGGGTTGAGGCGGCATGAAGCCGTGACTTTGACCTTGGATCATCTCCAGCAGCGCGAAGAGCATTGGGCCATTGTTGATCTGGTTGGTAAGGGAGGCCACATTCGGACGGTTCCGGTTCCCGATTGGGTGAGAGCCGAACTGGACGATTGGCTCGCGGCGGCCGCCATTGATCGAGGAAGACTGTTCCGCCGGGTCAACAACGTAGGAAGAACGTGGGGAGACGGGATGACGGTAAAGGCGGTTTGGCACATTGTGAAGGAATCCGCAAGACGCATCGGAGTGGCGAAGTTGGCGCCGCATGATCTGCGGCGGACCTGTGCTCGGCTCTGCCATGCCTCGGGAGGCGAGTTGGAGCAGATCCAATTTCTCTTGGGGCACGTTTCGGTGCAGACGACCGAACGTTACCTTGGCTGCAAGCAGCGGATTCGATCAGCCGTTAATGATCGCATTGGCATCGAGCCGACTCCTTGAGCTGGATGCGGTTGTGGAAGGCTTGGCGACGACTCGCCCGGAATCGTGGGGTGCGGCGACACTTCTGCGTCCAGCGCGGTGTCAGGCTTTTGTTGCAGATCCCAAATCTATGATCACTTTTCCGCGGGCATGTCCCTTCTCCAAGTACCCAAGAGCCTCGGCGGCTTCACTCAGCCTGTAGTGCTTGTCGATGACCGGCTTCACTTTTCCGGCAGCCATGAGTTCGCAGATGATGGTCAGGTCTTCTTTGTTCATTTTCGCGATGAACGTGAGGAGCCGCTGGCTCACGAAGCGCGACAACACAGGTGCTGCAACCATATGAGTGAGGACGAATCCGGAAGGGTTCTTGGGCGCTCCGGCGATCACACCGATGCCCTTGGGATTCAGGACGCCCCTCAAGGCGGCCAACGAATGGTTCCCCACGTTGTCGAGAATCAGGTCGTATCGTTGCCCGCTCTTGGTGAAATCCTCTCGGGTGTAATCGATGACACGGTCCGCGCCCAGGGATTGCACCATGTCCACATTCTTCGTGC
>Ga0209056_10005092_pt1 | contig 13726 bp, 11 predicted proteins | sample GraSoiAngelo_114_FD_185876 | JGI IMG/M metagenome (GOLD analysis project Ga0209056, IMG submission 185876) | Grasslands soil microbial communities from the Angelo Coastal Reserve, California, USA - 14_0903_13_40cm (SPAdes) (version 2) | ecosystem: Environmental > Terrestrial > Soil > Grasslands... | reverse complement strand
CACGGTGACCCTCACCGCAGACACCACGGTCACCGCGACCTTTGACCTACAAATCTTCGCCCTCACGGTCGTCTCGGCGGGGACGGGTAGCGGCACTGTTGCCAGCAGCCCAGCGGGGAGCACTTGCGGGACGAGCTGTTGGAGGTATACGAGCGGGAGCCGCGTGACGCTGACCCCCACGCCGGCGCCCGGCTCCGTCTTCACCGGCTGGCAGGGTGGCGGCTGTGCGGGCACCGCGAGCTGCACGGTGACCCTCACCGCAGACACCACGGTTACGGTCGGCTTCGCCTTGCGGGTGGCCACACCCTCCTTGAGCCTGGCCGGTGGGACCTATAACCTGCCCCAGGTCGTCTCCATCCGGACGGCGACTCCTGGCGCGACGATCCACTACACCACCAACGGAACCCCGCCGACGACCGCGTCGCCCGTCTATAGCGGCCCGATCTCGGTAACGCGGACCATGACGATCAAGGCGATGGCAGCGGCGAGCGGGATGGTTGACAGCTACCTGGCCAGCGCCACCTACACGTTGCAGGCGGCCACGCCCACCTTCAGCCCGGCGGGCGGGATCTACACCTTCCCGCAGAGCGTCTCCATTGCGGATGCAAGCCCGGGCGTCACAATCTACTACACGACCGACGGGAGCACGCCGACGACCACTTCGCGTGTCTACACCCTGCCGATCGTGGTGCAACCCGTCTTCAACGGCAGCCTCCCGATCATCACGGCCACGACGGTCAAGACGATGGCGGTTGCCCCCGGCTGGTCTCCGAGCCCTGTGGCCAGCGCTACCTACGACATTCGCCTCTGACGAATGAGGCGTGAGGAAGGACCACCTGCCCGACATCCTGGATGTCGGTCTCTCAGAGCACCCAAGACGAGAGCATAGAGGGTCAATTCAACAGTGAGACAAGGCGTATTAGAGTGGCTGAAGTGCCCCGGCGGCATCTGCGCTCGGTTACTGGGATGATGGGATTCCAGTTCGCCCTCGGGAGGAAGGATGCGATCAAAGTCCTGTGCGTTGGTGCGCACAGCGACGATATCGAAATCGGCTGCGGCGGGACTATCCTACGGCTCTTGTCAGAATATGCCGACGTGGAAGTGCACTGGGTGGTCCTTGGATCTGAGGGCGAGAGAGATCTTGAGGCGGCCGCGAGCGCCGAACGGTTTCTCGCAGGCTCGAAAATGAGAGAGATCATCATCGAGAACTTTAAAAACGGTTTCTTCCCGTACCGCGGGGAGGAAATCAAGGGCTTCTTCGAGAAGCTCAAGGAGAGGACAGCGCCGGATGTCGTTTTTACACATTATCGGGATGATCTGCATCAGGATCATCGGGTGACCTCGGAGCTGACATGGAACACATTCCGAGACCACTTGATCCTCGAGTATGAAATTATGAAGTATGACGGCGATCTTGGGACACCAAATCTGTTTGTGCCCCTTACGCGCGAGATCTGCGAAAAAAAGGTCGACGTGTTGATGGACTGCTTCAACAGTCAACGAGAGAAGGACTGGTTTACGCGTGACGCGTTCATGGCGCTGTTGAGAATTCGCGGCATCGAGGCGCGGGCACCGGGGAAATACGCGGAAGGCTTTTATTGCCGAAAGGGCGTGCTGTGACGGGCCATGCCAAGGCGGAGCGTGATGGTGCGAGGGAGGACGCGACGTTGCCGAACGTGTGGCAGGAGTGTAGCGCGCCGGGCGTCGGCGCTGACACCGGCGCCGACAGAGAAGGGCAGTTGAGACCATGCGGATCCTGGTGACAGGGCATAAGGGTTATATCGGCACCGTCATGGTGCCGATGCTGCTCGGCGCCGGTCACGAGGTGATCGGGCTGGACAGCGAGTTGTTTCGCGAGTGTATATTCAGCCCTGGGATTCACGAGGTTCCGGCGCTGCGGGTCGACGTGCGGGACGTGGAACGCAGGCATCTGGATGGCTTCGACGCCGTGATTCACCTCGCGGCACTATCGAACGATCCCCTGGGGGACTTGGATCCGGAGATCACCTACCAGATCAACCACGCCGCGTCTGTCCGCCTCGCGCGGCTGGCGAAGGAAGCCGGCGTATCCCGCTTCCTGTACTCCTCCTCTTGCAGCAGCTACGGCAAGGCGGGCGACGACCTCGTGGACGAGACAGCCGATCTTCACCCGATCACGCCCTACGCCATCTCGAAGGTCCGAGTCGAGGAGGACGTCACGAAGTTGGCGGACGGCGCGTTCAGCCCGACGTTCCTCCGCAACGCGACGGCGTACGGCGTCTCACCGCGCCTCAGGTTCGACCTCGTGCTGAACAACCTCGTGGCCTGGGCGTTCGCGAGGGGCCGCGTCCACATCAAGAGCGACGGCACCCCCTGGCGGCCCATCGTCCATATCGAGGACATTTCGAGGGCGTTCCTGGCTGTTCTGGCGGCGCCACGCGAGGCGATTCACAACCAGGCGCTCAACGTTGGCCAGACGGAGGAGAACTATCGCATCCGTGATCTGGCCGAGATCGTCCAGGACGTCGTGCCGGGCTCACGCATCGAGTACGCGATAGACGGTGGGCCCGACCCGAGATGCTACCGAGTGGACTTCCGGAAGATCCACCGCGTTCTTCCGGACTTCAAGCCGCAGTGGAGCGCGCGCCGGGGAGCGGAAGAGCTCCACGCCGCCTACCGGAGGACCGGACTGGTGCTCGAGGACTGCGAAGGGCCGCGGTTCAAGCGCATCGACCACCTGAAGGACCTGCTCGCCGCCGGTCGACTGGATGCCACGCTGCGCTGGCGAGCCGCATAGCGAGCCGCTGTAGCGGGGCTCCTTACGGGCTCTGCTCGGAACGGTTCCGTCACTTGGTCGCGGATCTGGACGTGTCTCAGAGGCGCTCACAGCTTGAACAAAGTCTAATCGGGGGCCGCTCGGCTCCCTCTGCTCGGGGCGCCTTCAGCGTGGCGCGTCGGACGATGACAGCGGATAGCCGCCTGGGCCGTGACAATTCTGTCCCTACAGCAGTCGCCGTCTCCCTGCTGCAGCGCGGCAACGCTGCCGGGGGTGGCCTCACGCGGCAGTTCGGAACGCGCAATTGTGGCTTCCCTGATGTCCTGACAGCGGGCGACGGTGCGCGAGGGAATGAAGCTGGCAGCCACGTACCGCTGCGGCCGGAGATGGACCAAGGGGGAGATCAATCATGATGTTTCTCGAGACGAAGCTCAAGGGAGCCCTCGTTCTCGACGTGGATCGCCGCGAGGATAACCGGGGCTTCTTCGCCCGCGTCTTCTGCCAGCGGGAGTTCGTCGAGCGCGGACTCAAGCCGATCATCGCTCAGGCCAACATCGCCTTCAATAAGAAGAGGGGGACATTGCGCGGAATGCATTTCCAGTTCCCACCCGCGGCCGAAACCAAACTGGTGCGGTGCACCCGGGGGGGCATCCTTGACATCATCGTGGACCTGCGACCCGAGAGCCCCACGTACCTCGACCATGTCGCCGTTGAGCTCACCGCTGACAACCACCGGGCTCTGTACGTGCCCGAGCGTTTCGCGCACGGCTACCAGGTCCTCGAGGACGGGACGGAGACGAGCTACCAGGTTGGCGAGTTCTATACCCCGGGCTCGGAGGGCGGGCTGATCTACAGCGATCCTCGGCTCGGCCTGAAGTGGCCGCTGCCGGTCACCGAGATCTCATTGAAGGACGACACGTGGAGGCTTCTGGCCGAGGCCGAGCCGGAGCTCAGGCGGAGAATGACCCTGTGAGCCGGAGAGGGAGACAGTCATGATCATCGTCGACAAGGCTCTCCAGGCCCGCGAGGAACAAGCCACGCCAATTCGTGTAGGCATGATCGGCGCTGGGTTCATGGGGCAGGGCCTCACCAACCAGATCGTGAACAGCGTGCCAGGAATGCGCATGGCGGCCGTCTTCAACCGGCATCCCGAACGGGCGTTTCAGGTCTACCGATACGCGGGCTGCGACGAAGTCGTGTCTGCCGGTACCCAGGGGGTACTCGACGACGCCATCCGGCGCGGCGCTCCGGCGGTCGCCGAGGATCCGTTCGCGATCTGCCGCTCCAGCGAGATCGACGTAGTGGTTGACGTGACCGGGTCGGTGGAGTTCGGGGCACACGTCATCCTCGAGGCCTTCCGGTTTGGAAAGCCGGTGGTGCTGATGAACGCCGAAGTGGATTCGACCATCGGCCCCATTCTTCGGGTGTACGCGAAGAAGCACCAGGTCATCTTGTCGGCCTGCGATGGAGACGAGCCCGGCATTCAGATGAACCTCTGCCGTTGGGTGAAGGGGTTGGGCCTCATCCCGCGGGTGATCGGAAACGTCAAAGGCCTCCAGGATCCCTACCGGAACCCGACCACCCAGCAGGGCTGGGCCGAGCGTTGGGGGCAGAACGCCGCGATGGTCACCTCGTTCGCCGACGGCTCCAAGATCAGCTTCGAGCAGTCCATCGTGGCCAACGCGACGGGCTTCCGGGTGAAGGCGCGGGGGATGTCCCGCGGCCTCAAATACGATGGCTCCATCATGGAGATCCAGAAGCTCTACGACGTCGAGGAGCTCCGTGCGCTGGGGGGGATCGTCGACTACACTGTCGGGCCGCCGCTGATCAAGGCCTTCTGCCTAGCGGAGCACCCCGACCCCAAGCAGCGCCACTATCTCAACCTATATAAGATGGGCGAGGGGCCGCTGTACCCGCTCTGGATTCCCTACCACCTCGTGCACTTCGAGGCGCCGATCGCGATCGCGCGCGTCGTGCTGTTCAAGGACGAGGTCGCCCCGCCTCTCGGCGGCCCAGTAGTCGAGGTGTGCGCAGTCGCCAAGCGCGACCTCAAGGCCGGCGAGGTCCTCGACGAGTACGGTATGTACATGACTTACGGAGAGGCGGCGAACGCGGAGGAGATGAGCGCCCGGCGTTACCTTCCCGAGGGGCTGGTGGAAGGTTGTAGGCTCGGGCGTGACGTCGCGAAGGACCAAGTACTGACTTACGACGACGTCGAAGTGCCCGCGGGACGCCTGGCGGACCGGCTGCGGGCCGAGCAGTATCGGCACTTCCGGGGCGAGACCTGGCTCGAGGAGCGACTGCAGGGTTTGCCGACCGCCAGCAAGGCGGGAGACGACGTCGCGCTGGCGGGGAGTCGCGTAGATTCTGCTCGAACCGGGAGGGGGCCATCCAAATGAAAGTGGTCTTGTTCTGTGGCGGCCTCGGGATGCGGCTCAGAGACTATTCAGACCGCATCCCCAAGCCCATGATCAACATCGGGTATCGCCCGATATTGTGGCACGTCATGAAGTACTACGCCCACTACGGACATCGCGACTTCGTGCTCTGCCTCGGATATGGCGCGGATGTCATCAAGAACTACTTCCTGAATTACAGCGAGTGCCTGTCGAACGACTTCGTCCTCTCTCAAGGCGGGAAGAATCTTCAACTGCTGAACAGCGACATCCACGACTGGAAGATCACTTTTGCCGACACCGGCGTCACGTCCAACATCGGACAGCGCCTCAAGGCTGCTGAAAAATATCTGGGCGACGAAGAAGTCTTCCTTGCCAATTACAGCGACGGCCTGACGGATGCGCCCCTTCCCATGCAGATGGATCAATTTCGGCGCCGTGGTAAGGTGGCGAGTTTTCTTCGCGTCAGGCCGAATCTCAGTTACCATTTTGTTTCAACGGACGAACACGACCTGGTCGACGGTATAACCGATGTCAGCCACTCTCAGCTTCGGATCAACGGGGGCTATTTCATCTTCCGCAAGGATATCTTCAAATATATTCACGACGGAGAGGAGCTACTCTACGAGCCGTTCCGGAGGCTAGCGGGAGAGAGGAACCTGGTGGCCTTTACGTACGACGGCTTCTGGGTCGGTATGGATACCTTCAAAGACAAACAGATGCTGGATGACCTGCACTCGAGAGGACACGCCCCGTGGGAGGTATGGAAGGATCCGATCGGGGAGTCTGCCTCTCCAAACACCCGGTCCGAGGTCGTCAGTGCCGACCGCGTTTCGGCCTCAGCTTCTCTCCACACCGGCGTGAGTCGTTGACGCCAATCCCCACGACGCGCAGGACGAATCGTCGTGGATCGGCATGATTCGATGTCAGAGAAGGAATGCCCTGTGCGGTCGGCGTGCGGCGGATGTCGCCGTCGGACACGAAACGAGGCTTGTCGTGCTGTACGGTGTCGTGCGTGTGTGCCTGGCGCCGGGCTCTTCGGCAGAGCGGTCCGGTCCGGCACCGATTGGGATTGCGTCGGAACGGACGCGTGACGAAGCAGGCGACGCAGAGAGATGAAGTCGAATGGCGTGACGAGTGTCGAGGGCGGGGCGCAGAGGAGGCTCAGTCTCGGAATGTTGTCGGAATCGAGAATTCTGCGGGTCTGCCTGGGAAGGCCCTACCTGTTTTTAACTACGTGGATGTGGCGGAGTCTGCCAGTCTCGTTACAGCGTCTGACTCCTGCGCGCCGGTATGGCATGCATTTGCAATCGCTAATCCGGCTGCGGGCAGTCCGGAGGCAGTCGTTCGGGACGTTCTTTTTGAGAAACAGACCAGAGCTGGAGCTGATGCGTCGGCTGCTGGAGGAAAGAGGTCATGGCGCCAACGTGGCCATCTCGGTCGTGGGGTGTAGCAAGGGCGCTGAGGTGTATTCGATCGCGTGGGTCATGCGCTCCGCCCGGCCGGACGTGAGGCTGCACGTGCATGCGATCGACATCTCGCGGGAGATTTTAGAATACGCGGAGAGAGGAGTGTATTCGCTCACCACCCCCAGCGGTCTGACGGGGCCGACTGATGAGATCAGCAGCGGAGATGCGGGCGGGCGGACGTGCATGGATCAGAGCGCGTCATTGTGTGAGCGTATGACTGCCGCGGAGATGGAGGCGATGTTTGACAGGAGCGATGACCGGGTCACAGTCAGGTCTTGGCTTCGCGAAGGGATTAACTGGTACCCCGGGAATGCGGCAGATCCGAAGATCGCGAGTGTGGTGGGTCCGCAGGACATAGTCGTGGCCAATCGGTTCTTGTGCCACATGGACCCCGTGGCTGCGGAAAGGTGCTTGCGTAACGTCGCGCGACTGGTGAGGCCTGGTGGGTATCTGTTTGTCTCAGGTCTCGACTTGGACGTGCGGACAAAAGTGGCGCTAGAGATGGGCTGGAAGCCGGTCACAGATCTGATGAGAGAGATCCACGAAGGCGACGCCTCGTTGACGGGCGGATGGCCCTTGGAATATTGGGGACTGGAGCCATTCGACGAGGACCGGCCCGATTGGATGGTTCGTTATGCCTCAGTATTTCAGATCCGGCGAACGCCTTGACCGACCGTCCTCGTTGGAGGCGTGCTGGCGCTCGAGAGACTATGGGCGTGACCCGCCATAAGACGAATGCCCTCCTCTCGTATTTCATGGGCAAGCGATGAGGGAGATGGCCGTGACCGCAGAGGCGATCCAGGTGGCCATGTCTTGATCTACGTGAGGTCGGCGACGGGGTGTCGTGGCAATCGGGTGGCCGGCCACAACGACTGCCGAGCGGCCCGCGACCTGAGGCGAGACTCTTGAGACGCAAGGGATGCTGAACCAGGGATTCGGAATGAACATGGGCGAAATTCCCTTTCTCGATCTTGTGACTATTCACCGCGAGCTCCGGGATGAGCTGCGCTCGGTGTTCGAGACCGCGCTGGACACCGCTGGGTTCATTGGTGGACCAGTGGTCCAAGACTTCGAGCGCGAGTTCGCCGAATTCTGCCAGTCGCAGTTCTGCGTCGGAATGGCCAGCGGCACTGATGCCCTGCGCCTCGCCCTCGTCGCGGCTGGCGTCCGACCCGGAGACACCGTGGTGACGGTGCCGCTTACCTTTATCGCCACGACGGAGGCGATCTCGCAGGCCGGCGGGCGACCAGACTTCGTCGACGTCGATGAGCGCACCTACACCATGGATCCCCAGAAGCTGCGCGTCTATCTGGAAGCCGAATGCACGCCCGATCCCCAGACCGGCCGCGTGGTGAGCAAGCGCACTGGCGGTCCGGTGACGGCTGTTATCCCCGTCCATTTGTACGGGCAGATGGCCGACATGGACCCGATCCTTGAGTTGGCGGCACGCTACGATTTGATCCTCATCGAGGACGCCTGCCAGGCACACGGCGCGGAATACTTCTCGACCAAAGAGAATTGCTGGCGCAAGGCCGGATCAATGGGTCGCGCCGCGGCATTCAGCTTTTATCCCGGCAAGAATCTGGGTGCGTGCGGTGAAGCTGGTGCCGTCACCACGGACGACGCCCGACTGGCGCGTCGCTGCCAGATGTTACGCGACCACGGCCAGTCGACGAAATATTTCCACGACCTCGAGGGGTACAACTGCCGGCTCGACGCCATGCAGGCGGGTGTCTTACGGGTAAAGCTTCGCCATCTCACGAAGTGGAACGAGCAGCGCCGGGAGCGGGGACGCGGCTACGATCAGCTGTTCGGTCAGACTCAGCAGTTCACGCTTCCGCACGTGCCGCCGTGGTCGCGACCAGTCTACCATCTCTATGTGCTACAGGTCCCTGACCGAGAGCAGCTTCGGAAGGATCTGACGGCCGCAGGGATCGGCATAGGCATCCACTACCCGCTTCCGCTTCACCTCGCGAAACCATATGAGCGTCTGGGTTTCCGCCCGGGTGATTTTCCTGTCACGGAGCAAATAGCCGCTCACGTCCTCTCGCTACCGATGTTCCCAGGGCTCTCTCCCGCGCAGCAGCACCGCGTGGTCACCGAGGTGCTTCAGTCGATCGCGGCAAGCGCAAAATCACCGGCTCAGGCAGCCCATGCCTGATCTCGCGCTGAACCAGAATCACAGACGCGGGGAGCCGGCGAAGTGAAAGTTGTCTCCGTCGTGGGAGCCCGGCCTCAATTCGTCAAGGCGGCTGCGGTAAGCCGGGAATTGCGAGCGCGGCACGACGAATTCTTGGTGCATACAGGCCAACATTATGACTACGAGATGTCCGACGTCTTCTTCGAAGGACTGGAGATACCGCCGCCCGATGTGAATCTGGGTGTCGGCTCCGGTCCGCATGGCAGCCAAACCGGCGTCATGCTCAAAGGGATCGAGGAAGTATTGATGCTAAGACGACCGGACTGGCTCATCATCTACGGCGACACGAACTCGACCCTGGCCGGCGCCCTGGCGGCGTCAAAGCTATCCCTACCGGTAGCGCACATCGAAGCGGGACTTCGAAGCTTCAATCGTCGCATGCCTGAGGAAATCAATCGTGTGGTGACGGACCACCTGTCGAATCTCCTCCTGTGCCCGAGCGATACCGCGGTCAGCAACCTGGCCGCCGAGGGCATCTCGCAAAACGTCCATGTCGTCGGAGACGTGATGCTGGATGTCCTCAACTGGGCGAGGCGACGAGTTGACACGAGACCGGCGGAGGTTATGAATCGCCTTGGTCTGAGGGAAAAGAGTTACGTGCTGGCGACGGTGCACCGCAGCGAGAACACGGACGACTGGACTCGCCTGTCGCATATCCTGTGCGCGTTTAATTCCCTCGACGAACCGGTAGTCTTCCCCGTTCACCCTCGCGCCCGTCGAGTCATTACGGCGGCACAGTGGCAGCCGAAACCTCATGTCAAACTGGTCGATCCCGTAGGGTATCTCGAGATGGTCGCTCTCGTACGGTCGGCGAGACTGATTCTTACTGACTCCGGTGGATTACAGAAGGAGGCCTATTGGCTGCGCGTACCCTGCCTCACCTTGAGGGAGGAAACAGAATGGGTGGAGACCGTGCAAGTCGGCTGGAATACATTGGTAGGCTCCGACTCGGAGAGGATTATCCAAGCGGCGCGTTCATTCGTTCCTGCGAATTCGTGCCCGGTGCTCTACGGAGACGGATACGCTGCAGGCAAGTGTGTTGATCTCCTAGAATGAGCGAGGAACTCATGGAACACGGAACGGTCGGTCGGGCTAAGGTCAACCTCGCGGTCGTCGGGGTTGGTTACTGGGGCAAGAACCTCGTTCGTAACTTCTACGAACTCGACGCGCTGGGTGTTATTTGTGACGCGGACAAATCTGTTGAAGAAAGGTGTAGGTCCGAATACGAGAACGTCAGATTCTGCCGGGAATTCAGCGCGGTGCTGTCGGACTCTTCTGTTGTTGCGGTCGCGTTGGCCACGCCGGCCACCACCCACTACGAAATGGCCAAAGCGGCGCTTGAGGCTGGCAAGGACGTGTTCGTGGAAAAGCCCCTGGCCGTCGAGGTGAAACAGGGCGAAGACCTTGTCGAGCTCGCGGCGGCGAAGCACAGGATTCTCATGGTTGGTCATATTCTCCAATATCATCCCGCGATCCTGAAGCTGCAGGAGTTGATCCGAGACGGTGGCCTGGGACAGATCAACTACCTATACTCCAACCGTCTCAATATCGGAAAAATTAGGACAGAAGAAAATATTCTTTGGAGTTTTGCGCCTCACGACATCTCCGTGATGCTCTCACTGCTCAACGAGATGCCGAGTCGCGTGTCCTGCCAGGGCGGCGCCTTTCTTAATCGGCAGATCGTTGATGTCACGTTGAGTCACTTCGAGTTTCCGAGTGGGGTGCAAGCCCACGTGTTCGTGAGCTGGTTGCACCCTGTTAAGGAGCAGCGCCTGGTGATCGTGGGCTCGGAAAAGATGGCGGTTTTCGATGACACCGCAGAGCACAAGCTAATCCTCTACCCACACCGGGTGGAATGGAGACAGCGCGTACCGACAGCCGTCAGGGCGCGTGGCGAAATCGTTGATCTCGACAATCGAGAGCCGCTCCGCGCGGAATGCCAGCATTTTCTCGACTGCCTCGTGTCGAGGACGTCTCCACGAACGGATGGGAGGGAGGGCCTGCGGGTCTTGCGAGCCCTAGACGCGTGTCAGAGTTCGTTGCTGGGTGGGGGCGTAGACGTAAAACCGCGCGACTCTAGGCCTGAGAAGACAGCGCCCGCGTACTTCGTACACGAATCTAGCTGCGTTGACACCGGCGCCGAGATCGGGGCGGGGACGAAGATCTGGCATTTTTGTCACATCATGAACGGCGCTCGGATCGGGGAACGCTGCAACATTGGACAGAATGTCTGCGTCGATGGGGGAGTGACAATCGGAAACAACGTCAAGATTCAGAATAACGTGTCGGTCTATGCGGGCGTCGTGATTGAGGACGACGTCTTTCTGGGCCCCTCATGCGTCTTGACGAATGTTACGAATCCGCGCGCCGAGATTAATCGGCACTCGTTGTATGAGACTACTCGGCTGAAGCGCGGGTGTACCGTCGGCGCCAATGCGACCATCGTGTGCGGAGTCACGATCGGACGGTATGCGTTCATCGGCGCCGGCTCGGTGGTCACCAAGAGCGTGCCGGACTTCGTTCTGGCTGTCGGCAATCCAGCGCGCCAGGTCGGATGGATAAGCCGGCATGGCCATCGGCTCGATGAGCCTGACGCCGACGGCGTGATGAGATGCCCTGAGAGCGGGTATCGTTATCACGAAACCGAGCCCGGCGTGCTTCGGTGTCTCGACTTGGACGACGAAGCCCCACTCCCCGCGGAGTTGCGCATGGGCTTCAAGCGGTACAGGCAACTGAAAGAGGAAGGCAAGGGATGAATGTCCCTCTACTCGATCTCAAGGCGCAGTACCTGACGGTCAAAGCTGCTGTTGATTCTGCACTGTCGGAAGTGATGGAGTCACAGCACTTCATCCTGGGACCGAAAGTGGAAGAGTGTGAGCAGGCGATCGCTCGATACTCTGGCTGCTCGCACGCTGTCGGAGTGTCCTCGGGTAGCGACGCGTTGCTAGCGTGCCTGATGGCGGAAAACATCGGTCCCGGCGACGAGGTGATTACAACCCCTTACACCTTCTTCGCGACGGCGGGCGCGATCGCCCGCGTCGGAGCGACTCCAGTCTTCGTCGACATCGATCGGACCACTTACAACCTCGACCCGTCCGGACTGCAGGCGAAAGTGACGGATAGAAGCCGCGCAGTCATCCCGGTCCACCTGTATGGCCAGATGGCGGACATGGATCCCGTAATGTGGGTCGCCGAAAGACACGATCTCGTTGTCATCGAGGACGCCGCGCAGGCAATCGGCGCTGAACACAAAGGTCGACGGGCCGGCAGTGTTGGACATTACGGCTGTCTTTCGTTCTTCCCTTCAAAGAACCTCGGAGCCGCTGGAGATGGAGGGATGGTCGTCACGAACGATGCCCGGCGCGCGGAAACGCTGATGTGCTTGCGGGCCCACGGGTCGAAGCCGAAATACCGGCATAGAATGATCGGCGGGAACTTTCGCCTCGATGCGATCCAAGCGGCAATTGTCGCTGCGAAGCTGACGCACTTGGATGATTGGACGGCCTCGCGCCAGCGCAACGCGGAAAGGTACGATGGGTTGTTTGCGGCCTCGGGGCTGGAAATCGTTGAGAATGACACCCTGTGCACGAGCGGCCAGGCCTCATCGACAAGCTCGACAGGCCGCGGCGAATCTGCGAAGGAATCGCCGCACGTCGTGCTCCCGAGGGTGGTGACGGATCGCCATGTCTTCAACCAATACGTGATTCGGGTGCCGCGACGCGATCAATTGAAAGCCGCGCTATACGCGAGGGGTGTAGGGACGGAGATCTACTATCCGGTGCCCATGCATCTCCAGGAATGTTTCGCGTATCTGGGCTACAAGGCGGGTGCGTTCCCGGAAAGTGAAAGCGCCGCGAATGAAACGCTCGCGCTTCCGGTATACCCGGAACTCACCGACCGGCAGGCACGCTATGTGGTCGACTGTATCGGCGAGTTCTTCGCAACGAGTGCGTAATGGCGGAAAGGATTGAGTCGGACGGAGTCGACCGGGCGCGCTCCATCGGACGGCCTGGTCGGCGGCGAGGCCTTCTACACGGCGCCGCCGAGTGAATGCACGATGATCGGAGTTATTTCAAGAGACGATCAGAGTGCCGCCGTGGAGGAGCTCTTCCAGTTGTTTAAGACCCCCTGGGAGATGTACAAACCTGAACGGAGCTACGATGTTGTTGTGGCCACGGTCAACAAGATACCGGACGTCGACGCGAGACTACTCGTAATATACGGTGCCGAAGCTAAGACCAATGACGCTACGAACGGCGTCGTTGGGCGCTCGCGGTATCAAGGCGCGTCGCTGAGCTATGGACAAACTCAGCTGCCTATATACGGCGAGGTCCTTACCTTCGAGGAGGGAAGCGCGGCGGTCCCTTGTGTCGCAGCGGGCACCGAGGTGGCAGGGCTCAGGGTCTGCAGGACCGAGACCACACTAATTCGAGTTGGGTATGACCTATTTGAGGAAGTCGACTACCTTCTCACGGTGGGCCAGCCTCCCAAGAATGCAGCTTTCCCGACGCTAGACGTTCATATCATGATGCTTCGAGAGTGGATCCTAGATTGCGGGATTGCTCTTTTGGAAATTCCGCCTGTGCCGGCGGGCCACCGCTTCATCGTTTGCCTGACGCACGACATCGACTTTGCGGGAATCCGGCGGCACCGGCTCGACCACACGATGTGGGGGTTTCTTTACCGGTCGACCGTTGGTGCTGTCAGTAATCTTCTCCGGGGCCGACTCTCGGTACGAGAGTTACTGCGGAGCTGGAGCGCGGCCGCGTCTCTCCCACTCGTATATCTTGGTTGGGCGAAGGACTTCTGGGAGCCATTTGGCTGGTACTTGCGGATCGAAAAGAACATACCGGCCACCTACTTCGTGATTCCATTCAAGCGCCGGCCTGGCGACAAGGTAGTTGCT